>Ga0129333_10002730_pt1 | contig 16448 bp, 13 predicted proteins | sample CPB6_08_DNA_FD_94474 | JGI IMG/M metagenome (GOLD analysis project Ga0129333, IMG submission 94474) | Freshwater to marine salinity gradient microbial communities from Chesapeake Bay, USA - CPBay_Sum_0.6_0.8_DNA | ecosystem: Environmental > Aquatic > Marine > Coastal | place: USA: Chesapeake...
CCTTCCAAGGCCCGTGACGCTTGCAGATTCAATCTTAACAAAAAAGTTTCCTGATTCTCTCGCTATCAGCATTCCCATATTGCAGGGTATTTTACCCGACTCTGTATTGAAGCCATTCACCAGTAAAAAAGAAAAACCACAGTTTCATGCCATTGGTAAAATTGAAGTGCCCGATGCGGAAACGTATGTTTTAATTCATCATAGTAGCCGCTCGAAGCGGCTGGTCTGGGTTTTGGTATTTGATAAAGAGTCGGTTTTTCAATCTGCTACCTCATTTTTTTATCCCGTGCCGAAAAAGGGAATTCAACAATCATTACTCATCGATCGGAAATTCTTATTCTCGCTGTTGCAGCTAAGGAAAAATGTGGATGCTACGATGAGTGAGGGAAAAGCGGTTTACGTGTACAATGAAGCCGCTAAGCAGTTTACATTAATTATGACGGAGGCGTTGGAGGACAAAGTGGAGGAATTGATTAATCCTATCGATACACTTCCTGCTACCCGTAAGTATGCTGCCGATTACACGCAAGGAAAAATGAATCTTGTTTCAATTCGAGACGGACGAAAGCAAGATCGATTTACTTTTTTTATTCATTTTGAAAAAAGAAATGGGGAGTGCACTGGCGAGTTGAAGGGGGAGGCCTTTTGGAAGTCCCCCACAAAGGCTGAATACAGACAGGCCGGCGACCCCTGTGTACTACAGTTTATTTTTTCCAGCAATGGGGTTCGCTTGCAGGAACAGAATTGTGGATCTCGACGTAATACAGGATGTTTATTTGATGGTTCATTTGTTCGTAAAAAATCTTCCCGAGTAAAAAAGAAGAGCTAAATTGCAGCTTCGTGTAAAAAAGACACATTATGAGTTTTTCTCCTTATAAAGTTCCTTATACCCTTCAAGATCGTTTCAGTAAAAGCGTGGCCTATTTTTCAATGGAGTTTGCGGTGCATCAGCCATTGAAAATATATAGCGGGGGCTTAGGATTCTTGGCGGGTTCTCACTTGCGTAGTGCCTATGAATTACAGCAAAACATGATTGGAATTGGCATCCTCTGGAAGTATGGCTACTACGATCAGGCGCGTAATCAGGATCAAACATTAAACGTAACCTGGCATGAGAAGGAGTACAGTTTTTTAGAGGATACGGGTATTAAATTTCAGGTCACCATTCATGAACATCCTGTTTGGGTAAAAGCTTTATACCTGAATCCAGAAACATTTAAGACGGCTCCTTTATTTCTGTTGACAACTGACCTACCGGAGAATGATTATGTTTCGCAAACTATTACTCACCGGCTTTATGATGCAAATGTGGCCACCAAGGTTGCCCAATTCATTTTGTTGGGCGTAGGAGGAGCTAAATTAATTGATCTCTTAGGAATGCAGCCGGAGCGCTATCATTTTAATGAGGCACATGCAATTTCTGCTGCTTTTTATTTGTATCGAAAATTTGATCAAAATCTGGAAGAAGTAAAAAAGCGTGTTGTATTTACAACGCACACGCCAGAAGAAGCAGGCAATGAAAAACATGATATTTATCTCTGTTTTCGAATGAGCTATTTCTGCGGCTTATCAGTAGAGGAGGTCAAGTTGTTGATTGGAGACAATAGTGACCAATTTAATCACTCATTGGCAGCGCTTCGATTGGCCCGTCTTTCCAATGGGGTTTCAAAATTGCACGGCGAAGTATCAAGAAATATGTGGGGGAAGCAAGAGGGGATTTGTCCTATTATTTCAATTACCAATGCACAGAATTGGCGATACTGGGCGGACAAGCAATTGTATCGCTTTATGGAAGCTGGCGATAATTATGGGATGGATGATCGAAAGCACTATTTGAAAAAAAGAGCTTTTGAGATTGTAGCTGATCAAACCGGAAAACTTTTTAATCCTGCTGTATTTACTATAGTTTGGGCTCGTCGTTTTGCTGGATACAAACGCGCTGGTTTAATTACCACACACGAGGAGCGGTTTGCCAAATTGATGTCAAATAAGCGTTATCCTGTTCAATTGATTTGGGCGGGCAAACCTTACCCAATGGATCATCCAGCCATCAGTGAATTCAATCAATTGGTTCATCTTAGTAAGCAACATAAAAATATGGCTGTATTGATAGGGTACGAACTTACCTTATCCAAACGATTAAAACAGGCGGCTGATTGTTGGCTCAATAATCCTCGCGTTCCCCGGGAAGCGTCAGGAACCAGTGGAATGACAGCGGCGATGAGTGGAGCCATTAATTTTTCTACTGACGATGGTTGGATCCCCGAGTTTATCAACCACGGGCATAATGGGTTTGTAGTTCCTAAAGCCGATTATGAAAACATGGCTGTACATGAGCAGGACGAATATGATTTGAATAAACTCTACGATATACTGGAGAACGAAATTCTTCCGCTGTATTACGATAATTACGACACCTGGCGGCAGGTAATGAAAAATGGAATGCAAGACGTTCGTTTTGCATTTGACAGCAATCGCATGGCGGAGGAATATTACAAGCTACTTTACGCTTGATAGTCCGCTAATACGGATTCAAGAGAGGCTGTTCCAGGTACTAAGGAAAGCAGCCGTTCAATTACACCCTCTACTAATGCATCGGGGCAGGAGGCACCACTGGTCAATAGGATATGCAGCGGTCTTTTAGAAGGTAAATAATCGGAGGTGATTTTTTCCGTGTGTTCATGCATATCATAATGCATGATGGTGCTTTCGTTAAGAATTTTCTGCGCACTCTCTATATAGTATGTGGGCAGGGATAATTCACATAATTCAACTAAATGTGATGTGTTGGAGGAATTATAACCGCCTACCACTATGGCAAGGTCGGCTTCATGCTGCAACATTCCTTGAACAGCCGTTTGATTATCTAAGGTGGCATAACATAACGTATCGCGTGTATCGGCTACTTGTTCTTCCTTGCCTTCCTTTTCTACAATTGTTTTTTTCAAAAAGTCAGCTATCGCCTGCGTATCACTGGCAAGCATGGTAGTTTGATTGACTACTCCAATACGTTTTAGATCTGCGACCGGATCAAAGTTTGGAGAATATTGATTTTCAAAACTTGAGAAAAAATCAGCAATTGGTTTATCGCCACGGATAAAGGCAGCAAGTAGTATGGCCTCTTCCATGTCTTTGATCACCAGGGCTGGTCCATGCGCTGCGGCATGTGAAAAAGTGGCTCTTGTTTCTTCATGCGTTGGTTTGCCGTGGATAATAACCGTAAAGCTCTTTTTTGCAATAGCCTCGCTTCGGTTCCATACTTTCTCTACAAAAGGGCAGGTTGTGTTATATGCTTCTGTTGTAATTCCTCTTGCTCGAAGCTGCGCTTCAATTGCCAGGGTGGTACCAAATGCGGGTATGAGTACAATATCTTCTTTGTTAAGTTCTTCAAAGGGAATGAGCGTTTGTCCCGATGTGTCTTGTAAAAACCGGATACCTCGTGCTTGTAAATCAGCATTTACCTGTGGGTTATGGATCATTTCACTAAGGAGAAAAATACGCTTTCCAGGGTGCTGATCCAAGGTCCGAAAAGCAATTTCAATTGCATTTTCTACACCGTAGCAAAAGCCAAAATGTCTGGCAAGTGAAATGTGGAGCGGTCCAAAATCAAGCAGGGTAGGAGTGAAATCTTTTTTCATTCGGTCCTGCTCTTTTCTTTTTCTCTTGATCGCACTAATCAGCGGACTACGATATATGATTGGTACGTCAAAGCTTTTCATACTGCAAAGATAGGGTCCCTCTTTTTTGTATATTGCTAAAAATAACGCTATGTATTTCCGTTTGTTTGCACTAGTGTTTTCATTTTCCTTGCTTTCTTGCAAGCTTATGCCCCGCCAGGAGGCCGTACCCGAAAAACCAATTAATATGAATGGACCATTTGTGACCCCGGACTGGGTGAGACACACCACAATTTATGAGGTAAACCTTCGCCAATATACCCCGGCTGGAACTATACTTGCTTTTATTCAGGAGCTTCCTCGTTTGAAAGAATTAGGGGTAGAAACATTGTGGTTTATGCCGTTAACTCCTATTGCCAAGCAAAATAGAAAGGGAAGTTTGGGTAGTTATTATGCATGTGCTGATTATGTGAGTATCAATCCAGAGTTTGGAACGGCGGAAGATTTTAAATTATTAGTTACACAGGCACACCAAATGGGCTTTAAAATTATTATTGACTGGGTGGCAAATCATACAGGCTGGGATCACCAATGGACAAAGCAATATCCTGACTATTATTTAAAGGATAGTACAACCGGAACTTTTCAGATTGCTTCCGGAATGGATGATATCATTGAATTAGATTTTTCTAACCCCGCGCTGCGTCGCGCCATGATTGACGCTATGAAATACTGGGTCACCAATTTTGACATTGATGGATTCCGTTGCGATTTAGCGTTTTGGGTAGAATTAGATTTCTGGAAAGAAGCACGTGCTGAATTAGATCAATTGAAACCCTTGTTTTGGTTTGGTGAATATGATGAACTAGAAAAGCCTGAATATGGCCAGACATTTGATGCAAGCTATACCTGGACTTGGATGCATCGAGCAAAAGATTTTTACCAACAAAAATGGTCACTAGACTCCTTATACACGGTGTTAGATCGGTATGACCAAGTGGGCAACTCCACGCTACGTGCTTGGTTTACCACTAACCACGACGAAAACAGCTGGAATGGTACTGAATATGAAAAGTATGGTGAAATGGCCCGTGCATTGGCAGTGTTCAGCATTACTTGGAATGGTGTTCCCTTGATTTATTCTGGCCAGGAGTTAGGAAATAGAAAACGAATTCTGTTTTTTGAAAAAGATTTATTTGAGAAGGGAACCGATGCTGATTATTTAAAATCTTTTTATAGTACACTTACGCAATTAAAAAAAACGCATCCAGCCCTGAAGGGGGGTGATCCAGCTTGTAAAACTTACCATATAAAAACATCTGCTCCCAATCAGGTGTTTGCTTTTCTTCGGAAAAACGGTCAAAAGGAGCTGTTAGTGATTCTAAATCTATCAGGCCAAAGCGATTTTCACTTTGACCTGATAGATGCAAATGTTAGCGGCGTGTACCGAAATGTGTTTTCGGGTGCTGCCAATCAATTCAACGTGGGTACACCTTTTGAAATGCAGGCTTGGGAATATCTTGTTTACGAAAAGTAATTACTCCTCCTCCTGCGCAAGCATAACTGGGTAACGATACAGGCCTTCATAACCATCATAAAATCCTTCTAAATTCAGGTTTTCGCCTCGCGTAGAAGCAATGGCCCTGCTTAACTCTTCTATTGTTGTAACAGGAACACCATTTATGCTGGTAATAATAAATTCTTCCTGCATTCTTGTACGGCTCAGTGGTCCTCCTTTTAAAATACGTTTCACTCGGATGCCACCCTCCGCATCGTTACGTTGCGTTACCTTTTTGTCCGCATTTTCCAACTCAGCTCCTAATAATTCACCCAGTGAGTTGGCGGCAATATTTCCATAGTTGCCTTGATCTGCTTTTAATGTAGCGGATGTAGAATAGTCTTTTCCTTCTCTTTTATATTGAATGGAAATTTTTTCACCTGCATTCAAGGAGGCAATAGTTCCTTGTAATTCACTCCAGGACGAAATTGGGATCTCGTTGATCTTTTTGATTACATCTCCTTTTTTCAAACCAGCCGCTGCTGCTGCACCATCAGGAGCAACAGTGCCTACGTAAGCTCCATCAGTTGCATTTACATTTCTGCTATCAGACATAATGCCGAGGTAGGGTCTTTTTACATCCCCGAATTTAATGAGGTCATTCACTATTTTCTTAGCGAGGTTGACAGGGATAGCAAAAGAGTATCCTGCATAGGTACCGGTAGGGGCATAGATGGCTGAATTAATACCAATTAATTGGCCGTCGGTAGTTATTAATGCGCCGCCACTATTTCCTTGGTTCACCGCTGCATCCGTCTGGATGAAAGACTCAATTGGAGTTTGACTTTGACGTCCATTTACGCCGATGGAGCGGCCCTTTGCACTCACGATCCCAGCGGTAACTGTAGTTTCCAGGGTTAAAGGATAGCCAATGGCTAAGACCCATTGTCCTAATTTCACATTATCTGAGTTGCCGTATACCAAGTAAGGGAAACCGGTTCCGTCAATTTTCAAGACAGCAATGTCGCTACTGGGATCTTTCCCAATCACTTTTGCTTTATAGGTTTTTTTATTATTTAATGTTACGTTGATTTCTTCAGCAACACCCGTTCCTCCATCAGAGATCACATGGTTATTGGTTACAATATACCCGTCATCACTAATCAATACACCACTACCAGACGCTCGCTGCTCTGGTTGAACTTGTGGGTAATTGAAAAACTGATCAAAAAAGTCGTCGAACATTCCGCCTCGATTGCGCGGTAGTTGATTGGTGATTTTTTTAGCCGGCGTTTTAGTTTTAATATGAACCACTGCTGGTACAGCAGCCTGTGATGCTTTCGTAAAATCCGTAATCTCTGCACCCGGTGCCGCATTAAAAAACCCAGCATAATTTGCCGGTGTTTTACCATCTGTAGATTGTGTAAATGAAGTAGCGCGGGAATTGGCGTATTTCCCATAAAGCCACACACTGGTGATTGAAGTCAGGGCGCTTATACCCACGACCAGTAATATTTGTTTCCATTTCATAGCTAGAAAACGATTTTTAAATCCTAAACAAAATTTGTACCTGTTTTGCAAAATAACAAACTGTCAGTCCTCCCTACGTTGAGAGGTGCCAGTTTAACATTTTTTTGTTCAAAAAGTCCAGCGTGTTAACCCCGTCTGCATAGTCAGTAAGGGAGGGATGCTGACTTTTCCCAAATGGTAAGAAATTCCTGCCAACAACCGCTTGAATATCGGGATGCGTTGAAATTTCCTGAGAAATGGTTTCAAAATTTTCTACAAATTCATAATTGAGCTGACTGACGGGTGCAAAACAATTTTTCTCCTCCACCAGCAATATAGATCCATTGGTCATATAGTACTGTTTATTCAAGATATACAACGCTAAGTTGTAGTCGTAATTGTTTTTGTATTTGTGAAAATCTGCCAGCCAGTTGAATTTTTTGAAGGCTTCCAAGAGGGGTATGAAGTTGTAATCGGTTGGCAGGAACAATTTTGTAACATTTCTACACCCCAAACCAAAATACAGATGTACATCCGTTGCTAGTTGTTCAAGTTCCTCCTGCGTTTCATTCCCGTGCAACACACCCACAGAGGTCTTGTTTTTTCGTATGATATGTGGGTATTTGCCAAAATAATAGTTAAAATATCGAGATGAATTAGTACTGCCCGTAGCAAGGTAAGCGTCACAACCTGTCAGGCGTTCTGTCATTTGGTTACTAGCGGCTAACGGGGGCGCCCACTCCAACAGTTTATTGATTAAATGAGAAATCAATACGTTATCCTTTGACGATAGTTTGAGTTGAGCATGATGACCCGTTACAAAAACACATAACCAATCATGAAACCCAACTAAGGGGATATTTCCAGCCATTACCAGCCCAACATTGTAGGGTGTAGTTCGTTGATTGGGGATTTCGGCCGATTCCACCCAAGCTGTCAAGGCCTTTTGGGTTAGCCAGTTACTTGCAATTGAATTGACTGCTGTGGTTATAAATGATGGAATAAACCAGCCATTTTCTCGGGATGCCCTTTCCTGTACGGCCAGCCACTCGGGTTCTTGACTTTGCATATAATCGCCTAGTCGGGTAAGTAAAGAAATTCGGTCTTGTAATTTCATGCTGGTCCGTTAAATTTGTAGGGTACAAAATTACTCCACATCTAATTACTATTTTATGGCAATAAAGATTACTGAAGAATGTATCAATTGCGGTGCTTGTGAACCTGAATGTCCCAACAATGCCATTTACGAGGGCGGAGTAGAGTGGGCAATTGCTGACGGCACCACGGTGAAGGGAAGTTTTACTTTAATGGATGGGACGCAGGTTGACGCCAGCCAAAAGAATACACCCATTGCCACAGAAACCTACTACATCTCACCTAACAAGTGTACCGAATGTCAAGGGTTCCATGAAGAGCCGCAATGTGCAGCAGTTTGCCCGGTAGATTGTTGTGTTCCTGATGAGCTCTATCGTGAAACAGTGGATGAGCTGCTCAGTAAAAAAGACAAACTTCATATCTAATCAGCCGCATGTCGCTTATCCATATTGCGCTGGTAACGGGAGGATATTCGGGAGAATCGGTTATTTCTTATCGTACGGCCCGCACGATACAACAGCAACTTGATCCGGCAAAGTATTGTACTTATTGGGTAGATATTACAAAAGAGGGTTGGTTTTATCAAGATGAGGCTGCCAATCGTTGGCCCATTGATAAGAATGATTTTAGTATCACCCTTTCCTCAAAAAAAATCGTTTTTGATGTAGCTTTTATCGCCTTGCATGGTACCCCCGGTGAGGATGGAAAGCTGCAAGGTTATTTTGATATGTTGGGTATTCCCTACACCAGCTGTAATGCGTTGACCTCTGCTGTTACTTTTAACAAAAGAGTAGCTACTGCAGTAGCGGGTGCCGCTGGGATTCCAGTTGCAAAATCAATATTGCTTATTCGTGGTGAGGACGTTGGTCGGGAAAAAAATGTAGAATCGCTTCAATTCCCAGTTTTTGTAAAACCCAATAATGGGGGCTCGAGTATTGGTATGTCTAAAGTAGATCAACCCGGTGAAGAGCTTCGAAAAGCAGTTGAAAAAGCTTTTGTTGAAGATGCCCAGGTTTTGATTGAGGAGATGATACAGGGACGTGAATTTACTGTTGGTGTTTTTAAAGCTAATGGTGCAATAAAGGTGTTGCCAATCACCGAGGTTAGCGTGAATGCTGACATGCCTTTTTTTGATTTTGAAGCAAAATATCAGGGGAAGTCAACTGAAACAACGCCAGCAGCAATTTCTCTAGACTGGGCAGATCGTTTGGCTGCCATGGCTAAGTTGGTTTATCAAACCTTTCAGTGCAGAGGAGTTGTGCGTATTGATTTTATTTATAACGAAAAAGAACAGCGGCCTTATATGTTAGAGTTGAACTCTATCCCGGGTCAAAGTGAGGCAAGTATTATTCCACAACAAGTGCAATCTATGGGATGGACTCTGGGGGAATTCTATGATCTATTGATACAAGATTGCTTAATTAATAAAGAAGGATAGCATACCATCATGTTTGCGTTTATTACCAAGAAGCCACTGTGGATGAACCTGATTGCGGGTGTTGTAGTGGCTATTCTTTTGTTTGGACTTTTTTTGCTGTCGTTGGGGTGGTTAACCGATCATGGGAAAGCAGCTACGGTTCCTTCCTTGACTGGTAAAAGCTTGGAGGAAGTAAAAAGATTACTGGATAGCACTGGATTTGACTGGGAAGTGCAAGATTCTGCCTATGTGGATTCTATTCCTCCCTTACAGATAGTCAAACAGTTTCCTGATGCTGATGAGGTTGTAAAAGCAAATCGAACTATTTTTTTAATTGTCAGAAGTGTGGAACCGCCCCTGGTGGAGATGCCCAATTTAATCGGGTACAGTTTTAGGAATGCTGAAGTTGTTTTAAAAACCATGGATCTAAAAGTAGGCGACACGCTGTTCAGGCCTGACTTTGCGCGTAATGCTGTATTAGAACAGCGGATGAATGGTCTGCAGATTTCCGCGGGGACAAAAATAAAAAAAGGAAGTAGCATCACGCTGGTATTGGGAGATGGGATAGGGGATCAACCCATTCCAGTACCCAGTCTTATTGGACTTAATTATCTCGAAGCAAAATCATTATTAGATAGTAGCGGTTTATCTTTTGGAGCGATTGTTTTGGAGTCGGGAGTTCAGGATACGGCCACGGCGTGGATCTACAAACAAAGCCCTGAAAAATTGAATGAGGACAAAGTAGTACAAACCATTCGTCCTGGTCAGTTAATTGATATTTGGTTACAATTGGCTCGCCCGCGCATCGATACCATTCGTTAGCAATTTTATCTTTTCATATTGATGGTAAACATGTAATTCCTTCCTGCCATAGGAAAAAAATAATTCTCTGTAATTATATTTCCGCCATAGAGGTAGCTGAAGGTATAGCCATTGGGCTCATAGGAGGTGTTGGTTAAATTATTAACCTGTGCGATGAGCATCACCTTTCCCAATCCTTTTACGTTTAATGAATAATTAAATCGAAGGTCCTGCACAAAAAAGGCATCTAGGGATCTATGAATAGTAGCCGTATTGTCAAGATATTGTCTGCTTACGTATCTACTAAAAACGGATATTTCAATTTTATTAGCAGGTGTGATGGTCATGAAGTGGTTTAGTAAAGTTCCGGGTGAGAAGGCAAGGGTAGAGCGATCGTAAAACTTTCTTATTTGTCCACCATTGTCATAGTCATCAATGTATTCTTCCAGGTTTTTTACAGTATTCCGGCTTAGTGATACGTTTCCGCCTGTAGTTAGCCATTTATTGACGGAGTATGCGGCTTCAATTTCTACTCCAAGTCTTCTGCTGTTAGCCACGTTGGTGCGCGTATACGCTCCCACATCATTGATTTTACCTGTCAAGATTAACTGGTTTCTATATTGCATGTCATACAGGGTAATGGCCGTGTTCATTTTTTTTGTTTTTCTTGCTAAACCAAGTTCCAGATCGTTTAGCTTTTCTGGTTTTGGCTGTGTGGTAGTACTTGCCTCAAAGTCGTCCCGATTAGGTTCTTTGGCGCCTCTACTAAAGGAGGCATAGGCCTTCCAGTCTCCTTTGCGGTATGTAACCCCCAATTTTGGGTTAAAGAAGGTGTAGTTGTTATCAACAAAAAGCGAGGGGTTGTTTCTGAAACCATTAATTCGATAGTGTACTTGTCTTAGTTGTAAGTCATAAAATAAATAAATCGAGTTGCCTATTTTAGTTTGCTGCTTTACATAAAAGGCGCCTTCAGATTTTGTAGCGTTGTTGTTGTACCAGGTGTGTGGATTTTTCAATGGGGTGATGGAGGACCATATCAATTTGCCAAAGTGATCGCCTTGATATTGAGAGAGGGTGGTTCCTATTGTCCACTCGGTATTATTCTTTTGTAGTTGAAGCGTGCTGTTGTTGCCGTAAAAATAATTATCCAACCAGAGTTGTCTAATAAAGTCTGATTTTTCAATGACTACTCCATTCAACGTTGGAGAAGCTAATCCATATTTGCTAAACCGTTCATCTGCTTTGTATTGCTCATAATATCCTTTTCCGCTGGTTAAAAAAAGCGCAGTACTGAATCGAATCTGTTTTTTGATATTTTTTTCCCAGAATAATTGGTAGTGTGTTTGATGATAATTATCCGTTTCATTTTCATAGGGTAGGCCTGGTTGTTCAGTTCCGGCATAGTTGATTGTTCGGTTTCCGGCTAAAAGATCAGATTCTTTTATACCATACCAAGCTTGGTATGTTTTCTCTTTTCCAGAAAAAATATAAAGACGCAAAATTGAATTACTGTCCTTGCTGAAGCTGGCACCTACGTAAAAAGATCGCAGGTTACTACTGGCTCTGTCAATGTAGCCATCGCTGACAATTGAGGAAAGACGACCCACTAAATAGAGCCCTTTATGTTGCCCGGTTGCAAATTGGAGGGTGTGTTTTCGGCTTCCAAATGAGCCGATGCTGTTATTGAACTCCAGGTATTTTTCTTTTTCTATTTCAAGCGTACTAATATTTACGCTTGCTCCAAATGCCCCAGTTCCATTGGAGGAAGTTCCCACCCCTCGTTGAATCTGGATACTGCTGGCGGAAGAACTAAAATCAGGTAGGTTGACAAAAAATGTACCCTGACTTTCTGCGTCATTGAAAGGAATGCCATTTAGCGTAATGTTAATTCGTGTGGCATCTGTACCTCTGATTCGCATTCCCGTATAGCCGATTCCATTACCCGCATCAGCGTTTACCACAATAGAAGGAGTATTGTTGAGGATAAAAGGTAGATCCGCTCCTTGATTCGCATACTGAATTTCTTTTTTTGACAGGTTGGTTTTTGTAAATGGAGTATTTTCTCCGGCTCGTACAGCACGAACCGACACGGGCGCCAGTGTATAGAAACTATCTGTAGTGTTTTTTTCTCTTAAGGTGCTATCCTGTCCAAAAGAAAATTGTGTGATTAAAACCCCGATAAAAATGAAAAACCTCTTCATTTTTTTAATTTTTTAATTAAATAATGTAGAGGGAATGCAGCGTTGAAGAATATCTTTGGTTTCTTCCCTTCGCAGGCATTACCCTGACCAGGTTCAACGGGTTTAATCTCAGAATCTGATCATTCAATCAGAAACACCCCGAAAACATGGAACAACTCTTTGTGCAAGAAGTTGTGCTACGCAAAATTATATAAAACAACGGATTAGAGACTTTGTTTGGAAGGTGCCCTTAAAAAAACTATATTTGCAATCCAGATCGCGAAGTAGAGCAGCGGTAGCTCGTTGGGCTCATAACCCAAAGGTCGGGAGTTCGATCCTCCCCTTCGCAACCAAGAGTCCGCCCCCGGCGGACTTTTTAGTTGGAAACCCATGTCATGCGAGTTGGATTTGTAAACATACTCGGTTATCCTAATGCAGGTAAAAGCACGCTCCTCAATGCATTGATTGGAGAAAAGCTGGCTATTGTCTCCCCTAAGGTTCAGACAACGAGGCATCGCATCAAAGGCATTGCGAGCACCCCCGATTATCAGATTGTCTTTTCAGACACTCCTGGCATCATTGAACCCAAATACAAATTGCACGAACGCATGATGGCTTCTGTACGTGGGGCACTTGAAGATGGGGATCTTGCCATTTTATTGGTGGACCTGAAAGAGGATTGGCAACGCTGTGATCAACTTTTTAGTTCATTGCAATTGAAAGTGCCGGCTTTGGTGGTGCTTAATAAAAAAGATTTAGTGGGGGCAGAAAGGGTTAAGCAGGGGCTTCTGTTTTTTGCGGAGAAGCCATATTGTAAAAAAGTAATAGCGGTATCGGCAAAAAAAGACCAAGTGTCTCAACTGATTTTACCTGCACTATTACCTTTCTTGCCAGAAGGGAATCCATTTTTTGATACAGACCAGATCAGCGATCTGCAAACACGTTTTTTTGTGGGAGAAATTATTAGGGGTAAAATCTATGATCATATGGACGAAGAAATTCCCTACCACACAGCAGTCATGGTGAGGGAGTTTAAGGAAAAGCCGGGCTTGATTCGAATTCTTGCGGATATTATTGTTAACCGTGAAACCCAAAAAGGTATTTTGTTAGGACAAAAAGGCGAAACAATAAAGAAAATTGGTTCGGAGGCACGAAAAGACATAGAGGCTTTTTTGCAGGAGAAAGTGTATTTAGAGCTTTTTGTAAAAGTGAGACCTCGGTGGCGTGACAATGAATTATTTTTGAACGAATACGGATATTAATATGTCATTTACAGTTGCAATTGTTGGAAGACCGAATGTTGGAAAGAGTACTTTATTTAATCGTTTGTTAGAACAACGTAAAGCCATCGTAGATGATATTTCCGGTGTTACAAGAGACCGGCAGTATGGCGTAGCCGATTGGAATGGAAAAAATTTTAATGTAATTGATACCGGCGGTTTTGTACAAGGCAGTGAGGATGTATTTGAACGAGAAATTGCCAAACAAGTGTTGGTTGCGCTTGAGGAAGCGAATGTGATTTTGTTTATGGTAGATGCGGCAACGGGTCGCACCGATCTGGATGATTCAATGGTAGAGCTACTTCGGAAAAGCACCAAGCCTGTATTTGTGGTGGTGAACAAAGTGGATAACAACGAACGGTTGTTGGAGGCTTCAGAGTTTTATGCATTGGGATTGGAGCCGGTTTTTTTTATAGCCGCAGCCAGCGGAAGTGGCACGGGTGAATTATTGGATGCTATTACGGAATTAATGCCTGCTGAAATTTCTGCGGAGCTACCAGAAGGGGATAGGCTTCCCAAGTTTGCCATCATCGGTCAGCCAAATACGGGTAAGTCCTCGTTATTAAATGCTTTAATTGGGCAGGAAAGAACTATTGTGAGCAATGTGGCCGGAACTACACGTGATACGATTCATACGCACTATAATTTATTTCAAAAGGAATTTATTCTGATTGATACGGCTGGAATTCGCCGTAAGGCCAAAGTTCACGAGGATCTTGAATTTTATTCAGTGATACGCGCTATTAAAGCGTTAGATGAAGCGGACGTCTGTTTGTTACTTTTAGATGCGGAAAAGGGTATAACGGCACAAGACCTAAATATTTATAGTTTGGCTGTAAAGAAAGGCAAGGGGATTGTGGTGTTAGTAAATAAATGGGATCTAATTCCCAAGGAAACTAACACGGCTGTTCAAGCGGAAAAAGAACTAAGAAAGCGTTTAGCTCCCTTTAATGATGTACCAATTTTATTTGTTTCCGCCCTTGAAAAGATCAGGATTCATAAAGCGATTGAAGCAGCGTTGCAAGTATTTGCCAGCCGACAGCAAAAAATATCTACATCTGAGCTAAATGAAAAAATGCTAAAAGCTATAGAGTCCTATCATCCTCCTGTGGTGAGAGGTCATCCTATTAAAATCAAGTTCATCACTCAATTGCCAACGGTGGTTCCAAGTTTTGCATTTTTTTGCAATTTTCCTGATGACATTAAAACACCCTATAAAAACTATTTGGAGAATCAGCTACGTGCCAGTTTTAATTTCACGGGTGTTCCTGTTCGTCTGTTTTTCAGGAAGAAGTAATTTTTTCCGCGATTCATCTCCGTATTAAGCACTCGGAGCATCAGCTTTTTTGGGTATTGTTTTCATCTGAATCACATCAACCAAAAAGGCAAATGCCATTGAGAAATAAATGTAGCCTTTTGGAATATGGAATCCTAATCCATCTGCAAGTAGTGCCACGCCAATCATTAAAAGAAAGCAAAGCGCTAAAATTTTGAAAGAGGGATGTCGGCGTATAAAATCACTGATTGGTCCTGATGCTATCATCATAATTGCAACTGTGATAATCACTGCTGCATACATGACCCAAAGCTCCTGCACCATACCCACGGCTGTAATAATCGAGTCAACTGAAAAAACCAGATCTAAAATCACTACCTCACCTACCAGTTGCGCAAAAGTGGCGTTGGAACGTACAGCAGCTATCGGGTTTGCTGCCACTTCGGTTTTATGATAGATCTCTTTTGTGCTTTTATACAGAAGAAAAAGTCCTCCGGCAATTAGGATCAACCCCTTTCCCGTAATTGCAGTGGTTCCCACTGTAAAGAGGGTAGTGTCCAATTTGAGAATCCAAGCAATGAAAGCAAGCAGAAGCAGTCGCATTAGCATAGCAAGCGTAAGCCCCCAAAACCGCAACTTCTTTCGTTGCTGATCCGGGAGCCTATCTGCTAAAATGGATATGAAAATGATATTATCAATCCCCAGTATTACCTCAAGGGCAATTAAAGAAAGAAGGGGAACCAGGGCTTCTGCCATATGCGGGATTATTTCCCGCAAAAATAGAGGTAATAGCAGATAACTGATTAGAAGTTAATTCCAATTCCTACGCCAACTTTCAAAACTGACATTTTTTGGGTAGCCTCTTCACTCAAAATACCACTATCTACTTTGAAGGTGGGGCTCAGATAGCGATAGTCCAAACCGCCCGTAAAAAATGCTTGATTACCTAAGTCTACTCGTAAGGCTAGACCCGTTTGGAAAACACCACAACCACTCCAATCCTCTGGGACAAGCACCGTGCCATTAGTAGTAATGTCTGGTGAATTAGCGGAGGCAAATCCTCCCATTACTTTAAAATCAGTTTTTACTTTATCACTGATAGGAAAAATGAAAACAGGTCCAGCTACCAGCCCCAGGAACTGCCAGTGATCTAACCGAAGCTCCGGTAATCCAGTTAAATCTCTCAGCTTCCGGATGGCCACATCATTCTTATTATAAAATCCCTGCACAGCTAGTCCAATATTATCACTGAATGCATATTGGTAGGCCAAGTCAATTGTAAATCCGGCCACTGCAAATCCTGCATCCTCATTGGATAAATCCCTACTGGTAAAGTTTCCAAGTGGAAAACCTATTCCTGGTTGCAGACTCAGGTAGGATTTTTTTTCTGCTGTTTTGGTCTCCTGTGCTTGTAAGCTCCAGCCAAAGCTTAGTAAGCAAATCATGAAGTAAAATTTTTTCATACGATTTCAATTTCTTTGAACAGATTGTTTGCTGCACAAATAAAAGCCCCCTGTTGGGCTCCACTGAATGACTGTACTCAAAATTGTTTTGATTGGAATCATTGTTCGCCAATTCAATTCAACGCACTTTCAGGAGGAAAAATGAAAACAATATGCTTATGGTACTTGATTTTGATAAATACGCCACCAAGGGTAATGAGTTTATCAGGTTAGTGGCAATGGAATTGGAGGTGCCGCGTGACATGGCGGGACGATTAACTCGAGCCGTACTTCATGCACTGCGAAACCGGTTCAATCATCAAGAATCTTTTC
>Ga0129333_10002733_pt1 | contig 16444 bp, 9 predicted proteins | sample CPB6_08_DNA_FD_94474 | JGI IMG/M metagenome (GOLD analysis project Ga0129333, IMG submission 94474) | Freshwater to marine salinity gradient microbial communities from Chesapeake Bay, USA - CPBay_Sum_0.6_0.8_DNA | ecosystem: Environmental > Aquatic > Marine > Coastal | place: USA: Chesapeake Bay...
ACCAATTCCAATCCTTTGATGTATACATCAATGTCTTTGATTTCACTTCCCGTGTGAATGTGAAGTCCCTTTACAATCAACCCTGTTTCTGCAACAACGGCTTTAATAGCATCAACCTGTGTAACAGAGATTCCAAATTTGGAATCTTCGTGGCCCGTTGAAATTTTAATATTTCCACCGGCCAGGATATGAGGATTGATTCGAACCAGAACTGGATAAGTTTTACCAAACCGTTTACCGAAGTCACGAAGAATGGATAGGTTATCGATGTTGATATTCACCCCAAGCGCGACTGCTTCAACGTATTCGTCCATTCCAACGCTGTTGGGAGTAAAGATTATCTTATCAGCTGGCACACCGGCAGTCATGGACAACCGAACCTCATTCAAACTAACGCAATCGATCCCAGCACCCAACTGATGCATGATACGAAGAATGTTGACGTTGGAAAGCGCCTTGCATGCATAAAAAAGTGAAGGTTGAAAAGCCGCAAATGCTGTTTGCAATTGCTGATACTGAGATTGTATGCATTGCTGGTCGTACACATACAAAGGCGTATTGTGCAGTTGGGCCGCTTTCAATAGCAATTCAGAAGAGAGGCCTGCCTTCATTGATCAATCGGTTGGAGAATCAGCTTCCGGAGCAGGAGGCTCAGTAGATTCAATTTCAAAATGCTCAGCGTTGACGAGAGTAGGTTCTACTACTTGATCGGCCAGTACCTCACTGATCTTTGGCAATTCCTCAGAAGAATTGATTCCAAAGTAGTCCATGAACTGACGCGAAGTAGCATAAATCAGTGGCTTGCCCACCATGTTCTCGTTTCGTCCAGAAATGACAATCAATTCTTTTTCGAGTAGTTTCTGTACAGAGTAATCACAATTCACTCCGCGAATTGCTTCAACTTCTGATTTGGTGATGGGTTGCTTATAGGCAATGATGGCAAGAGTTTCCAATGCGGCAGTCGACAACCGCTTCAGGAACTTGTCGCCATTCAATTGAGCAATGGTAGCATGGAAATCTTTCTTGGTAAGGAATTGCAGACCGCCCCCACTCTCGCGCAATTCAAACGGATAGAAGTCAGCATTGTATTTTTCACGAATCCCATCGACACAGGTTTCTATTTGCTCAAGGGTAACTTTTTCGTCAAGAAAACCAAATGCACTGTTGATCAATTCGGTGATCTCCAACTTGGTGAGCGGTTTTTCGCTCGCAAAAATGAGCGCTTCTACGTGCGTTATGAGGTTGGATATTTCCATGAATTGTTTGGTTGTTAAATACGATTTAGAAACTCATCAGCCTTGGAGGGCAGCAGCGCCACTCACAATTTCTGTCAACTCCGTTGTAATCGCTGCCTGACGGGCTCTGTTGTATGAGATCTTCAAGGTTTTAAGTAATTCGTTTGCGTTTTCAGATGCTTTGTCCATTGCAGTCATTCTGGCGCCATGCTCAGAAGCATTGCAATCCAGTACCGCTTTGTACAATTGGGTGTTCAGGATCTTAGGCATCAGTTCTGCAATCAGTTGATCTTTTTCAGGTTCAAAAATAAAATCAGATTTCTTTGCTGAAGATCCTTTTGTATTGGTGTTCTTGGGGATTGGCAGAAAAGGCTCTGCAACAAAACGCTGAGTAGCTGCATTCCTGAATTCGCTGTATACTACTTCTACTGCATCAAACTCTTTTTCTTTAAATGCTTTAATTGCCGCTTGTGCACAGTGTTGAACAGCTTCAAATGAAAGGCTAAGGAAAATATCTTTGAATCGAACATCAACTGCATATCCTCTTTTCTGGAAAAACTCTGCACCTTTCTTTCCAATGGCCCAAATGGTTAGACCGCCATTTTCGTTTTGCTGAGCATATTTTTCACGGATGATGGAAAGCGCAGTTTTCTGAATGTTGGCATTGTAAGCGCCACAGAGTCCACGATCACTTGTAATTACAATCAGTAGCACATTTTTTACCTGACGTTCTTCAGCCAGTTGCATGCCTGCACTGCTATCGGCATTGCTTACAATGTTGCTGAGCATTTCCTGAAGCTTGGAAGCATAGGGCCTCATTTGGATGATTGCATCCTGAGCACGACGCAATTTTGCAGCGCTGACCATCTTCATCGCCTTGGTAATTTGCTGGGTGGATTGCACCGATTTTATCCTGTTCCTAACCTCCTTGAGTTGACCGGCCATCGTATCACTGAATTAGGCCGCAAAAGTATGAAAAAACCTGTTGATTCAGATGTCCAAAATGACATTGACCCACTCGGGATCAAAGCTGGCGCCGTATTTACGGTAAAACCGGATGGCGGGCTCGTTCCACTCAAGGACCTGCCAAACTATCCGGCCAAATTGTTTCTGTTTGGCCTCCTGGATAAGCTGGTCCATCAACATGGATCCGATGCCTTTTCCCCTATGGGATTCGGTAACGATGATGTCTTCCAGGTACATCACCTGCCCTTTCCAGGTGGAATACCGGATATAGTAAAGGGCAAAGCCAACAATTCCTTCTTGACCTTCCGCTACGATGGCCCACCAAACGGGGTGAGGACCAAAACCGCTTTGTTCAAAATGCAGGGGGTCTACTGTGACTTCCTGGGGGGCTTTTTCGTATTCAGCTAATTCGCGGATGAGTCCCAACATAGCGGGACAATCTTGCCGGGTAGCAGGTCGAATGCTGTACGCTTGGTTCATGCGAGTGCCTGGTCGAGGTCGTCTATAATATCTTCCACATTTTCTATTCCCACACTCATCCGGATCAGTCCATCTGTAATGCCGTACTGAAGACGGTTCTCGCGAGGAACGGAATAGTGGGTCATGGAAGCAGGATGGGATAAAAGCGTATCGCAGGTTCCAAGCGAAACCGTCCGGGTACACATCTGCAGGCGGTTCATGAACCGTACTCCCGCATCAAATCCCTCTTTTAATTCAAAACTCATCATGGCACCAGGATGCTTCATCTGTTTGGCAGCTACTGCATGATCGGGATGATATGAAAGCCCATTGTAATTAACCCGACCAACCGCCGAATGTTTGTCCAAAAATGCAGCTACCTGAGATGCATTTGAACAATGCCGATCCATGCGCACTTCCAACGTTCGAATGCCAGTAATCAATAAGAAAGCATCAAACGGATTGCTGTTGCCGCCCAGCACGCGGAAAGTCTTGGTGGCCCGAGTATTCATGAATTCAAGATCGGTACCCAACAGTGCACCACCAATGGCGGTGCCGTGTCCGTTAAGAAACTTGGTAGTTGAATGAACAATAAAATCTATTCCATAACGAAACGGCTGCTGCAAGTAAGGAGTTGAAAAAGTGTTGTCGCACGCTGTCAACTTTCCGTATTTTTTTGCAAGAGCCGACAACGCTTCAAGGTCCACACACTGTATGGTAGGATTTGCAGGCGTTTCCAAATAAACCATCCGAATTGCAGGCTCTTCTTTCAAGCATTTTTCAGCCAATTCAAGATCACGCAAATCAACAATAATTGGTTCAACATCCAATGGCTCTAAAATGGTCCGCAGGTAATCGTGCGTTCCTCCATACAAGGAAAAATGACTCAGTACTTTATCGCCCCGCTTCAACGTAGAAATAAACAGAGTGCTGATTGCTGCCATTCCTGAAGCATGCAGAATCGTTTTTGCTTCAAGTGGCTGACCATTTTTTTCTATTCCAAAGGTCTCCATTGCAGCAATTTTCATCTCGGCCTCATGAGTAGTTGGATTGCCCCATCGGGAATAGATGTACCCGTCCTCTTTTCCAGAAAATCTCCGCATTCCTTGTTCAGCTTCATCATACACAAAAGTTGATGTAGCATAGATTGGAGTGAGGTGAGCATACAAGGGATCTTGCTGATGTCCTCCATGGATGGCCAATGAAGAAAAGCCTTTTACGATCTTTTTTGTCATATCCACCATTTTACCCAGGTCGCGCCCCATGTGAACCCGCCGCCAAATGCAGCAAGTACGATGTTATCGCCTTTATTGAGTTTACTTTGATAATCCCACAAGCAAAGAGGAATGGTTGCAGCGGTTGTATTACCATAGCGCTGAATATTCAACATCACTTTTTCATCTGAAAGTCCCATTCGGCGTGCCGTTGCGTCAATGATGCGTTTATTGGCCTGATGCGGAACCAACCAAGCAATATCATCTGCAGTAAGGTTGTTTCTTTGAATCAATTCATAGCTCACATCGGCCATTCCGGTGACTGCAAACTTGAAAACAGGTTGTCCGTCTTGAAATATATAATGCTCTTTGTTGTCGACTGTTTCATGCGAAGGCGGATGATACGATCCTCCACCTTTCATATTCAAGTATTTTCCTCCACTGCCATCGCTTTTAAGGATGCTGTCGAGTACCCCATAACCTTCATAGTTGGGTTCCAACAAAACAGCACCGGCACCATCGCCAAATAAGATGCACGTAGTGCGATCGGTATAATCAACGATTGAACTCATTTTATCGGCGCCCACTACCACTACTTTTTTATACCGTCCACTTTCAATGATCGATGCACCTGTAGTAAGCGCGTATAAAAATCCGGAACAGGCCGCGAGAATGTCAAACCCCCACGCGTTTTTAATTCCCACTTTGTCGGAAACAATATTGGCCGTATTGGGGAAAAACATATCGGGAGTTACTGTTGCCACGATCAAACAGTCAATCTCATTGGGATCAATACCGCGACGCTGGCAAAGATCCAGCACTGCTGGTGCAGCAAGATCGGAGGTCGCTTTTCCTTCACCTCGAAGGATATGACGTTCGGTGATTCCAGTTCGGGTTCTGATCCATTCATCGGTGGTGTCGACCATCTTTTCAAGGTCAGCATTGGTCAACAGTTCCTCTGGAACATAACCTCCCACAGCAGTAATGGCAGCTCTGATTTTTTCCATGCCACAGTTTTGGATGCCAAAGGTACTAAATAGATCACCTCATGCGTAACTGCCTTGAATTCATTACATTCGCAATAAGAAAATGTCCTCATGATCGCCAGTCTGACCGGTAAATTCATTGCCAAAACTCCATCCTTCGTTCACCTGGATGTGAACGGTGTTGGATATGAAGTACAGATCAGTCTCAACACCTTTTCCAGCATTCAGGACAAGAAAGAAGGAACTCTTTTTACCCATTTACAAATCAAGGAAGATGCCCATGTACTGTTCGGATTCTCCGAACTCGCTGAAAAAGAATTGTTTATACAACTTATTGGGGTCAATGGCGTGGGTGCTTCCACTGCAAGAATGATGCTTTCCTCCATGCAGCCCGGTGAACTCCGATCGGCGATCGCATCAGGAAATACAGGTGCGCTGGAGCGGATCAAAGGCATCGGTAGGAAGTCCGCAGAACGGATTGTGCTTGAATTGAGAGAAAAAATCGTAAAAAATGTGCCGGAAAGCACTTCTTCCGGCTTCAAATACAATACTTTAGACCAAGATGCGTTAAATGCATTGGTAGCATTAGGGATACCTCGAAATGTGGGCGAAACGGCGATCAAAAAAGTCAAATCGTCTACATCTGGAGAACCCGATCTTGAAACACTCATCAAAAAATCACTGCAGCTTATTTGAGAAGAACTCTACTCAAACAAACGACATCCTGAAGTTGCAATCGTTATCCAAAAAGATAACAAGTTATGTGTTGGGCATGGGACTGCTATGTGCGGTATCCATCGTGCATGGTTTTGCACAAACGGGACCAGTCACCGACACCTTACCCCGAAAAGATACCTTACGCTTCCCGTTGAACGACCGCTATGCGGATAAGCTGAACCCTGGTAAACGCAGTCCTTTCGATTTACGGGATCCTTCAAACGTGTCAGACTCGATTGTATACGACAGCAAGAACAAAGAGTATTACATCATTGAGAAAATCGGTAACACGTATTTCAGAAAACCTACCCCGCTGAGCTTTGAAGAATACCTCCGCATACAAAGCAGAAAAATGGAGGTCGATTATTTTCAGAAAAAAGCAAATTCCTACAGCCTGCTCAATCGCAAATTGGTCAAACCCAAACTCAATATGGGACAAGACCTCTTCAACCGACTATTTGGAAATGGTAAGATCGATATTCGACCTCAAGGCGAGGTTAACGTGACTACAGGTTATCAAGGTCAGAACATAAAAAATCCTACACTTCCCGAGCGGGCAAGAAGAAACGGGGGACTCGATTTCGATATGTCGGCCAACCTAAACGTGGTAGGAAACATCGGCAACAAGATGCGATTCCCCATCAGCTACAATACCTTATCGACTTTTGATTTTGAAAATCAATTGAAACTTGACTATACCGGTGATGCTGATGATATTTTTAAAAAGATCGAAATAGGTAACACCTCTTTTGCATCCAAAGGAACGTTGATCCCCGGTGCACAGCAACTCTTTGGAATCAAAACACAAATGCAGTTTGGAAAACTCTGGGTGTCGACCGTCTTTGCCAGTCAACGTTCACAACGTCAATCGGTTTCTGTAAAGGGAGGAACAAACGCAACGCCTTTTGAAATCAAGGGCGATGATTACGAAGAAAACCGACACTTCTTATTGGCACAGCACTTTAGAAGAGAGTACAATAAAGCAATGAAAAATTTACCCATCATCAATTCGCAGGTGCAGATTTTGCGCTTGGATGTATGGGTAACCAATCGCACCGGAGCAACTACCAATGCACGAGATGTAGTGGGACTCATGGACCTTGGTGAAGACAAACCCTTTCAACAGCCTCCCATCGTCAACCCCACGGGCATTGTGTTTCCATCGAACGGAAGCAACGACCTGTACAGTAAAATTGTTCGAAATCCAGTCAGTCGTGATCCCGCTCAAATAGTGAACTACCTCAATGGCTTGGGACTTCAGCCGGTCAGGGATTTTGAAAAAACATTTGCGCGTAAACTCGACAGTACGCAATACTATTTCAATCGTCAACTCGGATTTATATCGCTGAACATCAGTCTTCAGCCGGATGAAGTATTGGCAGTTGCATTCCAATACACCATCAATGGTAAAGTGTACCAAGTTGGTGAATTTGCTCAAGACATTCCGGTTGATGCCAACAACGGTGTCCAAAAGGTACTTTTCTTAAAGCTGTTAAAGGGAACTTCTCAACGAACTGCGCTGCCAATGTGGGACTTGATGATGAAAAACATCTACCCCGTTGGGTCAGGACAATTGGAGCGGCAGGATTTTCAATTCAACGTACTCTATCAGGAACCCGGTGGCGGTGAAAAACGATTTTTACCCGAGGGCGATCAGGCCGGAGTTCCGTTGATCACACTGCTGAATTTGGATCGACTCAATAATCAGAATGATCCGCAACCGGATGGGATGTTTGATTTCGTAGAGGGCTATACGGTTAACTCGTATCAAAGTCGCGTCATCTTCCCTGTCCTAGAGCCCTTTGGGCACGATCTTGACTTTGCGTTCGCATCGAACCCTGCACTTCGAGAACAATACCTGTTCTATCCTCTTTATGATACCATCAAGGCGATCGCACAAACCTATGCGAATCTGAATCGATTTGTAATGCGAGGAAGTTCAAAATCTTCCGGAGGAGCAAGTGGTGAAATTTCACTGAACGCATTCAATATTCCACAAGGTTCTGTAACCGTTACAGCAGGTGGACAGGTTCTGCAAGAGAATGTCGACTACACCATCGATTACATCTCAGGTACGATGCGCATCATCAATAACTCCATCACACAATCTGGACTTCCCGTGGATGTGAAATTTGAAAACAATGCCACGTTCGGTGTTCAGCAGCGCACGTACATGGGAATGCGATGGGACTACCTCTTCAATGATAAACTTTCAGTAGGCGGAACATTGGTACGACTCAGCGAACGGCCATTCTTTACCAAAATGGAATACGGTTCTGATCCCATTCGCAACACCATGACTGGTGTAGATATTTCTTACAACAGTGAACTGCCTCGTTTGAATAAATGGTTGAGCAAACTTCCCTTCTACGAAGCCTCTGGAACCTCTCGGATCAACTTTGCTGCAGAGGCTGCAAAAATGACGCCGGGCCATGCACCGCAGATTGGAAGAGGAGCAGGTGGACTCATTTACCTCGATGATTTTGAAGGTACACGCGCCAGCATTGATCTTCGTTTCCCTATTGTAGGTTGGACATTGGCCTCAACTCCAAAAGGTGCGACCGATCGGTTTGGAAATATTCTTTTTCCAGAAGCAGCATCCTTTGACAATCTTGATTACGGGAAGAACCGTGCTAAACTAGCCTGGTACAACATTGAACCAATTCTGCAAGAACGTCGCAATCCCAATAACCCCATCCGCAATGATCTGGAACAACTTTCTGATCCCAGAGTCAGAAGCATTGGTCAACAAGAAATCTTTCCGCGTCGTACTCCCGATTACGGACAAAGTCAACTGGTAACATTTGACCTTGCCTATTATCCCAGAGAAAGAGGTCCCTATAATTACGATGCAACAGGAGTGGACGCAAACGGTCGTTTACAAAATCCAACAAAACGTTGGGGTGGTATCATGCGAGGCATTGATCAAACTGATTTCGAAACTGCAAACATTGAATTCATTGAATTCTGGGTACTCGATCCCTTCATCAAAGGAACCAATCCCGCAGGTGGATCATTGTATTTGAATCTTGGAAACATCTCCGAAGATATTTTAAAAGATTCCAGAAGATTTTATGAGAATGGTCTGGCCACTCCTACCATTCCATCAGCAACCACACGATCGGTTTGGGGCAATGCGCCGCTTAATCCAATTCAGATCACACAGGGCTTTAGTAACAATCCTGCTGATCGTCCCTTTCAGGACGTGGGATTGGATGGCTTAAGCGATTCAGCCGAGAACGTCACCCGCAGGCAATACCTTACTGAGCTTGCAAGTCGACTTGGCGCTACCAGTCGCGCTTTCCAAGAAGCAGCAGCCGATCCTTCATCGGATAATTTCAGGTACTACCGCGACCAAAGCTTTGATCAATCCAATTCAGGAATTCTTGCACGGTATAAAAATTTCAATAATCCGCAAGGCAACTCTCCCATCGCCCGCGCCGGAGATGCTTTTGCTTCAGCGTTTACGTTGTATCCCGACGGAGAAGATTTGAATCGCGACAATACACTCAACGAAGCAGAAGAATACTTTCAGTACCGCCTAGACCTGCGACCAGCATCGGATCCAAACATGCAGGTGGGAAGAAATTACATCACCGATCGAAAAATCGTAGGAGTTACATTAGCCGATGGAACAAAGCAAGATCAACTCTGGTATCAGTTCCGTGTACCGGTCATGGCCTACAGCAGCAAAGTGGGCGATATTCCGGATTTTAAATCGATACGCTTCTTTAGGATGTTCTTGACTGATTTTTCCGACTCCATTGTGTTGCGTTTTGCAAAATTGGAATTGGTACGGAACAACTGGAGACGCTTTGCATATGAACTTGATTCAACTGGACTTTACAGATCGATTGATTTAACCAACAACGAAACCCGTTTCAACGTTTCTGCGGTCAATATTGAAGAAAACGATAAACGTGATCCAATACCTTACCGCACTCCCCCTGGTATTGAGCGCGTTCAAACCTTGAGCAATGGTGGCATCAATATTCTTCAGAATGAACAAGCGCTCAGCATGAACGTAGTGAACCTTAAAGAAGGAGACGGAAGAGCTGTCTTCAAATCCTTTAGCAATGACCTGCGACAGTATTCGCGGTTGCTCATGTTCTACCACGCAGAAAGTCTGAAAGGATACACCGCATTGCGGGATGGAGAAGTTTATGCAGTTGTGCGTTTAGGCAATGATTACGTTAATAACTACTATGAAATAAGTTTTCCTCTAAAGATTACTCCATTCGGCACGAGCGATGAGAATGTAATTTGGCCACTAGAAAATGAATTGGATATCAATCTTCTGGATCTTGTTAAATTAAAGAATGAGCGAAACCTGACAACCAATAACGTAAATGCAATTTTTAGGAAAACAATTGGAAATAAAACCTATTCCATCATAGGAAATCCAAACCTAGGAGAAGTACGTGGTATTCTAGCAGGAATTGTAAATCCAAAAGACCCAGCAGGAGGAAGACCTGTGAACACGGAAGTTTGGATCAATGAATTACGGCTATCCGGCCTAAATGAAGATGGAGGTTGGGCAGCAGTGGGTCAGATGAATCTACAACTCGCAGATCTTGGAACTGTTTCCATGTCTGCGAACGTTCACACCATTGGTTTTGGTCAGCTTGAACAACGCGTGAATGAACGGTTCCGAGACGACTTCCAACAATTCGATATCTCCACCAATTTACAATTGGGTAAACTGCTTCCTCAGCAAATGAGATTGGAAATTCCATTCTTCGCCAACTTATCACAAACCATGAGCTCTCCAGAATACGACCCATATGACAGAGACGTAAAACTGAGGGATAAACTGAAAATCTATCGAAACAGCCGGGACTCGATTCGCAACAATGCCGTTGATTTCACTGGTTTGCGTACAATCAACTTTACTAATGTTCGGTTTACACCGCGACCGGATAAAAAAATCAGACTGTGGAGCATTTCCAATTTTGACTTCAGCTACTCCCTCACCGAAACCCGTCAACGCAATCCATTGATAGAAGGCAATGAAGTCAATAAAACACAGGGCGGTATTGGATATAATTACTCTTCAGAATCAAAATACGTAGAACCATTTAAAAAGCTGATAAAGTCGCCTACCCCCTGGCTGGATTTCATTCGCAACATCAACTTCAATCCGATGCCATCACTGATCGGAGTTCGCTTCGATACCCGTCGCCAATTTGGAGCCATTCGACCCCGAAATGTTGGAGGTGGTAAATACCTGATCCCTGAGACCTACGACAAATATTTTGTGATTGATCGAAACTATAATCTCCGATGGGACCTCACCCGTTCATTCAATTTTGATTTTAAAGCGACGAATAATTCCCGGGTAGATGAACCTTTCGGACGAATTGATACCAAAGAAAAACGCGACTCCCTGATGCGTAACTTTTTCAAGGGAGGAAGAAATACCGTGTACAACCAGAGTGCTGATTTCAGCTATAATTTACCCACCACAAGTTTTCCATTCTTAGATTGGACTACAATGAATATTGCTTATCGAAGCACATATAGCTGGATAGGAGCATCGCGTTTAGCAATCAATCTTGGAAACACCATTCAAAATAGTGGACAAGCAGGTGCAACTGCAGAATTGAATTTCACACAACTCTATTCCAAATTCAAAGTCTTCAGAGCCATAGATGAAAATAACATGAACCCTAGCGATGCTGATGTTCAACCCAATGCACTGCCCCGAACCAAACAAAAAAAGAAAAAAGATACACTTTCTGAAAAACAACTATCCAAAGAGGAAGCTAAACTGGCAAAGAAAGAGGAGAAAAAGCAAATCAAGGAAGAGCGTAAGCAAAAAGTTATTCAATTAAATGCTGCAGAAAAGATGATTCTTCGTATGCTCACCTCCGTTAAACGAGTTGGCATGACCTACAACGAAGGAGGTACCACATTCTTACCAGGGTATGTAGACAGCACCCGATTCTTTGGACAAAATTGGAGAAGCATGGCTCCAGGTCTGGATTTTGTAATGGGCAAACAACCTGATCAAAATTGGCTGGATCAAGTTGGGAAAAAGGGACTAATTACAAAAGATCCAATTCTAAATAATTTATTCATGCAGAATTACGAACAACGCATGAACATCACTGCACAAGTTGAGCCAGTCCGTGATTTAGTAATCGATCTCAATCTGGATAAAAGCCTTACTAAAAACTACACTACCCTTTTCAAGGATACCGTTGGTACAGGCACCTTCAACCAACTTAATCCCTATTCGGGAGGTGGTTTTAGCATCAGCTATATTTCCTTCCAGACTTTGTTTGGAAAATTTGATCCAAACAATACCAGCGAAACATTCCGAACATTTGAAAATAATCGTGCTATTCTTTCTAAGCGTCTGGGAGAAAAGAATCCGTACAGTCAGCAGGCGGGTGCAGATGGATTTTACAAGGGATATGGTCGCTATGCACAAGATGTATTGGTCCCTGCATTCATTGCCGCTTATACAAAAAAGGATCCCAATACAGTTGCATTATTGAAAAATGGAAACAGTGGCGGATCCGTACGATCCAATCCCTTCAGTGGATACCTGCCAAAGCCTAACTGGCGCTTAACCTATACGGGGTTGAGTCGTATGGAAAGTTTACAAAAATACTTTACCAACTTCACGGTTTCGCATGGGTATACTTCGACCCTGAGCATGAACAGTTTCAACTCAGCATTGCTTTTCCAGGATACGCTACTCTACGGCTTCCCTTCGTTTGTAGACAGCATATCTGGAAACTTTGTTCCCTATTTCTTGCTTCCTAATATTTTGATCTCCGAACAGTTTGCTCCACTGATTGGAATTGATTTTTCTACTACCGGTCAATTCTCTGGACGATTTGAATATCGAAAATCACGACAACTGAGTATGAGCCTTGTTGATTTCCAATTGAGCGAAGTGCGTTCAACTGAAATAACGTTTGGAATGCGATGGAGAAAAAGAGGTTTCCCCTTGCCCTTCCGAATCAAGTTTGGAAAGAAAGATGCAACCAATAAACTGGAGAACGATATCACCTTCTCTCTTGACTTCAGCATTCGCGATGACATTAATTCAAATTCCAGACTCGATCAAGCGAATGCTTTTGCAACGGGCGGACAAAAAGTGGTAAGCATAAGACCAACGATCGATTATGTCATAAGCAACAGGGTGAATATCCAGTTGTTTTTTGATCAACGGCGATTGAGTCCTTACATCTCAAATGCAGCTCCCTCTGTAAATACTCGAGCAGGCTTACAAGTCAGGATTTCGCTTGCCCAATAGATTTATATAAAGTGAAACTGTTGGCCTGTGCAGTGCAGGTCATCTCAATGCTATTCAAGCATACGTGTTCAGGCACATGCACAGCATAAGAAACCACTTCAGCGATGTCTTCTGCATAGAGCGGTATGTACCCGTCATAGACAGATGCAGCTTTTTGTGGATCCCCTTTGAAACGGACCAATGAAAATTCAGTTTCGGCTGCTCCAGGATGTATGGATGTTACTTTTATACCATGTCTTAATAAATCAATGCGCATGGATTGACTCAAAGCATCCAACGCATGCTTGGAGGCACAGTATCCATTGCCTTTTTCATAAACCTCCAATCCAGCGATTGATCCAATATTGATTATATGACCCTTTGCACGTTTAATCATCGATGGCAATACAGCACGGGTTACATACATCACTCCTTTCACGTTGGTATCCAACATGGTCTCCCAATCATCCAAAGAGGCTTCTTCAAAATAATCGCGACCCAATGCCAGGCCGGCATTGTTGATCAGTACGTCGAGCTCAGCTACAAATGGATCGTTCTCTAAACTACTAAACACCTTTGCTCGATCCCTAACATCAACAATTTTAGGAATTACCGTAACCTGATACTGATCCCTTAACTCTTTTGCCAAGGCTTCTACTCGATCTGCTCTTCTTGCAGTAATCATAATGGAATGTCCCATGGAAGCAAACTTGATGGCCATTGCTTTACCGAAACCAGAACTGGCACCCGTAATTAATATATTCATGTGTGTGTTTTTGACGGCCAGGATTTAGCAGCCATCCAATAGCGAAGCGATAAAGCAATAACTATTGGATACAAAGCCGGATTGAGCAGATGAGGATATATCAGTGTAACCGAAAACCATATCAAAAGTAGAATAGCATACATCATCATGAGATAACGATACTGCTCTATTTTTCTAATCGATGAAAAAGCCAATAATATATGCAAGGGACAGGCCCAAATCAGATTCAGATTATACTGGGTGCTTTGATGATCAGTTGCAAACCACATAATGGTTAAAAACAAGCCGAGTAACCCTGTAGCAATGAACAACACCTGATCAGAAATGAAAGCAGTACGCTTCCATTTTTTTTCATTTATGCTGAGAACGATAAAGTAAAGTCCAATTGCAATCATTACTGTAAGCGGACTCCATAAAATAGAGGTTGATGTTGGAGTGGGCTGTTGATCAGGAAGAAGAGTATACGTTGCTTCAACCAGGGATTGTTCACCAGATCGTGCTTTGTGTACTCCGAGTTGAAGAAAATCAGGTAAGAACATAGACTGGCTAACGTCCATGATATGATCTGCTTCAAGTCCCAGTATGATATCTATCCCCAATTTAGTCCAATCCATTTTTCCTCTATCCAAATACACATGCAGGTGATCGCGGAATCGGGTTCCAGATGGAACAAGCACAGGTGATACAAATGGTTGATCGGCTCTGGATCTAAATATAATATCCCGAAGTCGCGTAGAGCAGTTATCGTAAAAGAAATCGTATTTGTAGTTTTTATTCTCGGGACGAACATTTACAAAAAGAAATTCTTGTATTTGCTTTTTCTCCACCGGAGTCAATGCCAGTACTTGTTCAGTTACCCCTCTTCCAAAATAGGCATATGCATATAGAAAATCGTTGAGCGTTTCTTGACTGAGAAAATAATTCAGTTTTCCTCTTACAAACTTGGTGTAGAAATCCGGATCATTAAAGTCGAACGTCCCAAAGTTGTAAACAACATCAGTTCCAGCAGCAGAATCTGTAATACGCAAAGCATTGTGTCCAAAAACAGAATACAGTTCAGCACCGGGAGAACAGGTAAGCAATGAGATGCGCAACCCACTGCTATCGGTGGTTTCTGCCCAGGAGGGCTGAACGACCAGCATCATGATCCAGAAGAGCAGTTTTCTCATACTGCCAGTAGATTAGCGACTATAGTTGGGCGCTTCTTTCGTGATTGCCACGTCGTGTGCATGGCTTTCTCGAATTCCTGCATGAGTAATCTTTATGAACTGAGCTTTCTGTAGCTCTTGTATATTCCTTGCTCCACAGTATCCCATACCCGCCCTGAGTCCCCCTACAAACTGAGTAACAATCTCACTGAGGTTTCCTTTGAATGGAACCCTGCCTTCAATTCCTTCTGGCACCAGCTTCTTTATTCCGTCTTCAACTTCTTGAAAATATCGGTCACTGCTTCCTTGTTGCATTGCACCGATAGAACCCATGCCACGGTATTGCTTAAATTTTCGGCCTTCGTAGATGATGGTTTCACCGGGGCTTTCTTCGACTCCTGCAAAAACGCCACCCATCATAACAGTAGATGCTCCGGCAGCCAATGCCTTTACAAAATCTCCTGTGTAGCGAATGCCCCCATCAGCGATGATTGGTACATTCATTTTTTTCAATACAGATGCTGCTTCCAGAATGGCAGTGATTTGTGGAACACCTGCACCTGCTACGATACGCGTAGTACAAATGGAACCGGGACCAATTCCCACTTTTACACAATCTGCTCCAGCTTCTGCCAGTGCTTTAGCACCAGCAGCAGTCGCAATGTTTCCTGCGATGACGCGTAATTTTTTAAAGTTCTTCTTCAGTTGTTTCAAAGAATCAATTACACCTTTTGTATGTCCGTGTGCGCTGTCCAAGCAAACCACATCCACGCCTATCTGCTGCAATGCCGCCGTGCGATCCATTAAGTCGCGGGTGATTCCCAAAGCAGCCCCGACTCGCAGTCGCCCAAAATCGTCTTTTACCGCTCGGGGGAAACTATGCAATTGAAGAATGTCTCGATAGGTTATCAACCCCAACAGTTGGCCATTCTTCTTTACGACAGGCAATTTCTCAATCTTATAGTTCTGCAGAATTTTTTCTGCCTTGATGAGATCGGTTCCTTCAGGCGCTGTAACCAAATTTTCTTTGGTCATTACAGCACTCACTTTCTTTTTCTTATCTGTTTCAAATCGCAGATCGCGATTGGTAAGTATACCAACTAATTTCTTTTGAGCATTGATGATAGGAATCCCTCCTATTTTATTTTCCTTCATCAATTTTAAAGCGTCTCCAATTACTGCATCTTCGTGCAAAGTAACCGGATCAATGATCAGTCCACTTTCGCTTCGCTTTACACGTCGAACCTGTTCAGCTTGTTGCTCAATGGTCATGTTTTTGTGCAGAATTCCAATTCCCCCCTCACGAGCCAATGCAATTGCAAGCGTGGCTTCAGTCACGGTGTCCATTGCCGCTGAAAGCAGGGGGATGTTGAGTCGAATGTCTTTGGTGAGCTGCGTACCGATGTTTGCATCTCTGGGCAAAACATCGGAGTATGCTGGAACCAGCAGTACATCATCGAAGGTCAGACCTTCACCAAAAAATTTGGGGGAGTTTGAACGTGTTGCCATATGCGAAGATAGGGAAAATTGAATTTTCGCATCATCGCATGACTGTACCATACATTTTTCCGGGACGAGATGCAACGAGTCCCTGTAATTCCAAGGAAAGCAATACAGCGGCGGTCTGGTGTGTTCGTAATCCGCAAATTGCTGCAATGCCATCAATCGACACGGGCTCGTTTGACACAATTGCATCATAGACGA
>Ga0129333_10002734_pt1 | contig 16444 bp, 18 predicted proteins | sample CPB6_08_DNA_FD_94474 | JGI IMG/M metagenome (GOLD analysis project Ga0129333, IMG submission 94474) | Freshwater to marine salinity gradient microbial communities from Chesapeake Bay, USA - CPBay_Sum_0.6_0.8_DNA | ecosystem: Environmental > Aquatic > Marine > Coastal | place: USA: Chesapeake...
ATAATATTATTATCTTTATTTAATCTAATAATATTCATATACTTTATTATTATTGTTATTTTTTTAAATAATTAATCAATTTTTATATTATAACTCGATTAAATATTATTCATTGTTTCAACATACCATACTTTAGCATTTGCCATTACTATTTTAAAATTTTCCTTATCCTTCTTAATTTCATGCCATTCATTTTTAACATTATTAAAATTTTCTTTCTTATTTTTATTAGTATCTTTCAATTGATGAAGTCGATATTTTACAAAGATATTATAATCTGTTGATTTTTTACTTTTATCTAGAATCTTAGATACATCAATATTTGAAGATTGTAATATAACATTATTTTCAATATTTGATTTTTCATCATTCTTATTAGATTCTATAATTGCTTTATTTGAATTCATAATACTCACAATTTTTTCATTTAATTTATTATTTTCATACTGAAAATCAATATCTAATTTTGTTTCAATATTATTAATAATTGGATCTTCGCGAGTAATTCTAATTATAGTATCATTCTTAACCCATACTTTTTTATTATTTTTAATATCTACAACCCAAAGTTCTTTATCAAAACCTTCCATTACTGAATTTAATTCGTAACCTTCGGCCGATAATCCATAGTGCAAAGGAGATAATTCGGTGCCTGTATAATAATGTTTTGATGAATTTATACACGTTTTTTTAATAGATGACATTATGTATTATAATATAATAATTTGTTTAATCAATTTTTTATATAATAAATATAAATTGTTTTAAAATTTTTTATATTATTAAAAAATTGATATTAAATATATATATTATAATTAATATTTAATGTGTTTTTATAACGATTTAAATAAGCAAATTGAAATTTTTATTTTAAAATATAATTATTCTGAAGATATTATTAAAGATATATATAATGCTGAAAGTGATATAATAGATGTTTATTATACTACCGAAAAAATGTTTGATAAGGAATTAGAAAATATTTTCAATAATTATTTTACAAAATATTATGAAATTTCATTTGAATTGTTATTAATAACAATTTATAATATTTATTTGCAAAATAAAATCAAAATATCCAACTATCATTGTAGCACATATAATATTAAAAATATTAATATAGAGGAATAATAGAATTCAAAAATATGTCTGAAAAATATGAAAAAACTAAAAGAGACGCATTAAATAACTATAATTTTATCAAAAGGTTTGCTTCTAAGTTTAGTCCTGTTTTTTTAACATATGTTAAGATAACGTGGATAATTTGTTTATTTATAATTATATATAATTTAATAATAATATTTATTATATGGTTAATAAAAAAATCATGTTTTAGATGGTTATGGAATGCAACTGTAGGTAGAGATTCTAATTGGATTATTTATGGCGCAGGAACTCTTTTTGAAGCATTTGTTAAAAATGCATATGTATTAACAGGTTCAACAATAGTATTTATGATTATTACAATTTTATTGATAGTTTTTTATATTGCATTATTAATTTGTTTATATATATATTCTATAATTCCATGGCCATTTGTAACAGATAGACAAGCACCTAGAAAATGGGAATTTTTTAGAAGACTTAAAGAAGTGTTTGATTTATTTGAAGGTAAAATATTCTTATATACATTTGTGAATAAAAGTTTACTAGAAATGTTTGCAGTATTTATTGGTAAAAAAGAAAAATTTGTAAATATACAATCTCCTTTATCAAATATTAAATCTATAGCTGATTCACTTCAATTAGGACCATATATTGAAGAAATTGATAAAAATCATTATGATGATACAAAACAATTTTATGACAAAAAAGATTATTATAATGTTAGATATATTTTAGCATTAAATCATACAAATGAAGCTAACTTAATAAATAAGTTACTAATTTCATCTAGTAAAGAGACTTACAATAAAAATAGTTTTAATAATAAATATATTAATAATGGTTTCGAAGAACATATAAAAAAAGCATCACCTATATAATTTTTGATTAAAATATTATAATTATTATAAGTAAATGGATGCAACATTTATAAATTCTTTGCCGGAAACATTAAAGGATATTCAAAATAATAATTTTATCGAAGGAATAAATGCAACTGATTTAACACATTCAATAGTATTAAATGAGATAAGTGATTTTACTAAAATTTTTAAAATGCTAGCTTTATTATTAATAATATTTATCTTTAATATTATATTTCCTTATCAAGATAATAAAGATGATTTTAATTATAAATTATATATTATTCTCTTAGTTATATTATTAGTATATATAATATATGCAAATCAATTATACATTATTATCATAGTATTTATTATTATTAGTTTATTTATAATTCCTTTATTATTATTATTATATTTTTATATAGAAAAACACGAAGGAATTAATATAATTTTTTATGCATATAATAATCAACTTAAAAATATTTTTAGTAATAATTTCAATATTTATGAATTACTTTTTAATATATTTTTTATAAGTATTATATTTATATTATCGATAGTATTATATTGGGATTATATATATGCGGATGCAAAAAAATTATCTAAATGTGGGCAAATTCTTCAAATAATAGAAGAAAATAATAGTAAAAAAAACCCATATATTTATAATATAATTATAATTGATAATGATTCAATAGATATTAATATATCTAAATATATTGTTAAAATAGTATATAATTTTATGAAAATGAAAACATATATAGAACATAATAGTAATAAACCAAATATATATTATTCTACTGATGAAATTATAGATATAAAAAAAAATTTATATAAAAATTTTATTAACTATGATATAAAGGAAACTTTTTTAAAGAGTAATAGTAAGATATCATCTTTTACAGATAATTATAATGCAGAATTTTTTAAAGAATTAATAAAAGACAATTATATTGATGAATTTATAAATACTCATATTGATGATAATAATATAAATAATCATATAGATACTACAATAGATGTTTATAAAAGTTATACAAGTGAAAAAAAATCTGAAGCAAAAGAATATATCAAAAATTTATCTTATGAAGAAGATGTAAGTAAATATTATAAAGAGTTTGATATAGATAGTAATAAAGGAAATCTAAAAGTTATATTACATAAAATTTTTAAAGAAAATATCAAATATAAATATAATAAATTAAAAACAAATTTAATTGATGTTGATAATTATAACAATAATTATGATAAATTAAAAGTTAAATATTTTAATTTACGAAATATGGATACGGATTTTATAGAAAATATAGATCCTAAGATTTTTAAAACTCCTGAAAAATATAAATTTTTATGTGTAGATGAAAAAAATAATCCTATATATAGTTATTCTTCTAAAGAATTAATTAAATTTATAAAAAATTATGCAAATGAAGAATATAATAAATATAATCCAAGTATTATATATGATATAATATATGCTAAATTAAATAATAATAAAGTATTTACATAATATAAAATTATTATATTATTATATTAAAGTAAATAATGAATGAATTGATGAAATCATATATTATTACTATTGAAGCATACTCTTTTTATATTTTATATACTTTAGCTAATGTAGGAGAACACTCATATAATATTACAATATATCAACATTTTATATGTGCTTTTTTTATTCTTCTTGTGATTTTCATATTACTTATAATATATTATGATACTATATACAAAGCTGCGGATAATATTAAAAGATGTCGTGATATAGATTTAACATCTAAAATTAATGAAAATTTAGATTATCCGTATGTATATAATATATATGTAACACATAAAAATGATGTTAAAAATGTATTTAAAAATTATATATTTTATATTCAATATGATTTTATAAATAAAAAAACTATTATTAATTTTGGTAATAAAATAAATAGTGATATTATAAATGCATATAGATATAATGATATTGAAGATGAATTACATAAAAAAGCATTTTATTATTATAATTTAGAATTAGAATACGGAAATCCTATTATATATACAGATGAATTAAATAAATTATTTTATTTTAATAAAGATATTATATCTGGCGAAGATTATAAATTTATAATAACTAGATATGATAAGACAGATATATTAAATGACCCATCTGCTTACGAATTACTAAATTTTTTTAAAAAATATGGATTTGATAATGAATATATTAATCTAACACCAATATATAATATATATTATGCAATTGATAATAAAAAAAATAAACTATCTATATAAACATTTCTTTTAATAATGATTTTAATTCTTCTATTTTTTCTGTGTTTTTAATTTTGGGATAATTAATATTAAATTCTATATACATATTACCTTTATTATTAGTATTCATAATAGGAAGTCCTTTTCCTTCAATCATATATTTTTTTCCATTTGAAATAACTCCAAATATTTGTGTATTAATTTCTATAGTTTCCTTAAAATATGGAATTTTTATATTTTCACCTATTATAGAATTAATAAATGATATATCTGTTTTATAATGAAGATCATTTCCGTTTCTTACAAAATGGGGATGTTCTTCTATTCTAATACTTATAATTAAGTCTCCTGGTTTTATATTATCTACTTTTGGTTGTTCACCTAATTCTGGAAATGCTGTTCTGTAAGATTCATTAACTCCTTTTGGTATTATAAGTTTTGCTTTAACATCTTTATTATAAAATCCTTTACCACTACATAGTTTACATCCTGATTTTCCTTTTATAATTATACCTTCGCCACTACATTTATTACATTGTGATTGAAAAATAGTTTGCATAATTCCCATATTTTGAATACGATGTATAAAACCTTTTCCATCACAATCAGGACATTCGGTATTACAACTAGTGCAATATTTTTTTAATTTAATGTTTAAATCTTTTTTAACTCCTTCATATACATCATCTAAAGTTAAATTAAATACACTTTCTATCGAATCAGCTTTATTTTGTCTTCTTTCTTGGCGCCCTCCTCTACCACCGCTTCCAAAACCAAAAATATTATCAGGAAATCCTCCCTCGTGTCCTCTAAAAAATGCTTCAAAAATGTCTCTATGATTTCTCATCTCGTCATTTGAATTTTCATTAAAATTACTATCTCCGCATTGATCATATCTGTTTCTTTTTTCTCTATCACTTAAAATACTATAGGCATTAGAAATTTCCTTAAATTTAGTAGAACTATCTGCATCTCCCTTATTTTTATCAGGATGATACATCATTGCCTTTTTTTTATACGCAGTTTTAATTTCATCATCAGTTGCATTTTTACTAACTTCTAGAATATTATATAGTTTATAATTATCCCCCATATCTTTTATAAAAATATATATCAAATGTTTATATATATATATAATGTAAAAAATAAAATTAATCTACTAATATTATCAATTCAATATATAATATATATTTTATATATCATCGTTTATATATTTTTAATTACATACATATCTCATCATAATATTCATAGTATATAATTCTTGATTTAATAATTTAAAAGCATATGGCATTCTTACTTGCGCAATGTCTGTATTATTATTACAATATTTACAACTATAAATATTTTTATCTGTGTTAACATTTGCATGCATACCACATTTTTTGCAAATAAATATACGATAATTATCTGATACATGTAACATTCTCTCTGCTAAGAAATTTGATGTTCCATGTGCAATGAAACAATCTCTTTCCATTTCACCTAAACGAAGACCACCGGATCTAGCTCTTCCTTCACTAGGTTGTCTAGTTAGCATAACTATTGGTCCATTTGAACCGCGAGAATTTCCAGTCCATACTGATTTTCCATTTCTTCTAACCATAAATATCTCAGATGATACATTTAAACAATATACAGGTCCTTCATAATAATGTATTTTTTCAGTACAAGATTTATCTTTAATGCTATTAATTTTTGGAGAATTTTTATGTTTAATTATAGTAATTTTCCAATAATTCTTGTATTGTGATTTAATACCACTCCATCCTGCATGTATTAATAGTCTCATCATATCATCTGCCAAATTTTCATTAAGAGTACAATACATGTTCTCAAAATTATGTTTAATATCTTCATTTTTAATAGATACAAACCCTTTAATAAGAATTCTGCATTGTTTAGTACTCATATTCCATATCCATTCCGGTAATGAGTATTTATCTAAAGTATTAACGTATTTTATAATATTATCATTATCATAAATATTATTACCATATTCATTAATCAAATTATCAATATTTTTATAATTGCCATTATACGCATACCATCTTCCTAAGAATGATAGGAATGCTTCCATATTAACTGGAAGAGAATTATATATATTAAGTTGATAATCAACTTCATTAAATATGCAATCTTTTTTATAAGTAACTTCCTTACCTTTAATATCACTCGCTTCTATAAGTTTATAATTATTTGTATTATCTGTTTTATCTTTGATATACATACGATGACTAATAGTAACATGTAAATCAATTTGATTATTTGATATATTATACATATATCCTTTATAATCTGGATATTTATATACTATATTAGGATTTTCATAAATTAGTTTATCATCTTTTAATATTGCAACCTTATCTTCTTGCTTAACATCACTTATTTTTTTCCATCCTTTAATAGTTAATACATCATGATCTTCAGTTAAACAATGAACCTTATCTGTTACCATATGTTTTAATCTTTGATAATATGTAGGTCCAATAAATATTTCTGTATGAATCTGTTCGCCTGTTCTTCCATTATACATAATTTCATTACCATATCTTTCCATACCAGATAGTTCAAGAACTTTAGCAATATCTTCAACCGAACAATCATTATAAGGAGTTGAATCGCCAAAAGCGCCAATATGGCATCCTGCTTTTCCCATAATACATTCCATTAATTGAGCAATAGTCATTCTCGAAGGAATAGCATGAGGGTTCATAATAATATCTGGAACTATTCCATCTTTCGTATAAGGCATATCTTGATGTCTGTATGTCATTCCAATAGTTCCTTTTTGTGCACTACAACTAGCACATTTATCTCCAATTTCAGGTTTTCTGTTCTTACGTGTTCGTACTTTACAAAATCTATAACCTTCACTATTTACTCCATTATAATTCATATCAATATATCCATCATCATTTGCTTTCATAGTTAAACTACTATCTTGATATGATATCTCTCCATTAATCTTTTTAGGCATTACCTTTCCTACTATAACATCATTACCGGTTACATATGTATTTTTAGGAACAAATCCAGTTTCATCTAATTTATCATAACAATATGGTTTTTTATCAGTTTTATCACAGGGATTAGTGAAAATTTCTTCTTCACCAGTACTATGATTTTTATTACATACATCACGATGAGCTTTATAATATGTACTAGTAAATAACCCACGATCCAATGCAGATTGATTAATCATAATACTATCTTCTTGATTAAATCCTGTATGTGTCATTATAGCAACTATAGCATTTACACCTGAAGGTAGTTTATGAGCCATAGTATATTTTGATAATTTAGTACATACTAGCGATTTCTGAGGATAATTCAAAATATTTCCCATAGTATCAATTCTCTTATTAAAATTACTTGCATAAATACCTAGTGCCTGTTTTCCCATAGCACATTGATAGCAATTACGAGGAGATTGATTATGATCACTGAAAGGAATATTTACACCTAAAATACCATTCATTAAACTAGGATGAATTTCGCAATGAGTATAGCATGGCGGAAGAGCAGTACCTTTAATTCCTTCTTCTAAATCTGAAGGAAATGTTGCAATCATAGCATTATTAATTTCATCACAATCCATATATTCTATAAAACCTTCTTTATCAAGATAACTATCCGGGTCATCATTATCTTCATTTATTTCATTTGGAGATATGAAATAATCAAATCTTTTATCTTTAATATAATCTTCCCATTTTATATTTTTTCTTTTCAAAATTCTTTCAATACGCAATTCGCTTTTGTTTAATTCTTTATTATAATCAACTATATACAATGGTCTATACATACGTCCTGCTTCAGTGCTAATTATAATATTAGACTTTTGGATATTCCAAACTATAGATGTCATAGGATGGATAATACTTGACCTTTTGTAATGTTTAAGATTATTATACAATTCAAGTGGATTTGTATGATAACCAATAATATCACCATTAACAATAACATAAATATTGTTACTATTACCCATATTTTTAAGAAATGTAATAGCAGATTTTTCACTATTATTAGAACTATTATTAGAAGAGTAACTATCATTATACACAATAACTCCAAATTCAATAAGAATATTTCTGATATGATAACTATTCATTGAAATAGAAATGTTTGTACTAAGTGCCATATTTTTAACAAGACCTACAGAACTTCCTTCTGGAGTTTCTGCTGGACAAATCATTCCAATTTGAGAATTATCTAGTTTTCTTGGTTGAACTAATTTTCCATTCTTTTCCATTGCAGTATTAATACGTCGCAAATGAGATAATGTGCTAGCATAAGACATTCTATTCAATACTTGAGATACTCCTTGTTTAATATTTTGAAAACTTCCAATACTTTTAATACCCCAATTACCAGTAGAAAATGAATATTTAATCCAAGATTCTAATAATGATTGCTTGAAAAATCTATGAATACTAATATCGGATATAATATTACACAGAGGGGTATTTGAATTTCCTCTCCACATATTAAGTTCCTTTTCAATTGCAACCTTGAGCTCTTTTGTAAGTTTACCATAACATTGGCGAAATAGATTACTCATTAAAACACCAGGACTATCAACACGTTTATTAATATAAGAGTCGCGATTATCATATGTATCATAGCCTAGATATATTCTAATCATTTTACGAATAATATAACCAATATATAGGGCTTTACGTCTATAACTTTTTCCAACATGAGGAAGAAAATCATTCATTAAATTAGTATGCAATAATGCCTTATTTGTTGCGTGTTCATTATTCTTATTTGAACCATTCATAATTTTAATTAAGACTAATTCGGCTTGTTCTTGAGTTTTAATATCACAAGCATCTTCGCAACATGCCATTAATTCAGCAATAATTCTTTTATTCTCTTCAATTTCAGTATCATATACAATATGATGAATAATTTCTTTATCACTAATAATACCTAACGCGCGAAATAATACAAATACAGGAACTTCGGACCTTAGAAATGATGTATTGATGCGAATAATACGTCCCATATGATTTAACTTACCACTCATATTAAGACATGTTGTTTTTGGAGGAAGATATGTAGAATTGCAAACAGATCTAATTTCTGCATACAAACCTTCGCTATTATTATTAGGATGAAATACAAGAGTTTTATTTTCGTTTATTCTATCTTGTGAAATTAGAACTTTTTCATTACCATTAATAATAAAATATCCTCCGAAATCATATATACATTCACTATTATTTTCTTCACAAATACCTTGCATTTGATTCAAAACACAAAGTTTAGATCTAACCATAATAGGTATTTTACCAATATAAATTCCGTTAACATTTTTATCAAATTTTTCAATCATTCCATTTTTATTAGTATATTCAGTTACAATATGAACATCAACATAAATACCACTTGAATAAGACATGTTATTCATTCTAGCAATATATGGTGTCATTATATTATGAGTTCCATCTGCCATTTGATAACTTGGTTTTGTAATACTTGGATTTAGAATATTAATGGATATTTTATAATTATTATCGTTCATAGACAATTCACTTTTAGGATTTGTAAGTTTAACCTTAATTGGATTAAATCCTGAAATAATTTGAGCTAAGGTATTGTCTATAAATTTATTATAACTATCTATTTGATGTTTTACAAGAGGATTTGATGATTCTTGAGAACCTCCTTTTGAAAAGTAGATATCCATAATATCCCAACAATTAGTTGATGAAAACATTATTTATAATGCGATTTAGTTAATTATAACTTATAATTCTTAAATATCAATTTTTAATATTTTATTATAAAAAATTGATTTGATAATATTATATTTAAATATTATGTATAATATAATTGCTATATGTGGTGCAAAAAGAAGTGGTAAAGATGTTCTTTCTAAATATTTAACAAATAAATATAAATATAAAAAAATATATTTTGCGGAACCTTTAAAAAAGGCAGTTAAAGAATTATTTAATTTTAATGATGTTCAAGTAGGTATAGACGAAGATAATGCGAATGGTGATGAAAAAGATAAGATAGATGATAGATGGGGGATATCTCCCAGAAAAGCACTTCAGTATTTTGGAACAGAAATAATGCAATATAAAATAAATGATATAATACCAAATATAAATAGAGATTTTTTTGCAAATATATTAGTTTCTAAATTAATTGAAAATGAAAAATATGTAATTAGTGATTTAAGATTTTTACACGAATATGAAAAAATAAAAGGGTTAAATATTATTATTATTAAAATAAAAAGACCATATATATATAATGATAATAGTAATGACAATGTTAACTATAGCGACAAACATATATCAGAAAATGAATTTGAAAAAATTCCAAATACTATTGAATTATTAAATAATGGAACTATAGAAAATTTTATAGAAAATTTTGAACTATTAAATAAAGAATATAATATAACAGAATAGTAATTACATAAGTTTAGAATAATTACTTAAACAATTTTCAATAGATGTTCTAATATCTGGAATATTTGGATATAATTCATATAATTTTTTAGAAGATAGTTCGATATTAGACCTCTTTGATAATAGAATTTTATCTTGATCTTCAATTGAAAAATTCTTCCATGTAAAAGAAGAATCTATATATTTTTTATATAATTCTAATATTTCATTATGAGTAATGACGCCTTTATTACACATATTAAATGTACCTGTAGTATTATTTTTAATCATATCTAAAATGACAGGAAACATATCTTCTAAAATAGTCATTGAATTAGGTTCTGAACATATATATTCATATTTAGTTATTTTTGTAATAAAATTTCTATCATGATCGTAATTAACTATAGGCATTCTTATTCTTAAATTTAATGTATTTTCCTTAAAAAAATGTTGTAACCTATCTGTATAACCTTTAACTATTGAATATGAAGAACCATAAAAATTAGGAGATGTTTCTTCGTCTATCTCATTTGATCCATCATTATAATTAAAAATACATCCTGTTCCCATATATGTATAATGTATATTATATTTTTTACATAATATTGATAATACTATTGGTGCGTACAAATTATCTCTAATATTTTCAACTAATTTTCCGGGTTGTTCAAGATAATCAATAGTATTATAGTTTTCGCCATGTGTTCTACCAATAAATGAAATAATATGTGTAGGATTATGTTCCAATATTTCTTTTTCTACATCGCTTTCATTATCAGCGCGAATACTACTTTCTATATAGTGTATATTATCATCTATTAAATATTTACAAAATTGTTTTCCTATCCATCCTCTACTGCCAAAAAATAATACTTTCATAATTATATTATAATAATTTGCATAACCTTATATATTTGGTTGATATACAAAAACATATAAGAATAAAAAATTGATTAAATTTATTGACTTTTTACCATAATTATTATGGAGTGTTCTAAATGTCATAAAATTAAAGATTTTTGCGAATATTCTTTCAAAAATATTGAAGACAAAATATATTATTTATATTGTGATAGTTGCAGATATAAAACAATAGAAGAGCAAAGAAAATATAAAGAAAAAGCATTTGAAGAATATAATATGAGAAAAGTTAATAATATAATGACTTGTGAATGTGGTATAAAATACGTGTGCTTTAGAGATTTTCATATGTATAGACATATAAATAGTAAAAAACACAATAAAATAATTAATGAAAAATATAATACTAAAAAATAAAATTAATTTCTTTATATAGTAGTAGTATAAAGATATGTCTATAGGCGGTTCCACCTGCGGAGCTAAATTTGGAGGTTACTATTCAAACGAAGAAGTTGTTGCAAAATCATTAGGAGGAGGAGTATATAAAAGAGGTGTTCCTAAAAAAAAAGTAGTAAGAAGGAGAAAAGTAGTTAGAAGAGGAGGTGAAGGAGTTGAAGAAGAAAGAGCAATGTATGGTAACAAGGAAGAGTTTATGAATGAACAAAAAATGGAAGGTGGCAGAAGAAGAGTAGTAAGAAGAAGAGTAGTAAGAAGAGGAGTAGTAAGAAGAGGAGGCGAAGGAGAAGTAGATAAACTTAAATTAGAAGAATTTGAAGATAATAAAAATAAAATAGTATCTGGTGGTGCTAAAAAAAAGAAAAGAGTATTAACTCCTTATAATAAATTTGTTAAAAAACATTTTCCTAAAATAAAAGAAGAACATCCTTCTTATAAAGCAGTTCAAATAATGAAAAAAATTGCTATGGAATGGAAAAAAATTAGTAATTAAAAATGAGTAATTATATTAGAAAATGAAAAATTATATTAAACCTTACGAAAAGGAGTATAGTATTTATATTATATCAAATTGTAAATATTGTAAACTTATTAAAGAAAATATTAAATCGAAAAAAAAAATAATAAATTGTGATAAATATGTTGAAACATTAAGAGAACGCGATAATTTTTATAATTTTATTCAAAAATATACTAAAATACCATATAAATATTTTCCAATGATATTTAAAAATGGTGAATTTATAGGAGGATATAAGGAATTTTTAGATTTTAATCTTAAAACAAATCACCAATAAAATCATAGTCTACGATGTCATAGATATCATAATTAGTTATATTACTATCAATAATATTTACTTTTTCATTTTCAATATTATTTGAAATTATAGTCATCAAATCAAATTTTTTATGCTTATAATTAATATTTATATTATGATATCCTTCATAAATTTCAAATTTATCATAAGAAGTAGTAGACATTTTTATAGATTAAATTTACTTTAAAAATTAATCTAAATTAATCTCAATCGAACTTTACGAACTTTTAATGTATCTGTTGTAGCAATACACTAAATAAGTCTATAAGTATATTTTATATTTTAAAATACAAAAATCAATTTTTATGTTTTTAATATAAAATATGAACAATTTAATAATATATTTATAATAAAAATCCAAAAACAGATTCTCCATTATAATAAATATATAAAAAACCATCTCCGTGTTTCATATCATTATATATATTATACATAGTAGCAGAAGTCGGAGGAAGCACATTATTAATAAATATAAATATTGCCTTATCAGGAGATAATTTAATTCTTTGTCTAATTATAGATATAAATTGCCCAATAGTTATATCTCCGGGAACTAAATATTTTTTTTTATCAATATCATTTAAATTACAACCTTTAGCTTTTTCAACTATAACGGGAACTCTTTCAGGATATTTTTCTCTTACTCTTTTACTTTCATTATATTTTTTTTCAAACTCTGTACTCATATAATCTATAATTATATTATAAAAATAATAATTAATACCTTATATTATTTTTATCATCAAACCATTTTTCAAATACTTTTTTAGCTAACTTATTATCATAATATATCATAGGTAATTTGCGTTCTTCAATATTTTTTTTTATTTCATCATATATATATTCGTCATCAAATCCTATATTTGCGGCATCTTTTCGTGTATTCGAATAATATATTTTGTCTAATCTTGCCCAGTAACACGCAGATAAACACATTGGACAAGGTTCGCAACTTGTATAAATAATACAACCTTCTAAATTAAAATTATTAATTTTAGAACATGCTCTTCTAATTGCAACCATTTCTGCATGCGCAGTAGGATCGTTATTTATAGTTACTTCATTATGTCCTTCGCCAATTATTTTACCATTTTTATCAACAATAACTGCTCCAAATGGTCCAGCAGTACTGATTGCAGATAATTCAATTGCTCTATCCATTATAATATTAATGTAATATATTTTTATATAATTACTAATTATTCTTTATTACCCAATTATCAATACAATTACTAAAATCTGTTCTAGCATCATCATCTTTGATATCTTTGGTATTTTTGATATCTTTATCTTTGTTAATATCATTACATATTGGTTCATCTTTAATTATTGTACCGCCAAAAATTATAGATGGTTTTTCGTTTGATAAGTTAATAAACTTGACAATATCTGCAAACATAAAATATATAAGGTATAAATATATATATATATTTAAATTTTATATATATTTAATATCAATGTTATCAATTGATATAACTTGTGGTTTAGGAAATCAATTATTTCAATTAATGACATTAATTGCTTATTCGATAAAATATAATAATCCCTTCATAATTGAAAGAAAAACTTCTAGCCCGGGTTGCACATTTAGAAATGTATATTGGAATAATTTTTTAAATAAATTAGAAAAATATTTAGTGAATAGTCCTGTAAATTTTCAAATATATAATGAAAAATCTTTCGAATATAATGAATTACCTGAAATATCTAATAATATTAATTTAAAATTATCAGGTAAATTTCAATCTTATAAATATTTTGATTCATATAAAAAAGATATTTTAAATATGATAGATTATGAAACTAAAAAATTAGAAGTTAGAAGCAATATTATTAATATTAATCCCGATGAAATGGTTTCTATACATTTTCGTATTGGAGATATTATAGATATCCACAAAAACAATTCCAATATACTTCCTTTAGAATATTATATAAATTCTATTAATTATATTCAAAAAAATGAAGAAAATAAAGCAATTAAATTTTTATATTTTTGTGAAGAATCTGATAAAATATTTGTTTATAATAATTATATAAACCATCTTAAAAATATTTTTCCAAATTGTGATTTTATACTTTGCGATGTAAAATTGGAAGATTGGAAACAATTAATATTAATGAGTTTATGTAAACATCATATTATTGCTAATAGTACATTTAGCTGGTGGTCAGCATATTTAGCAGATAATGATAAATATAAATTAATATGTTATCCTGATAATTGGTCTCATTCTAATATAATAAATGATGATACTATTGACTTATTTCCTAACAATTGGATTAAATGTGAAACGCAAAATAAAAACTATTTATTAGAAAATGTTTATTATATTAATTTAAGGAATTGTAAATTAAGAAAAAAAGAAACTGAAGATGAACTAATAAGAATGAATTGGAAATTTCAACGATTTGAAGGAATTAAGCATGATGATGGTCGTATTGGATGTTGTATAAGTCATCTAAAAGTTATAGAAATGGCAAAAAAAAATAACTTAGAATATATTGTAGTTGTTGAAGATGATATTCAATTTTTACAACCAGATAATTATAATCAATTACTTATATATTTTAATAATTTTATTAAATTGAATAATCTAGATTATGATGTATTATTATTAGCAGGTTCTATGTTAGATAGGGCTAATGGAATAAAACCAATAAATAATATAATATATAAAGCAATTGCTTGTTTAACAACTACAGGATACATAGTTAAAAAGCATTATTATGATAAATTGATAGATAATTATAAAGAAGCTATTCAATTATTAATTAATCATGGCGAAGATGATAGAGGATGTATAGATGTAAATTGGCAAAAACTACAAAGTATTGATAATTGGTATATATTAATACCGCGTACTATTAATCAACGACCTTCACATAGTATAATACAAAATAGATTTGTTAATTATAGTTCAATGCTTTTAGACTAAATTATATTTTACATAACGTATGATATTTTTTATAAATTATATAAAAAATGATATTTATATCATGAATATATAATTATATTCTCAATATGGTAAATAATTTGTTAGAAGATATTCAAAATTATTCAAATATAAAAAATGAATTATTTAAATATTATGATAATATAATAAATTTGCAAGAAGATATTTTATATTATATGAATGACTATTGTCCCATAATTTATGGTTTATCTAAAAGTATTATAGTAAAAATGAAAAGGAATTTAGCATTTACAATAAAGGAAAAAAAATATGTTTCATTATATTCTTTACAAATAAATAATGATAATTACATTAGTAAAATAAATAGATTTCTAGGATTACTGAATGTAAAAGAAAGATTTGGATTGTTACAATATATACAAGAAAAATATAAATTATATCTAATTAACTAATATATTAAATATGTATATTATATCTAGGTTGATGTAATATAAAATGGTTTATATGTTATATAATCATATAGAATTACATTTTTCATTAAATAAATACTAAAAAAATATCTAAAAAAAGTTGTTATATTATTTTCTATTATTAATCTTTTTTCTATATCAGGGAGTATATTTAAAGAAAATACTACTCCGGGTACTATTAATGCCCATAATTTTTTAGCATCCCACCCTTTTTTTATTCTTAATGTGTATGCTAAAATGTACAATTGACATATTGCAAAATCTGCAAATTGCGAATAAAATTTTCTTAATATTACATGATATAAATATAAT
>Ga0129333_10002735_pt1 | contig 16443 bp, 14 predicted proteins | sample CPB6_08_DNA_FD_94474 | JGI IMG/M metagenome (GOLD analysis project Ga0129333, IMG submission 94474) | Freshwater to marine salinity gradient microbial communities from Chesapeake Bay, USA - CPBay_Sum_0.6_0.8_DNA | ecosystem: Environmental > Aquatic > Marine > Coastal | place: USA: Chesapeake...
TCCACTTTTGCAATTTTAAGAGCATTTATTTTTGGTCTTATGGTATAATCAATATTATAATCAAAACCAATATCTAATTTCTTGACTTTCTGTATAGCCCCAATTTTAGATGATATAGGGATCAAAATGGCTCCTTGACCACTAGTAGAATTTATTGTCTTAACTTCCGGTATTTTCTTGGTCTTAACGACATCAACTAATCTAACCGAATCAATTGGACCAGTCGCAGTTTTAGATTTAGTTGAATATTTTAAATTAGATTGTGGAAAAACATATAAATTATTCTCGGGTAAAGAATTTAATTCATATGTGAAAGAATTTGTACTGATACCAGAAATTAAATGTTTTCCAGAATACTGACTACTTACTTTTGTTATTTCTGATCCCTGTATTTGAGAATCATCAATATAAATTTCTTTCTTTAAATTATTATTTAATCTATTATTTACTGGCGAAAATGCATAATAGAATTTTTCTGGGAGATTTTTAGTTTTTAATGTATATTTTGCCGTGGTTGTAATCCCAACTATACCACTTTGAACCAATTCAAATGTAGTAAATTCATTTAAACGAGAGTTGTCATAAAAAAGTTTTAATTCAAAGGCCGGATAAGTTGTTCCTTGTCTAGTAAAAGAGAGACTTTCATCAGAAACATCAAAAACAATATCTTGATCAGGTATTACTTCAATTCTTGGATTTATTGAATAAAAATAACCGGTTCCAGAAGATGTTAAATTTATTTCTTGTGGTATTAATAACGTAGAGCCATATGATGAAGAAGATAACTTAAGACTATCTTTTGTTATTGGTATGGCAAAATATATTTCATTATTTGATAGCCCACCGATTGGTAAGGTCGAAACATATATGATCTTTTCTGATTTTTTAAAATTATGATTTTCGCAGTAAATGATATTATTAATTAGATCTACATTAGAAACATTCTTTTTATTACCACAAATTCTTCTATTAAAATCATTATAATAGAAAGAAATACTAGTCTGGATACCCGAGATAATATCAACAAAGACCTCATCACCAATTCCTAATAAACTGCTTGTTGCAGTAGATACTATTGCATTAGAAGAGAATAATTCGCCAACTAGTCTATTGGAATAATTTACAGTAAAACTATGAGTCAGGCCGGTTCCCACGGACTCAAAATAGAAATTTGATGTTCCGGCTCCAACCGTAGAAAGACCAATTAAATTGTTATCGATCTTTGTAACAAATAATTCACTATTCTCTGGTAAACTAGTAGTACCAATACCAGTCAAAGATACTTCAATTGGTTGATTAGTTTTAGCATTATAAAATAAAACATCACCAGATGCTAAATTATGATTCTCAATAAAAATACTACCAACCGGGATTGTTACAACAGTTTTTCCTAGACCCGGATTTGAAATGTTTAAGGTATAATTACTTGTAGTCCCTAGACCTACAGATTCTGATGGTGTAAAATAAAATTCTTTATTGGATTTCAAGTTATATGAAGTATTAAGTCCAATATTAAAGGTAAATTTCCTTGAATTTTCTTCAAGGACACTATTCATTTTGTGAGTATTAATACCTACAGTTCCATTTTGATTCCGTTGTACCCTTATTCTAGAAGAAAAAGAATCAATATTTAATATTTTTACTTGTTCTTGATTGATAGTAAAGATATCATTTTCTTTTAATGGAAAGTCTAAATTCCCGCTTACATCAAAGAAGGTTACTATTCCAGTAATTGAGGTTGGTTCTACGCTAGATCTTAATTGTAATTTATGGACATAAGGTTTTGCAACTATTTTTTTGTTTAATTCAAATTTAGAGTTGAAGTTAAACTTTTTTGTTGAATTAATATTATGGGGAGTAGTTAGAATTCCAATATATGAATTATTGAAAGATACTACTTCTAAGTTGTTAAAATTAACATAAGAAGATGCGATAGAGGTAATTGATACTCCTGAAATTTCGGATATTTTTGCCCGGCTATTATCACTAAAGACAATAGAATCATCAACCTTATATCCGTTTCCGGGTTCTATTACCCGAACACCCTCAATAAAGTCGCTATCAACACTAATTATTTCTATATTTTCCTCTTTAATTTTATTAGGATTTACAATGAAATCATAAGAGCTATTTGGACTCAGTAGATTATATGGAGTTGTATTCCTTAATAGGTTTTTACCAGTATCATCAAAAGATTCTATCTTCTTGATTAGCCTATTTTTAAAAGTAGGTCCTATAATATAAGGGTATTCGGGAGAAAAATAATTGTCAAAATTGGGATCCGGGATCTCAGATACAGTGCAGAAATAAGCATAAACTCCTTCTGGATATTCTGGAGTTATACAGAATCTTCCATTGTGTTCATCTAAGTCACCAGAATCATCAAAAAAATAATCTTCTTCAAAAAATCCTTTTGGATAAATTGCTAGTGAAGGCCTATTTTCGCTTATTAATTTTGAATTAGGTTTTAATTTATAACCAGAAGAAAGTTTTTTAATTGGTCCAGAATTTGCATCAGCATAACCATAAGGCCCATAAATGGGATTCCCATCATAAGCCCAACCAATAATTGGCGAATGGATAGTATTATTAATTTCTCTGTTATTATTATCTAAATTTAAATCCAGAATACTAGTAGAACCAAATTCTCTTGATACTGATTTTCTAAGGGGCCTTGGTGAATATAAATGAGTATATTCTAAGGAATTAAGATTTTTTGTGATATAACCATCATCAAAAGAAATATTATCCGTTTCAAATAATTTTTTAACAAGATTTATTCTTCTTGAAGTAATAATTGGATCGAATTTTACACCAGATCCTTTTGGAACAATATTAATAAATGTGCTGTTATCAAAAAATTCTCCTCCATTAATAACAATAACTTCGGTTAATTTACCATCAGTTATAATAGGAGTTAGTACGGCTCCATTGTTTCTGGGAAAAATTTCAATATCCGGTATTTGATTGTAATTACTGCCTGGAGAATTTACAATTACTCGATCAATAGAACCATTGACAATTATGGGTGTAACCTGGGCGTTACCACCTTCTTGTATAGAAAGGGAAGGTTTTCTGTGATAATTTAGAATTTCTTGGGATCCATAATTAATACCTGAATTATTAACATATACAGAATTTATCTTACCAAAAAAAACTGGTTGAACTACTGCGGGTATTTGGGTTGGACCAATTACGCTGACCGTAATTGTAGGATAATTGATGTAATGTATTCCTGAAAATGTTGAGGTAAAATTAATATAATTTTTGTTTACGAAATTGAAATCTGTTTCATTTATAGTAGAAATTCCAGAAAGTCTGATATTGTCATTATCTACTACGGTTACATAATAATTTTGTGAAGAAGATAAACCAGAAATAACCGGACCTTCTGGTTGATATTCAATTATTTCACCAGAAGAATAGCCATGATTTTTTACATTAAGTGTGTCAGATGCAGTGTTTATTCCAGAAATAATAAGTTTTTTATTTTTATAACCGGACCCAGGAGAAACTATCTTTATGTTTGATATTTTTTTCTTTGCGTTTATTGTAACCAAGGAATGATTCCCTGAACCAGCCGCTGATAAATTTACGGTATTAATTCCAGAAAGTGAATCATTAAGGGTATTGTATAATTTTACTGCAGTTGAACTGGCAACACCAATGAAATACTCTGAATTTGTATTAAGTCCAACAACTGTTGGGAGATTTTGTGTTTTATAAATGACTTTTTCACCATTGGCAAATTTATGTTCCAGGTCAAAAGTAATAGTATTTTCAGATAAATTCACTGAAAAAAGTGCATCAAATTGCTCTGAATATGTAAAAGAAACTACTTCGGCAACAGCCTCGGCTCCACTGCCATCCCCTCCAGAAATAACTATTTGAGGAGTTCCGATAAATCCAAAACCTGGGTTTATAATATTGATTTTTTCAAGAGATCCTTCAAGAAAAGGAACAAGACTTGCTCCAGAACCAACCGAATCAGAAACAATAATTTCTGGTGGATTTAGTAAATTATAACCATTTCCGGTTGATAAAATATCTACTTTTTCTATTCCACCATAATATACTAAATCAGTGGACTTATGGTTGCAAAGTTCTACACCATTTATAAAAATACCAATTGTTCCTGGGGAAGTTTCCTCAGGAGATTCTAATAAAGAAGGTGGTTCTAATTTTGTGAGGATATTTTGTGGGTTAATTTCTAGCCTATTAAGATTATTATCATAAAAATTTTTTAATTCTATAATACTCTCTTTTCCAGTAGTTATAGAACCACTAAAAACAACAAACTTTGAATCACTTAGATCTAATTGACTTTTTGCAAGTCTTATAGTTTTTGAGTTTAGAACATAAACATAATACGTACCCTCTAGGGTAATAGAATTGGCTTCATTAACTGGTTTATAAACAACCAAATCGCCAGTATAAAATTTATGTGGTACTTTAAAGTTTATATCCGTCAGATCAGTATAATTACCTACTGGAACAAGACTGGAAAATTCTTTTATTTCCAGTGGATTAGAATACTTAGGAAGAGAAGGTGAAGAAACGTATAAATTATTATCGTAATCGGTATAAATGTTCTGAATATTTGAGTTAAAAGTATTGAGATAAAGGTATTTCTGATTAGAAATATTTACCTTTGAAACATTTTTTCTTATTTTATAGGCGAGGGTAAGGTCTAGTGGTTGAAAAGAATTTATCTTTATATTGTTTTTGTTATCAATGAAAAATACCTGACCCTGGATTTTTTCGTCATTAGATGCATATAAAGTGCATGTATCACCAATTACAAAACTATGTTTGTCTATTGTTTCTACTGAATAAGAAAAACTACCCGAATCGTTTTGAAGAATAGCTTTTACTTTATAAGTAACCGGGACATTAAAAAACCAATTATTAAATTTAAACCCTTCGGAATCTTCTCCTAGGGTTTTAATTTTTATTTCTTCTGATCCATTATAATTAAAATTAAGATCAACAAAATCAATGTCTCCTAAAACACCATTAACTCGCATGGTAATTTTAGATCCATCAGAAGCAAACCCATATATAAAATCATTTAATTTTATTTCAGTTGCCTCTGGAATATTAAAACTTATACCAGAACATTCTAAAAATTGGTTTAATACTTTACTATTATACTGAACCGCAATTGAATTACCATCTTCGAGGTCAATTTTTAGAGACCCTTTTTCTGGAAATCCTACTGTTGAATCTACATCAATATAGGTAGAATTTACTGTTATTGTAGAGGTTGAAAGGGTTTTAGGATGAATACTAAATTCACTCCTTGTAGTTCCAGAAGTATCAATATCCCTATTATAATCAAAATCAAGACTTATGGTGTAATATTCTTTATTATTTCTTATATTTTTACTTACTTCTATTACTGTCCCTTGAGCAGGTTCTATAAAATCAGAAGCGTCTTGATAAATTGTTGTATTTATTAATTGATAAGGATCTCCTTCAATAGCCTCAACAACAATATCTTTTGTAATCCGGTATTGGGCATCGGATGGCCTGATAAGAAAATCCCTGGGTTTTATTACTTCAACAGATTTCCCATAAAGAGCCCCAAATAAAATTCTAAATGACTCATCAGAACCTTTAGAGGTATAGAATGACCTTATATTTTTTACGAAATTAGAAGAATTAAGATCCTCAAATAGTTCTCGGTCCTCAAAACCAGGAGTAATTCTTTTTTTTATCTTATAGGCGAATTCTTTTAAGTATAAAATACTTAGATTAACTACTGTTGAATTAATACTATGTCTTTCAATTTCCGACTCAGAAAATTCTAGGTATTCTCGGTCTAATTTTGTTACTCCACTGAATCCTCTAATACAACCTAAAAACTGAGTCTCGGTTTTAGATGTATAAAGAATAATTTCAGAATCAATTTGGATTAGACCATAATTATCAGGAAATCCTTCGGTTGAATCTACGTTTATTTCAGTATCAATAAAACCAATTTCAGATGTTAATACTGCATTATTTCTTAGTTTAAAGACAAAATCAATATCAATGTCTTTATCAAGATTTTGGGTAAGTTTTTCTGATTGATCAGAGAGATAATATTGCTCTAAAAACTCAGAAAATAGTGGATATTCGTCTCTTACAAAAGAAGGAAGTTGATAATTTACAATCGAAGAAACCGGAATCCTCATTTTCTAATAATTGTGTTTTCTGTATAGCTTGAAGTTGAAATATAATTAGAGCCTGTTAAGTCTGAACCAGAAGAAATATTATCGACTACCATATTGACTGTGCTATTCTCTACATTTAATTGTAAATATAGGTCTTGAAGTCCAATCACATCATTAGATCTCGGTGTTGCCGATATTTCTATAATTTTATCAAAACCAAAGGTTTTAACAGTATCTCTAATATTTATGGGATATAAAATAACCTCTCCTTTTTGATAATCAATTTCCCCTACATTTCTTCTTACTACGTTGACAGTAGTTCCATCAGGAGTTGTGAAAAGATATAAACTTCCTTTAGAATCGGAAGTCGGAATATCTGCCAGGTAAACCAAAGAATTAATTCCTGAAATATAAAAACCACTTGATTTGATATTATTACCTAGATTACTTTTTATATGAAAGGCATTACCATAACAAATCTCATAAGTTGCAAAAGTATTAACAGAAACCTTTAGGTTTCTCCGCATTGAAATCTTCGTGATGTTTGAGGTAATTGCCTCAGAAGATTCGTCAATAAGATTCAAAAACTTACTATACTTAAATCTTGCCCCATAACGGTTAATATCATTTGATTTAGAATAGGTATTGATGATTTCTATAAGATTTGTCCTTAGGGTCTCTGGAGAAACCGTAAAATTCGGGTTATAATAAACTGTTGTGTCAAATTCTACGTATAAGTACTTAAGGTCAATGATTTCAGGAACAATTCCGGCGACTGCATACTTTCTTAAGGCATTTTTTATATTATCTTTTACGTTATTTGATAAAAATTCGCCGTTTACGGGTTTTATGCTGATAAAGACCTTACCAAATTGCGGTGGAGTAAGATTTTCTCCACCAAAGGCCGAAATTGACTCGACTTCGGGGTAAATCTGGGCTACGATTGTCTCATAATCGGTTGACGTGACCGCCCTATTTTGGGCCGAATATAGCCTTGGGGCATATCTTTTAATCGATTCAATGGCCTCAATGGGTTTTCCGCCAAATGCAGGGCTATTTACGGTGACTAATGACAGGTCGCTAGTTACTAAACCCCCATTATTGTCAAAAATTCGACCAGAAAACGAAAAATTATCGGCCCCGTTAGCTTCTTCACCGGAATTTGTGACGTAGGTAACCTCAATATAGTTACCATCTTCTAATTTTTTCCCAAAAACACCGTCTCCAAAGAAAATTTCGTAATATTCGTCCTCAATTTCTTGTAGAAAGAATACTTTTGAATCACTTTTTATCTCAAAAATGTCACGGCTCAGCACATATTTCTCTGAAAAGTTAGAATTTTGGCTACTTTTTACAACAACCGAGATTAAAGAGGTGTCAATTCCACTATTACTTAAAATAATCCGTTTATTTTGTGAATAAGTGAAATTTTCTACAATAAAATTGCCCTCATAAACGGTAATATTCTCAAAAAGACCGATTCCATCAACAACTGGAACAGTAATATCGTCTAAAATTGAAAAAACGTAGTTGCTTGAATTAAACCGACCAGAAGTTACGGCAACCGTCCCTTTTTTAAGGGTCAGTGTTAAAGGATTAGTTGATAAATTATTGGTATTTACAAAAAAAGTAATGTTTGCCCTAGCTGATGTTCTAGATCTTGGTAAATATCCAATCTCTTTTGCCCTAGAAACAACATTTTCTCTTAGGGTTGCACTATCAAGAAAGACCTCGTTTGCAATTGCACTTGCATTATAAGAATTTATGTAGGTGTTATAGGCAAGAGTATTAATCAGGATCGTAAAATTTGATCCTTCAAAATCATAATCAGTAAAATCTGAATTCGCCCTGAGATAATCCCTTATGGAGGTCTTGATCTGATCAAAATTTAGGTTAGTAAACTGTGTAAGAGACATTATCGGGTCGATACAAGGGCTACATTTAGTTGTTGGGGTGGTACGTCGATACCTATAATATCATAAACAAGGGTTACATTAAATTCGTTATTTTCAAAATTTGGAACTATATCAACGCTTATTACATTTATTCGGGGCTCATTTGTCAGAACCCCTCTTATTTCAGTCTCAAGGGCGGTTGCCGTAAAGGCGTCCATATTCTCAAAAAGTAGTCTATTTACAGAACTACCAATTGTAGAATATGGAACCTCTCCGGTTAAAGTGAAAATCAAATTACGAACGGATCTGGCAATAGCAGTCTCATTTTTTATGGAAATCGCATCGCTGTTTAGCGGATTGATTTTAAAAGTGCCACTTATATCTTTAAACTGTTTGCTGACCCTTATTGCCATATTTTTATTAACTGATTGGGGTTAGTGATTCTAGTCCGTAGTCCCAAGAATCAAATAGCTCATTTTCTACTGGTTCTTGTTCTTTTTTAAATTTTTCATCAGTAACTTCTCTTAGAAGTTTTTTCCTTTCGGGTTTATAGTCAGTTACCAATTGAGTGGTTCCCCACATTTCCCTCATGTAATTTACGTCTCGGTCAGTCATTTTATTCTCCTTATTTTGGTTTAGGAGAAACTTTTTAGGTGGTTTCTGAATCACCAGTGTTATTTAGGAAAAAATATAAATAGTTTTATGTGTAATAAAAAGACATGGACGAGTTATTTGAGGCTTATTTGGCGGTTTATGAGGCCAATAAGGCAGAAGTTCATTTAAATATGAGCGATAAGGATAAACAAAAAAGAAGGAATATTAGATGGGCCGATAATACTCATGGGATTGCTAAAGATAATACTATTATGATTAGGGACAAGGATACCGCAAATCTTGTTAATAAGATGAGAGTATCTAGGCATAAGAAAAATCCGTCTTTAGACAAAGAAAGGACTGCCGGGACAAAAACCAATACTTATTTGGATAGGCAAAGAGATAAAAAAGAACTTCAAAATAAATTAAAAAAGGCCTTTTCGATGTCAGAAAACATCGAATATGTTCTAGACATTCTTGTTTCTGAAGGTTATGCTTCCGATTATGATTCGGCTGCCTGTATTTTAGAGGTCATGAGTGACGAATGGATGGTCGGGATTTTAGAAAAATTCAATCCTGAAGACTATAAAAAATATCACAAAACAAATCATAGAGAGAATAATCTATTTTCTAGGTGGGATGCTGAATATAAAGATTATTTAGATTCTAAGGAAGATCATAGAGATAAACATAACCGGGCTCGCGGGGTTAAAAAGAAAAAGGATTGAAATGAAAACATATCAACAATTTTTAGAGGAATCTACCAAAAGAATTAAGGTCTTAAGAACCAAGCATTATACTACACCTCAAACCCAAAAAGAGATATTACAAAAAGGATTTAAAGACTCTCCTTCTTCTGGAACTTATCATCCCCAAGGAAAGTCTGTTGTTTATACAACTCCTTCTTCTAGAGTCGGTAATGATTATGGGACAAGGCCAGTAAGCCTAAGAATTGTTAATCCAAAAGTACATTCAACTAGCTCTCCTCAAAAATATAGAAAAGATCTTAAATCTTGGTTGAGAAATGCTTCTGATGAGGACGTGGTAACTGATAAAAATCGACCAGTTGATCCAAGAAAAATGCAAAATCCGCAATCGAAAAAGGAGAAAAAATTGTCAGGGTCCCGGATGCACATGAAAATCCAATGAGAAAAGTTCCAAAGGGTTCATATATTATGGTTGACAAAGATGTTGCAAATAAGTCAATTGATCGTAATCCACCACCAACAATGAAAGCAGCCGATAGACCAAAACGAACCAGAATCTCACCAAAAAGAAAATGAAGACTTATAACCAATTTATAACCGAATCGCAAGAAGTATTAGATAAAATTTCCAAGGCCTATGGTAAGAAACATAGGGGAGTAAATGTTGATGCTTCCTATGATCAAAAGTCTAATCGAATTAGAGTAAATAATATTTGGATCCCACCGCACTTAAGGAGCAAAGGAATTGGTGGAAGAATTATGAGGGGCCTGGGTAATTATGCGGATAAAAACAATATGACCTCTAGCCTTAATCAGGCCCCAGAAAAGGGAAAGAAGGCCAAATTAGCCAAATTTTATAAGTCACATGGTTATGAGCCAAATAAAGGAAAAAATAAGGACTTTACGACTAGAGATACTTTTATACGGTCACCCCAAAAGAAATAATTTGAACTAAGAGGAAATTCCGGATAGTTCACTAACCCCCAACAATCTCTTTATAATAATCGTTTGACCAATAAGAATAATAATCAGTCTTTTTTAATATCTCTCTAAACTTTTCTAATTTTTCTTTTGGCTGACCCAAAATTAAATTGTACTTTCCATTATTAGTCTGAACCCCGCCAATAAAGGTATCATAAGTTGCACAATCCTCAAAGAATAACCAGTCTTTATATTTGTTATTATAAAAGTTAACCCACCAATTGATTTTATCCAAATTATCTTCATCAACAACGTAGATCACAACGTCAATACCGTCTATTGGATAAATCTTGTCAATGTCTATTTCTAGAATCTCATAATTGGCCTTTTTGGCAAAGGGACATATAGAAAAGCCTCCGAGTTCAGGACGAACCACGGAGACTTGACTAATCCAGTTTTCAATATCAACCTTTACCTTGGCCGCGAGATTTTTTCTTGGCCCCGTTTCTTGCTGTTGCAGCGTATTTGGTGTTTCTTCCATTTCCTTGACGGCTCTTTTTCTGGACCGGATTGATTTCTTGTGTTTTTTTGGCTTTCATTTAAATTTCCTCAATTGTAATTTCATTTTCATCAATGTTTTCGTCTAGGGCCAGTTCAAGAAGAATTTTATTTACTTCTTCGTCTGGTATGTGATTATAAATTATTCGGTTTTTATATAGGATATTTATCATGTTCTAATTTTTGCGATTTTTATGATGTCTTTATGGGCCGGTTGTTTGTTGTTTATTACATTATAACATCCGGCCACATTGTAATTATTCTCTCGACAAAATTTGGATAAATTAGAAACAATTTCGGTTCTACCATCTTTAAAGGTTATTTCAAAAGTTATACGTTCATGAATCCCGTCTTCAAATGCTTTCTTTACATTGAGTGAATTACTGAGCCATTGAAGGTTTGAAGGATGATTATTTAATTTATTACAATCAATATGATCGACCGTGTGATATCCCGTAGGATTTGGGTTTTCTATCAGTTGAATTGCAATAAGACGGTGTAATTTTTTAACTATTTTCTTTTCACCGGGGAGTTTCATATTGACCTGGACATATCCGGTCTTATGAGTATGTTGAGAAGTTTCTCTTACAAAATCTTCACATAAAATGATTTCGTCTTTATCTTTTTTCCATTTACTAAAGATTTTTACGGGAACATTAACATCGTCTTTTTTATAGACGATATAATAACCAGGCCAATCGTCTAGTTCAACAATATCAAGACCATCAAAATTAAGATCAGAGGGAGATTTCTTTTTGTCTCGGTATTCTGGTTCTTTTTCGATTTCCTCAAAAGAAACTAGTCCTTTATACTCACTAATCTGACCTTTACGGAGTTTATAGAGAGCCTGTTCTGGAATATTTTTCTTTTTAATAAAATCAAGAAAGCCAGTCACAATTTTCGTGGTCCCGTCTTTATAGGTAGCAAGAAATTGTTTTGTCTTGCCTTTTGGATCATTAATACTGATGGCATATTGATTAAATTGTTTTTTGGCCGCCCATTCTAGATTAGACGGATGGCAATTATATTTGTTTCCGTCTTTATGGATAATCATATCATAATTATTTGGATTTGGAATTAGATAAGATGCCACAAGATCATCTAGGTAGACCCTGACCTTTTTATTCATGGTCGCAATAAAAACATATACGCGGGGTCTTTCGTCGGCGGTTTTTAGAGGTTTTGAATATGTTTCGTCAATAACAGCCGGTGTTTTACCAGTTTTTCTCCATTTACTATGTACGGTTACTAAAACAGAAGGATCTTCTGGATCGTAGGAGAAATAGTAGCCAGCGTGTTCTTTAATTTTTATTTTTTGCATGTGATGTCTTTCAGAGGACCCGTGAATTGTAGCACAGGTCCTCTGATTTGTCAAGGGTTTCTTATAGCACGGAATCATCTCCTTAGAAATCTTGGTCGCTTTTTAGGTCACAAAATTCTTGTTTTTTCATGGCCTACCCTAACCCGAGGATCGACTATTATGCTAATTCCAAGATCTTTGGCATCTCGACAGAATTTAACATCTTCTCCCATAAGGTCCTGTATTCCATTGTCAAATTTAACCAAGGTAGGAGCCCACCAAGGATATTCCATATTTTCAAAAACGCCCTTGGCAATCATAAGCCAACCACCACCAACATAATCGACTGAAAAGGGTTTGGTCCTTTTACTGATACTTTCAGAAGTCTCGTGATTCATAACGCCACCGTTTTTTACGAAATCATCAGCATCTAACCAATGAGCGCAAGAAGTGGTTCGTCCGTCTTCGGTCAAATAATGGCCGCTAACGACTGGATTCACATATTTCGACAAACGCCGAACGCGCTCCTTCCGCACATTAAAGTCTGACTTATGCATGGATTCCAGTTCCTCATCAGAAATATCCCATAAAGGATACTCTTCCTTATCAAATTCTTTCTCATAAGGTTCATCTTTTACGGCCAGATCACATAATTGCCAGAATTTTTCGGTACTAAAAACAATATCATTATCGATCCATAATTGCCAATCATAATCTAGTTTGCCTTGCCAAGGATCCTGCCATGGTCCTTGAGTAACGTTTGCCCCAAGAACCTTACAACGAGCAAAATTTACCATGGAAGAATAATCCTGGGAAATTTGAATACTCATTCCATTTTGTACCATGTCAAAACATAATTGTACAAAGTTCTTTAAGAACGTATAAGAACAACTTCTACCGGGTAAACAAAAAACGATTTTTTTACCACGCATTTTATCTTTTACTTTCTGATAATAGGCCCCAAGTTTTTGTTTGGCCTCTTCTACTTCTTCTTTATTCTGAGAACTCTGAATAATCGTCTCCAGGGTCCTAAAGTCTTCTTCTTTATTTGATTTTGCTTTTACTGTAAAGCCTCGTGCCATAATAGATATACTCCATTAATTAATTGTTTGATGTCGCTTCATTTTTATGAGCCGTGTATTTATGCGGGGTTTTGGGCGGGCGGAAATTTTTTGGGAAAAGGGAAACAAAAAGTGATTTTTGTTTTGACCTTTTTATGCGATTTTTACCCGGCGAGATTTTTTTTATAAAAGGTAAATTGGTTGGGGTTTTTGGTGGAAAATGAGGGTTTTATTGAAAAGTGGGATAATGGGTGGGGAATTGGGTTTTTATTTTAAAAGGCTTTGAATTTTTATGGTTATGGGGGGTTTTATGGAATAGGCCCAGGCCCCGATCATAACACGGCGGCGGCCCACTGTCAAGTGTCTGTTACACTTTGAAATAATATACTAAATCACTTAAATAGACTGCTGTTATCTATACTTTAAGGGGAGGGCACAGTCCCTCCCCAGTGTAACTAATCAATACGAAAAGTCATGACGCAATCTGTAACGTCGCATGGAAGACAACCATAAGGTACTCCATCATGAAACGACATGAAATACGATTCATCGCTACAATCAATACCGATAAGATTGCGGCCCTGCTTACGCATTCCGCCAATCTCACCTTGCGCGAATGCCGTAAGTTGAGCTGATTCTTTAGAACTAAGAGCAGAATAGTCGTGGTTGATCAACCCCGACAGCCAATGTGTAGGGATTTGATACTGGATAGATTCGGTGCGCATTGTTCTAAAAAAGTGAAAGGATGTGGCCCGGTTTAATGTCTCGGGCCACGACAGTTAGTTACATTAACAGTAAGCCCGTCCAACTATAACGGACTGATGAGAATCAATGATTTTGACTAACAGTGAACTGAACACGGTTTGGCATAGTTGACCCTGCCAACCTTTGGCAAGTAAATCACCCTCACACCTGATAAATTCGGCCAGAGCATAATACTGACTCCGATACTTGAAGAACATCGCCCGATCAAATTCCTCCTGCTCCATCCAATCAAATTCCTTGCGGAATTGATCGCGCTGGCTATACTCAACCTCCCAAGCATAGAATAGGTGGCGGGCGCGGTTATTAGTCTTGATTGTGAGTGCCATAGGATTGAATCCCTTTGGTTGACCCTTATAGATTAACCGCACATCCCTGGTAGGTCAAGCTCCAAACGGTATCAACCGCTACTGTTTTCAGGATTCGTCTCATAAGATCCGCTGATCAATCGGATTCGCCGTTTGGTATCACCCGATACAGTAACTTGGCCCGATCCATCCTAGTATTGTTTCAACAAAAGAAAAAGAGCGGAGGGCCGCAATAATATAAAACTAGAAACTTATCCTGCAATTTAATAATAATATAAAAAACAAAAAAGAGAGAGCATATAGCTCTCCCTGTATAATTTTTACAATCAATCCTCCCACTTAATGCCGCGAATTGCGAGAAACTCGATCAACTTTTTGGCCATTTCTCCACAATGAGGGCAGCGAATTTCACGCCGAACAATAGAACGATCCCGATACTTACCAGAGTTATTAGAATAATTGTTCAGCTTAAGACGATAAACAGCGGCCAAACATTTGAGCATTTCTTCAAACTTAAGATCAGTTCTTGCATACTTTCGATACACAGAACAGAAATGCCCAAAATCATTCAATTGACGGCAAAAGTCTAGTTTGGATACAATCCAACGCGCCTCTTCTGCATTATTTGTAACTTGTGTAAGTGCAACCTCAAATGCTGCATTAACACTCTCATAAAAAGAGAGTTTGTACTCAATTTTATTGAGTTGTTGAGTTACCCTTTGTTCCCTCACTTTTTCCACTTCAGTAGAAAAATTAACCTTTTCCTCGGTTATATTTTTTTGATTCTGCAGCAGCTCAATCAGAGCGGCCAGTTGATCGGGAGAAAGATTAGAAAAATCGAGAGACATGGGAGAGATCCATGACGACCTCCATAGAATACACGGATCACCCGGACAGGTCAAGCATTTAACGATAAGACAATTTTATGTGACAAATAAGCAGGACTGATGAGAAAAACCTTGACACTATGAGGCACTGCTGCTATACTATAAACAACAAAAGAAAAAGAGCGGAGGGCCGCAATAATATAAAACGGGAAACTTATCCTGCACTTTTATAATAATATAAAGAACAATAAAAACCCTGGGTTTATTATACCCAGGGCCATGAGTTACTAACGCAAATGCGAGTAACCTTTCACCTCATAAGCATAAGCAGGAGAAGGATAATCCCTGAGCAATTTTTTATACTTGTTGACGCTGATTTCTTCACGCTCTGCAAAATAAGCATCCTTTCTCCAGATACCAGGCACAGCATCTGAACCGTAGTATCCTTCATCCCATACAGCGAGCATCTCCCCTTCGGGATCAATCAAGGCATAAAGTCGTTGTGGGTTGCCGTTAACGTCGTTTTTGGCGCAAAGGTGGCGAATGGTGGCCATCGGATCGGTTCCGGTTGACTTCTCGACAATCCTACAGCATCCAGAGCCATCCTGCGAGAATTAAACGATCAGAGGTGCTTATGAGACCCATAAGTAACAATTATCTCTAAACACTTGACAACTGTTAAGGATACTGATATTCTATAAAAAACGAAAAGCGAGAGGCGAGATCCTTTAAGACAAAAAATACGAAACTTTTCCTGCAAATATAATAAACTATAAAAATACTAAAAAAAATAACCTAGAGTATAAAATCTCTAGGTTATTTGCTTGTTTTTAATAATCTATTCCATAATCCTCAACTATAAAAACATTGTTTGAACTAAAATCAACGTGCAAAGTAGCAGTTTGACCCTCAACACCATTGGATAAGAAACTGTCCGATGCTTCCCTTATAGAATCAAAAAGATGTTTATAACCATAATTCCTCAAACTCCAAGAAAATCTCTTGTTAAATGATTGATGGCCCTTACAGATCCATCCAACAATTGAATCTACATCATATTGATCAATGTGCCACGCTTCATATTCTCCGTCAGTCCACTCATCTATTGCCTCAATGATACCTTCCTTGACTTCTTTTCTCAGTTGATCCATAATCCACTGATCTTGAAGATATGAATTACACTTTTCAATTTCACTAAAAAAATTATTATCTCCTGCTTCATTCAATGCAGCAGTAAGTAAAGACTGAATATCACTGCTGACATCATCAATTGAAGCGGCACGATAACCGCGAGAATTATATGCACACGCAACTCTTCCGGCAATATATCCACCTAACGCCATCAACTCATCA
>Ga0129333_10002736_pt1 | contig 16442 bp, 15 predicted proteins | sample CPB6_08_DNA_FD_94474 | JGI IMG/M metagenome (GOLD analysis project Ga0129333, IMG submission 94474) | Freshwater to marine salinity gradient microbial communities from Chesapeake Bay, USA - CPBay_Sum_0.6_0.8_DNA | ecosystem: Environmental > Aquatic > Marine > Coastal | place: USA: Chesapeake...
GCTCGGCATCGTCCAAAGAAAACGTCGTTCGATTTCCAGCATCAAGCGAGCTTGGCCTGCGGCATCGACCGGTTGTAGCCCTTTACCCGGTGCAAGCCGTCTCAGTGCCACGGCCGCATCATGAAAGTGAATGGAGTGGCTCCATTCCCAGCGTCGAGTACGCGGATTCGCCGAGAGTCGTGTCAGCGTTACGTGCGCGCGATGCGCCTGCGCGAGGTTCGGTGCAAGACCGCCGAGGGTGCCGAGCGCCAGTGCGCCCAGCACCCAACGGCGGTGTGAGATATCGGACATCGACGCTACGGTTGAGCCGGCGCGAGCGGCAGGGCCTTCTCCTCAGCTTTGCCTTCGTCGCCACTCTTACCCTTGGTCTTGAGTTCAGCCAGGGCATCGAGCATCTGGTTACGGCCGGAGTCCTTGGCGCGGAACAGCTCGACGCGGCTCTGCGCGATGCGCCGCGGCGTCACGTTGTTGGTCTTGTCCGCATCGGCGATCAAATGGTTGCGATCGAGTTCGATGCTGGTGATGCGCTTGTCGCGGATGAAGAGCTTGGTGACCTCAACGGCGTTGTACCGCCAGACTTCAGCCGGGATCAAATATTCCTCGCTGCTTCCGTCGGCATAGCTGATCGTCAATGGCAGTGGCGTGACCAGACCACCTACATTTTGGAAGTCGACGAAGTAGACGAATTCGCCTGCCTTCACGGCGCGCTCGAAGGTTGCCTTCTCCCAAGGCTTGAGCTTCTCTAGAAACTCGCGGTACTCGTTACGATCCTTGTTGGTCACGACGAAGGGGTCGTTCTCGTTGTAGAAGTCCTTCAACTCGGGGTACCGATCGAGGCGCGTGCTGCGGCCCTCGGCTTTGTTGAGCTTTTGTGAGTACGAGTCGGGCCAGTCGCGCGCGTATTCGGCCCGCTTGAGCGGGAACTCCACATCGGGGTCCTGGCTCGAGACTTGATATTCGCGGATGTCACCCACCGCCACATCGACGTGATCAGTGCCGTAGAACCAGCCGCGCCAGAACCAATCGAGATCGACGCCCGAGGCATCTTCCATCGTGCGGAAGAAATCCGCCGGGGTCGGGCGCTTGAACTTCCAGCGATTGGCGTACTCGCGGAAGGCGTGATCGAACAACTCGCGACCCATCACAACTTCGCGCAACACGGACAGGGCGGCTGCGGGTTTCGAATACGCGTTCGGGCCGAACTGCACGATGCTCTCAGAGTTCGTCATGATCGGCACTTGATCGCTCGATTGCATGTAGGTGGTGATGGCGTCGAGCACGTTGGTCTTGTCACCGAAAGCGGGGAACTTCTCTTCCCACTCAAGTTCGGCGATGTACTCGAGAAAGGTGTTCAGACCTTCATCCATCCAGGTCCACTGGCGCTCGTCCGAGTTCACCACCATTGGGAAGTAGATGTGACCCACCTCGTGGATGATCACGCCAATCAGACCGTATTTCGTGTTGCGTGAGTATGTGAGCTTGCCGGTCTTCTCATCGGCCGTCGGGCGATAGCCGTTGAAGGTGATCATGGGGTATTCCATGCCACCGCGTTCCCACGAGTTCACCGAGATGGCGACCGGATAGGGATACGGGAACGAGAGGCGCGAATACACTTCCATCGTGTGGATCACGGAGTGGGTCGAATACTTCGACCAGATCGGCTCACCCTCGTTGGGATAGAAGGACATCGCCATGACAAAGGGTCTTGCGGCGTCGTTCTGTCGATATCCCATCGCATCCCAGATGTACTTGCGCGAGCTCGCCCAAGCAAAGTCGCGCACGTTCTGCGCTTTGAAACGCCAGGTTCGTGTACGGTCGGTGCCTTCTTTCTCATTCGCCTTGGCTTCTTCAGGCGTCACGATGAAGACCGGTGATTTAGCCGTGGCAGCACGCTTCAGGCGCTCGCGCTGCGTAGCAGTCAGCACCGCCTCCGGGTTTTGCAACTCACCGGTCGAGGCGACGATGTGGTCCGCCGGTACCGTCAACTCGATATCGTAGTCGCCGAACTCGAGCGTGAATTCACCGCGACCCAAAAATTGCTTGTGCTGCCAACCCGTGTAGTCGGTGTAGGCAACAAGGCGCGGGAACCATTGCGCCACGAAATATTGATAGGTGTCGCTATCCTCAAAATATTCGTAGCCACCGCGCGCGCCAATAGCCGCTTCGTTGACGATGTTTGCTTCCCAGTCGAAGCGGATCTCGATGCTGGTGCCGGGGCGTAGCGGCTGCGGCAGATCGATGCGCATCATGGTGTCGTTCACGGTGGTGCGCAGCACTCGACCCGCGGCATCACTTACCGGACCGATTTCATAGCCGTATTCACGGTCCTGGAAGGCCTGGTGACGGCGCATTGCCGCGAAGCTCAAGCTGTCGCCCTTGCCGACACTGTCGCGGCGCGTGCCCGAATTGGCGGCCACCTCTGAACGACGCGAGATGGAGTCGTCTTTGAAAATATTTTGATCAAGTTGTAGCCAGATGTAGGCGAGCGTATCCGGCGAACGGTTCATGTAGGTGATGCTCTGGGAGGCGATCAGTCGGTGACGCTGCTCGTCGAGCTTGACCTTGATGCGATAGTCCGCACGTTGCTGCCAGTACTGCGCGCCCGGGGCGCCAGAGGCCGTACGAGTCGTACCCGCGGTGGGCAACAGGGTTTCGAGTTGCGCGAAACGGAGGTCTGCATCACCCGGAATGCCTTTGCCGTTGTTGGCGTCGGCGGTGGTGAAAGCAGCGGCGAGGAAAAGCCCGAGCAGGGCGGCACTGGCGTATTTCATCGGGCGATTCTACCCGCGGGACGGGCGCTCTGGGATACTCGCTCACCATGAGTGCCTCTCCACCTCTCTGGTTGCGCTGGCTGTTGCGCATCGCGTTATCGCTCGCGGCACTCGCGGTCGTGGGTTTCGTATGGCTATTTTTCTTGGGCGGTATCGCGATTTCCGATCGCGCGATGCTGTGGCGAATGATTCGCGGCGAGAGCGTTGCGGCGCCGACGGCGGCGGTCGTAGCAAGTCAGTTGCAGCCAGCGCCGGGCTTCGAGGTCGGGATTTACGCATCCGATTTGCCGAGTGCGCGACTTATGGTGGTCGCTGACGGCGGTCAGATTCTGCTCTCGCAGCCGCGCGGTGGCCTCGTCACGGTGCTCGAGCCGGATCGTGATGGCGATGGGCGCTCGGATGGGCGACGTCCGCTTTTCGGGGGGCTCGATCGACCCAACGGGCTCGATATCCACGAGGGCTATCTCTATGTCGCCGAGGCGACGCAGATTTTCCGAGTTCCCTTCGACTCGCAGACCGCGACCGTCACGGGTGAACGCCAAACGCTGGTAGCGGGACTCACGGCCGATGGCAGTCATTGGCGAAAGACCGCTCGTGTCGGGCCGGATGGCTGGCTGTACGTCGGGCAGGGCTCGACCTGCAACGTCTGTATCGAGGCAGACTCGCGGCGAGCGACTGTGATGCGTTGGCCGCGCGAGGGTGGTGAGGGGCAAGTGATCGCGACCGGAACTCGCAACCCTTACGGCTTCGATTGGGCGCCTTGGGATCAAAGCTTGTATGCCACCGAGAACGGCCGCGATCTACTCGGTGATGATTTGCCGCCCGATGAGCTCAACCGCATCGTGCCGGGCGGCTTCTACGGTTGGCCATTTCGTCACGGGCGCGACATCGTCGATCCGGATTTCGGCGCGACGACAGATCCCCGAATTTCTCAGGCGATCGCGCCTGCACATGAGTTTGGTGCACACAATGCACCGCTTGGCATGCGCTTCCTGCGCCATCCGGGCAGACCGCCTGAATATGCTCGCACCGCACTCGTCGCCCTGCACGGGTCGTGGAATCGCAGTACGCCAGAGGGCTATGCCGTGGTCGCACTCGATTTCGACGCGAGCGGCCGAATCACCGAGCGACCCTTTCTCGATGGCTTTCGCGGTCCTGCCGGTTTGATCGGCAGGCCGGTGGATGTGGTCGAGGGCAGAGACGGCGCGATTTATGTCTCCGACGATTACGCCGGTGTCATCTATCGCCTACGCGCCCTCCCGAGCAGTTCGAGCGACGGCTGAAGTCAAGCCACGCACGATCGGCCCAGTCGTCGATGCGATTGCGGAAGGTGGCGCGGAATGCGACGCAGCGCTCGGCAGCCTTGTCGATCTCGCGCTCCATCAATTGCATGACGGCATCGCGATCAACTTTGATATCCGTCATTCGAATACCGCCATCGTTGGGTGTGTCGAAAATCAGCAGGCGTTCTTGCCGTTGACCTGCCGTTACCGCATCACGCGGCCAGGGTAGCCACGCGGTTCCATCAGAGCGACCGCCGCGAGCCGGATCGCCTGTGCGGGCGAACTCCGCCCAATAGCCCATCATCCGCTCGCTCAAGTGAAGGCGAGGAGCTTCATTGTCATCATGGAATAGCAGTTCGCTTTGCGGGCCGATATCGAACTGGCCGAGTACGAAAGGAATCTCGAGTCCGTGAGCCGCGCCCACGATGCGCGAGATGTCGACGAAGCCAAAGGCGCGGCCTTGTTCGTCCCAGTCCCAACGATACGCCCAAGCGGGCGCCCCATGTCGCGCGAGCGCCTCCGCCAATGAATCCACACCATCGGCTTTCCACAGCAGTGATCGGTAGCGGGCTTCTCGCTCGTAGCGGTCTGCACTCTTCAAAGAAATGGGCAGCCCGAAAGCGGTGCGGACATGACGCGGATCGAACGCCATGAAGATCTTCGGCTCATCGCGATTGGTGCCGAGAATCACTGGTACGTCATGGTGCTGCTTCGGATCGGCAAGCAGGTCGAGGATCGCGCCGCTACGCAGCACGTGACCGTCCTGGAAAACGGTGGGGATGCGATCCCACTCGCTGGCGGCTCGCTCGTAAGTCGAGTACAGATCCCACGCGTCGAGTTGCCGGAGCAAGGCGGCCTGCTCGGCGCTCGCGAGCGATGTGGCGATACGCGCGGCGCTAGCTGCGTCTGCGGCACGCCCCGAGCGTTGCAGTGCCAGATGCAAGGCGCGCTCGGTTGCGCGCAGCGCAGCCGGTTCATCCTGCCGCGCGAAGCCAAAGCCCAAGCTCTGGATGATCATGCGATGGAAAAGACCGCGGGCTTGCGGCGCAATCAGCAGCGCGAGCGCGTTGGTCCCGCCGGCAGACTCACCAAACACGGTGACGTTGTTGGGGTCACCGCCGAAAGCCGCGGCGTTGCGCGACACCCAGCGCAGCGCTTCGATCGTATCGAGGGTGCCGTAATTCCCCGAGCGATCTTCGGCCGTGTCGCCGTCTTGCGCCGGCGGCTTGAACCAACCGAAAGGTCCCAAGCGATAGTTGATCATCACGACCAGCGCATTCTCGCGTTGGGCGAGCACGCTCCCATCCCAAAACGCCGCATGGCCGATGGTGTTGCCACCGCCGTGTATCCACACCATCACCGGCAAAGCGCCGTCGCGCACGCGCGCGGGATCCAGGCGCGGTGAGTACACGTTGAGATAGAGGCAGTCCTCGGAACCTTGGCGCGTTCCCGCTGTACCGACGCCCCCCAACGGGGAGCCGTATTGGATGCAGGGTGAGCCCGCGCGAAGCGTATCGCGTGGTGAACTCCAGCCCTGCGGCGCGATGGGCGCGCGCCAGCGCCGCTCACCGAGCGGAGGCGCCGCGTAGGGAATGCCGAGCCAACTATGGCCACCGGCCGCATTGACGAAGCCCCTAATGGGACCGCTGTCGAGTTGGCGCGCGGCTGCGTCGTCGGCGATCGGCGGCGTTGATTGGGTCGGTGAGGTGGTGCAGGCGGTGAGGGCGAGGGCCCCCAGCAAAATGATCGTGCGGGTCGCAATGGTCATGGTTTCTGCCTTGGGTCTCCGGTGTCAGCGCCAACATGGTAGTCTTATACAGCCTCCAATTGGCGGCCCCGGTGGCGGAACTGGTAGACGCAACGGACTTAAAATCCGTTGGCCGCAAGGCCGTGCCGGTTCGATTCCGGCCCGGGGCACCACAGCTTTGCATGTCATCACTCGTCGTCAATAACCTGACTGTCTACCGCGGCGAGCGAGCGATCCTCTCTCGAGTTTCCTTCGAACTTGGCGCCGGACGTGCGCTCGTGGTGACGGGATCGAATGGCGCAGGCAAGACCACCTTGCTGCGTACGCTGTGCGGCTTAATCGAGCCTGAAGATGGCGAGTTGCACTGGCGTGCACAGAAGCTCTCGTTCCGAGACGCCGAGTATCACGCTGATCTTGCTTATCTCGGCCACGAGGCGCCGCTCAAGATGGATCTGACCGGGCGAGAGAACCTACGCGGTCTAGTGGGTCTGCGGCGTAAGGTCGACTCGCGCGATGTCGATGCTGCCTTCGGTGAGATGCAGGCGACGTCATTCGCAGATCGCGCGGTTCGTACTTTGTCCGCTGGACAACGCCGACGAATCGCTTTTGCCGCATTGAGTTTGCTGGGCGCGACGTTGTGGGTGCTCGACGAACCGGTGACCAATCTCGATCGCGCCGGCGAAGCGCTCGTGCAGAGCTTGTTGACGCGTCACTTGAGCAACGGCGGCATGTTGTTGGCTGCGACCCATCAACCGCTCGGACTGGAGGCGTCACTCTGCGATTCACTGGTCCTCGGCACGGTGCCAGCATGAGTCGGGGGGCGGCAGCGGGTAGTTGGCAGGCCGCTCGAATCGTGTTGCAGCGCGAGTGGCTACTGGCCGTTCGTCGTCCCGCCCAGGTGTTGCAGCCGCTGGCATTCTTCGCCGTCGTGACGGCGATGTTCCCGTTGGGCTACACCCCTGAATTGGCGAAGTTGCGCGCTATCGCGCCTGGCGTCTTGTGGGTCGGGGCGCTGCTGGCGTCTTTGCTCGCACTGGAACATCTCTTTCGAGAAGACGCGAGCGACGGCACGCTCGAGCAGTACGTTCTCTCTGGGCAGTCGCTGACCTGGCTCTTGTTGGCCAAGACGATCGCGCATTGGTTGCTAACGGGTCTGCCGCTCACTTTGATGGCGCCGTGGCTGGGAGTGGCCCTCGGCGTGCCTCTGTCGGCCGCGACGGGTGTCATGGGGGCGCTGGCGCTCGGCACGTGGACGCTCAGTCTACTGGGCTCGATCGGAGCGGGACTCACGCTTGGCATCCGTCGCGGTGGTGTGCTGTTGTCGCTGTTGACGCTGCCGCTGGCAGTACCCGTATTGGTGTTCGGCGCACAGGCGACGGAACTTGCGATCGTCGGCGACAGTCCGACAGCAGCACTGTATCTTTTGGGTTCTTTGGCGGTACTCGGATTGACACTGGCGCCGTTAGCGGCCGCCGCAGCCGTGCGTATCGGTTTGGAATAGGGGGCTTGGAGTAGGGGATGGGGACGAACTGGGCTTGGTTTCATCGTTTCGGGTCGCCGCCGCATGTCTACCGTCTCGCGGGTCTGTTGACACCGTGGTTCGCTTGGCCTGCGGGCTTGTCGATCGTCGCTGCGCTGTACGGTGGCCTCGTGCTTGCGCCGCCCGACTACCAACAGGGTGAGGGCTTTCGCATCATCTACGTGCACGCCCCCTCGGCGTGGTTGTCCGTGATGATCTATTCCGTGATGGCCACTGCAGCCGGCATCGGGCTCATCTGGCGCATGAAAGTGGCCCATGCGGCTGCGGCGAGTTGCGCTGGTATCGGTGCGTGGTTCACGGTTGTCTCTCTCGTGACGGGCATGCTCTGGGGCAAGCCGATGTGGGGAACCTACTGGGTGTGGGATCCGCGACTGACCGCGCAACTTGTCTTGCTGTTTCTCTACCTCGGTTACATGGGCTTGCGTTCCGGCATCGACGATCTAGGTCGTGCCGATCGGGCGAGCGCAGTGCTCGCGCTTGTCGGAGTGGTCAACATCCCCATCATTCGCTACTCGGTCGAGTGGTGGAACTCCATCCATCAGGCGCCGTCGGTCATGAAGATGGAGAAACCCTCCATGCCGATGGAGATGCTGGTGCCACTGCTGCTGATGTTCCTGGGTTTCACCCTGTACTTCGCCGCGGTGTTGTTGGTGCGCCTGAGGGCTGAAATTCTCCGCCGCGAGCGCAATGCGAGTTGGCTACGGGAGGCGTTGCGATGAGCGATTTTTTCTCGATGGACGGCTATGGGATTTTTCTTTGGCCGTGCTACCTGATTACCTTTGTAGCGATCGTCGCCAACGTCCTTATCGCACGGCGTGCGCATGAGAACGCCCGCGTAGAAGCGCTACGTCGGATCGATCATGAGTCCGCGGAGGAGCAAGCATGACTCCTCGCCAACGTCGCGTCGCCCTTGTTGTCGGAATCTTGGCGGGAGTGTCGGTGGCAGGATTGCTTGCTTTGAGTGCGTTCCGTGAAAATGTCATGTTTTTCTTTGATCCTTCGCAGGTAGCCGCCGGCGAAGCGCCGATCGACAAGCGCTTTCGCTTGGGTGGCATGGTTCGCCCTGGCACCGTGGAACGCGAAGCGGGTAGCTTGGACATGAGTTTCGTCGTGACCGACTTTCAACGCGATGTGAAGGTCGTTTACACCGGTGTCGTGCCGGATCTCTTTCGAGAGAACCAAGGCGTCGTGGCCCACGGCCGTCTGGGCAACGACGGGATCTTCGTCGCTGACGAGATCCTCGCCAAACATGATGAGAACTATATGCCGCCCGAGGTGGCCGAAGCCATCAAGAGCAAACATGGTGGCGTGATGCCGGTCGATCCCGATCCGCGCAAAGCCAAACCAGAAACCTGAGGTCAAACGTGATCGTCGAACTCGGACATTTTGCGCTCGTGCTGGCCTTGCTCGCGGCGTTGTCGCAGTCTTTCTTTGGTTTGGTGGGTCCGGCGAAAGGACAGGCTAGTTGGATGGCCGCGGTTCGGCCCGCGGTCTATGCGCAGTTTGCGCTGACGAGTCTGGCGCTGGCGGCGCTGGTCTACGCCTTCGTCCAAAACGATTTTTCGGTGCTTTACGTTGCCTCGAATTCCAACTCGGCACTGCCGCTGTTGTATCGAGTGTCGGCGGTGTGGGGAGCCCATGAGGGCTCGCTATTACTTTGGGCGTGGATCCTCGTAGGTTGGGCGCTCGCGGTGGCCTTGCTCTCGCGATCCTTGCCCGTGGAGTTTGCCGCCCGCGTACTCGGTGTGATGGGTATGATTTCGGTGGGCTTCTTGCTGTTTACGCTCGCGACATCGAATCCCTTCGAGCGACTTTGGCCGGCGCCGCCCGATGGGCGTGATCTCAATCCTTTGTTGCAGGATCCGGCACTCGCTGCGCATCCGCCCATGCTCTACGCAGGCTACGTCGGCTTCGCTGTGGCATTCGCCTTTGCGTGTGCGGCGATGATCGAAGGCAAACTCGATCAGCAATGGGCTCGCTGGATGCGACCTTGGACGACGGTCGCGTGGGCATTTTTGACGGTCGGCATCGGTCTCGGCAGCTGGTGGGCGTATTACGAACTGGGCTGGGGCGGCTACTGGTTCTGGGATCCGGTGGAGAACGCCTCGTTCATGCCCTGGTTGATCGGCACCGCGTTGATTCATTCGCTAGCGGTCACCGAGAAGCGCGGGTTGTTCAAAAGCTGGACCTTGTTACTCGCAATTCTCGCGTTTTCGCTCTCGTTGCTTGGCACCTTCCTCGTTCGTTCGGGTGTGTTGGTGTCGGTTCACTCGTTCGCGGCGGATCCGACGCGCGGACTTTTCATCCTGGCATTCCTCGTCATCGTCATCGGTGGCGCGCTGACGCTGTACGCATGGCGAGCGCCGGTGCTGAAGAGCAATGCGGGGTTCGAATTTACGTCGCGTGAATCTTTCCTGCTGTTCAACAACATCTTGCTGGTCGTGGCGACCGCGGCCGTGTTCGCGGGCACGATGGCTCCTTTGATCGCCGACTCATTGGGGCTTGGCGCGCTCTCGGTTGGTCGACAATATTTTGATCCGGTGTTCCTGTTGCCGACACTGCCCTTGATCGCGCTCGCTGCAGTCGGTAGCCACTCGCTTTGGAAGAAGGGGCGCTTGCGGGAGCGTCGCACCGGCATCCTGGTCGCACTTGGGGCAGCCGCTCTGCTCACCGCTGTGCTCGTGCTGGCTGTGTGGGAGGGCGCGAAGGTCCTGACGCCGATCGGATTCCTCGTCGGCGGTTGGTTGCTGTTCTCAGCCTTGGTCGATCCGATCGATCGCTGGCGGCGTCGCTTGTCGATGACACCTGCCATCATCGGCATGACGATCGCGCATGCGTCGCTCGGTTTTTTCGTGATTTCGGTGACGACCGTCGAGAGCTACACCCGGGAGCGTGACATCGCACTTGCCGTTGGCGAGTCGGGCACGGTCGGCGAATTCGAGTACGAATTGCGCTCGCTCCAACTCGTCGAGGGTCCAAACTACGACGCCTTGCGCGGCGAGGTCGCCGTTAGTGAAGACGGCAGATCCATCAGCGTGCTGCATCCAGAGAAGCGTAACTACTGGGTGCAACGGCAGCAGATGACCGAGGCGGGCATCGACATGCAATGGTCGCGAGATGTGTTCGCCGCTTTGGGCGAGGATCTCGGTGCCGGACGCTGGAGCGTTCGCGCGCAGGTTCGGCCGTTGGTCAACTACGTTTGGTTGGCCGCGTTGTTGATGGCGATCGGTGGCATCATCGCCGCGCTCGATCGCCGCTATCGCAGACGTGGTGAGTCGACGTGAATCGATTTCTGCTGCCTGCCGGGATTTTCGCTGCATTGGTGGCGCTGTTGTTCGTTGGTATTCAGCGAGCACCCAACAAATCGGTGATCGCTTCGCCGCTGATCGGCAAGCCCGCGCCGCAATTCGAGTTGCCTGTTCTGGGCTCCGCCGAGGCGTTCGCGAGCGACTCCATGCGTGGACGTTGGTACTTGCTGAACGTTTGGGGAACTTGGTGTGCGGAGTGTCGTCGCGAACATGACATGCTGCTCGAGATTGCGAGTGGTGGTGAAATTCCCATCGTCGGTCTTAACTGGAAAGACGATCCGGCCGCGGCACAACAATGGTTGGAGCAGCTTGGCAATCCCTACGCGGTCATCCCGGCGGATCGCGAAGGCCGCGTTGCCATCGACTGGGGCGTTTACGGTGCACCGGAAACTTTCTTGATCGACGATCGTGGCGTCGTGCGCTACAAGCACGTGGGGGCTTTACATCCGCTCGCTTGGGAGAGCGAGTTCTTGCCGCGGATCCGAGGTGTGAAATGAGGATCCATCAACAGCCTTGGACCGCTGTTTTATTAAGTCTCTTGCTCGGTCTATCGATGTCCTCAGTATTCGCTATCGATCCGATCGAGTTGGCAGATCCGGCGTTGCAAGAGCGCTATCGCAGTCTGACGCACGAGCTGCGTTGCATGCAGTGTCAGAACCAATCTATTGCCGATTCGCCGGTGGGGCTCGCTGGGGATCTTCGTCGTGAGGTTCGCGAGTTGCTGGAGGCGGGCAAGAGCGATGCCGAAATCCGCGATCATTTGAGCGCGCGGTACGGCGATTTCATTCTTTTTCGACCACGTTGGTCGTGGCGCACGGCCTGGCTTTGGCTGACGCCTGCGCTGCTATTGGCGCTCGGTTTGTTTGTGGCTGTGCGCATCGTGAGACAGCGTGCCGCATTGGTCGATCAAGCAGACGATATCGATAACGAGGGGGCAGGGCGGTGACGCTATTTTGGATCGGCGCGGTCGTACTTTTGGCGGCGTCTATCGCCGCACTCGTTTGGCCGTTGGTGCGTGAGCGAACTCAGCGCGGTGTTGCTCTCGCGGTGGCCGTTGCCGTCGTGCTAGTGAGCGTACCGCTCTATCGCGAGTGGTCGAACTGGGATCGAACGCAGGCCGCTGAGGCGGCAGACCAGTCGGCGATGGTAGGGCGCCTCGCGCGTCGCTTGGAGAAGAATCCGGATGACGTGGAAGGTTGGTTGATGCTCGGACGATCGCAATTGGCGATCGGGCAGTATCCGCTCGCGCAACGCGCGTTTCGCCGAGCCGATCGTCTTGAAGAGGGACGCAACCCCGAAGCCCTGCTCGGCATGGCAGAAGCGATGGTGTTGCAAGCCGATGGTGAGGTTGACGAGCGTTCTGGTCGATTGTTCGAGATGGCGCTCGTACTCGCGCCGCAGTCGGAGAAGGCCTTGTTCTTCGCAGCGGTCGCAGCGCAAAAGCGCGGTGAGATCGAACTCGCCGTTCAAAGATTCGAAACTATGCTTGCGATGTCACCACCGCCCGAAGTGCGCAGCATTCTCGAGCAGCAGATCGCGAGTTTGAAGGCTGCGCCAGTGCCGTCAGCGGGTGCTGCTGCCGGCAACTCCAGCACGACACCCGTTGCGGCGGTGGTCGCCGATCCGGGTGCGGGTGGGGCAGCACGAGTGCAGGTCGAGGTGTCTGCTTCGGCGGCGATGCAACAACGTATCGAGCGTGGTGGCGTGTTGTTCGTATTCGTACGCGCGCCAGGTCAGCCCGGCCCGCCGCTTGCGGTGAAGCGCGTATCGGTCGATTTGCCGGTCACGCTCGAGCTTACGCCGCGTGACAGCATGGTCCCCGGTCGCGAGATCAAGGCGGGACAAGCGGTCGAGGTGTCGGCTAAATGGTCCAAGGATGGTGTGGCGACGCCTCGCGCCGGTGATCCGATTGGCAGCGTTGCTTACCAAGTGGGGCAGGATGGTCTTAAGCGGCTCGTGATCGACGAGCTCAGTCGATGAGCATAGCCGACGCCGGTACAGCGGCGCGTTTGCGCTGGTTGGTGGCACCCGGTGAGGGCAGAGCGCTGTTCGCAGCCGCTGGCGCTTATTTTTTGCTGCTCGCTGGCTACTACATGCTGCGCAGTCTGCGAGAGGCGTTTGCTCTCGAAGTTGGGCGTGACTACATCGCCACACTGTTCTACATCACCTTCTTCGTGATGATGGCGGTGCTGCCGCTCTACTGGTATCTCGTAGCTCGCTTGCCGCGACGTCAACTTTTTCCCGTGATCTACGCGGGTGTGGTGGTGCTGTTTGCGTCGTTGGCGCTCGGTATGTCGGGGCAACCTGGCAACAAGACACTAGCGGCAGCCTATTTCATCGCAGTCACCTCGCTTAATCTTTTCATCGTGTCGGTGTTCTGGAGCGTGATGGTCGACGCTTGGAAGTCCGATGCGGCGAAGCGCTTGTTCGGCTTCATCGCGGCAGGTGGTAGTGCTGGGGCGATTGCGGGACCGCTATTCAATGCGCTCTTCGTACAGCGTATCGGTCCGACGACGACTATTCTGGTCGCGTGTTGCTTCATCGCACTCGCCATCGTCTTGGGCCGTCGTGCACAGCAGGTCGAGGCGAAAATCGATAGCGGCGACGTTGATCCTGATGTGCGTCTCGCGATGCCCGTGGGTGGACGTGCGATCGATGACCTCAAACGCCTCGTGACCTCGCCGTATTTGCTCGCCATCGCGGGCCTGATCATCGGCGGGCAAATCTTGGGCGGATTCATGTACCAAGAGCAGGCGAAGTACGTCGAGGCCGAGTACACGACACTCGCCGATCGGGCGGCGTTGTTCGCGCGCATCGATCTTGCCGTCAGTGTCTTGGCGCTGATCTTTCAAGGTGGTGTAGTCGGTTGGGTCGCTGCCAAGGGGGGCTTGCGTATCGCGCTGGGTCTCGTGCCTATGATGCTGATCGCGTCTTTGGTGTTGTTGGCGCTGATGCCGATCGGCGGCGTGCTGATTGCGACGCAAGTATTTCGTCGGGCGATCGACTACGGGATGTTCAAGCCGACGCGCGAAATGCTCTTCACGGTGCTCAATCCCGAGAGCAAGTTCAAGAGTAAAAGCTTGATCGACACTTTGCTGCAACGCGGCGGTGATAGCGTCAGTCAGTTGACCTATCCGCTGGTAGCCGGACTCGGTCTCGTTGGGGTGTCGTGGGTGTTGAGTGGTGTGAGTCTCATCATGTTGGTGGTGGCCGTGTGGCTTGGCGGTGTGTTTAGCCGGCGCGAGCACGACGACGGAACTGACGGTCGATGAGTTCGATGCGGGAGACGCTCCCGGCAGCGCGTATCGATGCTGCCGGACGGCGCCGTATCGATTGGCGGGCGCTGCTGACGATCGCGGCACCATTGATGATCACCAACGCCATTCAGGCGGTGCTCAATCTCACCGATGTTTGGTTCATCGGGCGTCTGTCGACCGAGGCGGTCGCGGCAATCGGCGCGATTTATTGGCTCATGACCTGCGTAATCTTGGTGCTCGGCGGAGTTGGCCTTGCGACGCAGTCGTTCGTCTCACAGGCGGATGGCGCAGGACGTCGTACTAGAGCCTCGCAGTCTGCGTGGAATGGCTTGTGGGGTTCGATCGTCGCGATTCCGCTGTTCTTTGCAGCCGCCTATGTCGGCAATGGCGTACTTGCGTGGTTTCGACTGGATGAGAGCCTGCGTGTGCTGGCGATCGATTATTGGGAACCGCGAATTGCTGGCGCTTTCTTGGGCGCGATGAGTTGGGGTTTGATGAGCTTTTTCAACGGGATCGGCCAAACCCGAGCGACGCTGGTAGTGGCGCTCGTGACGACCGTGGCTAACGTTCCGACCAACGAGTTCTTCATGTTCGAACTCGGTTGGGGCATGGCTGGTGCCGCTTGGGGTACCAACGTCGCGCAGCTCTGCGGCTTGGTTGCCGGGCTTGCGATCATGCTCGGACCTAAGCTTGCCACCCGTTATCGAACGCGCCTCACCTGGCGTCCGCGTTGGCTCATGGTGCGCCGGCAGCTTGCCGTGGGTTTGCCGATCGGGGTCATGTACGGCGCCGACGTGCTCGGCGTGGCCTTGATGCAGTTGATGGTCACCCAAGTCGGCAACGTGGGCTCCGCTGCGACCCAAATCGTGATGATGCTCACGTCACTCGCCTACATGCCGGCGCTAGGTCTTGCGACGGCGGGAACCACCGTCACGGGACAGGCGATCGGCGCGGGGAACCGCGAGTGGGCCGCTCACCTCGGTACGGTGGTCGCGCGCAGTTGTTCAGGTTTCATGTTTGGCGTGGCGATGCTGTTGTTGTTGATCGGCCCCTGGTTGCTGCCCCTGTTCGTCGCCAGCGGTGACGCCAGCGCGCCGCTGGTGGTGTCGACCGCGCTGATTTTATTGATGCCAGCCGCAGCTTATCAGTTGTTCGATGGCCTCTATTTTGGCTCGAGTTTCTGTTTGCGAGCAGCGGGTGATACGCGTGTGCCGGCTATGACAGCGCTGCTGCTCTCCTGGGGCTTATTCGTACCGCTTTCACATACGCTGATTTTTGATGCCTCACAGGCGTGGATACCCGGACTACCGCAAGCGGGGTTGGGTGCGCTCGGCGGATGGCTCGCGTTGATGAGTTACGCGATGGTGCTCGGCATCGTGATGTATCGACGCTGGCGCAGCAATCGTTGGCAGAATATTGATCTGTGGCGTAGCAATAACTGACTAGACGTGCTCGGCTCGCCAGCGTCGCAGCATGATCCAACCGCCGATCATGCCGCCAAGATGCGCAAAGTGGGCGATGCCGCTCGCCGAGCCCGTCACGCCGAGGTAGAGCTCTAATGCGCCATAAAGGGTGACGAAGACCCAGGCTGGCATTGGGATCGGTGGAATCAAAGGCACGATTTTGCGGCGCGGAAACATCATCGCAAAACCCAGCAGTAGGCCGAAGATGCCGCCCGAGGCACCGACCGTAGGTGCAATCTGACCGAGCGACATGGTCACCACAAGCTGCATCAGCGCGGCCGCGATGACGCTCGCAAAGTAGAACTGCAGAAAACGCTTTGGCCCCCACCAAGCTTCAAGCTCGCTACCAAAACTCAGCAAGCCGATCATGTTGAAGCCAATGTGTGCGAGGCTGCCGTGTAGGAAGGCGTAGCTCACGATCTGCCAGGGTTCGAAGCCACCGCCGATCGGCCAGAGTGCGAAGGTGTCGACTAAAGAGGGCCACAACCACTGCGCCCCGAAGATCGCGACATTCGCGAGCAACAGGAGTCGAGTCATCGGTTGCAATGAGCCGAACATGATCAGTGTGTGTCGAGCCAGTCGAACAGACGATTGCAGAAACGGATTTTTTGCTCCTTGCCAGCGACCACATGGGCGAGATCGTCCCACGTTTCACCGATCGCGCCCGGAATGGCTTTCTCGATCGGAATCGTAGTGCGCGGACTCGTCACGACGTCAAGAGCCGCGTGAATCACTAGAGTCGGGCATTTAACTTGACCAAGCCGACTGCGCGACTCGAAGTTGACACAGGCTTCGACCAAACGTGAGTGCGCTTCGAAACGTCCGTTCAATTCTTTCCAGCCGCCGTGCGGACCGAGTAGCTTTGGATGATTGGCGTTGTAGTACTCGGGCGTGAAAGACAACAGCGTCACGACCTTTTGGAAAGCGTAAAAACCCGCGTCGCGGTGGATCTCGCGAAACATGTTGAGCTGATCGCGCAGGAAATCATCGACTTCGCACCAAGCGCCCGTGTTGAGCATGCTGCGGGCGAGATCCGGACGCTTGATGGCGATTTCTTGCGCCACACAGGCGCC
>Ga0129333_10002737_pt1 | contig 16442 bp, 13 predicted proteins | sample CPB6_08_DNA_FD_94474 | JGI IMG/M metagenome (GOLD analysis project Ga0129333, IMG submission 94474) | Freshwater to marine salinity gradient microbial communities from Chesapeake Bay, USA - CPBay_Sum_0.6_0.8_DNA | ecosystem: Environmental > Aquatic > Marine > Coastal | place: USA: Chesapeake...
CATGCAAAGCTTTCAAAGCATCATTCTGACGCTGCAACAATACTGGGATGCGCAGGGCTGTGCCCTTTTGCAGCCGATCGATCTTGAGGTAGGCGCCGGCACCTCACACACTGCCACATTTCTGCGTGCACTCGGGCCTGAGCCCTGGCGCGCGGCCTACGTGCAGCCCTCGCGCCGGCCCAAAGATGGCCGCTTCGGTGAAAATCCCAATCGGCTTCAGCACTACTATCAATATCAGGTGGTGCTCAAACCCTCTCCGGAAAATATTCTTGAGCTTTATCTCGGCTCCTTAAAGGCCCTGGGCATTGATCCTGAAATCAATGACATTAGATTTGTCGAGGACGATTGGGAAAATCCAACGCTCGGCGCCTGGGGTTTAGGCTGGGAGGTCTGGCTTAATGGTATGGAGGTCACCCAGTTTACGTATTTCCAGCAGGTGGGCGGCCTGGATTGCGCGCCGATCACCGGTGAGATCACCTACGGCCTTGAGCGGCTGGCCATGTATCTACAGGGTGTTGAGAATGTCTTTGATCTGACCTGGACCGCATGGGAATCACACGGCCAGACACAGCGGCTTACCTATGGCGACGTCTATCACCAAAATGAGGTCGAACAGTCCCGCTATAACTTCGAGCACAGCAATGTGCCAGTGCTATTCACACGATTTACCGAGCATGAGGCCGATGCCCAACGCCTGCTTGAAGCTGGCCTGACGCTACCGGCCTACGAACAAATCCTGAAGGCCGCCCATACCTTTAACCTTTTAGATGCACGCGGTGCCATCTCGGTGACCGAGCGGGCCCAGTACATTGGGCGAATTCGTAATCTCTCGCGAGCAGTCGCCCAAGCCTATGTTCAGTCGCGCGAGCAGCTCGGATTTCCAATGCTAAAGGATCGGCCGACATGACCACTGCTTCATTGCTCGTGGAACTGTTGACCGAGGAACTCCCGCCGAAGGCCTTAAAGCGCTTAGGTGAAGCCTTTGCTGACTCCATTCTGAAGGGACTGACGCAAGACGGCCTGATTGAGCCTGCGACACAGATTCGGCGTTTTGCCAGCCCGCGGCGCCTAGCGGTGCACTTCACTGCAATCCGGCCGCAGGCGCCCGACCGGCCGAAAAAAGAAAAGCTGCTGCCAACTGCGATCGCACTGGATGCGAGCGGCAAACCGACTGCCCCTCTAATAAAGAAGCTGGCCGCACTCGGTGTCACGCTAGGTCAGGATTGTGAACTCTCGGATCTTCAGCGCGAGAACGATGGCAAGCAAGAGCAGCTTTTTTATGAATACACCGCCAGAGGTGCATCGCTAGCCCAGTCGCTGCAGTCCGCCCTCACGCAGGCCATCGAAGGCCTGCCAATTCCGAAAGTCATGAGCTATCAGCTGAAAGCTGGCCAGACCGTGCACTTTGTGCGGCCAGCCCATGGGCTGGTAGCACTCTACGGCAATGAAATTCTGCCCGTCTCAAGTCTCGGTCTCACTGCAGGCCGCACCACCCAGGGCCATCGCTTCCACTGCAAAGTGCCGATTACCTTAGACCATGCGGATCACTACGAGGAAAAACTTTTGACAGAAGGCCAGGTGGTTGCCTCCTTTGAAGTGCGCCGCAGCCAAATTGAAAAGGCCCTCAACACTAAAGCGGCGCCTGATCGGGTGGTGATGCCCGATGCGCTATTAGATGAAGTCACAAGTCTGGTCGAATGGCCTCAAGTCTTAGAGGGCCGCTTTGAGGCAGCCTTTCTTTCGGTACCGCAAGAATGTCTGATCCTGACCATGCAGCAGAATCAGAAATACTTTGCGCTTACCGATGCGCAAGGCCGGCTCACCAATCGCTTTCTTTTAGTGGCCAATATCCAATCTAAGGATCCCGCCGTCCTGATCTCTGGCAATGAACGCGTGCTGCGCGCACGGTTATCTGACGCGAAATTCTTTTTTGACCAGGATCGAAAACGCAGCCTGGCATCGCGCATTGATGGCCTAACGGCGGTGGTCTATCACAATAAAATCGGTAATCAACGCCAGCGCATTGATCGCCTTGCCCGGCTGGCTCGGCAGTGGGCCGCTGCCGTTGGAGCACAGCCCGATCAGGCCGAAAGGGCTGCGCTTCTTGCAAAGACTGATCTACTGACCGACATGGTGGGGGAGTTTCCGGAGCTGCAGGGCATTATCGGCACCTATTACGCACGACACGATCAGGAGGCCGAGGAAGTCGCCCTCGCGATCGAGGGCCATTACCGGCCGCGCTTTGCGGGTGATGAATTGCCGCGCAACGCAGCGGGCGTCGCCTTGGCACTCGCAGACAAAATGGAAACTTTGGTTGGCATCTGGGGTATTGGCCTTGCGCCGACGGGTGATAAAGATCCCTTTGCGCTCAGGCGCCATGCCCTCGGCGTTGTCCGCATCTTGATTGAAAAAGATTTATCGCTTGATCTAAAGCAGATGCTCTCGCAGACCCAGGCCGCCTTTGAAGGAATCGAAGCAGTCAAGCCCGATCTCATCGCACTGCAGTCGTTTATTCTGGACCGTTTACGAGCACAATTGCGAGAGCAGGGCCATCGTGCAGAAGCCATTGAAGCTGTACTGGCCCAATGCCCCGATCGACTCGGCCAAGTGCCCAAGCGCCTGAGTGCACTCGCGGACTTTATGATGCGGCCGGAGTCAGAGTCACTATGCGCTGCGAACAAACGAATTAGTAACATTCTAAAAAAATCAGAAGCCGTAACTGCATCCGTGCAGCCTCAGCTTTTAAAGGAAACTGCAGAGCGCGCGCTTGCACAAATGCTCGCCGAGATTGGGCCGAAGGCCGAGGCCGCAGTCGCCCAGGGCCACTACAGCGAGGCACTCGCAGGCTTATCGGTACTCAAGGCCCCTGTCGATGCATTTTTTGATCAGGTTATGGTCAATGCCGAGGATGCCCAGCTGCGATCCAATCGCCTGGCGCTGCTCGCCACTTTGCACCGCTCAATGAATCAGGTCGCGGATCTCGCCCGGCTCGCAGGCTGAGGCATTTCGTCACCATGCTCCAGCATTCGCCCTCGGCACCACTCATTATTCTGGATCGCGATGGCGTGATTAATTTTGATAGTGATGCCTACATCAAAAATCCAGATGAATGGCTGCCTATTCCAGGCAGCATCGAGGCGATTTCGCGGCTATCTCACGCAGGGTGGGCCGTCGCGGTCGCGACGAATCAATCGGGCATCGAGCGGGGACTATTTGATATCAACACCCTGCATGCGATTCACAACAAGATGGTGCAGGCGGTCAATCAGGCAGGTGGCCGGCTCGATGGAATTTTCTTTTGTCCACACACCAACAGCAGCGGCTGCGCCTGCAGAAAGCCTGCGCCCGGCCTGATGCACGACATCGCACGGCGCTTTAAGCGTGAGCTGACGGGTGTTCCGGTGGTGGGTGATTCGCTACGTGACCTGCAGGCGGGTGAGGCGGTTGCAGCGGATTTGTGGCTCGTGAAAACCGGAAAAGGGCTACGCACTCTGCAGGCGGCCCAAACCGATGCCGATAAACAGCTGCCCAAGGGCGCCCGCATTGCTGAAAATCTCGCCGAGGCTGTCAATCAGATTTTGTCGACAGCTGTGGGAGCATCCGCCTGATGCCGGCCGCGCGCGCCGTGATTTTCTTATTGTTTCAGGGCGGATCACTGGCCTTTTGGGCGACATTGTTTCTAATCGCCGGTCCATTTCTTCCATTCGAATCTCGTTATCGGCTCGCAATCCAGTGGCCAAAAATGATGGTCTGGGCCTCCCGGGTGCTCTTGGGCATCGAATACCGGGTGCTGGGTGCAGAGCACCTGCCGAAAGGCCCAGCAATCCTGCTCTCCAAGCATGAATCCGCGTGGGAGACACTTTTTTATCCTGCGTATTTACCCAAAACACTCTGTTTTGTTTTCAAGCGAGAGTTGCTCTGGGTACCGTTTTTTGGCTGGGGTATTAGTCTGCTACGCATGATTGCAATTAATCGCGGCAAAGGCAGCGAGGCCTTTGATCATATTTTTTCGCAAAGTAAAAAAGTGCTCTTCGATGAGCAGCGCTGGATCGTATTTTTTCCGGAAGGTACCCGCGTCTTGCCCGGCGGCTATCGTCGTTATAAAACCGGTGGCACGCGTCTTGCCATTGCAACCGGCGTACCGGTCATTCCGGTCGCGATGAACTCCGGGGATCTCTGGCCGAGAAAATCATTTATAAAAAAACAGGGAACGATTACGGTTTCTTTTGGGCCACCCCTCTTGCCTGAATCCGAAGATGCGACTACTCTCATGGCTAAGGTGGAATCCTGGATTAATCAAGAGATGCAAAGACTTAGCCCCGATCGACCTCGGAGAGCCCCCGCATGACACTGCTTGAGCAGTTTCTCTTGCCCTTCGGCATCGGTGATTCGAAAGCATCATCGCCCCCCTCCACCACCGGAAAATCCTCTAAGGCCGATCCAAAATCTCCATCCGTCACGCCCGACGGCGCCCCAAAAAAACACCGCACGGTTGCACTCCAAGGCTACAGCGTGCCTTGGCTGTTAAAGCGCACGCGGAGAAAAACTGTAGGTATGTCGATTGGCCAGGGCATGATTCAGGTCAACGCGCCACGATGGGTACCGATCAGCGATATTGAATACATCTTGCAGGAGAAATCCAAGTGGCTCTTGGCCCGTCTGGCCGAGTGGCATCAGTCTGAGCAGCATCGTCTACTGCCAGAACAGCAATGGACCCATGGCGCCTCACTGCAATATCTTGGTAAGCCACTCACTTTGCTACTCACCCCGCAGCTTCGACAAACGCAGTGGGATGATTTTCGTCGTGAGCTACAGCTGCCACTTTCCGCCGAGGCTTCAATGGAGCAGATCCGCGACACCGTCCATGCCTGGCTTCAGAGTCAAGCCAAGGCGCTTTTCACACGGCGCCTGAAAGCCATCAGCGAACAATCCGGCCGGCGCTACACAAAATTTAGCCTGAGTAATGCCCGCGGCCGCTGGGGCAGCTGCACCGAGGATGGCCACATCCGGTTAAATTGGCGCCTGATTCATTTCGGCCAAGAGGTTATTGACTACGTGATTGCCCATGAGTTGGCCCACACCCACACCATGGATCACGGCAGAAGCTTCTGGGAAGAAGTCGCAGAAATTCTGCCAACCTTCGAAGAGGGCAAATCCGTGCTCAGAAAAGCACGGCTCGATACCCTACCGACTTTCTAGCGGCAGGCTGGCCACCGCATTAGCTAGTCCAACAAAATGATCGACCGATAATTCCTCAGCCCGCTGGGTGGGTGAAATATCTAGTGCATTCCAGTCAAGCATTACCGCGTAGGCAGCCAGTGACTTACGCAGCATTTTTCGTCGTTGCGAAAAAGCCAGCGCGACGACCGCAGCGAAGATAGGCCAATCGCGGACTCGCACCGCCGAAACCGGCAATGGCACCATGCGAATCACTGCAGAATCGACCTTCGGAGCCGGCATGAATGCTCCGGGCGGAACGGTCAGGCAGCGTACCATCTGATAGCGAGCCTGCAGCATGACGGATAGGCGTCCATAGATCTTTGATCCGTGGCCTGCGACCATACGATCGACAACTTCTTTCTGAAGCATGAGATGCTGATCTATGATCTGCTCAGCCGACTCAAGCAAATGAAAGAGAATAGGGCTAGAGATGTTGTAGGGCAGATTACCCATGACGCGCAACGGTCCACCGAGCTGATCGGCCAGCGCCGAAAAGGAGACCCGCAATACATCCTGCTCGGTGATGGAGAGCTCAGACTCGGTAAAGCGCTCTCGTAGCCGTGCTACCAAATCCCGATCGATCTCAATGGCGTGGAGCTGGCCGGCTTTTGCAATCAGCGGCGCGGTGAGCGCCGCCTGCCCCGGGCCAATCTCGACAATGCGATCGCCAGGCTTGGGATCAATCGCTTGGATGATCCTTGCAATGACTCCGGGATCGTGCAGAAAATTCTGGCCGAATCGCTTCCGCGCGACGTGGCCATCAGAGATCGTCACGCTTGATTTCAACGTAGGCATTGGCGCGCACCTCACGGGCCCAGTCAGCGACTGCGTCGGCCAATTTTTCCTCGCGTAGGGCAAGCCGCGCAGCAGTCCGCAGACGCTGCTCCGTCAATGGCTCACGCTTTCGCTCCAAGAGCTGAACCAAGTGAATACCGAAGGCGGACCGGACAGGATCACTGATCTGACCGGGCTTGAGGGCCACCATCGCCTGCTCGAACTCCGGCACCGTATCTCCCGGGTAAGCCCAGTCGAGCTCTCCGCCCCGCGGAGCAGACCCAAGGTCTTGAGAATGATCCCGTGCAATCTGGCCAAAATCCGCACCCAACTCGATTCGGCGGCGCAGATCCAAGGCACGCCGCCGGGCCTGGTCTTCGGTCACCTGCGCATCAATCCGAATGAGAATATGTCGGGCCCGATGAACAGTGACCTCTTGGGTGCGCAGGCCCGAGCGTCGATCCTCTAATTGAAGGATATGAAAGCCATTTGGACTGCGGACCGGTTTACTGATCTCACCCGTTTTCAGGCCCGAGACCCCATCCAGAAAAAGTGTTGGTAAGCGATCGCGGGTCCGCCAGCCCAGACTGCCCCCCTGCTCACGATCCGGGGAGTCCGAAAATTCCTGGGCAATGCTTGCAAATGTTCGCGGAGAACGCAGCAATTCCTGAATCCGTTTGACTCGAGACTCGGCCTCGGCGACCACGGCGGGACTGGCTTTTTCGGGCAGACGAATCAGGATCTGCGCGATTTTGAATTCTTCCGTTTTCTGCAATGACTGGCCTTGGGCCGCAAGAAAAGTGTCGACCTCGGCCTCAGTGATCTGTAGCTTATTGTCGACTTCCCGCTCACGCAGTCGAGTCAGGATGATTTCCTCGCGAATATCTTGGCGAAACGCCGCAAAAGAAATGCCGTCGGACTCGAGCTGATTGCGCAGCCCGCTGACCGACAGCCCATTTTGATCCGCGATCCGAGCAATGCTGCGATCTAGGGTCATATCATCGACCCGAATACCAGTCTCGCGGGCGGTCTGGAGCATAGCCCGATCAGTGATCATGCGCTCTAAGACTTGTTCACGCAGCGCCAAACGATTGGGAATTGGGATGCCCTGCTGGTTTAGATTCGCAACAAATTGCTTTTCACGCCGGGCGAGCTCGCTTGCGGTAATGATCTCCCGATTCACAATCGCTACGACGCGGTCAATCAACTGCGCGCCTTGAGTCCGAGGCGCAGACTGCTGTGCAAAAACCGCTGGGGTCACGATCACCAAAAGATTCAGCACTAAAGCTGCAGCGGCCACGAGGTGGCCCGGGCCCTTTCGGCAGCAGACAGACCATCGCGATCGCAGAGTTACAGAGTCAATCATTACTGAAAATTATCAAATTTAGACGGCAGCGGCGTGATTTCATTAATCGATCGGTAGTTCGGAATATTTCGTCTCAGCGCGCCGATTGGATCCGTTCCGACTCGGCCCAGACCGTTAAGTTCAATCTGAAAAAACAGCGTTGTATTGCGCTGGGTAGCATTTGCTGCATATTGCTGGGCTACGATACGGCCAACCCAGCAGCCTCCATCGTACTCAAAACCGGCCAAGGCCTCGACCAGGCCGGGATTAATAGACTCCCGCACACCCCCGACATTACGTAGGGCCTGCTGATAGCGGCCCACAGCGTACCAGTGGGCCGCCACGGGCCACTGGGCAGCCACGTCGACGGTATTCGATGAGTCGCGGACAAAGCGATAGGCGATACTCAGTGCATTGGCGGGTTTCGGGTTATAGCGACTCACCACTGAAAAGCTCTGCCACTGCGAGGACTCCAGGGTGTAGCGGGCCAAGGAGTCGATGGTCAGATCTTTTCTGGGGCGCACCGTTGCCTGCCCCAATAGGTCGGATCGCCGATCAGTCCTTGCAGTGCCACCGGGCAGGGTCACACGCTGATCCGAAAAGTAAAAACGTTGTCCCACTGCTGCTCGCAGCCGCTCAGCGCCCGTTGATTGCTCGATGAATCGGGTCGTGACACCCGCTGTGATCTGATTCAAATCGGCAATACGATCATGGCCATTAAATGCACGATCAGAAAATAGCTGTGCGAAATTCAGACTCGGTGAGCCCGTATCAAACACTGGAAAATTCGATTGATCCTTATAGGGGGTGTAGATATAAGAGATGCGGGGCTCCAGTGTCTGCTCAATCCCAGCGTCTCCGATTCTTAAAGGCCGATCAAAGGTTGTTGAGATATCAGTGCTGAAAGTGGGTAGCACCCGAGTGTAAGAGCTCGCCGCAGCAGCACCTACGTTGTTGGTATACAGGCCCAGCGCAGCGTTGGAATACTTTTGTGCTGTCAACGTACTGTCGCCGAGCCGACTGGTCGAATAGTGGGTGGCATGCATCGTCAGCTTCGGAGTGATCGCCACGCCAGAGCTAAAATGCCGCCAGGCAACCGATCCAGTGCCCACCACCCGCTCGCCCTCTGCGAGAGTCGGATGACGAAACGACGCAAGCTCTCCCGAGACGCTCCAGTCAATCGGCAGCCGCTCCTCGCCGAGCGCAGCACGATGGCCGCGGGATACCGCCACTTTAGGCGCAAAACTATACGGCCTGATCAGCGGTGCGCCCACATCCTGCAAGAGCTGAAACTCCTGCGCCTCGGCCTGAACGGCCCAGCCCGCCAGCGCAGCGTTCATGGTAATTGAACCGGGTAGCAGTCGCTGGGCGGAGACCAACAGCGTGTTTCCCAGATCAGAAAAATAGTTGTTATCGGATGCCCGCTGCACATTTAATCCGACGGTCAAATTATCAGCAGGCCGGAAACTGGTCATCAGCGAGCCGAAATGTCGGGTTGTTCCGGACTGGCGATCATCCGGCAGCACCTCAAACGCCGCGGCTCCCGCTGCGTTGGGTCGCAGAAATCGCAGCTCGTTACCCAACTGAACACCCCGCTTGGTAATCAATCGTGGATAAAACGTCATGTCATGCTGAGGCGCGATATTCCAGTAAAACGGTACGCGGACATCCAAGCCAAGGCGTGTTGAGGTCGTATACGAGGGGGCGAGAAACCCTGTCTTTCTGCCCTCACCAATTGAAAACGACGAATCTCCAAACGGGAGAATCGGCACTTCACGCCAATACAAGGTCGCAGAACGGGTCGCGCCGACCTCCCGAACTTGGTCAATTAGCATCTCACTCATGCGCAATTCCCAGGCTGGGCGATCACGCGGACAGGTGGTGTATCGGACTTCAGTCAGCCGCGTCTCCAGCGGCTGAATAAATTCCGCGCGGCGGGCAGTGCCACGGCCACCGGTCGAAACAAGCTGGTAGGTGACTTCATCAAAAAATCCCTGGGTGGTGCCGAGTTTGAGCCGAAGCCGAGGGCCTTCGTAAAACTCACCTTCTCGAAAGAGCTTGACATCCCCCTCCGCATAGAGCTCATCGCGAATAAGGTTATGACGAATAAAGTCGCCCTTAATGAAGAGCCCCAGCTTTCGAAATTCGGCAGCACCTCGGGCCTCAATCTGATCATCTGTCTGGCCAGAAATCGATTGGCCAAAAACATAGACGGGTGTATCGGTGCTCGAGGACGGCTCAAGATTCAAAACGGGATCAAACTTCAGCCCCAGTGAAGTCCTCACTCCCTGAGCCAGTCGAATTTGGGCCGCTGTAGCGTCGGTCGTAACAGTGGCAGCCTGGGCCAGCCGGATGGGCTGGGCGTCATAAGCTGCCGCAGAACAACTCCCAGGAAGATTAAAAGCGTGCGCCGCAGGTTCCGATGCCAGCAGCAGGGCCCCAAGAAGCCCCCGGCAGGCGCGCAGGCCGATAGGGGTCACATCTTGGCCCACCCGAGAGGTGACAGTCCCAAAAAAATGCATGCTCTATTATAGGTAGGGCCTCTGCTTAGGCCCCCATCTCAGGGCCTTTGCGGATTACCTCAGACACTCTCTTTACTCCATCACCGACAGCTCCTGATGAATCCCTCTGAAGACCCGCGCCGCGCCTTAGCAGAGGGCTGGCTAACGCAGCAGGCTGCTGCGCTTGCCGGACTTGGCTGGTCTCTGGATCCTGCCTCCCTAACACCTGCCTCCAGCGACGCCTCGTTTCGGCGCTACTTCCGGATCACTGGTCAGCGCGAGGGGCAATCTGGATGCCTCATCCTCATGGATGCACCGCCCGATAAGGAGTCGATCGGGCCCTTCATCAGGATTGCATCGCTGCTGCGTCAGGCGGGAGTCAACGCGCCTCGCATTTGGCACCACGATGCAGACCAAGGATTTTTGCTTTGCGATGATTTCGGAACGATGACCTACGCGGCAGCCATCGAGAATCGACGGCATGATCCTCTGGCTTGCGGGCCGCTTTATCGCGACGCACACCAGGCGCTGGTAACTTTTCAGCGCTTCAGTCTCCAGCAACCGACTGCATCGGAAATGGGGGGGCTTGCCGCCTACGACCGAAACAAAATGTTGCAAGAGATGCAGCTTTTTGATCAATGGTTTCTGGTACATCACCGGCCAATCGCACTCTCGGCTTCTGACCGAGAGATGTTGACCAACACTTACGACCTGGTTATCGATGCCTGCCAGGCGCAGCCCATGACGCTCGTACACCGGGACTATCACAGCCGAAATCTGATGCTCACCGGGCAGTCCAACCCCGGCATTCTCGATTTTCAAGATGCAGTGATGGGGCCCCTCAGCTATGACTTGGTTTCTCTGCTTCGCGATGCTTATATTGAGTGGCCCGAGGAAGTTCAACTCGACTGGGCGATTGACTACTGGGAGCGGGCTCGAAAAGCAAAGCTGCCAATTGCCCAGGATTTCTCGGACTTCTGGCGGGACTTCGAGTGGATGGGCCTGCAGCGGCAGCTCAAGGTATTAGGTATTTTTTGTCGATTGAGTGTTCGCGATGGCAAGCCGAACTACTTAAACGATATACCGCGAGTTCTGCGCACAGCAATTTCAACCTGCCGCCGGTATCAAGGCTTAGGGCCGCTAGCAAAGTTACTGGAACGCTGCGCATGAAGCCAACATCTAAGCGGCTGCATGCAATGATTCTGGCGGCGGGCCGAGGAGAACGGCTGCGCCCACTGACTGACACGGTGCCCAAGCCCATGGTGGTAGTCCAAGGAAAGCCTTTAATTCAATGGCATCTTGAGGCGCTCGCAGCAGCCCGCATCACTGAGGTCGTGATCAACCTTGCGCACCTCGGAGACCAAATTCAATCCTTTGCGGGATCGGGGGCAGCCTTTGGGCTCAATATTCGCTACTCACAGGAGCCGTCTGGTGCGCTGGAGACAGCAGGGGGCATCGCCAACGCCCAGCCATGGATCGACTCTCTTGGTCAACACAATCCACAGCCTTTTCTGGTCATCAATGCTGATGTGTTTACAGACTGGCCAGCCGCCAAAGCATTTTCAATTGCGCAGGATCTGATTGCCATGAAATCTGCGCGAGGCCAGACCCTCTGTCCGCAGTGTCATCTTGTGCTTGTTGATAACCCCCGGCATCACCCGCTGGGCGACTTTGGCTTGGATGCGGCAGATTCAGAACCGGGCCTGCGATACGTGATCCGTCGGCCAGCCGAAGGCAGCCTGACCTTCTCGGGAATTGGGGTCTATGATCCGGAGTTATTCACTGCTATTCGTCCCGGCGAGCGGGCAGCACTTGCGCCGTTACTGTTTCAGGCCGTTGATCAGGGCCGCTGTGTCGGGAGTCATTTCCGCGGTGCCTGGTCCGATGTGGGAACGCCCGATCGCCTTCGCGTGCTCAATTCGGTATAACTCAGACTTTACTTAGCCCTTTAATGCAGAGCCCATCATGAACGGCCCAGCCCCAACGCCCAGCGAAATTTTTAGTCAGTCCCTGACCACAGAACTGAAGCCTCAGGAGGTCGCAGCCCCCATCCATGGCCAGCAACACCGCGCCCGCCAGGCCTGTCTTGCTCAGTGGATCGCACAGCAAGGTGGCGGAGTGGTTGTGCTCGCTGCCGGCGAAGAAATCATTCGTAATCGTGATAACCCCTTTCCATTTCGAAGCCACAGTGATTTTTTGTATCTCACAGGATTTCCCGAGCCCGATGCCTGGTGGCTGATGCGCGTTGATGACAAGGGTAATTCCGAGACAGTTCTGGCCTGCCGGCCAAGAGATGCCGAGCGCGAGATCTGGGATGGCATTCGGGTGGGACCACAGCATGCCGCCCAGCGCTTTGCAGCCGATCGCGCCATCGAGCTAAGCGCGCTCGATGAGACTGTCATTGCACTGGCGGGCGATGTGCCTGCCCTTTACGCCCATATGGGTATGGATGCGAGGCTTGACGAACGGCTGCGGCATTGGCTCGCCGCGGTACGGGCGAAAGGCCGTGCTGGCGTGAATGCGCCCGATCGAATCATTGATCTGAGCGCTGCGATCGCGCGACAAAGACTCATCAAAGATACAGATGAAATTGCAACGATGCGGCGGGCAGCCGAGATCTCGGCGCAGGCCCATGTGCGGGCCATGGCCTTTACTCGGCCTGGCCATCATGAGTTTGAGATCGAGGCAGAACTCTTGCATGAGTTCAGGCGACAGGGTGCACAGTCAGTAGCCTATGGAAGCATTGTTGCCTCTGGCCCACACAGCTGCATCCTGCATCACCGCGCAGGAAGTCGGCCAGTCCGCGATGGCGAACTTGTGCTGATTGATGCCGGCTGTGAATTAGATGGCTACGCCTCGGATATCACCCGCACCTACCCGGCCAATGGAAAGTTTACTGCCGCGCAACGTGCGGTCTACGATGTGGTGGTGGCCGCACAGCAGGCCGCGATCGACGCAACACGACCGGGAGCACTACTTTCCGATCCACACGATGCTGCTGTCCGCATCTTGGCCCAGGGCATGCTGGATTTAAAACTGCTGGCCCCATCCTCTGTTGATGGGCTAATTGAGTCGGGGGACTACAAGCGCTTTTACATGCATCGCACCGGCCATTTTTTAGGCCTGGATGTTCATGATGTAGGTGATGTCAAAACGCCTCTGGCTGCTGGCATGGTCACCACAATCGAACCGGGTCTTTACATCCGGCCGGCAGACGATATTGCGGCTGAATTCTGGAATATTGGAATTCGAATCGAAGATGATGCCCACCTGACAACTACAGGCGTTGATCTGCTCACGCGGGGTGTGCCCGTTGAGGCGGAGGCAATCGAAGGACTCATGCGTGACTGATTCCCTCATCCGAATCCAGGGAGCGGGGCCGGTCGGCATCATGGCCGCCTTGTTTTTGCTGAAATACGGCTGGTCACGGGCCGCAATTCAAATCATCGATCCAGCTTTGGATGCGGCCCAGCCTGCTGCGATCGATGACCCAAGAATTTTGGCGCTATCACAGGGCACATTAAGTCGACTTGCTCAGTTCGGTTTGGATTGTCAGCCAGTACGCATTCAAGAGATACACGTCTCTTCCCAAGGTCAATTCGGTTCAATGCAAATCAAAAGCGAAAACGCAGGTGTGGCCTCCCTCGGCGGGCTGGTGCCGTATTCACAGCTCTTGGAGACCCTGCGCAGCCGACTGCATGCTGAGGGCATCAGCATTGCGGCCACTGCCCCAGCAGCCACGGGAAGTGCCACACCCGCAGTCCATATCATTGCCGAAGGAGGCCTGTATCAGTCAGCAGACCAGTCTTTGATCGATTCCGGCATGCAGGTCGTGCGTGACTATCAACAGCACGCGGTCATCGGATGGGTCCAGACGCAGCTGCCCGCAGGAGCGACCGCCTATGAGCGCTTCACAGCTGATGGTGCAGTTGCCCTGCTGCCGATGCATCAACGCTACGCATTGATCTGGTGTGCTGCGGCAGACAAAGCCCAGACGTTTTTTAGCGCAGACGCCGCCCGACAATGCGAGATGATTGAAAACGTGATGGGAGGACGGCTCGGCCGAATCCGCGATGTCTCGCTTACTGGCAGCTATCCCCTTGGGCTGAAGTGGCGCGAGACCCTGGTCCAAGGCAACACGGTCTGGATTGGAAACTCTGCCCAGGCGTTGCACCCCATTGCGGGACAGGGACTCAATCTCGGATTTCGTGATGCGGAGACCCTCTCAGCCTGCCTGCTGCAGCGGGGTCAGCCCATTGCGGAGCGTCTTCAAGACTACGCGCAGCGCCGAAAAACAGACCGCTGGGCAGTGCGAACCGCAACCGATACACTGGCGCGCGCGGCATGGGTCCGTCGATCCATCGGCGCGATGTCCCTCATCCCGGGCGCCAAGCGCCTCTTGGGCCAGGTCCTGATGTTTGGCGGTTAACGCCGAATCACGTGGCTGCAAATCCCCGATGCCGATCTTTCCCGTCTTTAAATCCCCGCTCACCATAGGTCGCCACGTGCTGCCGAATCGGGTATTTGTTGCGCCGATGGCGGGCGTCACCGATCGGCCCTACCGCCAGCTATGCAAGCGGCTCGGTGCGGGCTATGCCGTCAGTGAAATGGCGGCCTCAAATGCACTGCTCTGGGCATCTGATAAAACAACACGTCGTATCAATCACGATGGTGAGATTGCGCCGAAAGCAGTCCAGATCGCAGGCGCGGATCCTGACATGATGGCCCAGGCTGCACGTTTTAATGTCGAACGCGGAGCGCAAATCATCGACTTGAATATGGGCTGCCCCGCTAAAAAAGTCTGTAATGTCGCGGCTGGCTCTGCACTCATGCAGACCCCAAAGCGTATTGCTGAAATTATTCAATCGGTCATCAAGGCGGTCGGGGCCGATGGCATACCGGTCACGCTGAAGATGCGCACCGGATGGGATCGCGAACATCGAAATGCGCCGGAGATCGCGCGCATGGCTGAGGATCTTGGTATCGCCATGATTACAATCCACGGCCGTACCCGGGCCGACAAATATCAGGGCATGGCCGAATACGACACGATCGCAGAGATCAAATCGCACTCTGGGGTGCCGATCGTGGCCAATGGCGATATCGATAGCCCTACAAAAGCTCTTGAGGTGCTGCGCTACACCGGCACCGATGCCGTCATGATCGGACGAGCGGCACAAGGCCGGCCATGGATCTTTCGTCAGATTGATCATTATCTGAATACAGGCGAGCTGCTGGCTGACCCCAGCGAGACAGAGATCGCAGGCTGGCTTCGTGATCACCTAAAGGATCACTACGCCTTTTACGGGGAATCCACCGGTGTTCGCACTGCACGCAAACATATCGGCTGGTACTTAAAGGGTCTGCCTGGGGCTAAAGTATTCCGTGATGCACTCAATCAGCTGGAATCCACCGAATCACAACTGCGTGCCATCGACGCATTTTTTAATGATCGATATGAGTCAGAATTCCGGCAGGCCGCCTAGGCCCGAAGACACCGGCATCGACGAGACCATTCGTCGGTCGCTCGACCAATACTTCAAAACTCTGGATGGCCAACAGCCCCATGCCCTCTACGACATGGTGATCCAAGCAGTCGAGCGGCCGCTACTGGATTACGTCCTAGCCCACTATCAAGGCAATATCAGCCATGCGGCCAATGCCCTTGGCATCACCCGAAACACCCTTCGAAAAAAACTCGCCCAACACCAGCGTAGCCCAGCCGCAATCAGCCAGCGCCGCGCCTCTCACTCAGCCTAGGAGTTCAGTGTGTCTCAGGTTGTCCCCACCGCTTCTTCACCCCGGCCGAATCGGATCGCGATTCACCGAGCGCTACTGAGTGTTTCGAATAAAAATGGCATTCTTGAATTCGCACAAGCACTCGTGTCTCGCGGTGTGCAGCTGCTCTCGACTGGGGGCACTGCGGCATTGCTGCAAAAATCAGGAATCGCTGTCACCCCAGTAGAAGCCATCACGCAATTTCCTGAAATGCTGGATGGCCGAGTCAAGACACTGCATCCTGCAGTGCATGGCGGGCTGCTGGCCCGACGCGACCACGGTGCGCACATGCAGGCCTTGCAGCAGGCGGGCTTTACTGCGATTGACCTGCTGGTCGTCAATCTCTATCCCTTTCGTGAGACCCTGGCGCGACCATCCGCAAGCTATGAAGATGTGATTGAAAACATTGATATCGGTGGCCCAGCGATGCTGCGGGCTGGCGCCAAGAATCATGACGGCGTTGCGGTTGTCGTAGATCCCAGCGACTACAGCGGCCTACTGGCTGAGATGGATCAACACAGCAACACCTTGGGCTGGCCCACCCGGCAGCGGCTGGCCAAAAAAGTGTTTGCGCATACTGCGGATTACGACGCTGCCATCAGCAATCTGCTTAATGCCCTGCCTGCCAGCGACTGCGCGCCTGCCGACAGCGGCTGCATGCCGCCCGACCCAAAAACTGCCGATCTTTATCCCGATATCCTGACCCTGCAGTTCCACCGGGTTCAAGCGATGCGCTACGGCGAAAATCCGCATCAGAGTGCGGCGTTTTATCGGGAATCCGATCCGCAGGCGGGCACACTGGCCAATTACACTCAGCTGCAAGG
>Ga0129333_10002738_pt1 | contig 16439 bp, 19 predicted proteins | sample CPB6_08_DNA_FD_94474 | JGI IMG/M metagenome (GOLD analysis project Ga0129333, IMG submission 94474) | Freshwater to marine salinity gradient microbial communities from Chesapeake Bay, USA - CPBay_Sum_0.6_0.8_DNA | ecosystem: Environmental > Aquatic > Marine > Coastal | place: USA: Chesapeake...
GATCTTGACCGTTGTTTCGGTGTTCTTGCCGTAGACAGGGAACCGGAACGAGCCCCGATCAAGGTAGATCTGATTCAGCACTGAAGAGCCGACGATGTTGCCTGTGTAGATGTACTCGTACTGGGCTTGATCGACTCCAACAGTGACTTGGATCTTGAAGAACGAGGTGTCCTCATACAGAAGGTTCATGTGCTTCAGCTGGTAGCGTCCAGTCTGCAATGCAGCAGTTCCGCTCAAAGCCCGCGATGGGAGCCACAGGGTGGAGAACTGGAAGACCATCTCGTACTTGTAGCCAATCCAGACCGGAGTCGTGCTGTAGTTGCCCACGGCGACGATGGTTCCAGCAGTATCGGTATTGGGTACATACGAGGTTCCGGAAGAAGCCAGAATCCGGAGGCCATTCGTGGTGTAGATCTGACTCAGGGTCGAGCTATAGGAGTACGGCTTTGGAAGATTCCAAGTCGTGAGTCCGGTGTTGCTGTTGTATGTCCCAGTTCCGGATGCGAAGTATGCACGGGCATCGAGGTGTGTAAGCCAGTTGACACCAGCGACGATGTCCGCATCTGTCTGGTCAACGCCGAATCGAATGCGCTCCAGCACGGGATTCTTTGCAGTGTTACGCAAGGTCAGCAGGTACAGGTACGAGTCAACGAACTCGGCCCAGATCACCTTCGCCTTCCCACCAGTCGCCACATCGGGAAAGATGAACTTGAACCAAGCGTTCTGAAGAGATTGCTCTGAAGTACGGAGATACTTGTAGATGTACAAGTCTCCGTCACTCACAGCAGCCATCATGTCTTCCTGCGTTGTCGAGGCGATGGCCACAGGCTTGCCGACGATGTACTTCGGGACAAGATCGCTCAGGGTGTTCACGACATACGAGCCGTCGATGTTTGGCTGTGGGACAAGCTCACGGATGCCCGCATACCCACCACCACGGTTGTACGGAAAGAAGACAGACAAGCCGGAGGAGACAGGCTGGATGTCTGCATACGACTCGTAGTCACCGATGGGAAGCAGCGAGACGCTCTTGGGACTCAGGATCTCTCCTCCACGGAGGACAAGCTGAGTAGACTCGGTGAACAGCAGAAGCTCTGTGTTGAAGACAACACCGGACTTCATGGTGCTGATCTTCTGGCTGCTGCTGGAGATGTCGATTGGATCTGAGTCGGGAAGATCGAGAGTCGTGGTGCGCCAGAAGTTGAAGAACTCCGAAGCCTCGCTCAGGATGATGTTCTCCCCGCTCAGGAATCCAAGACGGTTCTTGAACAGCACCATGTTGGCGATCCGCTCGCCCACAAATGTAGGGTCGCTGTTTGTTTCGAGATCGCCAGCTTCTCTTTCTCCCCACTTGAAGCTTGTGTAGGTCACCCCTGCCGGAACATTGCTCGCAGGAGTAGTTCCATCTGCCTTCTTGAACATGAATGACCCGTCGCTCTGACGAATCAGGATGTGAGGCATCGTTCCGTAGTTGAACTTGTACTTGATTCCCGGAGCAATGGTCTCACGCCAGATGCCCTTGGAGAATGTCCCGTCTTCAGCCTCGAACTTCACATAGTAGTCATCGATGCCAGACTCGGGAGCCCCAAGAACTCGGACGATGTGGCCATGCGGTGCGGTGTATGGGAGATCCTCGAATCGTTGAATCTGATCGCGGATAAGTACTGCACCCTGTCCACCGAAATCGTCTTCAACGGACACCGTGAAGTTTGTCCCTCTGGTGATCTTCAGGACACCATCGACGGCAATAGCCGTGTAGCTCTGTTGACCATTGATCAATGCCGCCAAAGCATTTGCCACATGGTCTGTACCGATTTCGTTATTTGCCCCAGACTCCTTTGGGCTTTCGTGGGAGTAGGTAACAGTTCCGTTTCCAGCAGCGTTCGTCAGGGTTACCGATGTGGTTCTCGCGTAATTGTCCTGCTTGATGTACACCAGAGCGATCTGGTCGTAGTTGATGCTCGTTGTCGTGGTCGAATCCATTGCAACCACGGTCGAGCTGTTGCTGGTGGCCGTGTTCACGATGAATGTGACATCTGCAATGGTCAGAGCCTTGATGGTGTCCCGTGTTCCACCAGTCAGGTAGTTCTTGGCTCCAGTGTCGTAGTAGACATTCTGGCGAGTGCCATCAAGGTTGTAGACGAAGATCTCGTCCGGGTGGATCAGGCAGATGTACTTCTCGTTGACATCTCGGATGATCAGGTGGGGCTTTGCAGCAGACTCGCTGACAAGCGCAAGAATCGCGTTGTCAGTTTGCTTGCGAAACTCCACAATCTTCGACGCTGGAGGACGCTTGATAAGCCCTTCGATTGGGCTGGGGAAAGCGTTCTCCATCACCTCGCATTGATTGCTGTCGCGCACAGCAGGAGACTGCTGGCTGACTCCTCCGATGAGGTTTGGGATCGACTGGGTGATCAGGGGCATCAGTAAGTCCTGTAGGAGGCGTTTCGCATGATGACGCTGGCAGTCGAGTACTCATCGAAGATCGAGTAGTCGGCAGTATCCATTTCGTACTCGCGCATCTTTCCAAGAGCCATGACTTCATCCTGAAGATTGAAGACATGGTGCTTCTCAGATCCCACCATTCGATCCATGAAGATGCGGGAAGCACGAATCATGATGTACCTGCGGGCTGGCTCCGGAATCTCCTCGAAGTCCAGCATGACGATCCGAGTGACCTCGATGGAGCTGGAGAAGACATACGAGTTCGTGGCCTTGTTGTACAGCCTGTTTCCCCGCGTGACGATGTCAAGACCTTCGGTCGGATCCGTATCCACCCGAGCGACATTCTCGGAGACATACAGAAAGCCCGAGGCATCCGGAGTCATCGTCACCTTGTACTCGATGTTGAAGTGCCAGCCATACGACTGAACTTCACGGCTGACCTCGTTCAGGATCTGCACGGCGATCAGAGAATCGGCCCGCTGCGAACTCAGGGAGTTCACAGGAGGCTCTCCGATTGTGGACAGCATCGTGTTGATGGCTTCAAGTTGGCTGGTCTTCGTGAGCATGAGTACCTCGATAAATGGGCGGTAGGCTCCAAGAGGAACCTACCGCCCTTGTGTTGTGCGTTCAGCCGTTAGGCTGAGTTACTGATCAGGCGATCAGCTCGTAGCAGCACTCCTCGCGGAGGATGCCGTGACCCATTGCGTACTTCGCGAGCATGAGCGTACCGAGACGCTCCATGATGTACTCGCTCTCGACCGCAAGGTCCATGAGCTTGACCGTACCAATGCCGTCCGTGTGGAAGACGATGCCCTGAGTCGCGCTGTAGTCCAGACCCGAGTAGCCAGTGTCAGCACCCGAAAGGTCGTTCTTGATGCCAGCCGCACCGTGAAGAGCGGACTGGGTCGAGGACTCGTTTGCGGTCGGGATGTGGTTCGACTTCATCACGGTGATGCCAGCGATCTCAACGATCTGGCCCTTGGCGATGTTGCCGTTACCACCGTAGTCCTTGTTGATGGCAATCTTCGCACCATCACCATTGACCAGCTTGTAGTAGTTGGCCGGAGTGAGGATCGCATAGCGATTGTCCATCGGGACATTCTTCTCATCCATCCGCTGGGCAGCAGTGAAGAGCGCAGCGATGAGGTCTTCCGAAGCCGTTCCGGTGGGAGTCGCATCACTGACATCGATCTGAGCACCGAGGTACTGAGTCGAGGTTCCCGAAGCCACGCCGTAACGGTCGGTGGTCTTGCGGGCCGCAGCGATGACGGTGCGGATCAGGTTCTTGTCAGCGGTGTACGCAAGAGCACGACCGATTTCCTTCGAGTAGGTCGAACGGACATCGTAGTGGTTCTTGAGTTCATCGATGTCCGCAACGAACACCGAGCTGAGGAGGACATCATCGATGTAGATGAGCTTCTCGTTGTGCTTGAAACGCTGGAGGTACTTCGAGCTACCCGTGTTAACACCAACGGTGTTGTTCGCCGGAGAAGTCGAGGAGACGGTGTTGGCGAAAGCCGTGGTGTCACCAGTCGAAAGAACCGATTCACCCGGAGTGTGGTATCCAGCCGACGCAACGCCAGTCACGGCGAAGGAAGCGACCTTGCCCGAGCTGATGGTGCGGACCTTGGTGAGGGGAAGCATGAGGTTCGCTTCCTCAAAGCTGGCGATGATCTCGCCCGAGAAGACCTTGAGGAAGAGTTCATCAACGCCTCCAGCCAGATTGATCTGGCCAAGACGAGAGGGAGTGGCTTCGATTGCCATTGTTGGAGATTCCTAGAAAGAGTGCGTGTGAAAGTCTTGACCGTTAGGCGCTACTCTTGAGGTTATCCCACGCATGGGGCCACAACTCGCAACCCGTCCCACCCGTCAAGAAGGTGAAACTTCCTTAGATTCCTCCACAAAGCTAGGAGGAACCACATACCAGCCTTCGGGGATGTCCACAATGTTGTCCATAAGTGTCCATTCCCCGTCGATGTAGGCGTAGATCCGTGCCTTGGTCTCAGGGCCGATCCTGATCGGACTTGACTCCGGAATCAGCACGGCTCTTGTGCATCCACTGGCGAATCCGAGAACCAGCACGACGCAAAACAGCAGGATCCCGATCAGCCTCGATGGCCTTTCGGGATCCTGCTGCAAGCTTCGCGAAGAACTCAAGGAACGCCACCACCAGCGTCTTGAGTATCTCATTCACTTGGCTCCGGCCTCTTCACTGGAGACATCGTTGTCTCGTGCCATGATGAGGCCAATGCCAGCCATGACTGCCGCGCTGGTCGTAGCCACATCGAACACGGTGTTGGGATCGTTGTCGAAGAGAGCCGTGAGTGCAGCACCGACAGCGGTCAGGATTGCAGCAACTCCGGCAACGGTGGTCTTCCAAGACTTCATGTTTGCTCCTTATCGGCTGTTGACCCCGAAGACATTGCTGTTCTTCAGGCGGTTTTCAAGATCACGACGGTACGCAGGATCCTTGGAGTAGCGCGGATCCTTCATGGCGGCGACAACTTCAGCAACGCTGCGGAAGACGCCACCAGAAGGACCAGTGACCTCTCCCTGAATCAGCTTGGCTGGCTGGCCGTTGGACTGGACATACCGAGCCTGAAGACCACGGACAGCCATCTGCATGGATGCGCTGTTTCCAGCGTCCATGATCTCGTTGAAGGCGTCGATCTCCCCCTCCTCAAGGTTCTCAGCGGCCCACTCCAGCATCGAGTTGTACTGGGCTTCGCCGCCAGCCATCGAGTAGATCTGCTGGGTCTGGCGTTCGCCCACGGCCTTGACACCATCGACATAGTTGCGAACGACATTCTCAGGAATGCCCTGTGCAACCAGCTTCTGGATGCTTTCCTCGCTCAGGTCTCCGGTCTCTGCGTATTCCTGAGCGTAAGGCTCGAAGTTCAAGCCGCCCGGAGTACCAGCGTCAGCCTGAGGATCAGCCTTGGGCTTCTCCGCAGGGGTCGAGAAACGCTTCTCCAGTTCGGAGTATGCCTTGGCAAGATCCTCGGGCGACTTGAACTTCTCAGGCAACCACTGAGGACGCTCCACGGGTGCGGGAGTGTTCTCTGCTGCCTGTGCTTCTGCCACGGCCTTTGCCATGGCTTCGTCAACGGGTTGTTCCGGCGTGTAGATGACTTGGGTACTCATGCTTGCGGTCTCATGTTTGTCTGAGCAATGCCACTCATCGACTTGATGACTTCATTGCCGTGATTTGCCAGCAGGTTCGACTGCATCTGCATCTGCTGCTCTTGGGCGAGTTGCTCTTCGGTCTTTACCAGCCCAGCCGTGTCGATGCCAAGGGCGGCTGCGCGACGATTCATGTATTCACGGACATCAATGTACTGCTGGATCATCTGAGGGCCAAGGATCTGTCCGATGCCCTGTAGGTAGACATCCAGTCGGTTGAGGTCGTTTCCACGGCCAAGGGCGTCGATGCCTGTGACGATGGTCGGAGTGACGAAGTCCTTGGGGAGCTTCGGCATCCTGCGGCTCTTGGTGAGGCGGTCGATGATCCGTCCAACCAGCGGGAGCTGGAATTCCTGAGACAGGATCGAGTAGATGCCGCCAAGCTGCCGCTCGATGCTCTGGGTGACAAGGCGAACTTCTTCGGCAGTCACACGCTCTGCGTTGCGGATTGTAGCCTCAGTGAGCAGGAAGGCGTAGCTGAGGCGTTCCGAGATTCCCTGAGCAGTAGTCAGGGCAACCTGAAGATCCTGTCCCTTGTTCACCTGAAGCACGGAAACATCCGCAGCCATGCCCTCTCTGATCGCTCCATTTGGAGCCTGAGCCAGAGTCTTGGCGCGGGTGGTTCCAGTCGGGTTCACGAGGAAGAGAACCTTGGAGGCGGCTGCTGCGGCTTCCACGATGCTCTTGGACAGGCTCTCAAGCGAGATCAGGTCTCCAAGATACTGCTCGACATACGACCGCCCATAGTCCTCGCCGTCCACCCGGTTCATGCGGAGGGCAAGGAAAGGATTCTGCTCCATCGGGTAGACACCGTAGGAGTCTGGAACAATTTCTCCCTCGACCTCTTGGTAGACCTCGACCTTGCCATTCGGCATGGTGTGGCAGCAGGTGTAGATGTCCACCGTGTCTTCGTGAGAGCACATACACGAGCGGACGAAAGGCTGGATCTCCTCGGGCAGCATGGCCGGAGAGACCGTCTCCTTGATGACGATCTTCTTGGCATTGCCCATGGGATCCCGCTTGACCACGAAGCGATCAAGCTTGATGACCCGCATCGGCCCATCGTCTGGGAAGTAGAGAAGCACGGAGCCGCAGACGATCAGCTGCTTCATTGCCTCAAACAGGCTGCTCCGGATGCCGAGAGATTCGATCTCCTTGCTGACACGACGCTCCAGTTCAGCAAGGCTTGTCTCTACCTCCCCCTTCGCATTGGGCGAAAGTGCCATGAGCTTCATCTGGGCCTTGGTGTCCAAGATGAATCGGAAGAACGGAGCGTTCGGGGGAAGTAGAGACAGCAGCAGTGCAGAAGCAAGGTTGTTCACGCCACGCGCACCTACGGATTGGTAGGGGGTCGGAAGGCGCTGGGCCGATTGATCCCCGTCATCCGTCATCAGGTGCGGCAGGGTCAGTCGAGCGCAATCTCGGGCTCGCAGCAGGTAGCTGTGCCGCTGGTTCTCAAGATTGGCGTAGGTGGCCTTCGCGGTTTGTGGCATGGTCAGGCTCCCGGAACATTGACGGAAGTTGAGCGGGGAATGGTCAAGCCACGCTTGCCCTTCTTCTTGTAGGAAATCTCATCCCGAGCAGGAGCTGGGGTTGACTGAATCATGGCCGGAGCCGTAATGGGCGGCGGAGCAGGAAGAGTGACCTTCTCCACAGTGCTCTGGTAACTGCGACCTCCAATACACATCACTGCACCTCGTTCTGCTCGTTGTAGACTTGCCACAGGGTTCTGACGAGCGAGCGTTGCCCTGCGTAGAAGAAAATATCCCGCTCTCCCATGGAGAGATCGGGACACTTCTCAGGAACTAGTTCCTCAAGCTTCTTCAGCAAGCTCAAGGGAACAGGCGGAAATTCGCCGTCCTTAAACTCATTCAAGGAAGAAACCTCCTGCGGCTTCCTTGTTCTTCCGCTCATTGTGGATGGCGTAGAAGATCACGATGTAGTTGATGACATCGAGGACGGTGTCGAGAACCTTCTCATCGTCAACCTCGTACTTGAGGCTTGAATCCGCAAGGGTGTTGAGACGGGAGAGCTTGTCGCTGAGGCGCACAAGAACACCAGTCTCGGTCTTGCAGAAACCAAGCTCCTCGCACTTGATGAAGTTCAGGAAGGCGTGGGTCTGGTCCTTGCCTCCGCTGTAGTCGTGGTTCTTCTTGCGAGAAAGTTCACGGGCCTGATCACACAGGCTTTGGTGGATTTCCATCAGTTCTTCGCGGGTTGCCATAGTCGTACCTTTCTGCTGTCCCAATCGTATTCGTCCATGCGGAGAATGCGGGCCAACCTAGCCTGATTCAACGCATATTCGGGGGTGAAGCCGCTGTTGACATACGCATCCTCGACCTCCTGCCAAGTCCCCTGCTTCAGGATCTTGGCAGCAGTCACGGGGCCGACACCTTCAAGGCCGGGGTAGCCGTCAGCCTTGTCTCCAGTCAGAGTCTGGAGAAGCCAGTTCCGATCAGCCTCTTCCGGCTTTACAAGAGTAAAGGCGTCGTGGTCTGGGTTGTAGAGCCATCCCGGAATGGTCTTGAAATCCTTGTCGGTGGAGATGATCAGGGAAGTCAGTCCACGATGGCTGTCCCGAGTGTGGCACAGGCCGATCAGATCGTCAGCCTCGATGCCGTTCTCGGTCATGCAGTGGTACTTCTCCTCAAGCATCTCCTTCAGAGCCTTGAACCCAGCTGGCTTCCTGACCTTCTTGCGATGCGCCTTGTACTCAGGGTAGATCTCCTTGCGGAAGTTGCCGGAGCCAGTGAAGTGAATGGTCAGGCTTCCCTTGGTCATGGCCGTGTACTTAGCCATGGTCGCCTCTGCCATCCCCATGGCCTCGTTGAGGTTGCAGAACACCACATCGAGATCGTCATCGAACCGAGCGCAGTACTCGCAAGCAGAGCAGATCCCGTAGATCAGGATGTCTCCATCGATGTGGACTCGGTCGAACTTGTCGGGAAGAAGATCAGTCTTCATCGGATGCTCCAATGTCTCTGGCGATGTCCTTGGCCATCTCAAGAAGACCGATGACCTCGTGGGGATCTGCGTTCGTGGCGCAGTGGTAATCAGAACGCTTGTTGGTTGTGCGCTTGTATCCGATGAAGAACATCGAGTCGTAGCGGCGCTTGATCTCTGAGACGAGATCCTCGGTGGGAATGAAGTCGAGTGGCTGGTCCATCAGTGAGTCTCCGCCCAGTTCTTACCCACACGGTATTCGCCATCCAACGGGCATCGGAAGCCGAACGAAGCGCCCGCACGACGGATCGCCTCGACCATGATCTTACCAACGGCGTCCGCATGGAGGGGAGCGCACATCAGCTGGTATTCGTCGTGAACCGCAGCAACCTGCTGCACATCGATGTCGTTCTTCTTGAACTCGTCGTGAGCGATGATGCAAGCCTCCTTCATGATCACAGCACCCGCGCTTTGCAGAAGAGTGTTCAGTGCCGCGTGTGCGCTGCGGATCGGAAGAACGCGCCCATCGATGCCCTTGAGCTGGCCCTTGGTGGCGACGATTCGCTCCACATCATCCTTGAGCTTCTGGAACGCAGGGACAGCCGTGTAGAAGTTCGCACGGCTCTTCTTGCCCTTCTTCACATCACCGCCGAGAACCAGCCCAAGCTTGGTGTCTGCTGCGCCGTAGATCAGGGCGTAGATTCCTCCCTTGGCTTGGTTTCGTGCAGCCTTGTGGCTTGGGTTCGCCTTGTCTTGCTGCTGCTGAGGAGCCAGACCAAACGCCTTCGCATTCTCCCAGTGAATGTCGCAAGAGATGACCTTCTTGGCGTACTCGCCTTTGTCGTACCGCCCGAGGAAATGCGCGAGACAACGAAGCTCAAGACCAGAAGCGTCAGCACCGACGAGAACCTTTCCTTCGGCAGGAATGAACAGAGACCTGTAGGCCGGATCGGTGGGAACCTGAGCCATGTTGGGAACGCTGTGGGTGCATCGGCCAGTCACTGCTCCGTTGGTGTTCACACGCCCGTGAAGCTTGCCGTTGATGTGAAGCTTCAGCCAAGCGTTCTCACCGTCTGCAAGCTGACCGAGACGCTTGACGCAGGTGAGGTACTTGGCGAGAAGCTTTGCCTCTGGGTAATCCAGAGAGTCGAGAACAGCCTCATCAACACGAGCACGACCGTCAGGAGTCATCTCCGTTGGTTGCCACCCGTACTTCTCGATGAGACGCTCTGCGATCTGTGTGCGTGAGCCGGGATTGAACTCCTCGATCTTCGGCTTCAAAGGCTTGCCAGTCTTCTCGCTGACTCGCGGGATCACCTTGTCTGGGAAGACCTGACGCATCTGTGCTTCGATCTCCAGCTTCTCTCGAAGGAGTGCCGCATGGAGTCTCTCGGCAGCGGGGACATCGAAGCGGAATCCGTTCCGTTCCTGCTGCCTGATGATCTCTGCGAACTTGTGCTCGACCTCCACGGCCTTCGGATCGATCTCCGCGATGTTCAGATGCTCGTACAGCTTCACCGTGACGCGAACATCCTGCTGGCAATACTCCAGCATCTCTTCGGAGAACTCGGTGAAGTCTGGAGCGTCTCCCTTGTGGAGCTTCAGCCTGTGTCCCCAAGCCTTCAGGCTGTGCGAACCCACCAGCTCCTTCGGGAAGCCGCTGTTCAGGGTTCCGAAGTCATCGTTGCGGAGATCCGGATACTTGAGGCGAGACACGACAAGCGTGTCGATGATCGGGCAGGAAAGCTTCAGGCCAATCAGCTTCTGAAGAGCGGGAAGGTCAAAGGCCATGATGTTGTGGCCGATGACGGTCTCCGCAATGCCACACAGCTCGATGAGTTGAGCAGGGGTCACTTGCTTGGGCTCTGTTCCATCGACGCTCACGACGATGCAGTGCAGCGTCTTGAGATCCGTCATGTGGATCCAGTCCTCGATCATGTTCGTTTCGATGTCTAGAAAGAGTCTCATTTGTTCACCATGTCCTCGTATGTCTTTCCCTGATCCTCAAGGAGCCGCCGCAGCTTCTTCAAAGCCTGAAGGCCACACTCCTTGATGCACTCGGGAGAGTCAGTCTTGTTCTCTTGTGAGTTCCAGATCCGAGTCACCTCGGACCAAGACCTCAGTCCTTTGTCGAATTCAGTACTCACGGGCCTCATACTCCGCGAGGCGAAGCAGAAGCTTTGTATTCTCTTTCTTCAGCCTCGTGATCGTTTCTTCCTTGGTCTCGACTGGCTCCATGAGGATCGGAGTATGCACCCCATGCCAGCCTCCCAAGATGTTGAAGTTGAAGAACTCGATGGCGTCTGTTTCATCCATACCCTCAGCCATCAGGTTGGCACGGATGATCGCGTTGTCGTAGACAGCAAGAGCCAGCTGGCCGCACCTCTGGCCGACACCGATGATCGCGTTGTCGTGGCCATCCACGAACAAGGCAAGTTCATTGTGCTCTGCGACGAATGTTCGTGGGTCATGCAAGCATCACCTTCCTGACTGCTTCAAGAGCCTGAACCAACTGGTTGAGCGGAACTTCGACCTTGGTGTTCTTGATGGCGCTGTTCTCAAGATCCTGCTCCTCGATGACCAGCGAGACCGTATCGATGTGTTCCGTCCACGCGCAGAGGATCAGTGTTGTCCTGCTGATCTTTCGCTGCTCCTCGCAGGTGATGCGGATATCCACAGTCATTTCACCTTCCATCTGATTCCTCCATGAACTGCTGAAAGGCTCCACCATGGCGAAACTTCTCGTCGGTCAGCTCCTCGACTTCGGCTCGAAGCCGCTCGATCTCGTCGGCGGCTTCGCGTAGTTCGGGAAGCAGCTCTACAGGGTATGGTCGATCACGCTTGGATATTTCCTTACGCAGCCGAGTCACGATGTCATTGCTTTCCATTTTCTGTCAGCTCCTTGAGCTTCGTCTCGTTCATCTTGATCTCGATCTTGAGCATCTTGATCTGCTCGTTGAGATCCTTGATGCGGCGGCGGATGTTTGCAGCCTGTGAATCGTTGTGAATAGCCTTGCACCACGGATGATTCTTCTTGGGCTTTACAGCGGTCATTCGATGTCCTCGTTCACTGGAAGTTCCTCGACCTCGGCCAAGCGACCATTGTCCCTGTACCACCGAAGTCCTCCTGCCAGTCCTGTCTCACCTGTGTATCGGTTCTTCAGGACGCGCAGCGTCAGCAGATTGGCATTCTCGTCATCCTGCTGATTTCGTTCAAGTCCGATCACCGCATCAGCCAGCTGTGCGATGCTGTGTGAGCCGCGCAGCTGTGCCAGCGATGTCTGTGCTCCATTCTCGTGACCACGGTCGCCATCGGGACGGCGAAGGTGCGACACGACAAACAGCGCGATCTGCGTCTCCTCGACTAGAGAACGCAGAGATGTCATGGCGTTGTCGATCAGTCTGCGCTCGTCTCCATCACCGAGACCGGACACCACGATGCTCAAGTGATCAAGGAAGACATACTCGCATCCAAGAGCCTTCGTCATGTAGCGAACACGAGCAAGCAGATTCTCTGGGTCAACCGATCCGAAGTGATCGAACATCACGACCTTGGCAACGGTTGCGTCGAACGCCTCCTTCTTCTGCTGCTCGGAGATCCCGCGTTCAGCCCACCAGTACGGGGGACAGTTGAGATGAATGCCCATGAGGTTGCGCCCGCTTCGCTTCACGGACTCCTCAAGCATCAGCATCCCAACCTTCTTGCCAGCACGGATCAGATGGCAGATCAACTCACGGCAGACCGATGACTTGCCGATGCCTGTGCCGGAGGTAAGAACGACGAGTTCGCCCTTGCGGATCCCCAGCAGCTTGTCGTTGAGTTGTGTCCACGGGTAATCGACGCTCTCCGTGTTGTCTTCGGTAATGACGGTTTCCCACAGGTCTGAACCCATGACAACTCCGTCTGGCCTGTAGGTCTTCGCGCCGTACACGGCATCAACGATCTTCGGTGCAGCTCCGGCCTGAAGAGCCTCGTTGGCATCCTTGTAGCCAGCCACGCGCCCGATCTTGGCCTTGCCCGGAGTAAGCAGGAGAGCGCACTCCTTTGCGGCCTTGCGTCCTGCATCGTCATCATCGAACAGGATGTGAACGGCATCGAAGGTCTCAAGCCACTCAAGGCTCTTCTGGAATGCCTTCACTGCTCCGGCGGCTCCGGTGGGAACAGACACAACGGGCCACTTGTTGCTGAAGACCTGCGACACGGTCAGTGCGTCGATCTCTCCTTCGGTGACCGTGACCATCTTGCCGCCGTCTCGCCAAAGGTGCTGACCATACAGGCCGACATCTTTGAACTCCCCAAGAGCCACGAAGTCCTTGGAGGGGAACCGAAGCTTCTGCGCGACGATTGCTCCGTCCTTCACATACTGGGCCACTTGGACGCTCTGGCCGTTGTACTCGCCAATGCCGTAGCCCCAGAAACGACAGGTCTCTTCGGTGATTCCACGCTTCTTCAGCGCGGAGAATGTGACATCGATCATGTTCGCCTTCCTGATGAAGCTTTGTCCAATTGTTGGACTACCGTCGCCTCGTTCTCTGTAGTTGCAGCCAAAGCACCAAGCGTGGCCGTCCGTGTACCGAGCGAGGTTGTCCTTGCTACCGCACTTCGGGCAGCTTTCGTGTCTTACGAATTCGGATTGGTTCGACATGGTGTTCTCGTATTTCGACTTCGATCCTCGGCGTGTCCGAATACTTCTTCGAGGCGATGATCCTGCACACCTGCACATCGTCCTGCCAAGCCCATCCGTTCAGCACATCGAGCAACCCCTTCTGGTAGTTGTCGATGTCGCCTATGGGATACGGATTGCTCGGGTTCTTCGGTGTGCGGCAGTAGAAGGTGATCTCGACCTCAAGAGGACAAGACAAAGGGCATCCCTTGGGACGGCTCATTTCACCAAGGGATGCCCACGCGAGTTTCCTGAAGTTGTCGTATCGCTTCTGGTAGTAGACCCTGCCGTTCCTCGCAACGCGAGGTCGGGAGGCGGCGACAGGTTCAACCCAGAGAGTGATTCGCATCAGAAGTCGTTGTCCGAATCCTCGAACGGAACGGTCGCTTCCTGCTCCTTGACGAACCCATCGGTCGCCTTGAAGCCGAAAGCATCGAAGTTGTCGCCAGCGATGTACTGGCGCAGCTCAAGCACCTGAACGGCGCGGAGCCGCAGCGAGATGCCGTGGCCCACCATGGCCGTGAAGTACGGCGCACAGTCGAAGGCGACCTTGATGGTGCTGCCCGAACCCACATTGAGGTTCGAGACCGGATTGCCCTTGGCGTCGAAGAGAGCGGGCTTCTGATCCCACTGCTTCTCGCCAGTGCCACCCTTGGCCTTGAGCTTGAACTTGAAGCGGGTCTTGCCGTCCTCGGTCTGCTTCCACGGCATATCGGCCCGCTTCAGCTGCTTCTTGCCCTTGGCCTTGCACTCGTTGGCGTAGTCCGCATCCGCGATCTTCTGAAGCTTGGCCGCGAGTTCCTCGGCTTCTGCTCCGGAGAGATCGAGATCGACGCTGTACACGCCGTTCACATCGAACTTCGTGTCCGGCTTCTCGATCTTCGGGTAGACGGCGATGCCAGCGGGGCTGGTGATGCGGACGATGTTCTGCTTGCCACTCATGTTCTGTGTTCTCCTAGTCCAATTGTTGGACTGGTTCTCAGTTGAAGTAGTACTCACTCTTCAACACCTCAGTCACATCCAGAGAACCATACTCTGGAACTTCAGGTAATACTACCAGAGAAGGCAGGTAAGTCAATACCTCTCTGCGGAACTCGGCTAGCACATCGTGCTGAAAGATGTCCACAGTAGCCTTTCGTACACAGGAAGAGACCACTGGGACATCCGCAGCGAGGCACAGGATCTGGTCATGAACCGATCCGATGTCTTGGACGCCCTGCGCTTGGCACAGGTTGACCGTGTGGCCCAGCAAGCCTCCGATGCCGTCAAGGCTGTGGACGAAATTCGGAGCAGCTCCGTTCAATGCCTTGCGCTTCGACTGCTTGCCGTTCTCCTCACGGATGGTCAGCACACGAGCACGAGCACCGATCCTAGTGGACACGGTCATCGAGTCGTAGTTCTCGTAGCGCATCCGTACAGGTAGACCAAGCGGAGTGCTCCATCGTGGAGTGATGTCGTGATCGACCAGAACTCCCATGCAGTCTCGGATGAACTTCATTCCTCTGGTGGCTGATCCAACGACATCCTCCATCGAGTTCCAGATCATCTTGCCCAAGAACGCGGCTGGCTTGTAGATCTCAAGACCAAATGGATTAGGGAGGTGACGAAGCCGATCATCGAGCCACTCCCGCGTGTAGGCAATGCAGGAGTGCTGGGTCAGTCCATAGGGCAATGTCATGGTCTGACGCTTTGTGGTGCTCCGGTCGATGCCGAGAGACAGAAGTCCCTTGGCATACGGCGAGTCTGAGACAATCAGTTTATCGATGACTCGATCAGCCACTGCTTTATACGGATCCGCAGGTGCTGAACTAGGAAGTACATTTGTCGCAGCAGCGGCGACTGGGTCACGGAGAAGAAGCGCATAGATCTGAAGTCCCTGAGTGGTGGCATCCATGCCGATTGGAAGTCGAGAGATGTAGCCGAAGCCCCGATTCCAGAAGTTCGTCAGCTCCTTACAGGCAGCGTAGAACGCGAAGGGATCGTCGGCCTCCATCCATTGTCCGTTGGCGATTGGATCGTTTCCACTACACTTGATGAGATCTGTATTACTTTCGATCCAGTTGAGGCGATGCTCCTTGGACTTCTTGTCCAGTCCCCACTTGTTGGCAGTGTGAAGCATCAGTGCCTCCAACTGCTGCTGCGTCTGGATCGGCTTGCCTCGTGCGAAGCGCAGCATGGCCTTGGCCACGCTTGTCCCCTGCGGATGGAAGAACAGCGGCAAGGGATAAGCACGGCCACGGAAGTCCAGCTGCTGCGGGTAGAAGATCCGCTCGTAGGTCTTCATCTTGTCCGCCACAAATAGGGTCTTGAGAAGCTGGAGACGCTGACTCTCAAGAGACTCGTTGTGGAAGTAGACCTTGGCCGCAGCCTTGCGCCACTGGCGACGAGAGTCCGCATTGGTCTCGATATCGTCGGGCTTCGCAGGGACTACTTCGTCCTTTGCACTTGGCAAGCCATCGACTTTCCAAGAGCCCTTCCATGCGTCATGCACTAGGGAGAGGACTTCCTGATCCACCTGCCACGGCGTGGCTTGGATGATGTTGGTCGATGAGTAGATCTTGCTGAGGTTGCATCCGGACAGCTCGGTCTGGTACTGCTTGTTCCGAGTCTTGATCAGCGGTCGAGGCTTCCAGTCCAACTGGCGGTAGCCTCCGATCCACGGGTTGGCCCAAGGGAGCGGACGCTCGACCATGGGCAGGAAGAAGGGAGTCAGTTCCTCGTGGTACTCGTGGCACTTCTTGACCCAGTCGCTGATGTCCCGGCTCGGTGCAACAGCGCAGTAGCGACGGCCACGGGCGTTCAACTTGGTCAACAGCTGGATGATCCCCGTGCGGGCAGACATCATCTCGACAAGAACCACGCCAAGAGCAAGCGCGTCTGCCTTGGCCCACCGCTTCGTGACTAGGTCTACAGCCTTTGCCGCGTCACGGATGAATCGTCGCTTCAGACCTGCACCAACAGACTTGAAGGACAGCTGCTGCATCTTCCGGAAGAAGTCTGGTTCCTCTTGGGCTAGATTCTCCAACAGGATCTCGTCCTCGACTGCCCGTCCAACTGAGATGCAGAGGGAAGTCATCATCCGTTCCGTGCTGAGGCCATCAATGATGACCTTGGAAGCAATGACTGCCATCTTCTCAGGAGCCAGCATCTCCATGAACGGGAGACATCGGTGATGCTTGCCGGGGCTATCCCGCGCCTTCGCCA
>Ga0129333_10002739_pt1 | contig 16433 bp, 12 predicted proteins | sample CPB6_08_DNA_FD_94474 | JGI IMG/M metagenome (GOLD analysis project Ga0129333, IMG submission 94474) | Freshwater to marine salinity gradient microbial communities from Chesapeake Bay, USA - CPBay_Sum_0.6_0.8_DNA | ecosystem: Environmental > Aquatic > Marine > Coastal | place: USA: Chesapeake...
ATGCAAGGTGAAGTATTTTACATTTTTCAAAAACGGTATGTGTTGCATCGAGATTTATTTTATTGTAATAATGAATATTTTCAATTGTAAAATAATATTGAATATTTGGCATATTGTTTGCAGACGTACGATAATAAAAGTATGTTCCATATAAAAGAGTGTCATTTGGAAATACGCGCGATGTTTTTTTACACATAACGTTTATAACTTGTTTATCATTATCAAGCTCTAAAAATAAACATTCACCATTTTTGAACCATACAAAATATTTTTTACCTTTTGGTATTATAAAGTAAATATTATCATCACTGTTGGTGTTGATATTATTAGAGTTTGAAACTTTCTTATAAGATTTTAACTCATAAGAAAATTTAATTTTTGGAAACTGTTGTAGTAACTTTACATGTTTACTGTTATTATTTTTATCATGAGTGTTAGTTGCATTTAAATTCATTTGTGGAATGTTTTTACCAACTGATAAATATCAAGTAAATTTTTTATATAAACTAAATAGTACATGGTTTATCTTTTTATATTGTAATTGTAAATATTTTTATTTACTAAATGAAAAAGATGATATATTTGAACCATATGAATCAAATGCATTTAAGTTATTAAAATTATTAGAATTTGAAGTCAAACTAGAATTAGAATTAGAACCAAGATCTTTAAGAAAATGAATAAGATCTTCTTTCATAGACTTGTTTGAGGTTAAAGTACTGTTATCATTTGTGGTGTTTCGCTGCATTAACTGTTGTTGTTGTTTTTGTAATGAATGAAACATTTCGTTATATTTTTCTTGTGGAAGTGTTACCAAGTCTTTTACTTTGGGAACGGTTAACGTTGACACAAAAAAAGAATAAAGGTAATGAAGAAGAAAAATGAATATAAAAGATAATGTAGAAACTTTAATAACCCAGTACCACATTTTATATTATTTTACTAAATACTAAATATATTTTAGAAAATGAATGGTATCCCTTTAGTAAAATATAAAAATATAAGTTTAATATGATAAAAACGTAGAATTATTATTTATTTAATTAATTAGTTTTATTTTTTATTTTTTTATTTAATTAATTTTAATTTTTGATGGAATGCAAATAATATTAATGATAAATGATTTAAACCCAATCATTAAAATACATGTAGAAGTTAGAGACATTGAAGGTTGCACTATATATAAATAATGCCGTTGGTTATTATTGTTGAAAAAAATGGTGACTTAAGAGCTCAGGATTATAAGAGTAATAAAACAGATGAATTATACAAAAAGTGTTATTTTAAAAAAGCAGAAGGATTTGGAAAGGTTACAGAGTGGACGTATTCTAAAAATAGTGAAAGCATGCTTACAGTAGAGTTGTGGGCGCGAAATGATGGTCAGGCCAATCAAGAAAATAAATATGATTTTCCTCCACCTGTAGATAGTGAATTATTTTTTGGGAACTGTGCACTTTTAGCGAGAGACTCAAGTATGAACATTGTTGATCTTACCATTGAGAAATGGAATAAAATATATGAACATTTATTTGGTGGGTTTGAAACACTTGCTGACAATGAAGACGAAGATGATGAAGAAGAAGATGAACTAGACAATGTTCCTTCGAGTATGAAAACAAAAGATGGGTATTTAAAGGATGGATTTATTGTTGAAGACGTATTGGAAGATGGTGTTGATTCAGATGACGATGAGTGTGAAGATGATGGAGAAAATGTCGATAGTGATGATGATGATGAGTGTCGCGAACAGTGTGAAACTACAACCACAGATGATGATGATGAAGATGATGGTGATAATGATGATTCTTCGGAGTTGGCGTCAGAAGAATATGACTATTCTGAATCAGAGTCTGAAACGAGTGATGCAAACGATTCTTAAAAATTAAGCAATACGAAATTCAGATTTATTTTTTAAAATAAATGTATATAGTGGAACAAAACAAAATAATGAAATGAGTGTATATTTTATGAATATTGAAAACAGTTAATAAATATTCATAAAAATTGATTTTAAAAGATAATACAATAAAATATAAAAAGGAACGCTAAACGCGCGCATATAATTAAATGATTATTCAGAATGCAGATTCATTTCGCCAAAATATTCGTAGAAAGTTTTCAGAAAAAATAAAAGACGATATTTCGGGAAATATTGGAGTGAATCTTGAGAAGGGTATTTATAACCGAACATTGCAAAAAGCAGATGAAATGAATATTGTAAAAAAGTGGGACAATCCTTATTTTGTTCAGCTATATATTGACTGGTTGAAGTGTATATTTATCAACCTTAATAATGTAGAAGTAATGAACATGATTACATCAAAAAAAATAAAAGCACATGAACTTGCATTTATGACGCATCAAGATATGAATCCGATAATGTGGAAAAAAATAATTGAAGATAAGAAGAATCGTGATAAAAATAAGTTTGAGCTTAAAGTTGAAGCGTCAACAGATTTATTCACATGTCGTGCATGCAAGTCAAATAAGTGCACGTACACACAGCAACAAACGCGTTCAGCAGATGAACCGATGACGACATTTGTCACATGTCTTGAATGTGGTAAGAGGTGGAAATGTTAACTATTTTTATATGAGAATCATTGTTGTTGTATATAAATTTATTATTTAAAAAAATAATTTTTTATTATTTTATAAAATAATATTATTTTATAAAACTAAAAATATGAATACAAAGTCATTTTTTTATTCGACTTTAATAGTTTCAGTTATTGTTCAAATAATAACAGGCATTATTGAAGTTTCAACTGTAATATTTGCACCTGTTTCTTCAGAGTTCAATATTATAAGACAATTGTTACTTTTGGAAATTACTGTTCAGATTATCGAAGGTTTATTTTATGCTTGGTTATTGTTTAATTTTACAAGTTTAGTAAATGTCACTCCTAAACGTTATATTGATTGGGCGATTACAACACCAACTATGTTGATAACGCTAATGTTTTATTTAATATTTTTAGAAAAGAGAGAGAAAAATCAAGATACGACAAACCTTAAATTTTTTGATTTGATAATTGAAAATGGAAAAGTAATTTCAAATATTTTTATTTTAAATTGGGCAATGTTATTTTTTGGGTATTTGGGAGAAATGAATATTTTGTCTACGCTAACAGGAGTTCTACTTGGATTTGTTCCATTTTTACTTTATTATTATATTATTTATCAAAAATATGCAGTTGAATCATCAAGTGGATTTAAAATTTTCTGGTATTTTTTTATTTTTTGGTCTCTTTATGGCATTGTTGCTCTTTTACCTTATTATTTAAAAAATAGTCTATATAATATATTAGATTTATTTGCAAAGAACTTTTTTGGAATCTTTCTAAGTTACATTATATTATTAAAAAAATATTAATTAATACTTTATATATTGTTTATGTTTCATTTAACAAATAATTTCAAGGTCTTGTAGTTTCCATAACTCTGATCCACCATTTGGTATCGGTCTTCGAATAATAAAAGGCAATCGTTTGTGTTCCAGTTCCAGCTGGGCAATAATATATCCATCAATAATTGTAGGATTCACATCAATGTATGGTTTTGCACCTTCATTTAGTTGTTTGGTTCGTATACCCAGTACGCGTGTTTTCTCATATTTAGTTAAAATAGGTAATGTTTTATGATAAGGGTCTACGATTCTACCTTCTTCGTCTCGAACAACACGAGACAGTGTTTCTGTTTCTTCATAGTTAAAGGATGAACACTCTGGATGATGAGTTGCAATGTATTTTTTTTTTGTTTCACCGTCAAATTTTTGAAGAATGTAGTCATCATCATCATCATCGTCATCATCATCGTCATCATCATTGTCATCATCATTGTCATCATCATTGTCATATTCTTTTATTTCAAGACTATCATTTGAATTTGACTTTTGTTGCTCTTCTATTTCTATATCATCATCATCATCGTCATCGTCACTAGAATATATAATGCTTTCAGATTTTTCACTTGTTTCATCTTTTGAACTAGTAATGGATGGAACATCATCGTCGTCATCGCTTTTAAATTCAATATCAACTTCGCTTTCACTCATCAAAAGAGCCAGTATTTAATATATACTAATGTATTTATATAATATTTCATAATTTTCAATTTTTTAATAAAAATATATTTGATATTTATTAAAAAATAAAATGAAATAAAATAATTTTACTAAAATTATATTTTTCTATTTTTTTGAAGTTGTTCCAATGATACTTGACCAACTTTATCGGGCACATAGTTATCAGGTGGTGTTTCTATTCTATCAGTGTTGGAATAATCAATTGTTGAATAATTATATAATTGACGCATTCCGCCATTTCCTTTTGCTAACAATTCGTCGGGGGTTTGATCCAAAAAACTATATGTGTCTGATGTAACACCATGTCCCATAAAATCATTTGTTAGTGAAAATGGAGCTGGTTCACCATTATTGTTTGTTGCAATTTGTTTTATTTCATTTTCTACTGGTGTTAGATATTGTAAAATTTGGTCTCCATACAAAATTTGATTTCCACGATTTAGTAAAAGTAATGCAGGAACTCGGTTGACTTGTGGAGGAAGCAGTATTTTGTCTCCATTTTCTAGAATTAAATGCGTGACACCATCTTGTGACTTCTCTCGTTTATCAATGCATAAAAAATGTATGTCTTTACTACATGCACTTTTTGCAAGCACTTGTAAAAGTCTTTTTGATTTTTCACAAAAATTACTATAATAAATTATGCTACTCATAACTTTATACTACCACTATTTAACTTAATCATTTAAGTTATTTTTTATACATAGTTTTTATCGTAAATATTTTATTTATATATTTAGTTTATTTATATTAATTTATTATTATCAAATAATATTAAAATAAAAATTGATTTAATAACATTTACAATATAAAAATAATTAATAAAGTTAGCTTTTTAAGAAAAATGAATTTGAAACCAGTTATTTCAGGATTCAATAACAATAAAGAGGAACAACTGATATTTACATTAGAAAACTGCAATGTGTCAATTGCGAATGCAGTTCGAAGGACCATACTGTCTGATGTAAACACATATGTATTCAAAACCTTTCCACATTCAGAAAATAGGGCAAACTTTACTGTGAATACAACACGCTTTCATAATGAACTTTTAAAACAGCGGTTAGGATGCATTCCAATCCATTATGTTCATACAATTGAAGGATTTGAGAATGACTATAAAAAATACGTTGTGGAAGTTGATGTGAAAAATGAGTCAGATACCATACGGTATGTTACTACTGAAGATTTCAAAGTGAAACGTGCGAAAAATCTTGAAAAATCAGGTGGTTCTCATGATGATGATGATGTTATATATGAATATCTGCCAGAATCAACAGTTCGAAAAATATTTCCTCCTGATTCTATTTCTGGTGAATATATTGAATTTGCAAGGTTATTACCAAAGTTGTCTTCAAATGTGCCGTGTGGCGAAGCACTTGCATTTACTTGCACGATAGAAATATCAAATGCTACAAGTGATGGTATGTATAATGTGGCGCACACGTGTTCTTATAGCTGCACACCAGATGAAAAAGAAATTGAAAAAAAATGGAAGGTGAAAGAAAAGGATTTGCGTGAAGGATTTGAATCAGAATCCCATGCATCTGGAACTATTAATGAACAACTGGCTTCTGCAAATAAGAACTGGAGATTGCTTGAAGCACAGCGTATATTTATTCCTAATAGTTTTGATTTTGTCATTGAGACGGTTGGTGTTTATAGCAATGTTCAATTAGTTACCAAGTCATGCGACATTATGATTAAAAAATGTGAAAAATTATTAAGCAATATGGAACACAGCGTTAGCGGTAATAGCGGTAATACTGTTTCAGTGATTGAGATGGCGAATGAAATGACAACCATGAAGAATGCATTTTGCATCCACTTATTTGGAGAAGATTATACGCTTGGAAAAGTAATTGAGTTTTTATTATTTTCAAATTACTATGATAAACCTGATGGGATTGTATCATTTTGTGGATTTAAAAAGCCACATCCACACGCTGTTGATAGTTTCATTCTTCTTGCATTTAAAGAGGAAACGGAATTATCGAAAGTGCAAGAATATGTTTCAAAGGTTGTGTCAGAATGTATTTCGATTTTTAAGTCACTTTTTGAATCATTCAATGATTTGGGTTCTAAAAAAAAGTAATAAAGTAAAAAAATCATTGTTATAATTTTTGTAATTGTAACTATATGAAAAACATAAATTGAATTTTTATTTTGTAATATATTTATATGCAGTGAAGTGAAATCAGTTATCAGTCGATTGAAATGTACGGAAAGAATATCAACAAGAATAGTGGAGACAATCAGAGCCAGTCTCACGAGAAAAAGAAATTTCGTGGTCCGTATTCTTCCAACGTATTTGGTGCACCGATTGTGAATGCGATTACAGGAGTCAAGTACCCGTGGACCGTTGGTTCATTTGGTGAAAGTTTCTTGTGGAAGGTGGCGAATACCACTACATTTGAACCCAAGTTGTACTTTTACGACTCACCGGAGCAGTATGAGGAATACAGGAGGGTGAAAATTGATGATGAGGGAAAACTTGAATGGCATCGCTTGCAGAAGCGACTTGAAAATGGATATGAATGATTGTTTGCGGTTTGCGGTGTTGTTGTGTTTTGTCAAGTAAAAAATGGAAAAGAAGTAAAAATGGAAAAGAAGTAAAAAATAAAAAATAAAAATAAAAAATATTTATTTTTATTTTTTTTGACTTGTGCTGTGCTTATTAATAATTATTTTTTATAAATGTTGGTACCATTTTTATTTTCGGTGCGATGATGGTGTAGTTTTTTTTATTCATCACCAATAAGTTCATCAAATTCTGCATCTTCGTCATCATTAGGATAAATAATTTTACACCCATTCCAACCACCTTTTGCAACCTTTTTAAACTTTTTATCCATGAAGTCATGCAACTCTTGAAATCGTGGAACATTCTTATCATAATTGCTTATGTACCATTCTTTGAATTCTTGGTTGAGTTCATCCCGTTTTACAGCGAATGGCTTTCCGGTCTTGTCATTCATGCCGGGAACAGTCTTAATTTTATCACGAATAAACTCTGACAAGTAGTCTTGGCTATTTCTATACTTGTTGCTGCTGAGTTGAACCTTTTCGCATATTTTCACAGTTCCGCCCGTTTGGTATGCTTTTAATACCAACATTGCCATGAATACAGGTGCCCATCCTTCTAGCTTTTCATCCAAGTGCTTGTCAATCTTGAACTGGTATGGCATATCGGGGTCATCGCTTTTAGGATCTTCACAAAATTTTGATTCAAAGTCCACTTTGCAAATGCGTCTCCATGTACCGTCATCATTACTTTTTACATCAAACATCACATTTGTGCAAACTACTAATTTAAATTGAGGAACGAATGTTATCATTTCTTGATATAATGCACGACCTTGAACCGGATCTCCACCGGTAATTTCTTTCAAAGGACCTTCATTGATTCTGTCTCCTTTCGACGGCTCATTCATAACTGCATACCTCACACCTTTCAATTGTACAATTTCTGAAGCAGTACCACCTATTTTATTACGCTTTTCAGTAATAAGTGTAATCGGAACGGTGCCTTTATACTTTCCGAAACAGTGTGACATGAGCTCTACTAGTTTTGATTTTCCGTTGCTTCCACAACCGTTGTAAATATTAAATGTTTGATCGCGATTTACGCCAATGAGACAAGACGCCAAGTGTTCCCACATGTATTCACGCAGTTCTGGCGAAGGAAATAACTGTGACATGAAGCTAATAAGTTCCTTTTCAATACCTGCATATTCAGAACATCCAGTACTATAGGATTCCAAAAAGTCAATCTCAGTACATTTTGAAATGTAGTCAAACGGCTGTCCAGGTCGAAAGATTTTTTCACTAAAATCAATTACACCATTATTGAATCCCATAAGATGTGACTTGGAATCTAAGTTTTCGATAAAATCCTTGTCATAAAACATTTCACGAGCTTCACGCAGTATATTGTTTTTCACAGATGTAGTTTTTAACTGGTTACAAATCTCAGTCATACGTTTCGAGCGATCTTGAATGCTTTTAAACTGCTCGGAAGTGCTGTCATGTTCATTTAAACTGTCCAATAGTTTCATGCTTCGCTCAGAATAGATACTAAGCATTTCGGTTGAAATAAGCATTCGAAGCGTAGTCCCAGAGTCGCATTCGGACCATCGATGGTCTTTGAATTCAAACCAGGCATTGTGCTTGATGCTCACGCAAACAAAACGTCCCTTGAATAAGTGATACAATACGTTTGCAAGATCGACATCAGACGCTTCATTAATCTTTGTTTTTCCAACATGTGTAATAAGCGTCTGATCAATGTAATAGTCAACTGTTTCTTCACGAATTTTCTTATACTCATTAGGAGTGTCTTGTTTTGACCAAAACATGATAGAGCGTCTTGAGAGTTCACTTTTTCCCACCCTGAATTTTTGCCACTGTTTAAAATACTCAGGGATTTTATAATATTCAAACTTTTCACTTTGTGCGCTGAAAAGCATCCATGTTAGAAACAACTTTTCACTTGTATTTTTTAAGGCCCATCCTACTTGAACCCATTTGTCATACGGTTCATAAAAATTTCTTGAAAGTGACATGGTAAATTTATGCGTTTCAACAATTTCATATTCACGCGGCTCAGTCGAATTCATAATTAAGCCAACAGCATGTTCAAGCTGTTCTTTATTTAGTATCGAGCAGTAGTCAACAGTCGGATTTAATGATGAAACCATTGTTATATTGACACGAGACGGTAAGGATGAAGATACGCTTGACAAAGCGACTCCACAAGAAGTATTATTTTTTTTTACCTTAAACATTTGTTCTATTTCAATTTTACACGATTCGATTAACGGAAACGTCGCATGCCCGCGATAACGAGCAGTAAGAAGTTTAAAATCACGATCAAATTTAAAGTCAGTAACTTTTTTCTCGGAAAATTCCCATTCACTGCTAACACCAAGTTTAAGGATAAAGTTATACTTCAACAAATACGCTTTACATCCAGGTTTTCGTGAATTGTAAAGTTGCCATCCTGTTTTTCCACTTGTAATTGAATTATCAATTACATCTTCCCATGAATTTGTAACGGGAAGGTCGGTCCATATGGTTGGAAGCTCTGGTAAAATTTTTGCCCGAAGAAACATTTGTTGCTTTCTTTCCATATGAATTCCAATAATCATATGAATTCCATCCTTTGTCATGTCGCTTCTACAGTTCACAGTCTGTTTTTCAAAAATAAATACTGGTATTTCAGTAGTACCGCTAGTATTAAAATCTAGTATTTTTTTTATTGTGTTCATATATAATAGCACCATGTCAACCACATGATCTTTTGAATGTTTGCGATCTTCGACACTTTTATCATATTTGAAGTCAAAGTCAACAAGAATCGGCCCACCGTCTTCATGTTGAATTTCTGTTAAGTATTCTTGTTTTCCATCTATAAATACATGTTTATAGTATTTTTTATAAAAGTCATCTAACTCAGAGTCAGGTATTAAGTATGCTCCGCCTTTGATTCCCAACTCCACATCTTTCAGTCGTGTGTGTGTGCATTTTTCACCCTGTTTTACGTAAAGAGACGCTAAATAAGACGCAAAATTATAAGTTCCACTCGCCTTTGCCACTACGCTCATGGTTGTCTTGTTGATATAATATAATGAGATAAGTTTAATTCAATTTTTATTTATTATACTTTTTAATAAATTTAAAATTTAAAATATGAAATATCCCTAAAAAATGATTTTTTACTTTTTAAAAAAATGATTTTTATTTTTTTGATAATACTTCTAATATCTTAAAATCTTTTATTTATAAAACGGATTCTCGTCAATGCGTGTTCCGCAATATTGCACTGGAGATTTCGCGTAATCAACCGGTTCATAAATTCCTGATTTTTTTGCAGATTCAAGTAAGAATTTAAAGTTATCCCAGAATTCTTCCTTGTGCCCGATGCTTTCTGTCATTAAATGCGCGAGTTCATGAATGGCGACAAATGTAAGTGTACTTAAATCGATTAAACGTGTTCCTTCTTTATCTTCATTCAAACAAAATGCCATTTTTTCACCCTTATTCTCGCTGTATGCCGTGTGTTCGCTTGTAGGCAGTGTTTCAGTTATTTTATTTGGATTAAAATTTTCAACGAGGCGTTTTACTGCTGGGTTAGATGTATGAGTTGATTCCATATATTTGACTAAGCGTTTCATTTTTTTTGTTGCCTCTGCCAATAAATCTGCCGCCAACTCAACTTTACTCCGTTCTCTTACACAATACGTGTTTCCATCTACTTTTGAAATAATGCACCGCAAATTGAAAGAATCAGAGTCTTTATATATTTTTATTGCGAATAACAACATGAGTAAAATAAGAAGAATTGCAAAATAATTTATTTTCATTTGTTATAACGTTTCAATAAAATAATAATATTAAATTAATATAATTATAATATATATTTAATTATATTAGAAAATTAAAATTTATCACTTATTATTTTCTCTCTATTTTTCTATTTCTAAATAATAAACAAATGAATTTGGATTCTAAAATTGTGCAAAAAACCTTACAATCGTTTCTAACCGATGTTGCGCCAAATGTGTTGACAAGTCCTGATATTTCGAGTGTTGCATCACTTACAGGCGATTATTCTATCAATAAACGTGAAGATGAAGGCGATAAGAAACCATCCATAAAAAAAAAATATGAACAACTAGATCCGACGGTTTCCGATTTGGTAAGTATATTATATGAAAAATTAAATTTTGCGAATAAACAAAATATAGAATGTTTAAAATTTCAAGAAAGCGCAATCGATGTGGATGCACAGGTTCCTCATGCAGAAACACTTTCTGAAAAATTTATTTCGAGAGAAATGAGAGAATATATAAAAAATAATTCAAAAAAAACATTGACATTTGAATGTAAAATTAATCAACGAAAAATTCATTTATATTTTATTTTATTTAAAAAACATGTTAGTTGTGGTGAAGACTCTGTGCTTTATTATAAAACGTATGCGCATCGCGTATTTATGTGGTTATATATGGTTTCTTTACATTCCACTTGTGTAGAGTCTCTTACTATTTACATATATTTGACTCCGTTTAAAAAACAGCTACCTGAAAATAAAAACAAAGTCATTGGTCCCATCAATGCAAATACAGGGTATACATATCGCTGCGAGAAAAAGAATGAAATTGTGATTTATCGAGAAGAAGAATGGTTCAAAGTATTGTTGCATGAAACGATACATGCTTTTGGAAATGATTTTAATGATGAAATTAGTAGTAACAGCAACATGACATATTTAAAAAAAATATTTTCACTTTCTTCAGACATTGACATTCGACTATCAGAAACATACTCTGAAATATGGGCTCGGATTATGAACGTTGCATTTCAAACATATTTTAAAAGTCCACCATCTTTAGAATCTCGAAATGCGAAACAGTTTAAGAAGAATTTTGAATTTTATTTACATTTGGAGAGTATATTTTCTCTCTATCAGTGCATAAAGATTTTAGATTTTATGGGAATTAACTATCAAGTTTTAATTGGCGAGTCTGATGAGTCTAAAAAAATGATACAGACGTTTTATAGAGAGAATACTCATGTATTTGCATATTATATTTTAACGTCTATACTATTACATAACCATAATGATTTTTTTTTGTGGTGTATAAAAAACAATGGACCTGGCCTATATATGTTTAAAGTGAAAGCGACACAACATGAATTTATCAAGTTGATATTGTCGTGCTATAAAAGGAATAATCTTTTACAAGAAATAGTAGAAACAGAAAAAAAAGTGGCAAGAGATTTTGAGAAAGCAAGTTCTTTAAAATTCGATCATCCAAATCAGCTTGTTACGACGTTACGAATGACCATTATCGGATTTGATTAAATTTTATAAATAATTAATAATAATAATAATATTATTATTTTTACATATATGGTATTTGTATTTTATAAATTATTATTTTTTATAAAATTGAAATAAAACAATATAGATATATAAATATAATAATAATAGTTAGCTGTTTCAATCAATGACACAACCGAATTGGACAAAGAAAACGGTATCAAAGATTGTTGGTATTCAATTTAGCGTTCTATCACCGGAAGAAATAAGAAAATGTTCAGTGGCAGAAATTACGAGCAGAGACACATATTCTAATAATATTCCGGTGATCGGTGGCATGTTTGATCCGCGTTTAGGTGTGCTTGAACCTGGTCTCAAATGTCCGACAGATGGTCTGGATTATATTAAAACTCCTGGTTACTTTGGACATATTGAATTAGCAAAACCTGTATTTTACTATCAATATCTTCCTACCATTATGAAACTTTTGAAATGTGTATGCATTAAATGCAGTAAATTATTGATTAGTAAAGAAGCAAATAAAGAATGTATGGATATGAAACCAGATGATAGATGGGGTTATGTTCATCAACTGGCAAGCAAAGTCAAAAGGTGTGGCGATGATACACAGGATGGTTGTGGTTGTCTTGTACCTAAAAAAATAAAAAAGGAAAATTTGGCTACAATATATGCCGAGTGGGATGGCGAATCTGATGAAGGTGAGTTAAAAGAAAAACAAAATACGAAAACAACACTAAACATGAAAATGACTCCTGAAGTTGTTTTGAAAATATTTAAAAGAATATCAGACGAAGATGTTGCTTTCATGGGTTTTAGTCCAAAGTTTTCAAGACCAGATTGGTTTATTTGTCAAGTACTCGCTGTTCCTCCGCCTGCAGTTCGCCCATCTATTAAAATGGACGGAAATCAGCGCAGCGAAGACGATATTAGTCACACGATTGTGAATATCATCAAGGCAAATAAGACACTGCTTGAGAAAATGAATGAACCCTCAGTAAATTCCACAATTATTGACGATTGGCAGAGTTTGTTGCAATACTATATTGCGACACAAGTGGACAACAATATTCCGTCGTGTGCTCCTGTCGCACAAAGATCCGGTCGTCCACTCAAATCAATCAAAGAGCGACTAAATGGAAAAATGGGTCGTGTTAGAGGCAATCTTATGGGAAAGCGTGTCGATTTTTCGGCCAGGTCGGTTATTACTCCGGATCCCAACCTATCAATTCGAGAACTTGGAGTACCTAAAAAAATTGCTATGAATATTACAAAACCGGTTGTTGTAAATAATCGAAATCGCGACTTTCTGCAACAATTGGTTCGAAATGGTCCCGATGTTTACCCTGGTGCAAATATTCTGGAAAAGAAGACGGGTGGTGACATTTCGCTGAGATACATGGACCGAAGCACGATCGTACTTGAAAATGGTGACGTAGTGCATCGTCACATGATGGATGGTGATGGCATTTTGTTTAACCGTCAACCCACGCTTCACAGAATGAGTATGATGTGTCATATTGTCCGGGTAATGCAGCAAGGCGACACATTTCGCATGAATATCGGCGACACAAAACCTTACAATGCCGATTTTGATGGTGATGAAATGAACTTGCACATGCCGCAAGATGACGAAGCAGAAGCCGAACTCAAAGGACTTGCTGCCGTTCCTTACCAGATTATTAGTCCTGCAAAAAATAATTCAATCATCGGCATTTTTCAGGACTCACTGCTTGGCGTGTATCAGTTTACGCGCGGCGGACTTCCGGGATTCGATGCACGCATGGCGATGAATTTGTTGATGGGATACAAGAATGTAAACCCTGCGCTATTTAGCGATCCAAAGAAGAAAATCACGAATTTTCAAATCTTGTCGCAGATTTTACCGCCACTCAGTATGAAATATAAAACCAAACAATTTGGAGGAAGTGACGACTATGCGACATCGAACAACGTGCTTGAAATTATAGACGGAGAAATTTTGCGCGGACATATTGACAGTGGCGTTTTGGCATCCAGCACTAGCGGCATGATTCAGCGCATTTGCAACGATTTTGGGAACTTTGCATCTGCGAGTTTTATTGACGACTTGCAAAACATTATTACGGAATACATGAAGACGTCGGCATACAGTGTTGGAATCAGCGACTTGATTTCCGATAAAAAGACGGCGGAGAAAATCGTTGATTCGATCAAAACCAAGAAGTTGGAAGTGAAGACCATTATGGACAATATTCATATTGGAACCTTTGAAAACAAATCCGGGCGCACAAACGAAGAAGAATTCGAATTGCAAGTTACGAATATTTTGAACAAGGCAAACGGTGAAGCCGGTGATATCGGTCTCAAGAGTTTGAGCAAGACGAACCGATTTATTACAATGGTAAATGCCGGTTCAAAAGGCAGTAAAGTGAATATTGCTCAAATGATTTGTTTGGTCGGTCAGCAAACCATCGACGGTAAGCGCGTACCCTATGGATTCGACAGTCGCACTTTGCCACACTATTCGAAATACGATGACAGCCCTGGCGCACGCGGATTTGTCGAGAATTCGTTTATCGCCGGCTTAACGCCGTCGGAAGTATTCTTTCACGCCATGGGTGGTCGTGTTGGTTTGATTGATACCGCTGTTAAATCGGTTACGTGGGAAACACCGATAATTATTGTTGAAAATGATGTTCCGAAATATGTTAAAATCGGCGAATGGATTGATGAACATGTTGACATGAACATGACAAGAGTTCAACATTTGGAAGAACAAAATATGGAATATCTTCAATTAACGCACCCGGTTAAAATTGTAACAATGGATTATGAAGGACATGTATCATGGGAAAGCGTCACGGCAGTAACACGACACGATCCTGGCGAAAAATTATTCAAGATTTCAACAAAGGCGGGTCGTTATGTAACTGTCACTGCAAACAAGTCACTTCTCATTTGGAATGCAGAACTGAAACAGTTTCGTGAAGAATATACAGAAGATGTAAAGGTTGGCGACTTTGTTCCAGTTGCGAAGAACGTTTATGATTTTCAAGAATCAAGTCAGACTCAGAAACATGAATTTCAATTGGATGGGTATTTCCCACGTTCTGAATATATTTATGGGTCGGAAATCCATAAAGCCAATATTCTTATGAAAGAGGCAATGAAAAATAGAAAAAAAATTCCAGAAAATTGGTGGAACGAAAATAACAATAACAACTTTACACTACCTTTTGTTTCTAAAGCAAGATTTCAACGTGCGATTGTTCGTTCTAAACTTGAAAGTATTTCACATAATGGAATATACACGTCAAATGGAACGCGTCAACATTCCATCATCCCGGAAACATTTTCACTTAGTTATGACAATGGAGTATTTATTGGATTATTTATTGCAGAAGGAAACATTAATAACTCAAAAATTTATATCACAAATAATGACGAAACCATAAGAGCATTTGTAAAAGGGTGGTTTTCAAAGTATAGTATTGCATTTACTGAAACTATAAGAAAGAATAAAATAGGTGGAACAACCACAACTATTTGTGGTTCATCGTGTATACTATCAAAACTGATTACAATGATGGTTGGACATGGTGCTAAAAACAAACATGTTCCAAATGAAGCATATATTTCAAATATTGATTTTGTAAAAGGAATACTGAGTGGTTATATATCAGGAGATGGTTATATTTCAAAAAATTCAATTAATTCATCGTCTTGTAGTAGGCGTTTAAGTGAAGATATTTCGCTATTATGTTCTCGAGTTGGAGTTCATGCGAAATTGTCAGTATCTCAATTAAAGAAAAATAACTTAGGAACAAAAAATATTCAGCCATCATATCGTTTGTCAATTCGCGCAACCAACGGTCAACAATTTGCTGAACAAATTACACTCCTTCATCCTGAGAAAAATAACAAAATGAAATCTATAGTTTGGACAACTAAATTGGACAAAGTGAAAACCATCAATGATGTTATACTTGATGAAATTATTTCAATTGAACATGTCGATCCGGCAAATCACCCAAAGATGTACGACTTGACAATTCCTAAAACACTCAACTTTGGTTTAGCAAATGGACTTCAAGTGCGCGACACCTCGCAAACAGGTTATATTCAACGCCGTTTGATCAAGGGTATGGAAGACATCAAGGTGGAATATGATATGACGGTTCGAAACAATAAGAATCGCATCGTTCAATTTAGTTACGGCGAAGACGGCATTGACACGGTAAAAATTGAACACTCGAATATGAATTTCATCGGAATGACGCCCGACGAAATGTATGCGCACTTTTATGTTCCGGTCAGCGGCGACTCTGAAACCAATAGCGAACTCAAGGCCATCTTTTCAAAAGCCGCATTCACTCGTATGAAGAAGCAGCAGAAACTTTGCGATGAAAAATCCAAAAAGTATACCGAGTTTCTCATGAAGATTCGAGAGGATATTGTCGTGAAAGTATTCAAAAATAAGAATACGACTGATGCGTATTTGCCGCTGTCCTTTTCACA
>Ga0129333_10002742_pt1 | contig 16430 bp, 16 predicted proteins | sample CPB6_08_DNA_FD_94474 | JGI IMG/M metagenome (GOLD analysis project Ga0129333, IMG submission 94474) | Freshwater to marine salinity gradient microbial communities from Chesapeake Bay, USA - CPBay_Sum_0.6_0.8_DNA | ecosystem: Environmental > Aquatic > Marine > Coastal | place: USA: Chesapeake...
GGTCAACGGGCGCAACGCCATCTCCTGGGACGAGAAGTTCGCCCTCGACGTCTGGTACGTCGACCACCGCACCTTCTGGTTGGACATGAAGATCGTCGTCCTGACCTTCTTCCGCGTCTTCGCCCGGACCGGGATCAACGCCGGGGAGGGGAAGACGATGGAGGAGTTCAGGGGCGGTAAGCCGCGATGATTATACTCGCATCCGCTCCCCGGCATTTGCAGCGTTTTCTCATGAGTTTTAGCCTATGGCGGGTCTTCTATAAGTTATGCGTTTCACTGGAAAAGCGCGCAACTTGGTTGCAAGGGAAAGGATATGGTGCCGCCACAATCAGGCAGGAGGTGAGCATGGCATCTCGGCTTTTAGGTCGACGGCCCCGTCTTGCTGTGGACATTGGAGGCAACGTCGGCGATTACTCGGCGGAGCTGCTCAGATGCTTCCCAGAAGTCGACCTGCATGTTTTTGAGCCGGCAACCTCAAATATAGCCAAGCTCAGGCAGCGATTCCCCGCTGAAGCCAAGGTTAGTTTACGGCAAGCTGCCTTGTCGGATGTTCCTGGCCGGATGACACTTTTTTCCGACAAAGACGGTTCTGGCATGGCAAGTCTCGTCCGTCGTGAGCTGAATCATCTGCGTATCAGCTTTGAACCTATGGAGGAAGTCGAGGTCGTGCGATTTGAGGACTACTGGCGCGGCGTCCTGGGTGGCCGACCCATCGATATCGTCAAGATCGACGTCGAAGGTTACGAACTCATGGTCATCCGTGGATTCGGCGAGGCCATTCAGCAAGTCAAAGTGCTTCAGTTTGAGTTCGGTGGCACGCACATCGACGCCAAGGTGTTCTTTCGTGACTTCTGGCGTCTCTTGGAGGCCGCTGACTTCGACCTGTATCGCATTACTCCGCTCGGCATTGTGCACATCAGGAGTTATCATGAGCGTGACGAACATTTCCTTATCACTAACTACATTGCTGTAAACCGACGCGAACTCTAGCCCGCCCCGCTGGCCTTCAGTGCTTGGATCCAAGGCTCCTAAGCGACGGATCTTTCAATAACGGCAGTTCCACAGGCGCTCCACCCGCCTGCGCAGATTGATAAAGAGCGAGGATGACTTCCACGGCGATGCGGCCCTGAGCGCCGTCGATGGACGGGCGTCGGCCTGCGCGGATGGCCGCGACGGCGTCCTCGAGGTTGGATCGATGCCAGGCGTGGCCGATCGCCTTCGGGTCGTTGGCGCCTGCGCCGCCGCCTTCAAGGGCGGGCGCGACGTGCGCGGCGTCCGAGGGCAGTGGCGGGTCGAACTCGAAGGCGGACAGCTTGTCGTCGCGCAGCACGGCCGAGCCTTTCGTGCCGTGGATGCGTATCTCGGCCGGGAAGCCCGAGGCGGACCAGCAGGCTGTGGAGCCGGCGAGCGTCGCACGCGCGCCGTTGGCGAACTCAATCCAGCCTGTGGCCACGTCCTCGACCTCCACGCCCTCGTGCGCCATCAGGCCGGCGGTGGCGGAGACGCGTTTCACCGGCCCCATCAGCCAGAGCAGCAGGTCGATGGTGTGGATGCCCTGGTTCATGAGCGCGCCGCCGCCGTCGAGCCGGTAGGTGCCGCGCCAGGCGGCGGAATCGTAATAGGCCTGCGTGCGCCACCACGGGATGAGCGCGCCGGCCATCGTCAGGTGCCCGAAGCGTCCGGCCGCGAGCGCGTCCTTGAGCGCCACCGCGCCGGCGCCGAAGCGCCGGGGCAGGATGCCCGCCAGGACCACGCCGGCCCGGTCGCAGGCCGCGATGAGCGCGTCGCAACGCGCGAGGGTGACCTCGAGCGGCTTCTCGACGACGACATGCTTGCCGGCCTGGGCGCAGGCGGTCGCGGGCCCGAGGTGGTCGCCGCTGGGCGTGCAGAGGCAGACCACGTCCACGTCGGCGCGCGCGAGCATGGCCTCGGGCGTCGCCTCCGCCGCGCAGCCGTGCTTGGCGGCGAACTCCTGCGCCTTGGCGGGCGTGCGGTTGCAGACGGCCACGAGCTTGACGCCCGGAATCTCGGCGAGGGCGCGGGCGTGGAACTCGGCGATCATGCCGGTGCCCCAGATGGCGAATCCGATGGGTCGGCGGGACATCGATGAAGTGTAGTGCCGGGGCGCCATCGGGGGAAGTTTAGAATAATATTGATGCAGGGCTCCGCAATTTGAACATGCAACGCACTAACCTGAAGTTTTTTAGGCAAGAAGAACATCCACCTCTGCGTCAGGTGACGAGACGCTGTCGGTGTTTCCTATTATCCTGTTTACAGCAGGCCAACCGGGGCCACCTTCCTCAAAAATGCGCCTTTTGCATTCAATTCGAGGAAAGTGCCTCAGATTATTACGGGCGCTAGGTTACCGTGCTGCCGCGCGCCACTTCGGCGTTCTGTTCCCTCTCAGGCTGGCCCCCTCGTCCGCCATCATCGGCCAACTCGACGCTCAGCGTTACGAGCGGGCGGAGACATTATTGGTTCGTAAGCACATTCCTCCCGGCGTCGTTGTCCTCGAGCTCGGTGGTTCGCTCGGCATCGTCTCCTCTGTCATTCTTCATCGTCGTCCCTCTCGCCTTGTCTCCTACGAGGCGGTGCCGGAACTTGCTGCCATCGCCCGTGAGGTGGTGGCGCTCAACCATCCTTCAGCCGATTATCTGTGCGTCAACAAGGCTGTCGGACCGTCGGGCGTCTCCGAAACCACCTTCTTCTGGTCCCCCGAGCTGTCTCTCGCAGGTTCTTCGGAAGTTTCAGGGGCAAAGGGCCTTGTCTCGCTCGTGGTTCCTTCTGTCGACCTCAGCCATGTTTTAGCGGAGCATCGAATCGGCGAGGGCGCCTGGCTGGTAGCCGACATAGAGGGCATGGAGTACGAGCTTCTGCAGAATCAGACATCGGCGCTCAGGAGCTTCGCTGGAGTCATCATTGAATGTCACACCAGCGAACAGGGGGGGCGGTTTTGGACCCGGCAAGACGCGGAAAACATGCTTGCAGATCAAGGTTTTCGCATGATTCAGAGGATTGGTCCCGTCATATGCATGGTGCGTTAAGTAGGCTTCCCTTTGAGGAGGGCGGGCTTCTTAGGCAGTAGCGGTCGCCCGCGCCTTTTTGTGAGTCCGTGATGACTCGGCGTTTGGCCTTCTCCATCAAGTCGTTTCCAGAAACGCCCGGTGCGCGCTCTCTTCTGAGACGCCCCACGGACCAGAAGCAAGCCCCTCACGGCCTTATTGGCTTGGCGTCGCTGAAGGCCGCAGGATTCGGTAATCATGGTCTGCGGACCTCGATTCCGGCCGTCCCCGGCAAGCGACGGCAACGCTCCATGTAATTGGCACAGGCAGGTCCAAGGCGGAATAGCAACGGACTTGCCATTCGCATCCACCGAAGGTTTTTTGGACCCGTCAGGACGCCGATGGCTTCTCCTTTCAGAAATATCAAATAATCTCTTCGTCGCTTCGTCGGCGCCAAGGAGGTGACCCTGTCAGGCGTCACTTTGAATACGGATCCTGCAATTGTCGGCCGACAGGTGAGGGCAAGCATCTTCAAGGAGACCTACGAGGAGCCCGAGAGGCTGCTGATACCCGAAGGTGTTCGTCCTGGAGATCGCGTGCTGGAGGCTGGAGGCGGCATCGGGTTCGTCAGCCTTCTTTGCGCGCGTATCGTGGGTGCCCAGAATCTGCTCATCTACGAGCCCAGTCTTGCGATGCAGAAAGCCATTCGGGCGAACTTCATGATCAACGGGCTTGAGCCGCGTCTGCGCGGAAGAGCTCTTACCGCCAAAGGCGGGGATGTGCAGCTTTTCGTCAATGGCGGGAATGCTGCAAGCAGCCTGCATCGCAACGACGAGGGTGGCGTAACCTCCGTTCACTCCGACGGCATCGATGCAGCCCTGGCCGAATGGAGCCCACCGTCCTAATCATGGATGTCGAAGGCGCGGAAGTCGACGTGCTGACTTCATCCCTTCTTCTCGGCCTTAAGCGGATTATTTTGGAGTTTCACCCTCAAGTCGTTGGCCCCGGGGACATTGAAAGGCTGCGTACGCATCTTTTCGGACTTGGATTTCATGAGGCCAGGGCCGTCCAGCGATCATCCCTGTTCAGTCGGGGGGGGCAAGGCGGCCGCCGTTTGAAGGCTAAACACCGACCAGGCTGAGCTTAATTTGCCTCACAGAGTTTCACGATGACTGACTCTTCGTGTGTCACCGCATTGGCTAGGAGATCTTGTCGGCTGCCCTGAAGTCCCAATTTAGGGCCTAAGATTCGTCCCCCAAGTTGTGAGCCGGCCTTCGTCTCGTGGGCTTAGAGCGATAAACAAAACAACGGACAGTTGACATGCCGCGCGTGACCGGGAAGCATACGTTTTTCCAGATGAGCTTAAAGTCCGCCCTCTGGAAATTTGTCCGCTCGGTCCGTAAGCGAGTCTTGTTTTTCAGGCCTAAAGGGGCGGCTAGCAGGTCCATCATTGGAGAATTGCTTGGGCCAGCTTCCGCGACCGCCCCGCCCAAGACGATGATAGACATCGGCTCAATGCTGCGACAGCACGGCATCGAGCCACGCGGCGTGATCCATGTCGGGGCTCATCAGGCCTCCGAACTCGAGGAATATGTCCGTCTCGGATTCACCAAGATTCTTTATATCGAGGCCAACCCTGCGCTCATCCCTGCATTGCGGGCCAAGGCCGCCGCCCATCCAGGCAAAGTTTTCGTGGTTCATGCCGCCGCCGCCGATTTCGACGGAGTCACATATCTACATGTCACTTCAATGGACCAGAGCAGCTCCATCCTGCCTCTCGCCAAGCATCTTGAAATCTACCCTTCTATTCGCGAAGTGTCCAAGACTGAGGTCCGTTGCCGCAGGCTAGACACCTTGCTGGCGGAGGAAGGCCTATCGGCAGCGGACTTCAACGTCCTAAACTTAGATATTCAAGGAGCTGAACTCATGGCCTTGCGTGGCGCGCCTTCCTTGCTGGCTGGCGTCGCCGCTATCAACACAGAAGTCAATCTTCAGGAACTCTACCGGGGAGCTGCTTTGTTGGACGCAATGGAGCGCTTCATGTCAGAGTCTGGGTTCAGCCGTGCGGCAATGGTGACTCCGTGGCACCCAACTTGGGGAGACGCCTTCTACGTACGAAAGCCCGTCGTAATGATGAGCACTTTTGGCCAGAACGGACGATTCGCCAACCAGCTTTTTCAGTATATGTTCCTTAGGCTGGTCGCACGCCGCCAGGGGGGCGTCGTCCAGACGGCCCCCTGGGCGGGGAGCGAGCTTTTTGGGTGCGATGAACCCGCTCCTGTGCTGGCGGCGCCCGAATGGAGGGAGCCGGTCGACCAGCTGAGCAATGATGATGCGTTCAAGGGGTGCGAATGGACGCGACATTTTAGCAAGGTTGACCCGACGTTCAGCTCTCGAGACTATTGGGGTTATTTCATGGGACATACTGCGGATCTCGCACCGGACAGGGCGTTCATCCAGGAGCTGTTCCGTTTCGTCCCTGCCTTCGCCCAGGCTGCCGCCGAACGAATAGCCCGTTTGCGCGCCCTGCGTCCGCGCATCCTCGCCGTGCACCTTCGCAGAGGAGATTATGGTTACGCGCATTTTTTCCGCGCTCCATGTCTGTGGTACGAAGAGTGGCTTCGCCGAAGCGATCTCGACCCGGCACAATGGCTCGTTTACATCTGCTCTGAGGCCCCGGGCCCCTACCTTAAGAGATTCTCCGGGTATCAGACCGCAGATGCGAGGCTTCTCGGAGCAACTGATGACGTTGCCGCATATCTCGACTTCTATGTCCTCACTCAGGCGGATTACGTACTGACGGCAAACAGTTCGTTCTCGTTCATGGCGGCCATGCTCAATCAGAATGCTCGTGGCTTCGCCAGGCCTTGTGCGCAGAAAGAAGCCTTGGTCGAATTCGACCCATGGAACGCGCCTGTCCTACTAAGACACGCTCCTTCACCCGAGACGCACCAGCGTTTCGCCACCTTAGATTGATTGCCACATGGGCCAAGGCAGCTTCCGCAGGTTTTTGTCCGAGCTCCGCAATTCCATCAAGAAGCGCATGCGGCTCGATGTCCCAGGCGAATTGGATCAGGCATTCTTATCGCGCATGCCGGAGCCGCATCGAGCCCGTCTAGCGTCACTGTTGAGAAAATCCCAGTCGCAGCTTCGTCAGGATCTCTTCGCGCTCAGCGTGCTTGATTTCAAGCGACATGGATTCTTCGTGGAATTTGGCGCAGCCGACGGCCTCGGACTGAGCAACACATGGCTGCTTGAAAAACATTTTGGATGGAGCGGCATCCTTTCCGAGCCTGCACGTTCCTACGCAAAAAAACTGCGCTCAAACCGCTCATGCGCAATTGATCATCGCTGCGTCTGGAAACGGACAGGAGAGATGCTTGAATTTCGTGAAGCAAGCAACCGCGTCCTGTCGACAATCGCCGCCTACTCAGATGGCGACATGCATAGTGAAGCAAGAAAAGAGGGCGTCACATACCTGGTGCCCACTGTGAGTCTCTCAGACATGCTGGTTATGCACGGTGCGCCGTCCGACCCCGATTTCCTGTCCATCGATACGGAAGGAAGTGAATTGGAGATCCTGTCGGCGCATGATTTTTCAGGCTGGTCGTTCAAGGTCATCTGCTGCGAGCATGCTTACACTCAAAATCGAGAGGCAATCTTTGAGCTTTTAAGCGGAAAAGGCTACGCGCGCGTCTATCAGGACATTTCCCAATTTGATGACTGGTACGTGCGGCGTGATTTCCTGCAGAAGGACGGAAGGGGCTTCGCATGATTCTTGCCCCGGCCTTTGTTTTGCACAACATGCCGGTGAGCTACGTCTTTGCGCTCACATGACAGGGATTATTTCCCAGATTGGCCTTATCTTTGAACAAGACGCCGAATTCAAAAGGGAATGGAAGATTAAACCATGAACCAACTTATCAGGAGGCTTGGGCATTCTATTCAGAAAAGATTACTCTGGGCTCCAAGGAGGCTTCTATACGCGCTTAACGGATATGCTGAGCTGGGGGGGCTGAAGCTGCCCTTGCACGAATTTTCAAAAGACTCCCGTGCGCTTTTGCTCAAAGGATATTATGAGCAAGCCGAAATAGCCTTCGTGGGGAAGTACATCCAGCCTGGGGCCTATGTCGTCGAGCTCGGGGCGAGCATAGGAATTATTTCCTGTCACATACTCAAAAAATCGCCGCTCCGCCTTTTATCATTTGAAGCCTTGGGGGCATGGGCGCAGCTTGCGCGAAAAACGGTCGGGTTGAATTTCGAAAACCCGCCTTTTGAGTTGAAGGAGATGGCGATTGGCAAGGTCGGTCAGAAAGAGGTGCAGCTCGCATTTGATTCGCATGAGAATTTAGGCGGACAAGTGGTCGAAGGGCCCGGCAAGGATAAGAGACCCGTCGTCAAGGTTCCGGCGATGAGCCTCGCTGAAGTGAATGAAATTTACCACGTTCCGCCCAACGCCTGGATAGTTATGGACATCGAAGGGGCAGAGTGGGATCTGGTCAGGAATCAGGCATACGCCCTCAGAAGGTACGAGGGCGACATCGTCGAATGCCGCCAAGTTGAGAATGAAAGCGGACGCGTGAAGCCCAGGGACATCCTGGACGAGTTCCAGAGATGCGGCTTCACTCTTGTCGAGTGCGTCGAACATTATACCCATCTTGTCGCATGTCTGCGCCGAGCTTCCGGCTGAATCTTTACAGACTTCTGTCTCGATCCTGATTTAATGGAAATTTCTACCCCATCGGTCCTGCTTATCGCCTTCAATCGGCCTGATTCGACGAGCCGGGTTTTCGAAGCCATCAGGCGGGCGCGTCCCGCTCGGCTGTTCATCGCCTGCGACGGCCCCCGCTTGGAAAGGCCTGGGGAGGCCGATAAGGTGGCCGAAGTCCGAGCGTTCGCCAGTCAGGTGGACTGGCCGTGCGATGTTCAGCGTCGCTTTCTGGACCATAATCTTGGCTGCGGCCACTGCCCTGCCACGGCCATCGACTGGTTCCTGAAGGAAGCTGGTGAAGGTGTGATCCTCGAGGATGACTGCGTGCCGGAACCCGCATTCTTTCGCTTTGCCCAGGTTATGCTTGAGCGCCACCGGAAAGATCCACGCGTAGGCATTATCTCTGGAACCAAGATCGCCCTGGAAGTAGACTTCGGCGCTTCGCATGGATTCAGCCGCGTGCCAGCTTGTTGGGGTTGGGCTACCTGGCAACGTGCATGGGATGGCTACCAGCTCCATCCGGAGCCAGTCAGTCCTGATGAGGCATGGACGCGCACGCTTCATCCCAAGACCGTGCGCAACCTGGCACGTGCCGTCGCCGAGCAGCAGGGGTCGAAGGTGCACGCCTGGGATTACCAATTCATGCTGCACCTGCTGCGGAAAGGAATGCTAACTGTAGTGCCCAACGTCAACTTGGTGCTGAACATCGGCTTCGACGGCTCCGGGACTCATTTCACCGGAGACAAGAGGCCATGGTGGGTGCCGCCTCGTTCCTTCGACATTGACGACGAATGGACTGAGTCGCCCGATGTTTTGCCTTCGGCGGAATTCGACAGAAATTTCCAGGCTGTAGCGCACCAAGGCTCCTCCAAATTCCTCCGGCAGTGGATCAAACTGAAACGCGCCCTGCTGCGCCTTGAGTAGCCACGGCCACCTTCATTGGACCGGCATGATAAGGCCCTTCAGGCGCCTCATTTCTTCCGCTTCCAGCTTCTGGTGCTCCAGTTTTGCCCTCATATAAGAGACGTTTGCGGAGGCCCAGACCAAGGCTGAAGCCAAACCCTTCCAGGCTACCTTTCTCCGGCCCATCAGGCCCCGAAGCCTGATCGACGAGGTCAGCACCGGGGTAATTCCGCCCGCCGCAATCTCTTTTGCATGCATGCGATCCAGTACAAGGCGTCGGGCCTCCTTCGTTTCAGGGAACGACGGCTGGTGGAGGCAGAAAGTCGAACCGACTGACTGCAGCACACAGAGTCTCATCTCATGCGCATGGCGCAGCAGCCAGGCAGTGTCTCCATGAGTGCCGTAGTCTTCAGGAAACGGCCGGGCGCGAAGGAAATCGCCGCGAAAGAGTTCGCTTGCGCAGCTGCCCAGGAGCGCGTGGGTTCCGGCCGATCGAAAAGCAAAATACCGCACGGCGGGGGGAGCGATAAGTACGTCCCCCTGCGCGGCGAGTTCTGAGTAGATGCCGGGGTTCTTGCGGACGCCGGGCTTCGGCCGCCCCTCCTCGTCCACAAAGTCACAAGGGCTGATGATGACATCTGCTTTTGCAGACTCCCCCTTTTTAAGCATGGTCAGAAGATGTTGCCGAGTAATGGTCTCCCCTGCGGTGCTGATGTAGACCCAGCGCCCCGAGGTCGCCGCCACTCCTTCGTTCCAGGAGGCATAAAGGCCCTTCCCTCGCTGGATGATCCTAAGCTTCGGGTGCCGCAGCTCAGCCCTGATGAGCTCCACCGTCCCGTCTGTTGACCTGCTGTCAACCACTACGATTTCGTCAGCCAGGTCGGCCCACGTCTTCATGGGGCCAAGATGCTGCTCCATCAGCTTTCGACACTGGTAGGTCGGCATAACGACGCTCAGTTTCGCCGGTTCGCTGGGGGCGTTCATCGGGCGTCCATTACGTGCACCATCCTTAAAGGGCGGTCAACTGTTCTGTCTGCGCTTGAACGCAGGCAAATCCGCGCATACCAATCTGTTCATGTGCGCCCAGGCCTCCATGCCCAAGGCCGTGATCCTAGCCGGCGGGCTCGGAACCCGGCTGAGCGAGGAGACCGTGCTCCGCCCGAAGCCGATGGTCGAAGTCGGCGGCAAGCCCCTGCTGTGGCACGTCATGAAGATCTACGCCGCGCACGGCGTGGCCGACTTCGTCATCTGCTGCGGCTTCAAGGGCTACGTCATCAAGGAGTACTTCGCCAATTACTTCCTTCACATGTCGGACGTCACGTTCGACATGGCCAGGAACTCGATGGAAGTCCATCAGCGCAACGCCGAGCCGTGGCGCGTGACCTTGGTCGACACGGGTGAGAAGACCCAGACCGGCGGCCGCCTCGGCCGGGTCCGCGAACACCTCGACGGCACGTTCTTCCTCACCTACGGAGACGGGGTGGGGGACGTGGATGTCGCCGCCTCGCTTGCCTTTCATCGAAGGGAAGGCCGCCAGGCGACGGTCACCGCGGTGCAGCCTCCCGGCCGCTATGGCGCGCTGGAGATCGAGCAGGGCGCGGTGCGTTCCTTCAAGGAGAAGCCCGCCGGCGACGGAGCCTTCATCAACGGCGGCTTCTTCGTCCTGGAGACTTCGGTCCTCGGCCTGATCACGGGCGACGAGTGCATCTGGGAGCGAGGCCCGCTGGAGACGCTCGCCGCCCGCGGCCAGCTTTCGGCCTATCAGCACCGCGGCTTCTGGCAGCCCATGGACACGCTTCGCGAGAAGAATCTGCTCGAGGACCTCTGGGCCTCGGGCCGGGCGCCCTGGAAGAAGTGGTGATGTTCGGCGGAGCCTACAAAGGACGCCGCGTCCTACTCACCGGACAGACCGGCTTCAAGGGCGCCTGGCTCGCCCACTGGCTCCTGTCCCTCGGCGCCGAGGTCCGCGGCTACGCCCTCGCTCCGCAGTCCGACCAGCCGCTCCATGACTGGCTCGGTCTCGGCGGCCGCTTCCGTTCGCAGTTCGGTGACGTCCGCGACCGCGAGACGCTGCGCGCCGCCGTCCGTGATTTCCGGCCGGAGGTCGTCTTCCATCTGGCGGCCCAGCCGCTCGTCCGACTCTCCTATGTCCAGCCCGTCGAGACGGTCGCGACCAACGTGCTCGGCACCGCCCACCTGCTTGACGCCCTGCGCGCCGAAGCCTCCGATGCCGCCGTCGTGGTCGTGACCTCGGACAAATGCTACGAGAACCGTGAGCGCCTGCAGGGCTATCGGGAGGATGAGCCGATGGGGGGGCATGATCCTTACAGCGCCTCCAAGGGCATGACGGAGCTGCTGGTCGCCTCCTGGCGTCGTTCCTATTGTCCGCCTGAAGGTCCGGTCGCGCTGGCCTCCGGACGTGCCGGCAATGTCATCGGCGGCGGGGACTTCTCCGCTGACCGCATCATTCCCGACTGCGTCCGCGCCCTCGCGTCGGGCCGTCCGGCCGTGATCCGGAACCGCCGCGCGACGCGGCCCTGGCAGCATGTCCTGGAGCCTCTCTCCGGCTACCTCTGGCTAGGCGCCTGCCTGAGGCGCCCGGAATTAGCGCCGCAGCCCGCCCGCCTGCGCGAAGGTTTCAACTTCGGCCCGCGCGGCGAATCCGCCCGCCCGGTCGGCTGTCTCGTAGACGCCTTCCTCTCTGAATGGCCGGGCCGGCAGGAAGACCGCACCGACCCTTCTGCCCCTCATGAGGCGGGCCTGCTCCACCTTGACGTCACCAAGGCCGACGAGGTCCTAGGCTGGCGGCCGGTCTGGGATTTCGCCGCGACGGTCCGCACCACCGCCGCCTGGTATCGCGACCGCCACGCCGGTGCTGCGCCCTTGGAGTTGTGCGCGCGCGACCTCTGCGCTTACGTGAAGGCGGCGCGAGACGCCGATCTTGCATGGACACACTGAAGCCTTTGGCTGGCCGCAGAGTTTTCGTGACTGGAGGAACCGGCACCCTCGGACGGGAGTTCGTTGCTTTGGCCAAGCAAGTTGGAGCCATGGTGTGCGCACCATCCCGCTCGGACGGATTCGATCTGCGCGACGGCGTCCGCCTCGCCCGCGAAATTCACGATTTTCGGCCGGAAATAATTTATCATTTTGCCGCGGCAGGCGTTAGCCAGTCCGCGGGGGAGGATGAGCTCAAAGCGATAAACGTCGACGCACTTCGGCCGCTCCTGGCGGCGGCGGCCGACCTCCCTGCGCCTGCGAAATGCCTCCTGCTCGGTACCTGCGCCGAATACGCCGCCGCCGAAGGCCTACTTGCCGAGGATTCACCGCTAGGGCCGCGCAATGCTTATGCTCGTTCGAAGCTAGCCGCCGCTGAGCTAGCGCGAACCCATGGTGCTCGGCTGCCGATTCTCTGGCTGCGGATGTTCAACGTCTATGGAGCGGGGGAAAGGCTGCCTCGTTTGTTGCCCTACCTGGTCGCTTGCGCCCGGCAAGGTGCGCCGGCCGACGTCACTGCCGGCGCTCAGTTGCTCGACTACACTTCTGCGGCTGACGCGGCCTCGATCTTCATCCAGCTCGGCCTCTCGCTTACGGACGAAGCAGGCTGGAATGTCATCAACATCGGCTCGGGCCGTCCTGTCACCGCTCTCCGATTCATGCAGGAAGCCCGCGAGGTTCTGCGTCGCCGAGGCTTTAACCTCCAGCTGCGACCAGGAGCCAGACCTTACCGCAAGGAGGATTCTATGAGCTGCCTGCCCGACATCCGTTTACTGCGCGCTCGAATCGGGACTCCGCCTTCCCGGCCCCTGGACGCCGGCCTCTCGGACGTCATCGAGCAAATGCTGCGCCGTGCTGCCTCGGCAGATAGCGCAATTTAATCCTGAATCTCATATATGCCTCCCCGCGTCGTCTTCGTCTCAGGCATCGGCCCCGGCTCCACCGGCACGGGTGCGCTCATGATCGGGCTGATGGCGGAGGCCGCGGCCGGATTTCCGGCTGAGTTCATCGTGAAGGAGAAGACGCCTCGGAGGAGGGGATGGGCGAGTCTGCAGAAGTTAAACCCTCTCCGGCTTGCCTATTATGGGCTGAGCAGAGCCCTTTTCCCATGGCGCGTGCGTCGGGCCGCGCGCTCCGGGAAAGAGCTGGTGATGCTGCATCCGCAGACAGTCGGCTTTACGTTGTTCCAGGAGGTGATGGATTCTCGCCCGCACGTCTGGATGTACGTCCTAGATGCTTTCGCCTTTTGCCGTCGCTCCTACAATTGCCTGCCAGGTGAAGCCGCGCCCTGCCTCCGTTGCGTCGGCAATGACGGGGCGGCCGCTGACCTGCATGGTTGTGCGGACTGGTTCAACTCCGGACCTTTCCAGGGGCATTTCCCGGCGTGGGTGCGTTCCGGCCGCCTGCGGCTGATGGCCCAATGCGAATCGCACGCGCGCTTGCTCCGTAAGCATTTCGGCGACAGCGCGACCATCAGGGTCGTACCGCTCTCCGTGCCTGATATTTCGCCGCCGGCCTCAACGGCCCAACGCCCGCACCGCCTTCGGCCGTTGGCGGTCTTCCATGGCAGCTGCCAGCCGGCCAAGGGCGTTTCACACGTAATCGCATTGGCGCGCGAGATGCCGGACTGGGACTTCCTAGTCCCGAGTGACCCGAAGGAATACGTCCAGCATTTCGGCGACCTGACCGGCTTGCCCGCAAACCTGACTTTTCGCAGGCTGAGCTGGGCCGATGGACTGGCTGGGGCCGTCACGACCGCCGACCTGGTGCTTTGCCCTTCCATATGGTCCGCGACGGTGGAGGGGGCAGTATTGAAGTCCTTGGCGCACAACGGATTGGTGATGCTTTTGCCCCACGACAGCTCCTTCGCCTCCGAACTGCCCGATGACGCGAGGCTCGCCCTAGACCCCGCCGATCTGCACGGCACCGCTGAGCGCCTCCGGGCCGTGCAGGCGGACCACCTGCTCGCCGCAAGTATCCGCGGCCGGGCCCGACTTTACGTCGAGGGATACGCACTTCGCAGCCGGGGCATGCTTGCGGCAATTGTCGCCGCCTGTCGCGAGCAGGCCTGAGCTTGCTCAGCGCAGGAAGCCTTCGGCGAGTCCGTTTGCGAAGCGGCGCACTTCCTTAACGGCGCGCGAATGAAACAGGCTGATGGCGCGGCCGAAGGGCAGGCTGCGGTCGCCCCGGTCATCGTATCCGATCGTGGTCGGCGCCGCGACGGGAGCGAGCGCGACGGGGAGGGGGCGGACCCCGCGGACGCGAAGGCCCGTCTCCCAAGGGCGCTCCAGCGCATGGTCCACCTGTTCGGTGATCGGAAGCATCGTCCGGAGGAGGGTCCCGGCCGCGCGGCGGTTGACCGCATAAGCGGCCGAGGAGGAGGTCCTTGTCAGGTGCACGACGAGATGGTGCGTCGGCGTCAGGGCCCGCTTGCGCACCGGCAGGCCGGAGTGGAAGCAGAAGAGCTTCACGAGGTCCCAGTCGTCTTCCCGGCCGAGCGCGGAAAGGACTTCGACGCATTCGGGCCTCACTGCGACGTCATCTTCAAGGATCACGCACCACGCCGTGTCGGTCGCCAGGAAAGTCTCCATGGCCTTGAGATGGCTGAGGTAGCAGCCGACCTCTCCGGCCCGCGGCATGAGGTTGCGGTTGCGGCCCGAGTAGGCGTCGGCATCCACCAGCCCCTCCCAGTCCGGCACGTCCTTGCCCAGCACTGCGGGGACGCGGGTGAAGGCCAGGCCCCGGGCGGCCAGGCTGCCCGCAAGGGACGCCATCCGCTCCACGTCACGGTCGAGATTGATCACGTAGACGGGGGGGCGTCCATGGAATGGGATGGATAAATGGCCGCACCTTTTTATCAATCCCGCATCCTGATGCGCATCTGGTCGTCCATCCGTTGGCGGGCCCTGGCCTTGGCGCGGCACCTGGGTCATCGTGGCAACCCGCGGCTTCACGGAGTGGAGGTCCCTCTGCGCCTGGTGCCGTCCGAGGTGATCCTGCGCCAGCTCGACGCCCGTTCCTACGAGGCCAAGGAGGCCCGCTTCATCCGTACGTTCCTGCCGCCCGGCGCCGAAGTCCTCGAGCTCGGCGCCAGCCTGGGCGTAGTCTCCTCCATCATCCTGGGGCGTCGTCCCGCCCGCCTCGTCTCCTACGAGGCGGCGGAACCGCTGAGCGAGGTCGCCCGGCAGGTCGTGGCCCACAATCATCCCTTCGCGCCCTGGACGCTGGTCCGGCGCGCCATCGCCGGCGAAGGAGTCGCGGAAGTCTCCTTCGAGTGGTCGCCCGAACGCACGCAGGGAGGAGCCGTCGCCAGCGAGCCCGCGCCGTCGCACCTCCGCGTGCCCGCCGAGTCGCTCACCGCGGCCGTCGCGCGGCACCGGCTTCCGGAATCGGCCTGGCTCGTGATGGACATCGAAGGGATGGAGTGGCGGCTCGCACGGGAGCAGGCCTCCGCCCTGCGGCATTTCTCCGGCATCATCGTCGAGTGCCACGACGTCCGTGAGGACGGCCGGGTCATCCCTCACGCGGAGGTGCTCGCGCAAATCGCCCGGGCGGGCTTCGACATCGTCGCCCGTCGCGGGCAGGTCGCGGTGCTGAGGCGCCGTGCGGCCTGAGATGCGACACGCCTCCGTCCACTACCGCGATCATGCGGACAACTCCCTGTTCAGGCCGGGGGCCGGGGAGAACAACGGCGAGTTCTACCTGCCGTATGCGAAGCTGAGGACCGCCTTCCTGGCCGCCGGCGTCGAGCTCAGCACGCCGGACCTGAACGTCGGCCGCCCGGTGGCCTTCGAACTGCACATCAACTGCCGGCGGCAGCCGCCCGCCGCGCCGGCGTTCGTCTACCTTTACGAGAACCCGCTCATCCGTCCGCTCAACCGCGACCGGACCGTCCTAGCCCGTTACGCCAGGTGGTTCACCTGGGACGAGACGCTGCTGGACGATCCGCGCGCGGTCCGCCTGCTCTATCCCAACCGGCTGGAGTCCGAAGGGCTGGCCGGACCCGAGGAGCGGCCGCTGTTCTGCGTCCTCGTCGCCTCGAACAAGGCGCTCATGGTCGACGACCCGCGCGACCAGTATCAGGCCCGGGTCCGGATCATCGACTGGTACGAGCGCCACGCGCCCGACGACTTCCACCTTCATGGCCGGGGCTGGGACCGGCCGGCCGCGCTCCCGGGAAGATGGGGCCGAGTCAGGAACCAGGCGCGGAAGATCCTGGCCCGCTGTCTGCCGACCCGGTCGCCTTACGCCACGTGGCGGGGCCCCATCGCCGACAAGATCGCGCTCCTGCGCCGTGCCCGCTTCTGCCTAGCCCATGAGAACTGCCGCGACCTTCCGGGCTACGTGACGGAGAAGCTGTTCGACGCCTTCCGCGCCGGCTGCGTTCCGGTCTACGTCGGCCCGAAGGAGATCGCGGACCTCGTGCCCTCCGGCTGCTTCATCGACGGCCGTGCCTTCGCTTCCCCCGCGGAGCTCGACGCCTTCCTCCGCTCCGTGGACGACGACCGCTACCGCGAGTATCAGCGACGCATCCGGGAGTTCCTCGGCTCGCCCCGGGCTGAGCCTTTCTCGCAGGAGCGCTTCGTGGACGTGATGGTCAGGGAGATTCTGGCCGCCCTCGGCCGCTGAGGGTCCTCAGGAGCGCGGGCCGTACTTGCGCGGCGCCGGCGCCGTGGGGGCCTGAGCCTCGACCTGCACGCCCAGGCACGCCGGGTGGCGGCCGAACTCGCCGTAGCTGGCGAAGTCGAACCGCGTGCTCATGCCCCGCGCGGCCTCGGCGACCAGCACGCGCCCGTCCGCCTGGACGAAGCCCACCTGCA
>Ga0129333_10002743_pt1 | contig 16423 bp, 13 predicted proteins | sample CPB6_08_DNA_FD_94474 | JGI IMG/M metagenome (GOLD analysis project Ga0129333, IMG submission 94474) | Freshwater to marine salinity gradient microbial communities from Chesapeake Bay, USA - CPBay_Sum_0.6_0.8_DNA | ecosystem: Environmental > Aquatic > Marine > Coastal | place: USA: Chesapeake...
CGTCTGACCCTGTAGGATAGCAGCATGAAACAAACCAACAACCCCTACGTCGCTCAGATCTACGCTCAGGGCAAGGAACCGAGCAACGCCCCTGCCCCTAAGGCAGACTACCCTCGCACGATCCACGGTCGCACCTTTGCCACTGAGGCAGACTACATCGATGCGATCTACGACATGCTCAACGGCATGTGACAGTTGAAGCACTGTCCACTGGGGGTTGACTTCACCCCCAATCCCTGCCATACTACACACATCAACCAAACAAAGCAAATGACCGTGACCCTGACCGCTTCCTACCGTGAGATGCTCGCTGCTAACACTGTCGAGAAGATCGATGAGTTGATTGATGAGAACTATGCTCTGGATGACATGCTGGAGTTCATTGATACCTACAACGAGAATGATTTTGTTGCATACTATGAAGAGTATGTGCGTTGTGGTGAAGCGATCGGATACGATGCTGTAGATGCTCTCATCGGTGAAAATGGTGAGTGCTCCTGTATCGAAGATTGCGATTCTCGCTTCCGTGGTTGGTATCAATCGGAGGCAGACTTCGCTGAGGAATTCTACAGCGAGTTCTATGAAGTTCCCTCTGCTCTGGTTATCGATTGGCAGGCGACTTGGGATACTGCCCTCCGCTACGATTTCACCGCTTGCGAAGTGAAATACGCTCAGGTCGCCATCTTCAGTGACTACTAGGACAGTCAAGGGGGTGGCACACGCTGCCCCCTTCCTAGCATCCTGACCCTGTAGACTAACCACATCAGCAAACAACCCAATGCGCTTCCCCATCGATTCCAAGTACAGCGACTGCGCTCGCAAGGTGACCGCCAATCCTATCACGGGCAGCGTCCGAGTGACCTTCACCAGCGGACCCCGTGAGTATCGCTTCGCTGGCGTGTCCCGTCGTGCCATCCTGTCTGCCATCGCCATCCGACCCGTGAGCGTAGGACAGTGGGTAAACCGTCACTGCCTGCAGAACCACGTCGCCCTTTGACCCTATACTAGTCTCATCAGCAAACAACCCGATGCGAATCGAAGTCCGTTACCAGACCCCCTACAACGCTTGCGAGTGGCGCTCGCAGTGGTTTAAGACCCTGGCAGAGGCAGAGCGCATGGTAGAATTCTACCGCTCCTGTGGGTCACCCTCTCACATCGCCCCCACTTCTCTCGCCCAATTCGATCGCTGATACCATGACCAGCAAGCAACTCACCAAACTCGCTAAGTCTCACGGTTGGACGATGCGACGCAATGGAAGAAAGCACATGGTATGGGAGCGCGATGGTCAGACGATCTCCCTTCCCTATCAGGTCCGTTCTTGCACTGCCCCTCTCTACGCTCGCAAACTGACCACCTGTGCCAACTGAGGCACTGTCCACTAAGGGGGCACACCCCCGCCCCCACCCCCTATACTAAGGGCATCGAAACGAAACGACCCATGACCCGCCTGATCTTCCCCCTCGGCACTCTCGCCCTCGCCCTCTGGATTGGTGGCAACGCCCTGTCCGCTGGTCTGCAGATCACCAAGGCATACAGCGACCGCCTCGCTGTGACGATGTGCGAAGTGTCCGAGACTGACTGCCGCTGACCCCCTGACCCTGTAGACTACACACATCAAACGAAACGACCCATGACTGACTTCTCCATCTTCGACGAAATCCAGGACATGCCTGGTGAGATCTTCGACTTCGACCGCTTCGACTTCGATGATCGCTTCGACGCTGACCAGATCGACCGCCGCCGTGCTGAGCGTGACGGATGGATCAGCGACACCGAAGGTCGCTGGTGACCCCCCCCCCCTGTCCCCCTACCCTTCCTAGCATGATCTTCTCCATCGCATCCGACCTCACCACCAGGCAGACAGTGTGGGCAGGTCGCCAGACTGACGACGCACAGCAGAGCATGGGGCTGGAGGTGCCCATCACCATCGAGTCGGTGTGGTTGGCAGGCGGCGCTGCTGCCACCTGGCATGATGAGGCGATCGCCCGCCTGCCCATCTTCTCTCACGACGACTGACCCGCTATCCTAGCACACCCCCAGCACCATCGGCAGGGTATTGGGGGTTTTTTTGTACTAGCGGGGCGGCCGAGCGAAAAGGAAAATGGATAGATACTATTAACCTACAAAACTTTGAAAACGCTCTCATGATAACGCTTTCATTTAAAAAATTTTTCCCAGAAAAAATTCATCAAAAAACCCCACCAACTCGGACTACTTTGAGGGAGCAAGTGGGGTATATTTGGATGACCTCTAAGGAACTCGGAAGAATTCTATGGAGTGCAGTCGCCAGTCGTGCGCCTCACCGAGAATAGAAAGAGATCCACAACACTCTCCTTGCAGGACTTTTTAGAGGAGTTGTGTTCATAACCTTGTGTATTTACGATAGTAGGCGGTACAATCACAGGTGCTCCCCCACCTCCCATCATTTGTGCTGGGTAATACTGCGTAGGCACGTATTGAGCGAGTTGCACATGACCAGGGCGGGTATGGGGACCATAACCATGTTTCTCTGGATTTTGCTGAATACTGAGTGCATGAGCGTATGCTTTTTCATCTAGCACACGTTGTTTTGCGAGATATTCTGGACAGTAAGGAGTGCCCCATCCACAAATACTACCAGTGCAGCAATCAGAAGTTGCAAATGCTGCAGAAGGAATAATAGGTAGTGCCATCAGTGGAAGCAGAAGGTTAACAAAGTTTCTCATGATACGTGAGTCAATTCTATGCTAGAATAATACCACGGGTTGTAAAACTTGTCAAGCATCTGTAATATATAAATTACTTATGGAGGTATACTTCGTGACCAAAAAAGAATTATATCATATTGCTGAGCAAGTTGGATTCTTGGAGTATTTAAAAGCTGCAGAAGAATTTGAAAGAAAGGAATGTGAAAAAATTTGCAAAAGTTTTGCAATGAATGAAAGGCGTGTTGAAGTAAGCGCAGCATTAAATAGAGCTGCTGATATGATTAGATTACGCAATAAGATTGGTGACATAGATATTCCAGAAAAAAACACCCCAAAAGATTTTATAACTTATAAGGATTAAAAAAATGGCAAGTTATATTTTAAGAGCAAAAAATCCATCTAAATTATCATTAGCAGAATTCGTATATTATGTTGATGGTGGATGGAGCACTGATATGGAAAAAGTGGTATATTACTTTGAAAAAGAATATGCCGAAGAAGCACTTAAAGAAGTAAACAGTGTTTCACTAGAAATTGAGATTATTGAAGTTACTGAAGATGCACCAAAAGCAGATGCTATTGACGGTGATGGTGATGGTATTGTAGAAGAGGGCACTGAATTTGAGCGTCCTGTAGAAGCAAAAAAAGTAACCAGAAAGAGAGCACCTAGAAGAAAAAAGACTGAGGGTTAATATGAAGTATGTTTCAAGAATTGAATATGACGATTTAAGCGACGAATATATTTTACCAATTCCTGAAGAGTTATTAGATTCTCTTGGATGGGTAGAAGGAGATACTCTAAAATGGGAGTATACTGATGATGACTGTATTTCTTTAACGAAGACAAATGACTGATTTAGGATTTAAAATCGTCGGTAAAGACGGTAAAGTAATTGAAGATTTAACTTTTGATGATTATGATGCTCTAGCAGATTATATGCTTGATGCTGCTGATAAGTGGTATGATGGATTACAGGATACTGGAGCAACAATGTCTGTTGAAAGACGTGAAGATGGTAATGTAGTTTATAGTGACCAAAGTAGTTTTGGAGGTGAAGATGTATACGACGACGGATCAGAAGTTGAGCGAGATATTGAAACTCTTAGAGAATTTCTCGGAACGGCTAAATTATCTGGAGAAGAGGATAGCGAAGATTCCTGATCCTTTTATTCTAGAATATCGACCACCAGGAGAAGATTACAAGAGTCTACCTGATGCGTTAGATGTTTTGTACAATCGTCTAAATAGTCTAGATGACTTTTTGGCAGGCGAAGAATGCCAGCAGCAGCAAAGCAAGGAAGTATAATCACAATTACTCCACCAACACCTTGTCAAGTTACTACCACTGTGCAAAGTGGCAATTCAAGTGTGTTAATTAATGGTGTCCCTGCTGCTGTAGTAACTTCTACGGTTACTCCATGGCAATCTGGAGTGCCTCCTGTTTGCACAACAACGACGGGTACTGTAATTCAGGGGTCTAGTCAGGTCTTAGTGAATGGGCAACCGTTAGCATATTTAAATGCAAATACTACTGCTGGACCAATTACAGGTAATTGCGATGCAACAGTGATAGTTGGCTAATAATCTTTTTTGTGGTATAATATTTTTAGTTGTTTAAGACTCTATGGCAAAATCTCCAAGTTTCAATAAGACTAGTTATGTCCCTGGAAAACCTAAATGTACTCGTCAAGGTCGCAGTAAAAATACAAATCTTGCTGCATCCTCACGTAATGGACGCAAAAAACGCTATCGTGGTCAGGGGAGTTAATGGATAAAGAGGCACATATTAGGGAATGGATTGCAAAAGTATCAATATTACGCCCAGAGTTGGGTGGTTTTGCAGTTTGTCCCTATGCTTCGACCGCAAATTATAAGATTATTGAGTGTCAAATTGACGATATCGAGCCTATTGAAGGTTACGATGTCGTCATTTTTATTGTCGAAGATTATCATACTGTCGAAGATATGGTAGAGTGGGTCGAATCTTACAACAAAATTCATGAAAAATGGGAATTTTATGCCGATTGTGCGGAAAAAATAGATTACGTTGGCGAAATTCAGAGTAACAACGGACTTTTTAACCTCATTTTAGCGCAACCTAGGGCAAAATTGAGAGAATTCCGCAAAATTCTGGGTAATACCAAGTATTACGACTACTGGGATGACGATTATATGCGCGAAATTCTCGGTGATGACTGCGATTTGGTGAAAAAACAGGGATAGCAACCCCTCTAAAAGTTCTGTTTAACCTTTTTTGGAGAAAACAGATGGCTAACAAACCAATTCCAGATAATGTGCCTTCGATGATGCAACAGGATTTTGGCACTTCGGTGCTAATTACAGATCCTAGAAGTGATGCGTTGCTCAGAAAAGCACATATGAAGAAGTATAAAATCCCTGAAGATCGTATGGAAAGGTGGTGTGGAGGTAAAGATGGTTTTGATGATTACGTAGAATGGTTATAAGCGGGACTCCGACATAAAACCTTTGGTGGGCGCGAATCTCCGACACAATCCTTGATAAATACATTAGACTTCTAGTGGTGTTTCATGCCCACCTTCCAAACTTTTAAAGATCTTAGTGTTACTTTTGGAGCACATCCAAATACTGATGATTTGTTGGTGGTCAAAGATGACAAAGCGATTAAAATTGCTTTGCAAAATTTAATCATGACAAAGAAAGGAGAAAGACCTTTCAATTCAAATCTTGGTAGTAGAGTAACAGAATTGTTATTTGATTTACTGGATTATGGTACTGCAGCATCTTTAAGAGATGAAATTGTTATTCTTGTCAATAAGTATGAGCCTAGAGTAAATCTTTTGGACGTAATAGTAAATCCAGATGAAAGTAATAATGCTTTTGAGGTTTATATCGAATTTGAAATTATAGGTAGAGAAGTTGAAGGTGCTCCATTGTCAACCGAATTTCTTTTAAGAAGAACCAGATAATCGATGCCATACTCTCAATTAAACCAATTAGACTTTAATAATATTAAAGCATCGCTCAGGGACTACTTAAGAGCGAATTCAGATTTTACTGACTATGATTTTGAGGGAAGTGCTCTCAGTCAGTTAATTGATGTTTTAGCGTATAATACGTATTATACTGCATTTAACACCAATATGGTGGCAAATGAGATGTTTCTCGATTCTGCTACTTTACGAGACAATGTAGTAGCAATTGCCAAGCAACTTGGATATAGACCAAAATCTGCTACCGCATCAAAAGCAGTTGTTAACTTATCTTTATTATATACTTCACCAAATAAACCAAATACTGCTGTAATTAGAAGAGGAAAAGCTTTCACTACCACATTTGACAATACAGTATACCAATATTCGGTATTAGATGATGTAAGAGCAACTGTAAATAATGGAGTTGCAAATTTTAATAATGTAGAAATTTATGCTGGTAACATAGTAACAGACTATCATACTGTACAAACTGCAATTAGAAATCAAAGATTTTTATTGAAAAATGAAAATATTGATACTACATCTATCCGTATAAAAGTATTTCGCAGTGCTCAGGCGTCGGCATTTGAAATGTATGATTATGCAGAAAATATTTTAAATGTAAATCCAGAAAGCAAAGTATTTTTCTTGACAGAAATTGAAGATGAAAATTATGAAGTTAAATTTGGTGATGGTGTGTTTGGAAGAAAACTATTAAATGGTGAATATGTAGAAATTTCTTATCTAACAACTCCTGGACCGTCAACAAATGGAGCAAAGAATTTTTCTTTCAGTGGCAGAGTTGAAGACATAGAATTAAATTCTAATGCTAATTTAAACACTTATTCAATTAGCGTTGTTTCTTTGCAAACTGTTTCTGTTTCTTCTGGCGGAGAATATTCTGAAAATTTAGATAAAATTAAATTTAATGCTGCAAAAAACTATGCTACTCAAGATAGAGCTGTTACCAGTGAAGATTACAAAGCAATAATTAGAAATTTATACCCATCAATTGCCGATATTACTGCTTTTGGTGGAGAAGAAGATGATCCTCCTGAATATGGAGTTGTTAAGATATCCATTAAACCAAAATATGCCACAATGCTATCTTCTTTTACTAAACGTGATTTAGAGAAGAAACTGAAAAAATATGCCGTTGCATCAATAACTCCCAGAATTGTAGATCCATCTATATTATATGTCGAATTGACTTCAAAAATTTTCTTTGATACAACAAAAACTACATATAGGTCGGATAAAATTCTTTCAATGGTTATTGAAAATATTGAAGATTATATTAAACTTTCTGATACAGAAAAATTTGATGGTAAATTTAGATACAGTAAATTCATTAGCGTTATTGATGATGCAGATGCTTCTATTAAATCTAATTTAACTTCTATTGAAATGCGAAAAGATTTTTATCCTGCTATAAATTCAAAATTTTATTATGAAATTTGTTTTAAAAATTCTATTGTAGTTGATGATGAGCCTGTAATTTCTAGCACGGGTTTTGTAGTTAGAGAATATCCACTCGATACAGTCTATATCGAAGATAGAAAAGGAAAAATTGTCCTTTATAAGATAGATAGTATTACTGGCGATAAACAGGTTTTAAATCCAAATCTTGGTGATATAAATTATGGAAAGGGTGAGATTAGAATGTATGATCTCATCATTTTAAAAGGTAGTTTTGATGATGACAAAATTGAAATACGTGCAAAACCAGCAAGTAACGATATTGTGTCTGCTAGAGAAATGTTTTTAGACGTTGATATTACTAAGAGCAAATTTACGATTATTCAAGAGTAATTAAATGGCAACTATTAAGAAAAAAATTTCAACTTTAGTTGAACGCCAACTACCAGAATTTATTTCATCAGAATATCCAAAGTTTGCCTCATTTTTGCAAAAATATTATGAGCAGTTGGAGCTTGATGGTCAGCCATTAGATATTATACAGAATTTAAGTAAGTATAATGATATTGATACTTACGAAAAAGACTTACTTTCCGAATCATCTGTTTTAACAAATAATTTAAGTGCTACTGATACTACTATTGTAGTTAATGATACATATCCATTTCCAAAAGCAAATGGATATGTTATGATTGATGATGAAATAATTTTTTACGAATCAAAAACCGCTACTACATTTGTAAATTGCACGAGAAATGTTAGCGGCACAATGAAACTAGGAGATTTGTATAATCAGTCTAGTTTTAAAACGGTTGCTACAGCAGATTTTGATAAAGGCGTTGTTCATTTGCAAGGAGCAAGAGTTTCTAATATCAGTAATCTCTTTTTATATGCTTTTGTTAAAAATTTTGAAGCACAATATCTTGCATCATTTCCAGAAGAGTCTTTAAAACCAGAAGTAGATAAAAGAACGTTAATAAAAAATATTAAACAATTTTATAGAGCAAAGGGCACTGACCAATCTATAGAGTTTATTTTTAATTCTATTGTTGCACAAGACACAACAGATATTCCTTCTGTTTATTATCCTAAAGAAAACACTTTAAAAACTTCCACTGCGGATTGGATTAATAATTATGGATTGAAAGTAAAAATTCTGTCAAATATTAGTGGGGATGAAATAACATCTCTAATTGGTCAAAGATTAATTCAAGAAGAAGACATTTATAATCCCAGTGTTAGAAATAGTTTTGCTGTTATTGATAATATTAGATTTTTGGGCAATTATGACGGGGAAAGCATTTATGAATTAATTTTAGCTCCAGAAACAGTAGTTGGAGAAATTTTTGTTGCCCAGAAATCATATTTGACAAAAAGATTACTTCCATCTGCAACAAATGGAAGTAGAATTAATGTATTTTCTGCTACTGGATGGAGAAATACTAAAGGTAAAATTTTGATTGGAGATGAAATATTTGTTTTTAAAGATAAAACCGTAAATCAATTTGAAATTGAGTCTAGAAGTGGAAATGGAGATTATCCTGTAAATACTCCAGTGTATAATTATGCTTCGGTTTCATGTCAAGCAGAAATTAGTGGTGTGAGTAGAAATATTAAGTTTTTAACTTTAGGTGTTTTATATAACATTAGTATTTCCGAAGGAAATCCATATTCTACAGAAGGAGACGTTATTCAAATTAGTGATACTGGTTTTGATACTAGAAATCCAGTCATATATAATAAAAATACATCTTCTACTAGGTGGTTATTAAATCAGAATGTTTCCTCTAGTACAATTTCTGGATTATCTGAAATTTTAACTGATGTTGCGGCAATTTATGAAGATGATCAATACTATTACATTGCTTCTTCGGGTTACCCTTCATATAGTGTAGGAAATTTTTCTAATATTTCATTTAAAGACCAAAAACATTTAAAATTAATTAAAAAACAATCGATAAAAACAACAGAATTATACTATACTGGTAGTAGAGATGTTGGTGTATTTTTGAATGGTGTTGTTGCATACAGTTATAAAGATTTTGACCAAATTTATAACAATGAAAATAATTTAATTGAAAATGATATTGTTTATGGTGGTGTAGTATCTTTTAATATTACCAATAAGGGAGAAGGATACAAGTCTGCTCCGTATGTTTTGGTTTCTGGCGATAAAGGAGCAAAAGCAAAGGCAATAATGGCTGGGGATGTTATAGATCGTATTGAAGTTGTATCTCCTGGCGAAAAATTTGAATCAGATCCAATTGTGACGATTACATCTGGAAGGGGAGCAATAGTTTCTGCAGTTGTCACTAAAGATAAAGTAACTAGACTTGATATTATAAATCCTGGAGAATATTATTCATATCCACCATTAATTGTAATTAAAGATTCTACTAATGCTGGTAAACTAGCGGAATATACTTCCATTATTTCTACAGATGGAAAGTTGATAGGATTTAATAAAATTAACGAGGGGAAATTTTATAGTCAAGAAAATATTAGTGTTGAGGTAATACCAGTTGGGTCTAAAGCAACCGCTACAGCAAAAGTTAAAAGATGGAAAATTAATAGATATGAAAAATTAAAGAATCTTATAGATTCTAATAATGGTTATTATTTTGAAAATATTGAAAGATCTTTTGGAAATGGATATGCTCATATTGCAAATCCAATTGCACTGAGAAATCAATTGGGTGACACTAATTCATCACAGCATTCTCCAATTTTAGGATATGCATATGACGGAAATCCAATTTACGGTCCATATGGTTATTCAAATCCACTAAATCCATCTTCTTCCATAAAGAGAATGGAAACCAGTTATCGCCAGAAAACACAAAGAGATTTAGATGGTCCATCAACTACAGTATATCCACTTGGATATTTGATTGCTGATTATCGTTATCAGCATCGTTATGGAGATTTGGATGATAATAATGGACGTTATTGTGTCACCCCAGATTATCCAAATGGAGTTTATGCATACTTTATAACTGTAAGTTCAGCAAATATTCCTCAATTTCCCTATATTTTAGGAAATAGATTTTACTCTATTCCCGTAGAATCAAATTATACAAATAAAATTCAACACACCAATCTTCCACTAAATGCAAAAAGATTAAGAACCTCTTCGATGCCGAAGAATGGAATTAATACCCAAGCAATTATTGAAAGCACTAAAGAAGGTAATTTGTCTTCTGTTATAGTTGAAGATTCTCATGATAAATTTTCTATCGGAAACACAGTCATTATTAATAATGATTATACAGAAGGACTTGATGCCGAAGCGGAAGTTTCTTCATTAAAAGGTAAAAATATTATTTCGATAGAATCAACACAAACAAAAGCTATTTTATTTGAATCAAAAAATCCTGTATATTTCTTTAATGGTTCTATAATTACACAGCAATCATCTGGTGCTACTGGACAAGTTGTTGGCGATAGATTTTCGGTAAATAAATTTGTTTTGAGAAATGTTTCTGGTAATTTTAATACATTAAATAAATTAGATTCAAATGTTAGAGTTTTAAATTTAGTCATCGATAAAACATCTTTTTATACTCAAGGTGAAGTAATTAGTTTTACATCAGGAAGAGAAGTTACAGTTTTATCAATAAACAATAATGTTTTACGTGTTGCTCGAAACCCATTTACAAATGGTGATGGTGTCACATTCCCACAAACAACAAATGGCATTATTGCTAACAAGATTTATTATATTATTAATTCGACTGTAAATTCTTTTCAGATAGCAGAAACAATAAACGGCAATCCAATTAATTTGACAAACTCCTCATCATTTGGTGTTGTGTCTACTAGTGAAAATGCTAGGGGAATAATTTTAGAAAGTGTTAATGGAGGTAATACCGTAAAAATTAGAGTGACTGATGGTGTCTTTACTATAAATTCTAATTTTTATTTAAAAACCACTAATATTGACGATACTGTAGGTAGTAGGGTATTTCAAATTGATCAATTAAGTAGAGATGTAGAAATATACTCCATCGATAATAATATTGCTCTAGTAACTACTAATCAAGAACATAAAGTTACAGAAAATGATAAAGTGGTTATCGACATTAATCCTAATGATAGTTTAACCACCACTAATTATTATGTAAGAAAAAGAATATATCAAACTCTTAAATTATTTGCACCTACTTTTGAAGCAAAAATTAATGATAGTGGAATTGGGTCTGTTAAAAGATTAAATGGTGGTAATGATTACGCAAATGGTGGATCTTCTACGTATGCAAATGTTGAGTTAATATTTGCAGATCAATCTAGATGTCGTAATAGAAATGGTTTAATAGTAGCGTCAAATGCGTTTATAGGGTCTCCTGGAGCGCCTGGAAACGCTAGAGCAACCATAACAGTTAATAATGGCACAGTTTCTTCAAATGGTGTTGTAATTACTACTAAGGGAAGTGGATACCAGATTGGCGATATTTTAACCGTATCAAATTCCAGTTTACAAAGATTGTCTGGATCACTAAGTCAATCAGTTTTATATCTAGAAGTTACTCATGTTGGACTTGGCAAAAATCAAACTACGTTAGTATTGTCTGATGTAACTGGATTGTCAGTTAATGACACATTAAAAATAGATAATGAGTTTGTAAAAATTAATAGTATTATTAACAATACTATTACTATTGCAAGAGGGGTTGAAAATACTATAGATGTCAATCATTCTAACTCTACTGTTGTTTCATACGCAATTCCGAAATATAATTTTACTGTTGGAAGTCGTATAGGATCCACAAACGGAGATCCTATAGTTATTTCGTATAATTTTGTTAATCAAGAATTAGTAGTTGCTTTTGATACTGAGCAAACTTTAGAATCTATTACTGCTTTATCATTTAATAATAATTTTAGAGATAATAGTGCGCCAGCAAAAGACGTTAGAATTGATTCTATTATTGAAAATGCTTCATATAAATTTGAATTTTCTAAAAATTCTGCTAATGGTCCTTGGTTAAAAAATCCAATTATAAACATACAAAAATATTATCAATACAAATTTATTACTAGTCACCCCTCATTATCTGGATCTTTCTTAGAATTTTCACCGAGTATTAATAAAAATATTGTTACTACAGAATCGGTTAAAGGAATAGATATTCCTGGATCTGGATCTGCTAACACTTCATATATAACAGTAAAATTTGGTTTTGGTGATATCACTCCATCTAATAATTTCAATACAAAGAAAAATTTAGATTTTGTAAATTATTACTATTATGATAAAGCAGAAATTATTAATTCGGATAATTCATACTTATCAGTAATTGAAGACCCATTACAAGGAAATAAGATAGTAAATTATGTATCTCCATATTCTTTTGCATATTCTTTAAATAAATCTCCAGAATATGATGGCAGTGGAATTTATAACTATACTACATCATCGGTTTTTGCTACAGGAAAAATAGATAAAATATCAATCACTAATTCTGGTAAAAATTACAAAAAATTACCAGTTATTGAAGGTTGTAGAGTATCATCTGAATTTGAATGCATTCCTGAAATAAATTGGGATGATACTGATAAAAGAATTATTTCTGTTTCAGTTGCAAGACCTGGAAGTGGTTATTCAAATCCAGAAGTTATTGTAGTCGGAGACTATTCAAAAAAACCAGAATTTGATATTGTCAAAGGAAATGATGGCGAAATTATTGCTATCTTAATGAAAGACAATACTATAACATTTTCCCAAAAACCATTATTATTTGTAGTTGAAAAAAATATTAAAGCGTATTTTTCTAGTAATAATATCGGGTATCCAAAAAATTTAAAAATAGAATATAATGGTTCTAATTATTACAATGATAAATCTATAGTCTCCGCATTTACTTCTCACCAAATTTTACAAATTAGCAATTTTTCAGAAAATTCGTTTTTAAATGGAGAAATTATAAAACAATATGAAAACGGAGTGTTAATTGCTGAAGGTCAAATTTCTTCAGATGGATATAGAAATAAGATTAATATTTTAAAAATAAAAAATGTTGTTGGTGAATTTAAATCAGGTCTTACTGTAATTGGACAGTCAAAAAGAAATTCTGCTTTAGTTAATAAAGTTTTTTGCAGTATTTTTACTCCAGAAATTAAATCATACTACGATAATTTTGGTTATTTTGATAGTGATAGAGGAAGACTATCGACATCAAATCAAACACTAGCAGATTCTTATTTTTATCAAGATTATTCTTATGTCGTAAAATCTAAAACTCCTATTAATATTTGGAGAAAACTTGTTGAGCAAACTGTACATCCATCTGGATTTAAATTATTTGGCGAAGTTTCTATAGATGCTTCTGCATCTACACAGATGCCTGTAGATCAACAAAAATTTTCTACAGTTAGCATTATTCAACTTTGGAATGAAAAAACCAATAAAGTTACAATAGAAAGTACTAAACAACAGATAACTCAATCTGTTGTGCAAGTAAGAGATACTAATTTAAGAATAGGAAAAGGATCGGTATTAGCAAATTCTATAGATACTTCGGAAACTATTTCTTATCAATTTAATTTGTCGCAAAATTTTGATGGAAATATTAATCAATCTGGAAATAGAGTAGGAAGAAAAACATTCAATATGGTGCTTTCTGGAGTTGGTCCTTTAAATGTTTTAAATCCACATAATTTAATAATAACATTAGATGGAGTTTTACAAGAACCAGGAAAAGCATTTACTATTTCTGGATCAACAATTACTTTCAATCAAGCTCCACTTGGAGAAAGAATTTCAAATAATCAAGTAGTTGCAGCACAAAAGTTTGCTGGTAGATTAGTAAGATTTAAAGATAATACATTAAATAATCAATATTTCAAGAAAATTAAAAACATTGAAAATGATTTCAATGGAGTAACTAGAAGATTCTCTTTGTATTATGAAGATAACACACCTGCAGTTTTAGACGCAAAAGAAAATCTTTTAGTTTCATTGGATGGTGTATTACAAGAAAATAAAATAACACCACTTATTCCAGCAACATCTTCTTACTATATTGATAGGACTATCATTCCAAATCAAATTGTTTTCGTCGCACCGCCATTAAAATTAAATAATGAAAATCGTCAAAGATTTTTTGCTTACAGTGTAGGCAATTATGAGAGATTGGAAATTGATGAAAAATTATTTACTGGTGAAAGAAAAGGTCCATTTATTATAAGGACTGTATTTGGCAAAAGAACAATCACTATTGATAACGATAGAAGTGTATTGCTTTTCAGAGAAGGAGTTTTACAAACCAGAAATAGAGATTACACTATTACTGGGTCTGATATTATTTTTTCTGAAGCACCTAGACCTGGGCAAAAAATTAATATTCTTTATTTGTATGGAAGAGAAATAGAACCAAAATTAACTTTTTATAATTTTGAAGATAATAAGTATTATAATATTATTGATGTAATTGTCAATGGATCTTATTCTTACAAAGAATTATCAACTAGACCTACAGTTTATCAAGGGTCTAATATTTCTTCGTGGCAAGCAGTGGGAGAAGTTTTACAATTCAGTGCAACGCCAGGACAATCTACTACTAGATTTGTTATTAGGCAACAAAATAGTTTATTTGATATAACAAAAGATTTGAAATTTTCTTCTTCTGGGTTATCTGATTATACGATACCATCTAATGAAATAATTTCAATTTCTCAATTTACAGAAAATGATGAAAGATACGATTTAGTATATAAAACTAAGTCTGGTTGGATAGTAGGTACTTCTCTTACACCAAAACGCACAAATAATTTAGATGTTGGTGATTTAATCAAAATTGACGGTGAAAGAGATTATAGAAAAATCACACTTATTCCAGAAGTTTTAACTAAGTTAGGTCATAGATCTTCTGATTTAATAGAAAATAATCACTTCGGATTAATTGGTGTAACTCAATATAATGGTATTATAGATGGTATTGGTTTAAGTGTAATGGCATCTATTACAAATGGCAAGGTTACATCTTTGTCATGGAATAATAGAAAATATAGTGAATATGCCATTAGAGTTAATGAAGGGGTAATTATACCAAAAACAATTTCTGGTAGATACTCTTTTGTAGAATTAACAAATCCAAATTCTATAAGATTAAGAAACAATACTGTTATTAATGTTATCAATAAAAATGAAGGAGTTGTTGAATACAAGGGGGTTGCAATACAACCAAATGCATATGGATATGAGGAAACTCCACAACTAGTATTTGTTCCACAACCCTCCAGAGATGTTTATGGAAACATTACTGGACCAGTAACAGGTGGCGGCGCAACTGGTTTTGTGATAATGGACAGAGGTGAAATAATTGACGTAGTTTTAACAAATCCTGGAAGCGGTTATTCTGCTCCCCCTAAAGTTTATGTAACCAGAGGATATAAAATATTAAAATCTGCTGAAAAAATTATAAACAGCAGGACTGATTTATCTTTAGTTCCAAAAATTACATTTGAAAGTACTATTAGTCGTGTAATAGAAGTAATTAGAGATCCTAGAGATTTTCCAATTCAAATTATTTCTGATGTAAGATCAAGATATGATTCTACAAATCCAACTATAATACTATCTCCCCCACCTAGAAGTGTATCCATAGAAAATACTTCTAAAAATATTACATCTATTATTACACTAAATGCTCCAGAAGCAATATCTATTTCAGATATTCAATATTCTAGAATGTCTTTCTTTGCTTTCCCTCCAATTGTATCTACAATTGAATCTTTATTAAAAATAGTCACAGTAACTTCGGATTATGGTTTTGTAGACATTTATGAAGCAAATTTAAATAAAAACAAATATGAATATGGTAATTTAGGAAATAGATTTGAAGTTTATGAAAATATCAAATTTATGACAGATTATGGTATGTCCAATGTATCTGAGCATAATACATTAGAAATGTGGGAATTATATTATCCCAATTTAACTATTGAAAATTTTGCAGATAGAGGATTCTCTTCAATTTCTACAACTAATGATAAATGGAATACTACGTGGCCTTCTATACAAGAGTGTGGGTGTATTTTAGACAGTGGATTATCTTCTACAGACACCATTGTTTATGTGCCAAACACCTCTCGCTTCCCATCTCAAGGTAAATTACTAATAGGTAATGAATTAGTCACCTATACTGGCAAATTGAATGACCGTTTTACTGGGTGTGTCAGAGGTGCAGAAAATACTATTGCACAATCACACAATGCAGGTGATTACTTAAGAAGTTTGTTATAAACAGTATAAATATAAATAACTCGGAATTATCAGCAATTAAGCAAAGGGAATACTATGGCAGCCATTATTTCTGAAAAATTCAGAATTTTTAATGCGATTCAATTTTTAGAATCCTTA
>Ga0129333_10002744_pt1 | contig 16422 bp, 32 predicted proteins | sample CPB6_08_DNA_FD_94474 | JGI IMG/M metagenome (GOLD analysis project Ga0129333, IMG submission 94474) | Freshwater to marine salinity gradient microbial communities from Chesapeake Bay, USA - CPBay_Sum_0.6_0.8_DNA | ecosystem: Environmental > Aquatic > Marine > Coastal | place: USA: Chesapeake...
CTGGAGGAAATCATTATGAATATTGAAGCAAAAAGAACTAGAGCATTTACGCCTTTTGAAATTACATTCAAAATTGAAACAATTGAGGAAGCGCAAAAGTTTTACGCATTATTCAACACTATACCAGTATGCGATTTTCTGGGAAGAAATGAGTTTAAAACAGAAAGTGTACGCAGGTTGATAGCTGAACACTCTGGAGTACAAGAAACCATCCTTGACGATGAAACCCCAAAACTTATAAATTGCATGGAACTCTCATGAGAATCGACAATCCTAAGCCAGCCGAAATAAAAGCACTTCGCGAACGCTTCAAGCATACTCAGGTTCAAATGGCTGAAGTCCTGGAAGTAACGCCGCGTACGGTCCAGCATTGGGAGGGCGGGACCGCACCAATGAGCCAAGTCAAATTCATGTTCTATAAATCGCGCATTTGGGATTTAGCAGACAAGTATTCTGATGTTTTTAACGTCGAATACGAAGGCTTGGTAATCGGCGTCAAAGCCCAGATCGAATGGGGATACCCAGCGACCAGGGAAGAACCGGGGCAACCTGATTACTGCGTCCTTGAACTCATTAACGGTTTGCCGGGTGATATGTTCGATATAGATGTTCAGGAAAAAATCGAGGAAGCTATCTGGAAAATCATCGACGAGACAAACTCGCTTGATCCTGAGATTGACGATTTTGATTACGACATAGAAGCGTAACGGGATATCCCGACACGGTACAAAAAATAAAGGCCGGAATTATCCGGCCTTTTTTATGGATTCTACTTTGGCAACCATGCCGGAGGCTTTTCACACCAGTTCATACGATGCCCCTGTCCGTTGTAATAAACCGCGTAACCCTGCTCGACCATCGCCTTACCAACATCGAACTTCCCGGCGTAGACTGTTGCATCAATCCTGAAATACTTATCCCGCGTCATGTTCTCAAGCCTGATCGCTTTGTTGTCGCTCCGCTTAAGAATTGAGCCAAGATAAACTTTTGCAGAATCGGCCAGTTTTCGCTCTTCATCGCACTTGGCGCCGTGAATCTCAGGTGTGTCGATTCCGCGTATCCTGATCGGTACATCTTCGCACAAGATATCTGGACACCCTCGACCAGCGAAGTTTACGACGAATGTATCGCCGTCCACGACGCGAACGAAGTCAGCATGTACATTCATGCCTTCGTGTCGTATTTTCCCGTCCTCACCGCGACTGGAGGCGCTACACGGGTCGGCATAAAGCAATGCCAATAATACGATTGCGAACATCGCGGTAATTAAATAAAAATATCCGTCCGGTTTGTTGTATTTCATCTTTACCTCATTTAAGTTTTTCGTTTTCCTGGCAAATAAAATCTATCAGGCATTCAAGCTCACTTGGAGTCAAAACAATTAAGTCAGAATTGAAATTCTTCGTCATTGTTCTATCGTCCTTCGTGATTCTTATGGTTTTCTCTATTTTGCTGGTCAAAACATTTGCAAATCTATTTGCATGAATACCGACCAACAGACCGTCCATATAATCTGTATTTACGCTAGGGTGTGGACCTCCGAAAGCGCGGTAAGAAAAAATGGTTTTCGTGTCCATGCCGCGCAGGCAATCTTGAACACCATCGAGCAACCGCTTTTTTTTATCTGGATTCATGGCTAAGCATCCGTAGCAGAGTTATTTGCAGACTCGTTATCATCTGCCCTAACCCTTGTATCACGACTTCCAGGAAGCTGACCAGCAATTCCAGCGGAACTAATACCAGGACCGTGAAAAGGTCGAGCAGGGCCAACATAAGACGCAATATTAGAATCACGCTGATCGGCTTTAGCCTTGAGAAGATTGAGAAAAGGAATTGCATTGATTACCTCTTTGTGAAAATAAGGCATGGCTAATTGAAAATTATTTATTTTTTGTACGCATGACGCCATCTTAATGCGTCAACATTATTAATCGAATCCCGCTCTTCTTCTGTCATGTCATCATTGAACGGGTAAACATATTGCCTGCATCTTGGGCATTTCTCCTGATTTCTTGTGATAGCAGTATGGCAACACGTTGTAAACATCTGGCTATTCGTTGGCGAACTTAAGTAAACAGATGACATGGTTAATTTAACCTCGCCTTCTCAATGAAGATAAAGCTACCACCAGCAATGCTAGAGCAATTGGGGATTCTTTTTGTCCGATCTACGGCAAGGCACTCTCCTTCTTTCTGAAAATAACATCCATTGCACCCATCGCCAGAAGCAACACGCATCAACATCTTGCCATCGCACTCGAACATATTATTCTCGTCAAGCGGAATAGCATTGTTTTCGATAGACTCGATACCAGCACCGATAATCTGTTCTGCCGTTTTTTCGACAACCATCTTTACAACGTCAAGCAACTGCCCGCCATTCAGGATGACGATATTTGAATCGACTACAATGCCTTTGTGATTGGGATTTTCAGAATCCTCGACGATCAAATCCTTACGTTCATTTAGCAGGAATACGGACAAGTCGCCCATCATTTTGCTACGGAACTCATGAATTAACTGCTTAGGATCGATGCTTTTTTCTATCTCCTTATCAGTAATCAACTGCCTTGATTTAATGACGCACTTCATTTTGCCAAGCTCACCGGCAACAAATGAAAGGATGCTGCCGATATTGATGTCAACATCTTCCTCGTTATCGGTTATTTCAACTCTTACTGGGATATTTTTTTTCATATAAATTTGCTCTCGTCGATCTTGCCGGCCTGGAACTGCGACAAGGTATAGCCCGCCGTGTACTGGCAATGCGCGTATTCTTTGAATGTCCGCCACCGGCCCGCCCATTCAAGACCGATAGATTCGGCAATCTCTCCGCACTTCTCAAAAGTCTTGATGTTTTTCCAATCCGGCTTGCCGTCAACAATCGGAACAAAGTCGAAGGCGCATTGATGATTATGCCAAGACTGTCCAGGCTTCGCGTTCGTTACCTTTCGCCCTGGCGCCGTCCGGCCTTTCGCATACAGCGCCGCCTGAGCTTCGTTATCCCGATATGTTGATGTAATGATGACATCAATCCCTGCGGCTTGGCATTTTTCTATAAACGCGACCGCCATGCTTCGTACTTTAGGCCGCAGATCGGCCAAGTCTCGTGAGTTTTTCATTTAAAACTTCCTCCCATAAATAGGTTGCTTCAGTTTTGTAAACTTACTCGCACCCAAGCCAACAAAAATCCCGAAGGATAGCCACATAAACGACGACAACACAATTCCCAGGTAGATCGCGACCAAAGCCACGACCAGCAGGAAAGTTATTGTTACGCTACGCCACTTAGAAAATTCTGATTCTCTCATTACCGCAACCCCTTGCTTTCGGTAACGGTTTCCTGCCCGTTGTACTGCCCGCGTTTATGATATCCGGCGTGTTCTGGAACCCTTTTGTGCCGGAAGAAAACCATTTGCCCGATTTTCATTCCTGGCTTTAGCAACAAGGTATGATTCTCGTTCATGTTCTTAAACTCAAGCGTAAGCCTGGAGTTATGCCAATACGGATCGCACCAACCGGCGTTCAAATGCTCCAGGCCGCACCGCGCCATACTCGATTTCAATTTGTACTCGCACGATATGTCATCCGGCAAATTGAAACGTTCAACCGATGACGCCAACAGGAATTGCCCAGGTATCATTTCATATCCTTCATCGGTCATTTTTTTAACTACCGTGTTTATTTTGCCTTTTCTGGATAAGTCAACAACACGCGAACCCTTCAAAAAAAACAAAGTGTTTTCAAGCAAAAGAGTGTCGCCCAGTGTGATATCGATACTGGACCCGTTAACGTTTGCCGGATCGGCGGTAATGACGCCACGCTCGACCAAATCGAGCAATTCACAATATGACAGAACGCCGTACCGCCGCGTCGATTTGTAATGCAGACATATGATTCTGCCGATCAATGCCATCGCTACAATGACAGTTCCTACTATCCACATAACCCGCAATAATTCTTCAATATTCATGGTAAATAGACCCTTTATATTTTCTAAAATACGCCGGAAGCAATCATGCCACCAACACCAATAACGCCCGCGTTAGCCGCCTCGATCAATCCTCCCCAAAACTCGATCAACTCGCCCAGGTAAATTGAACACGCGAACACAACAACAACAAAGCACACGGAAAAAAGTAAAAATTTCGCCGCCACTTCTTCAGCCTTCTCTTCAATCTGTTTCATCTTCCAACCCCATAAATGTTTTTAAAAGCCTCTTCCCGGCAATCAGCCTCATCCATGACGCCATCATTAGCCAGCTTGCCGCAGTATTCGGAGAACCTGATGAAATCATCATCGGTTAAATCGATTCCATGAATCTCGGCATGAAACTTGAGATATTCATTGTCCTCTTCACCGACTGGTATTTTGCTCATGTCAAAGTGTCTCCTTTTGAAGAACGCCCCGGCGTTCACAAGATTCACCGGGACGCGAAGAAAATCTGGCCAAAACATAGTTACCAGGGGAAAGGTATCTCGAATTTCGGTAATTTAAACGCTGGCTTTTTAGCCAACGCGATTATCCTGTTCACGCGGTTTATCCTGTAGTTGAATATACTGTCCAGGTTCAACGTCAAATCATCCAGGATCAACGGGATCATTTTGCTTGCGGCATTAGCCATCTTCTCTGGATCGTTGCTCATGTAGTTTTCAAGAAAATCTTCATCTTCATAATCATCGATGACAACCGTAAACGCGTCAAGCGCATCAAGCTTCACCTTGTCCAGCAAACGATTCATTTCGTCGTCATCCAGCGGTTCTTCGTAGATTTTGCGATGAAGCGTTGGGTAATAATACTGATAATTGATTGGGTATTGAGTTTCAAAGAAAGCAAGGGTCGCCCCCAGTCTGGTCGCCAGCAAGGCATGTGCTATAACCATGTGTATGAAAAGCCTTGCGTGTTCTATGTTTGTAAAAATGTGCATGTTCAATCCTCTTCAAAGTAATCGCCCACTTTGGGCAGCATTGTTGATACGTTACGGGCATACAGATCGACCAAGGCTAACGCCTTATCGCCGGTAGAATACCCTCGCTCGGTCATAATGTTCTGTAACGTGCTTTTCGGGACACCTGACTTTTCTGCTATCTCATCGATTGTTGCCCCGGCATCGATAAGACCTTTTATAACGTATTTCCAGTCAACGCTACGCGTACCGCTCTTTAATCGCTTCCCCCTTGGCCTATCCTCATCTTCTGATTCTATGCCTTGGTACTCGACAAGCCCCTCAATGAGTATCATCTCAATGTATTTCATTTTCAGGATCGTCGCCTTTTCTATACTCACCGATCATCGGCAATGAATCCCGACCGATGTTCAGAACGTAATAGATTATTGCACTAACCGCTTTGTCTGCTTCGGCCCACTCCAGGTCGCCCCTGACTATAGCCTCAAGTTTATGCCGCGTCATTCCCAGTAGAAGAGCAAGCTCTTTGTTCGATAAACCGGTCCTGTCCTTAATCTCTCGCAAAAGGATTGACCAATCGACACGGCGCCTTGGGTGCTTGATTCGTTTTCTTGGTTCATCTTCAAAAGCTTCCGCGTCGTGAGATACGCCAATGTAACCCCTGTCGTTATAAACGAAATCCACTATTTGCTCCTTTTGCTGCTTCTCGTTTCTAAAATATCGATTCCATACAAATACTTCATCATGTGCTTTTTCATCCGATAAACTGGCGTTATAACCCCCTTGAAATCCTCAACGATAAAAACACCGTCGCGCCTATAACAAAAATCAGCAACATACCTGATTGCTGGCTTTTTGCGACCGTCCAGCACGACCGGAGCGATAAGCAGAAACTCAACCTGACGGACAAGTGTTTCTATTTCCCCATCCTTTTGCATCTGAAGCAATACAAGATACCGCTCGTATTCGCCCTTCGAGTCAAACTTGCCGAAAGCATTAACAATCTTCGTGTTTCTGTATTTGCTCATTTAAACCTCGTCAGCTTGTCCTGGTCCAGCGCGTAACCCTTGCCGCGTCCTGATAAGTCGGTTATGTTTTCATCCCGGCGAAGGTCGCGTTTTCGAGCGAATCCAGGAAAGTAAACGGTATTCGCCTTTCGATCAACGATAGCCAGAACATAGATATCGATGTCTGGATTCTCTTTCAGTGTGCATATCAGACGCCCGGTTTTGTATTCGGTCGCCTTTATGTCATACCTGAACCCGTCCAGGATGCCGTCATAACTTCCGGATCTTGGGTTCAGATCCAGAAGGGGAAATACGTTTCGCCATTTGGCGAACGCCCATTCCCCCATCATTCCAACGATATCGCCATCAATGCCTGATTGCGGCCCTATCTTCGCATCGTGGACGCCCAGGAATCTTGATGTCAATGCGCGTAACCTGCCAATCAGGTTACAGACGAGCATATCGAAGTCGTTTAACTCAATGACCATAAGGATCGTTATGTCTATGCCATTCGGTATGGCATTTAGAGCAAAGCCACCTAACTTCAAGCGGCTTACTGTAATCATCGTGATGTCCATGAATCCTGGTCGATTCCTTTCCGCACGATTCGCACGAAGCAGGCTTAATAAGCCTTCTGTCTCGAACCGCATTTCCCACAATGATATGCGCGGCCCGACGAACAACATTGTTATCTTGCCACTTATCCTTAGCTCTCTGAGCTGCGGCCCTTCCTTCTGGCGTCTGGATATACCTTTGTTTTGCAGCCTTTCTGCTCTCGCTCTGATCCCTGATGCGGTCATACTCCTTGTAATAGTCCGCATTTTCCCGGTAATTCTTTCGTGTATCAGCTTTAGTGCAATCCTTACACTTGTTTAAGTGTCCGTCTGCCATCATCTTATGCTTATAAAATGATGACAACGGCTTAACCTGTTCGCATTTAAAACATCGTTTTGAATCAGTCATGGCATTAATCCTGCGAAATAAAAATGCCCATTATAGACTAATTCTAATTAAAAGGTATATCATCCTCGAAATCATCATACGATGGTTGGGTTTGTGGCTTTGCCGCCCCCCTGCTTTGTGGTGCTTGGCTATCCGGCGGCTGGCCGGATCGATTTGATCCGACGAACTCGAACGAGTCCATCATTATTTCTGTTGAGTAATGGTCCTGTCCTTCCCTTTCCCATTTGCGGGTACGCAGGAATCCTTCGATAAGGATTTGGTCGCCCTTCTTAACGTAGTCGCCAATCACTTCGGCCCGCTTGCCGAATCCATTAACACGATGCCACTCGGTTTCCTCTTTCTTTTCGCCGGTTTGCTTGTCATTCCATTTTCGCGTAGTAGCTACGATCAACTGCACAACAGCAATTCCAGATGGCAAATTCCTTATTTCTGGATCTTGGCCGACTCGGCCCATTATTATCACCTTATTCATGCTAACCTCTTTTTCTTAAAAGTAAATTCTAACAAAAAACACAAAAAATATCCATTACTTAATTGCCATAAGCCCCATATCAAACCAAATCCTTTGAGTCCTCATAACTCCTTCCAGATGCGCCAATTTGACGTAATCTGTTTCAAAGTGCCGCGTCCTGCGGTCTATCTCATCATGGCACGAAGAACAGGCAAACGCCGCTTGATAGTCATCTGACTTCAATGCCATCCCGGCCCCGCCAACATGCGCCAAAACCGTAGTCTCTGGATTGAAATTGCAAACTGCTAACCTCACTTGGCATTGCTGGCCCTTGGCCGAATCCCTCAATTTCTTACTCTCAATCCTTTTGTTTTTCTGGTACATCACCCAATATCCTCGTATAAATTCCGCTATCCTCTGGCCGGCAACCGCCGTTCATCTTGATCGCCCTTACCGCCTCCCCGTACTTTTGTCTATCCTCTCTATTGAATCGCCAAGCCCAAAGCTCTCCTTCGCATCCACGCTTGATGAAATCATTACGGAACTTTTTATTTTCCTTGAACATTTCGACAACCAACATTACTTTCTTTCTCGGCCAGGGTGTATTTCCCCGGTAAAGCGTGAACTCGAATGAGTAATGGTCGTTAATAAACTTCAAAACCCTGTAAATCCAATACCGGCGCTTACCTCTATCCCTGTCTGCCAACATTCCTCTTTCGATTCTAGCTTCCCGTAGAATGTCATGTGTGCTTTTGCGTGTGCGTCCAATCAACTGACTTGCTGTTTTACTCACGATGAAAACCCCAAAATTATGTTTACTTGATCTTCGAGGTCATCCCGCGTGTAGTGCGTGAGATACCTCTCAAGAATGACGTCGATTGTTGCGCTATAAAGCGCCTCGAACTCAACCTCGTTCATCTTGGCGAATGAAATTGATTTAGCGACACGCTTTAGCTTGCCGAACGTGTCTACCTGAACATCGTAATAACCGGCCAGGATAGTTACCGCATCTCGGAATGAATCGAACGAACACTTAAGCACTTGCCCCTTATACTCGACTTCAGGACCATCCCAACATGCGAACCCCGCCCGCAGTAACCCAAAATACTTTTTCAAGAATTTCAGGTTACGCGGATGAGTTATCTCAACAACGTACTCCTTGCCTTCTGTAAGCGCCTCAAGGTCTTCAACGGCCTGCATATTGGTCGGAATTAGTCGCCCTTTGTAAGCCTTGAGGATTGTCTTTATCACTGTTTTTTCTTGTGCAGGAGAAGTTTCAACTGAACTTCGACCTGAGAATAAAGCGAATTAAGATCGCCAACATTCCAGATCGTGTAATCCGGCTTAATCGCATCCATTTGGTTTTCGGAAATATGCGCGGAATCGTCGCCCAGATCGCGGAATGGTTGATCGTTCTGGACGCGGATCAAGATGAACCCGCGTGAACGTAAGGCTTGTGCTTCGGTAAAAAACCGGCAATCTGAGACAACAAACCTGTCCTGGTAGCACGGATGTTCCAACAAAGTTTCCATGCGATGAAACAGATCCATTATCCACAAATCTGGATGCACCTTTTGACGGCCCCATTCAGTGCCAAGTGTTTGGCACAATTGCCGAAAAGACTTGCCTATGGCCGGGTGTACCTCTTCTTTACCGAAATCAACCCAGTCAATAAAAGGTGTTGCGGCCCGTACCGCATCTTTCACCGGATCGGCGAAAGCCAGTTCTATGAACCCATAATTCTCGGCGAGGTATTTTGCAATGGTGCTTTTACCAGTCCCAGCCTTTCCTATTAATCCAATTCTCATTTCTTTCCCCTTATAAAATAATCAGTTAATCTCTCGATAACGTCGTCAGATGTATGGCCGTCGAAATCAGGAGCATAGTCATATGTCGTAAAACCTTTACCGTTCAGCAAGTTCCAGAATGAACTTGGCAAATGATAGGTAATCTGTTTGCCGCCCAGGTCCATTCCGGCAATGAAGTATCCCTTGAAGAATGTGCCGTCCGAATGCTTCTCGGCCCGCCAGGACAGTCCGGGATTGGACGCCATCAGCGAACAGAAAAGAACGTGCCGATGCAAGTACAGTTCATCGAACGTATGATACCCATCTGAAATTTCACCCGTTTCTCTTGTCATGTTTTCCCCTTTTGTAAAATGAGCGTTTATTCTCTAACATTTTTGGTGTCGTTGTAAAGTTTTTTCGCAATGTCATAGGCCCAATGGCGATAACAGTGCCATCGTGCAATTCACCATGAATCGCCACCGGCTTACCGAACACCCGCGAGACTTCGCCCAGGAACTCAGCGAAGTCTGGTGCTTCCCTTTTGATGTGAACAAACAGTTCACGCTTCTCTTCGTTGTTCACGCCATTTGCTTGAAGTGTTCAGGACAATACCAACGACCCTCAGCGCCTCTAACCGAATGCGACAACACTCCGGCATTAGGGCAATTGCCATAACAGCATTCGACAAATCCGACATCCTCTCGCTTTTTGATCTTACCGTCCTTGTAATGTTTCTTAATCAGGGCTTTGTGTTCTTCATATCTTTGCTCAAGCGATACCTTTCCCCTGTCGGCTAGAATCCTCTCCCATTCTGCCCGAATATTAGGCGGCATCCGTACCGGCGCATCAGGGCTTGGCAATTGCTTCTGTTGGTGTCGATCAATCATTTCCTTCTCTCTCGCTATGCTTTTCCTTACCCTGTCGATCTCATACGCCATAGTGGCAATTTGAGGAATGGTAGGCATTTCGCCCTTTGAATCAATAACGCATTTTCGATATGCCTCCTCTAATGACTCAGGATCGATGTTTTTCACTAAGGCATAGAACCGCCTTCCCAACTCCGCTTTCTCGCCGTCATCGGTAACTGCGTTGAAAAATGGCACAGGATAACCGTACTGCATTTGCGTAATTATGTCCCAGACTACTCTCTTTGTGCTTTTTACTTGGTCGTTCATTTCACTTCCTCTTGGTTGCTAAAAAGGGATTTTTTCTTCATCAAGTTCTTTTTTCCATGCCTTCAAATCAGCAAGAATCTTCTCAAGCTCTTCTGGCGTATGCTCAGAAGGTTTCTTTTTGCCCGGCAAATAAAAGTAATGAGATTGTATAGCTACGATTTGTCCGGTTAAGTGCCTCTTTATGTTTTCCATTCTTTGCGCGAAATCCTTATCCGATCTCGCCTTCATCCTGGCCTGCTCCTCGATTCTCTCCTTTTCCTGCTTCGATAACCCGCTTGTCTTGTCATTCAAGTACCATTCGGCCCTGAATCTCTCCCATTGCTTTTCCAGCATAAATTCGATTGCGGCCTGGACCGTGATTCCGGCAAGTTTGGCTTGGTTAGGGATTACGTTGAATGCGCGTAATGTCATCACGACTTTGTTCTTCACCCTCCTGTGTTCGGCAAGCTCGGCTATAACGCTCTCTTCAACACCATGCGAACGGATCGCCGCCAGTGCATCATCGTTAATCCACTTCTTCTCGGCTATCGCCTTCTTCGGTTTTTCAGGAACAAGGTCGTTTAGTGTTTCGCCTGCCGCGATGAACTCGCCCTCGATTGCTTCGTCTTTCGTTTTCTTTTGGATCTTACGAAGTAAGATCTTTTCTTTTTCTTTAGTATTTATATCAGTCTTACTATAGTCCCACATTTTGGTACTGGGCAAATCATCAAAAACACCCGTCAAAGCCGCGTCATTACTGGGTTTCTCAATAAATTCTTCCAAGTCCTGTTTTTTGGTACTGGGGTCGTCAAATCCTATAGGGCAGTCCTGAATTTTGGTACTGGGAGAAGTTGTTGATTTTATTTCACTTTCTTTATGGCAGTCCTGAATTTTGGTACTGGGCTTTTGGGGGTAGTCCTGAATTTTGGTACTGGGCGTATTTCCTGCGTTTCTGTAGTCAAAGGCCCAGTATTCATAATCGAAGCCTTTTTTCGTTTGAGTCTTGGTTCTTTTCATGTAACCAAGATCGATGAGCCGATTTATTGAAGCGTAAACGGTATTTCTTGATCTCGACAAAGCACGCGTGATCTCTGTAGGATTTATAACCCAGAAGTCAGGCTTTGTCAGAATGTAGGATAGAACACGAAAATCATTGTCCTTTAACTCTGGATCAATGATTAATGTGTTTTTTATTTTTGTGAAATTTCCAACGCTTTCATCTCTGAAAATGTGTTGAACTGCATTCTTTTTCCGCATATAATTAAATCTCTTGAGATGCGTTAAGTATAAGGCCGGAGTGTTCGATCAAAACACCCGGCCATTTTTTTGCCTATTCTTCGTTTGTATTGAAAGTTATATCTTCGATAGTAATTTCAACCTTGAAAGGGTCGTCTCTGTCTGTTTCAACTTCAAAATTAATGACACCTTTCACGCTAAGGCTACGAACAACTTCATAAAACTCGCGCATTAAATCATCTGATGCCTCCTCGACGTATCGCTTTGGTTCTTTTTTGCCTTGCTTTACCCCGACAATGATACAGCACATGGCAATTTCTCTCAATGTTAGGCCCGCATCTGGATTCATGAATGTTTCATCAAAATCAACAAATGGGTCATACGACCTGAATATAGTTTGATTTTGCCTTGGTTCGATGGTTGTTTTCTTTTTAGTCATTTTTTTTCCCGTAATGTGTTCTGACATAAGCCATTAGGCCGCGCCTTTTGTTGCCGCCTGCCGCTTTAATTGCGCGTTCAACGCCCCGTCTATCGGCCCTATAAAGATCGATGAAAACGCCATCAACCTTTGCAAGCCCAAGGACATGCAATTTGATTCGGTTATAATTGAAAACGGCCTTGCTGACTTCGAACCAACCTGGACCGGGCTTGTTTGGTCGAAGTTTACTCATAATGTTTCTCCATCAGTGTTGACAACATTGGCGCGAAATACGGCCCTAGAAAACCCCAGTGGCGTAGCACTGCGTATGTTGTGACGATCAGGTCCAGGGGGGCATTTATGGATTCTGTCATCAGGTTCTCCCAGTCCATCAATCTCATTCTTTTCTGGCATTACAAAGCCACCTCCGATCCACAGGCAGGTTTTCTTTGTATAATTATCGCCTATGTTGTAGCCGGTAAAATGATGAGGACTAAATATGTAGTCTGGTTTTCTCCAGTGACTTGAAATGTTGCTTACTGGATTCTCAATGAAATAAGGGGCTTCAGATCACTCGCAGAATTCAGCGGCAGTAGCGAACATTTCAATTGATGTTGCCAGTCTTCTAAGGCCTTTACCCTTGAACCATCTTGCACCTGAAACCGCAACATGGTCACATGGCGGGAAAGCCGCAACGAACGCAATCCTATTTCTATCAACTGGACATAGCCAAGGCTTTGTTAAGTCCCAATGAACCTTATGAAGTCTCCCGTCAGTGGTTACTCCATCTGAATCATAAGCTGGCGGATGCTGTATATCCACTATCCAGCAATCGAACCCAGCTTCCAACCAAGGATCAACCATTTTTCCACTTACATCAAAAAGGCTTATAACTGTGTCTTTCATAATTCCACATCCTATTCTGATTTAGCCATCAGTGTTGACAACATTTGCCGCGCCGCACTCAGGCAGGCCGATTTATCCAAGCGTCCCCAGTCTCTTAACTTAGCCGCCTTGATGTAACCCTTAAGCGCCTGGATGCGGTCGTATTCACGCTCAGGTAATGAAGTGCCTATCGAGTTAATCCACTCGATTTCCTGTTCCGTCCTCCACGCTTCGCGCATTTTCTTTTTTCTTTGGTTGTATGTCATTGCCATTTCTAATCCTATTTTTGCTCAAATTTAAAACAGGTTCTATTCTGTAGCTCACCGCCCCAGAACAGATCGCCCTCGTAATCTTTATTGCCAAGTCGCCTTAGCAATGAAGTCTTATTAACGCCACCAATGAATCCTTTCTTTTTGTGAAACTCATAAACTCGGCATCTCCCTATACCCTGGCCGGTCCCGATGCTATCAGGAATGAATAACCGGCATTGGATACAGCTTGCCGTCATTCGTTGTCCCTGTTCTGCAAACTCCCCTCGAACAAGTCATTGAGATCAAGCGTGTAGTTGCTTGCCTCGATAATCTTGTTCCAGAATCGCGTTGAAGGATACCGCGTGTTGATCGACCATTTAAAAACGGTGATAGCCGATGTTCCAACCTGATCGGCGAAACGCCCGAAAACGTCCATTTTATTCTCGTCGGTTTCGCCAGCCTTCTTGTTCAAAAATTTAGATAGTGCAGTCATCTTCTCCTCTTGTGTTGTTTTCAAATTTCCGAAAAGTATATTTGACCTAAAAGTAAAAATCAAATAAACTTAAACCTCACTTGGGTTCTGGTTCAGGTGGTTTGTTTTTTGAGAGGCCCCTAGCGGATAGTGGGGCTAGTTACTTCCGCTGTATAGTGAAGGCGGCGGTTCGCGATTATCATTTCGGCCAGCCGCGTCATATGAGATCAGAGAGAATTTTTAGGTAGTAGTCGCCGGATGGCCGTCGATGAGACTCCAAGGAGTTACCGAAGAAACTTGATGATTTGCCGGAGGCTATACCCGCACAGTCCTTGCGGTGAGCCGATTAAATGCGGCGTGGACGGATCATCAAGAAGTGCATCGATAACGCCGCCCGCGCCGGTGTGCTTCTTAATGGTCCTAGCCTGACGGGTCACAACGTCAATAAACAAACCGTGAAAGTCGGTAATTCGACACAACCTAATTAACTGGGGTTGCGTTCGGTATTAGTGGATAAGAAGAGTATGCGCTTGCCGGCAAAGTTTGTGCATACTGGCTAGGATCATTTTTTAATACATTCAACCTTTACGAAAAGGAAAGACAATGAAAATAGAACCAAAAGACAATCTACCGATTGGCACAGAAATGACGGACCAGAGACCAATGAATATGTCCATTGCCACCAGCGACACCAAGGCAATGATCGAGGCCCGGTACTTGGTTGCCTATCGCAATCCGCGCAACTGGGATCAGGTACGGCTGGACATCCTCGGCGAGTGCAAGCGTCCCGCCTTCGCAAACAATCCATCGGCTTATTACATCAAGCCAATTGGCAAGGGTGTTCGCGGCCTTGGCATTCGATTTACAGAAGTCGCCCTGCGGTGCATGAAGAACGTGCTGATCGAAAGCAACATGATTTATGAGGACGATAAGAAGGAAATCCATCGTGTTTCCGTTACCGACCTCGAAGCGAACATCACATATCCGCTGGATGTGAAGGTAGAAAAGACCGTAGAGCGTAACCGCCCTGATGACGGCAACTTTATCTCAGTCAGGAAAAATAGCCTTGGCAAGCCCGTTTATACGGTAGTCGCCAGCGAAGATGATCTTCTCAATAAACGAGGCGCCATGATATCGAAAGCGATACGGACGCTCGGCAATCGTATCATCCCAGGAGACATCCAGGACGAGGCAATAGAAACAATCCTGAAGGTACGCCAGGACACGACCGCAAAAGATCCCCAGAGCGAAAAGAAGCGCATTATCGATGCGTTCGCAGGTATTGGCGTCAATGCAGAAATGCTGGCCGATTACCTGGACCATCCTATCGAACAATCGTCGCCACAAGAATTAATGGACCTTCGCGGCATTTACGGCGCCATAAAAGATGGCGAGGCATCATGGCGCCAAGTGATGAACAACAAGGCAGACGAAGCGCCGGACGCCGGACAGGCGCGGACAACGCCGGACAAAAAAGCAAATGTGTCCACTACTGATCCGGTTAACCAGAAAGATGAAGAACCGAAGAAGGATGGACTTCCAGAATATCCATCCGACCGATTCGCGTTCAATTCAAAGAAATGGATGGAGGATGTAACAAGCGGATCGAAAACCACAGAACAAATCATAACCGCGATTTCGGCAAAGTTCACGATGTCAGAATCGCAAATCAACACAATCAAATCTTGGAGTAACAAATGATGATTCCAGCAATAGCGGCAAATGACAAAAGAGTACAGCACCTTCATCTTGAACAAGGCTCTCAAGAATGGCACGAGTATCGATCAAAGCATTATGGCGCATCTGAACTGAAAGCCGCCCTCGGCATTGATCCGCACATGAGTCGATACGACCTTATGGCGTTCAAGAAATTCGGTATTAAGAAGGGTCATAGCGATTACGTCCAAAACAACGTACTGCAATTCGGCCATGACGTTGAAGTTATCTGCCGGGATATTTTCTCCGAACACGAAGGCGTTATGCTCGAACCGGCGGTTTATTCTTACGGGATGCTCAGTGCTTCAGTCGATGGTATCGACGATCTTGAAACCGTTGTGCTTGAATGCAAGCAAGCCAATAAAGAACTGTACGAGGACGTACGCGCCGGGAAGTGTCCAGATATACATTACCCACAGTGCCAGCAGGTTTTGCTCGTTACAGGATGCCCACGTTTGATTTTCGCGGTAACTGGCGGGACCGTAGAAACAACCGAATACGTTGAAGTAAAGCCGGACGAAAAATACTGGAAGTTTATCTTGATGACTTGGGAAATCTTCCATGATGAACTGCAAGATTTTAAGCTCCGTGAAGAAAAGGAAGTGCATGAAGTAGTCGAACGTGGAACTCTTCCGGCAATCATCCTGAATGTTGAAGGCAGGATGTTAAGCAACAATCTTGATGTGTTCATGGTGAAAGCCAAGGAGTTTGTTGGTGAGTTCAACCTGACACCAAAGGACGATGCGGAGTTCGCCCAGGCCGAAAGCGATCTGAAGGTGTTGAAAAAAACACGCGAAGAACTGAAGTCGGCAAAAGAAAATGCCATGAATCAAACCGGATCTATCATGGACGCGATCAAAATTATTGACGAAGCCGATAGCCTTTTCCAAAAAGCTCAATCTGCTCTTGAAAGGGCCGTCAAGGCGCAAAAGGAATCTATCCGCGCCGATATAGCAGAGAAGGCAAGAACGTCTATCACGCTTTATGCCAGGGGTATAAATTCAGACCTGGGCGGAATCTTCACAATAACCCCTCAGTTCCCAGACTTCAGCGAAGCAATGAAGGGTAAGAAAACAATCAAGGGTTGCCAGGATGCCGTTGACTTAATGCTGTCCGAATGCAAGGCAAGCATCTTGACCCAGTCAAAGCATATCAAAGAATGCTTCGATTACTTCCA
>Ga0129333_10002745_pt1 | contig 16413 bp, 23 predicted proteins | sample CPB6_08_DNA_FD_94474 | JGI IMG/M metagenome (GOLD analysis project Ga0129333, IMG submission 94474) | Freshwater to marine salinity gradient microbial communities from Chesapeake Bay, USA - CPBay_Sum_0.6_0.8_DNA | ecosystem: Environmental > Aquatic > Marine > Coastal | place: USA: Chesapeake...
ACCAGATGCATATGGTAGGCGCACTACGGTTGGCGGTGAGATCCCGCCCACCTGCAGCCCAATTTTATGAATTCCTTCGGCGAAGGCAAGTGACGGACTGCCAGACCTGGGACAATGCGGAACTCCTCGGCCCCGAACTGAGCCGTGACTTCACCTGAACGTGTATTGAACTCGTCATCCATTACGTCAGGCAGGTCTAGTACGGGAATAATCTATTACGTCGCCCTGGCCAGGACGGTTGGTATACCTTATGAGAGGCTGATTCGCGATACAGCCTGCGCACCATAAGGGGTATGGAGGTTCGATGCCTCCCCAGGGCCACTATGTACATTACTTAGGAGGGCTATATGTCAAATCACCTCGCCGGGGAAATCCCATCATTCAGTGAACTGCTCGACGCAGCAGACAGTAACGCTTCAACAGATTGGGAGATGGGTTTTATCTCAGACATGAAGGACAGATATTCCCAATACGGTAGCGACACTTATGTCAGTGATAAACAACTCGAACAACTTGAGCGCATTGCTAAGTGGGATTAATGTTATGGCGTACTGGGAATTAGTCACAATTACCGAGCCCATAGCTCGTAAAGCGTATCTCTGCGAAGCCTGTCAATGCGTTAATCACCTCTCCAAGAGGGATGTAACTGCTGAGGAATGGGCTACGATTCAAAAGGCCCGCGAAGAAGGCTGTAAGATACTGCCAGGAACTAGTTACATAAAAATAAAAGGCAAGTACGACGGAGATTTCATTACGTTCCGCGCAAGACCAGAGATAGACGATATTGCTCAGAAATACGATTGTTACGAAGATTAAAGGGAGAACATATGACTAACTCAGAAATTTGGGCCATCCTCGATATCCGAGGGCTGGCCCTTCATTGTTATCATTCAGGCGTCGATAACGAGTCTGATCGAAAAGATATCCGCTCGCCAGAGCATACCGTTTTCAATTTTGTCGAACGCTACCTTTTACAGATCGTCGACACGATTCCATTGAACCATATCATCGCTGTCCACGATTCCGGAAGCGAGTACCGTAAGATCAGGTACCCAGAATACAAAGCTAATCGCGAAGAGGCTGAGCCTGCGGTGCATGAGGCTCACAAAGCATCTTTCGATGCTGTGAAAAACCTGCTGCATTCCTTAGGGATACCACAATGTTACAACCCAAACACGGAGGCGGACGACGTTATTGCCTACCTTGCCAAGCGCCTGCCTGGATCCAAGCTGATATATACAGTGGACGGGGATTTGACGCAGTTGATCGATGACGATACCGCTGTCTTTCTGAAAGGCGACCCCGTCGAAGGCTTCACCCACAAAGACATTTTCGTTGAACCCAAACATGTCGCCCTCTTCAAATCCTTGTGCGGCGACAGCTCTGACCATATCAAAGGCGTGAAAGGCTTCGGCCCCGCGACTTGGTTAAAACTGTGCGAGCAGCTCGGCGACGAGGGGCTCGACCAGATGGTGAGCGCCATCGAAGATCAGGATCTAGCCAAGCAATGGTTGGACAGCCTGATAGAAACATGCCCAGCGCTGAAGACCGTCTTCGCTGATCTCGAAGGATGGGTTCTAGCTTACGATCTCGTTAAGCTGCACCCTGAATTCGTCAACAAGATGATGGGCAACAAGAAGACATGCTATCGCTTGTCGTGGGTAAAGCGGCTGCCGAGCGAAGGTAACTTGCTCAAGCTTAGTCAGGACATTCATGCCCGCTGGCTGCCGGAAAAAGTCGGGCACCTCCTGCCACAAGTTCGTCAGCTCGTGCGCCTTCCAGACTGGGACGACGAAGTCATTCCATCCCTAGCAGGATTATTCAAGCAGTCTAGGTTCGTGAGCCTGGACTGGGAAACCTGGGCGCCAGAACATAAGCCATTCAAGGAAGCAGCCAACGGCGAATACGTCGATATGCTATCCTCGAAGATCTGTGGGACTGGTTTTACCTGTGGGCAGAATCACGAGTTCACCTTTTACTTTCAGTGGGATCATGCTGATGAGGAAAACAATATTCCAAAGCAGTACCTCCCCGAGATACTAAAGGCTGTTCCTACCGACATGCCGGTGATCGCGCATAACACGATATTTGAGCGTACCGTTTTCCTAAACGAGTTTGACCAGGAGATACCTAATCTTCATGACACAAAGCTGATGTCAGGCCATGTAGACGAAGCTAATTCGAATTCATTGAAGGATCTAACTCTTGCTTGGTTTCGGTATAACCAAACGCATTATCGCGACATCATCCCTGAAGGCAAGACCATGCGTGACTTCTCAGGTGAGCATGTCTTCGAGTACGGCGCGGATGATCCGTGGGTGACCGCCCACCTCTATGACCTGTTCAAAATCATCCTGATGACCGAAGGCTCTTGGGTGTTCGTGCGTGAGCAGGAATTTACGGCTATGTACCCGCTGTCCGATGCTTATATTGCTGGGGTCGACACAGATTTCGCCGAGGTTGAGCGGCAGCAGAAGGAAGATCAAGCGACTCTGGATGACTGCATGACCAGGATGCGGGCTTTGCTGGAAGACAATCAGACTTCTGATGCGATCCAAGCTGGCGCCGATAATTGGTTCCAGGAGTTGGTTGCAAACAAGAAAGGCGAACTTGAGTACCTCAAGAAGCACATCAAAGCTCTGGCATCGCGTCGATCAGATTTTTATCAAGAGATTTGCAACGACGCGGTCGTTAAAAAAGCTAAACTCGACAAATATATCAACCCGTCGGTGACCTCTGCCGAATTGGTTTCGGTTATCGAGCTGCAAGAGTCACTCCTCGAGGAGAAGTTTAATGTAGCCAACAGGACTACCACCCCGTTATGGCAGAATGCCCTGGATTCGGCGACATACCTACCATTCACCGTCACTGAAACCAAGGCTAGATTTGCCTTTACCTTGGCTACGCTGAATAAATTGAATCAGTTCCTTGGGCTGCCAACATGGACGCAGGAAAATTTCACTCTGGATAAGCTAAATCAGATGATTCGTAATCCTGAACTGACGTCGAAGCAGCGCCACTATGCAGACATGGTGCATTCGTGCCTTATGTCGAACGGTAAGCACGGCAAGCTGGAGGAATATGGGTATCTGAAGAAGCTCTATGAGAGCAATTTCCAGGGCGAGCCGGAGAAAGAAGGCACCGAGCTGAATCTCAACAGTCCCAAGCAGATGACCGAGCTTTTATACGCCATCTTGGGGCTGCCTATTGAAGTTCGCAACTTGGATATTTCAAAGGCCAGGAAGCTGCATGGCTTGAATGGGGCGCCCAAGACCGACAAGGATGCGATCAACCATGCGATTGCGTATGGCCATGCCTCCGGCTGGAAGAAGGAGTTCCTGGAGTTGCTGCGCGAAGCTAAGAGCTGCATGACCAGAGACAGCTTGTTCTATAGCAAGTTTCCGCTCTGGAAGCATCCAATCGACGGCCTCATGCATCCTCAGTTCAACCAGATCGGTACTGAGAGCCGCCGCCCGTCTGGAAGCAATCCGAATATGCTTCAGTTGTCCAAGAAGGGCGAAGGTGTTAAGGTCAGACGCTCGATTATCCCGAACAGCAAGCTTGGCCATGACCTCATCGTTACGGCGGACTGGGCGGCACAAGAGTTGCGTGTTGTGGCCGCGCTATCGCAAGACCAGAACATGCTTAACTGTTATGTCGGGGAGCATCTGGTCGACATCCATGGATTCACTGCGGCATTCATGTTGGGGGTTGAGTACCCTGAGTATATTTCCGGCCTTAAAGGCGATGATCCCGTCATTGCCCAGAAGTACAAGGACAACCGTGGCTATGCCAAGAACGTCAACTTCGGCTCTATCTATGGCATCGGCAAGGCCAAGCTGGCCAGACAGCTCTTGATGCCGGAAGAAGTGTCCAGGAAGTTCCTGGAAGCCAAGAAAGCGGCTTACCCTGGCGTCGAGACCTGGAGAGATGTCATGATCAACCAGCTGGAGCTTACCGGGTATTTCACAACCCAGTTTGGCAGCAGACGACACCTATACGAGAAACTCTATGATCCTGATTCAGACTTGGTGGCCTATTACAAACGGGCGGCCATCAACTTTATGATTCAAGGGTGCTGCGCCGATTACCTTAAGAAAGTATTGGCCGACTTGCATCGCAAGCAAACCTATTACCGACACGATGCGGTGCTAGTGGCGCCGATTTACGATGAGTTGGTGAACAGTATCAATCACAGGACTGCCGTACCCTTCATCCTTGAGCTCTATGAGGTGATGACGCAAGGTATTCCTGGGTTGGCTATACCCATGCTGGCCGCTCCGGCGTTGGGCTTAAACTTCGCTGATCAGATCGAGATTCTGGAGGATGAGAACCAACCTCTCACCGCAGAGAAGATCGAAAAGGCGATCGAATTGGCGTTTTCAGGGAGTAAAAAATAATGGTAGACAGCTTCAATATGCAGTACAAGATCTCAGACAATCCTGGAGGGCAGGACGTTATGCGTGTTGAGTTTCCCTTGGCCGAGGCCACAGAGCCATCCCGGCTGCTGGTTCCTGCGCACGTCGCAGAGACTCCTCCAAGAAAGCTCGTATTCTCCGTCCGAGGAGGTACAGTTGAGCAGCCCTATCCTTTATTGTGTGTGGGCTATTCTGACTCCACTACACGCTTTGCGGTTAACTTGACCAACTTTTCAAAGCTCGCCGAGCACATACTTATCGATAACGAAGAAGGCGCGATCGCCTATGTCGAAGGTACATAATACAGCCTTGCCGTATGTGCCGGCACCGCACCGCATCAAGGGCCTGGAGCATTTCTACTTCGGGCACAAATCCACAGGGGACTGCTGCCCTGTGGTGGTCAACATGAAGACAGGAAAGACCCTTGAGTTCACCTGGGAAGATCTGGAGCAATATGCCAGATCGAGCGGGTTCATTATCAACGAAGACAAACTGGAGTAAGTATGGACTCACAGAAGACAGCGGCCCAGATCGCTATAGAAAAACTGGTAAATGACCACCCTGATGTCGACAATCAGACTTTCTCTGTTACCACACAGATGGTCTCGGTAGCGCAGGCGACCGGTAAATCTGGAGCAGAAAAGAAGAAGATGGTGCTCAAATCGCTTGAAGCTTTAGGGATAAAACTGGCTGGATTTATTGGCGCTCTTATCATTGAACTGGCTAAAGCCTGGGTGATGGAAGAGCTTTCGAAAAAGACTAGGGGGTAGTATGGGCAACGATACTCCACTGATAGCACTGAAATACGTAGGACATTTTGCGCTTAACCAGCCTGCCGACCCTCCTGTATATAAGACCCCAGGGTCAGCTGGCGTCGATCTGCATGCCGCCATTCCGAACCATACTATCCTTTTACCCGGATCCAGGATTCTGATTCCGACAGGGATCGCCGTTGCTATCTCAGACCCCTCCTTGGTCGGGGTAGTGTGTAGTCGCTCTGGGATATTCAACAACTTCGGAGTGCGCGTAGGTCAGGGCGTCGGCATTATCGACAGCGATTACCGTGAAGAAATTGGTGTAATCCTGCAGAATGACGATACGTCCAATGCCTTCAAAATCAAGCCCGGTATGCGTATCGCGCAGTTGTTGTTCATGCCGGTTACGCAAGTTAAGTTTGAAATCGTCCATGACCTCGATGAGACCGAACGCAAGGGCGGCTTTGGCCACACAGGTTTGGAGGGGTAATATGGCACACGAGATGCTTGTCGTATGGGATACTGAAACCACAGCATTTAACGGCCACTGCGTTGAGTTGGCGGCACGTATACACCTGCCGAGCGGAAAGTATCACGAGTGGTACGAAAAGATGAAGCCATCCTCGCCGATCCAGGCTGGCGCGGAAGCGGTTCACGGCATATCGAATGACATGGTTGCCAACTGCCGACCGGACACAGTCGTCGTGAAAGAATGGTGGGACGATGTTCAGGCTTTACAAGCTGAAGAAGGTGCTGATCTGATATTTGCTGGACATAACCTTGCGTTTGATATTAGGATCATCCAGCAGTACGAAGGGGTGGATATCTTACGCGTCCCTTGGATTTGCACGGTAAAACTGGGTAGACGGTATTCTCCTTACGCGCCCAACCATAAGCTGCAACCGCTCCACGATTACCTGGGTCTCGATAGCTCACAGTACAAGGCGCATGGTGCGATGGATGACTGCCATATGTGTTACAACATACTGTCAGTTTACCAGAAGCGCACTGGTGCCACCTACCGGCAGCTGGCCGATGCCAGAAAGATTCCTGTTATTCTGGAAACTGTACCTTTCGGCAAGTGGAAAGATACCCCATTCAGGCTGGTCCCGGTAGCATATTTGGACTGGATCATTGGGCAAGGGGATATTGATGAGGATGTAAGGCATACTGCTTTACACGAGAAAGCACAGCGCCGTCGGGCAGGATCGATGCAATGAGCAAGGATAATGACGGTACCTATCTGCAGGATAAACTGCAAGCAGCGCTTAAGCCTTATTCCGAAATGCGTAAGGCATTTTGGCACCGGTTCCCAGATACCAAGTCGGCCGGAGGCTTTCGATTCCTGAGCCCGCAACCTTCAGACTATTTGTTTGTGGCGCCTGGGGTTGCGCTGCTGATTGAATGCAAGTCCACGCGGGTAGGTGCCGATATTATTACGCTCGCGCATCATGGCGACGTAGGCAAGCGCCAGATCGCTAAACACAAGCTCTGGCACCGGGCCGGCCATCCATCCTTGTATCTTTATGGAGACCTATCAATCGATGTCTTCCATTTTTATGATGGGCGTGACGTCGTTTCGAAGAACAGGAGTGCCAAACCGGTCCTGATAGGAGCGATCTCATCACTTCCTGCGTATATTGCTGGCATTGATAAATGGGGTGAAGTCGCTGAGAGGGGGATGTTAAATGCAATCGTATGAGATTTTCATCCCAAACATACTATCTCAGTCCAGTACTTTATCTTATGGTATCGAAGATACCATAGGGTTAAGAGGACATGTTGGGGTAGTTCTTTCCGGAGCGGTATCGGAGAACCGTGCAGTTCTTGGCTATGAGTCGTTCATAGCCACGCGTTTGGCGGGCGCCGGGGACCTTCTCAACCTTGAATCAATCTTTGCTGACGAGAGCGGCTACAGTGAGTTTGTCTGTGAGTCTCCGAAGGCGGAGGTCGCGGTCATCAGTGCGGAATATTTTCGCCGCGGCATAGGTCACCCATCTACTCATCAGGAAGTTCAGCTGGCCATGGCCAAAGAGTTGATGCGTAGGCTTTACCAGCATCAGTGTGACATTAATGACACGTTCTCAAACTTCAGCCATGGTCGAATTGAAGAACGTGTGTTATGGGCATTGCGCCGACTACAGAAGGTGGTAGGCAGCAACGTCCTTTACGTTAAGCAAAGAAGGCTTGCAGCGCATCTTGGGGTTGCCAAGGAGACGGTGAGCCGCGCACTTGGTGAATTGGAAGCAGGAGGAAAGCTGGAAAAAACTGGATACCATGAAATTACATTAACAAGAGAGGGACCATGAAACTCAGACTATTTACCGACCCACACATCGGACTTAACCGGACATCCCATACCACGCCGGAGTCCCGCAGGAAGCTGCGGAATGCTATTTATGACAAGGCTAGCTATGTGTTAAATACACGACCACAGTACGCTGCCTGCCTTGGTGATCTTTTTGATTCCTTCACAGTAGATGGCCTATCGATGCTTGAGGGATACGACATCATGAAGGAATGCGTGTTTACCTTGTACGGCAATCATGATCTCGTCAATCGGATGGATATCGTCTCATCTGTAGTTGTGCTTAACAAGTTCAATACGCCAACTACAGCGCCTTTCGCTCGACACCCAGCAGACGCACCATTTGCAAGCTATATGAACTTGCATGGTTGTAATTTACATTGGGTTGATCACAAGCTCAGCCAGGATATCTTCATAGGTGCCGTTGAAGATGCGATGCGCACGGCGACGAAAGGCAGCGTTCTATTGCTGCACTGCAATTACAACTCCGGTTACGCGACCAAGGACTCTGAACTTAACCTCACCCGCGAAGAGGCAAAGCGGCTGCTTGATAAATTCAGCCATATCTTTATTGGCCATGAACACCAGCAGAAGCTTGACCATAACGGCAGAGTTATCGTCATGGGCAATACGCATCCGACTGGCTTCGCGGACATCTCTGACAAGTTCTGCTATGACTTGACCGTGGACGGCGGGATCATCGAGGCTGTGCAGTCTGTGAAGATTTGGGATAAGGCTGCTGGGTATGCTCAGATTAACTGGGAAGAATTGCCTATCATGTCTGCTTTACCCGAGGATCTGCAATTCGTCGATGTCGTCGGACAAGCCAAACCGACCAATATGCCGGCAATCGCGAAATCCGTGGCTGACCTGTGGAGCTTATCGGATAGCCTGCTCTGTGTGCGCAACAGTGTCCATGTCGTCAGCGCGGAACTGCAATACGCCCAGCCCCAGGACGATGAGATCCGGGTCATGAGCATACCCGAGAAGATCAGCGAGCAGCTGGCCGGCACTCCTCTTGACTCAGTTTGGCAGAATTATCTAGAGAGGATATGAGCTATTACGAAAAGATGAGCCGGAGGGTTCGCAAACTCCCCAGAGAACAAGTACTCGAATTGCGGAGCAAGCTCAATGATGCTTGCATTGCGTTCGAGCTTGGGGTGGAGTGGCGCCCCATCTTTCAACTGATGAAGAACAAATATCAGGTCGGGACGATTCATAAGCTGTACTCGTCGCTGTATTCGGCGACTCCTGAGCAGATGAGTAGGGTATCCCTGGCCATGGCCACATTAGATTTTGGAGATAACGATGCTAAAACGACTTGAGATGCGTAATTTTAAACAACACAAGGCATTCGACTTGGACTTTACGGGAGGGTTAAATGCCGTCCAGGGAGAAAATGGCTCCGGTAAATCGACCATATTGAAGGCGATCCTTTTCGCCAGATTTGGGGTGTCGGCTGCCGGAGCGAGTGATCACTTGACCAATTACGATAGCGACAAGGGCATGAGTGTTAAGCTGGTAGAATACTTGCCCGGACTCGGTGAGGTCACCGTTGAGCGCAGCCTGACCAAAGCACGCGTCACCACCACGGAAGGCGCCCTCCTGGCGACTGGGCACGGCCCGGTTACGCGCTTCTTCGAAGACCGCTTGGGCATGCCGTTCCGGGTATTCAAGACATTGCTGTACGCGGAGCAGGGCAAAGTGCAGGACCTGCTTGTCCTTGGCCCAACCGGGTTGCAGAAGCACCTGGAAACGATCGCCAACGTGGACACGGTTGACCGTGTGCTCAAGCTGATTGGCGATGACATCAAGTCTTGTGAGGGCGAGCTGCGCGGAATTGGGGAGATTGCCGATATCGCTGAGCTTAAAACCCAGTATGTAGCGGATGAGCATGAAGCAGGGGTACGTAAACTTGACCTAGACTTATACGAAGGCAAGGTCTCTGATACATCCATGGCGCTAGAGAAGCTGAGGGCGGAATACGAGCGCGGGCTGAAGGCGATCCTGGAGAGTGGGAAACTTAAGAGTGAGATTGCCGGAGTGGCCGCGTCCATTGAAACGTCATCAGAGCATTTGACCAAGATTCGCGCTGTGCAGCGTAACCCTGTAAGCCCTCAGGAGCTTGAGGATTTAGAGAATAAATTCCAGAAATCGGCTGCTGATTATCATCGGAGAGCTTTAACGCTTAACGAGTACCGCGCAGCACAGCAGAGATACAAGCAAAGCTCTGAATTCATCGATAAATGCTACAATTATGGAGGAATGCTCGCCAAATACACACAGTTTAAATCTGATTGCGATATTAAGCGTGATCTTGAACTTGCAGCCAACAACAAGGCAGCCGAGGCAGCCCTATCAGTTAAGAATGCATCCTGTCCTACTTGCAAACGCCCGTTCGAACAGGCTGACCTATCGCAACTGGAATTGGCGAGACAGAAGGCTGTATTGGCGGCTGCTACTGCTACAGACGCTCGTCGAGATGCTCTGGCTAAAATGGAAAAGTATTCTGTATCAGTGGGAGTGCAATCCTGGGATAAAGTCCGATCAGACTACTTGCTGGCTGAGCGCATGAAGGAAGAGTTGCTTGTTCCGGTCCTGGACTATGATTGGAAATCTGAGGAAGAAGCTGAGATTTCTATAGCTGCGGCGCTGGACAAGATGAAGAAACTGGAGCAAGAGGTCAAGCAGCTTGGACTTGATCTGCAAGCCTATCAAACTTGGATAGATGATATGCGCTATCTTGAGCGTGAGATTGAGACTAAACACGAGAAGGCGGAATTTCTGATGACGCAGTTCCTGGAGTGTAAGACTCCGACTGATGAAGAGCTGAAAGATGTCAAGATCCGTATGGATAAAACCAACGAGGAGCACGGTATACTGCTCAAGCAGCGCTCGGATATCAAGGAAAAGCTAATCACACTGGAGTTCAGGCTGAAAGCCTTGCAAAGCACGATCATGACTGAAACAGATAAGAAAGCCCGTGTCGAGAAGCTTACTGACGAGAATAGCAAAAGACTAGACCTGCAGAAGTATCTGCGAGATAATCGCTCGGCTTTTACCAGTGACTCCTGGTTGGCGCTGACCACCTATGTGAGTCACTTGCTGAGTTCGGTAACCGATGGGTTCCTAGCCGACCTGCGCCGGGAAGCGAACGGGGAGTTCTATGTCAGCGAGGCTGGCCGCCCGATCCCCGTGGAGGAAGTCTCCGGCGCCCGGAAGACAATCGTCGGACTGTGCCTACGCTTAGGCCTTGCTCACTTATTTTACGGCCAGGAAGGGGTCGTGCTTCTGGATGAGGTTACGGCTGATTGTTCGGAAGCCAATTCGGCGAGGGTTGCCGGCATGCTGCGGAGCTTGAAGTCGCAAGTGATCATGGTCACGCACCGGCAGGCTGACGCGTTGAACGCGCACAATACCATAGCACTAACCTGAGTGGAAAATCATGGCAGACCTATTCAAACCTGAAGAAGAGCTAATGCTGTGTTTCACTAGGGAGGAGCTCATTGACGGATTAGTCTTAAAAAAGCTCAAAGCCATAGCATCTAAGTCCGAATATATAAAGAACCAACTTTGGAAGGTTACCGAGGTCGGTTTTATAAAAAATTCAGAAGACTTTATTGCTACGGAGAAAGCTTGTATTGATCTAATAGAGGCTATGCTTGATATTCAAAAATGCTGGGATCAAGTGAAATTACTGAAGTCCAGGCTTAAAAAGCAATAATTACCCACGGCAGACCGTTGGAGATTGAAATAATGACGAATCACTACATTGGACCCGCTGATAAACAGCAGGCAAAAAGATTCAACCGAGGAAAGCCACGGCTCAGCCTTCTGCTCGCGGCTCCGGATGCCTTAGAAGGTATCACTCGAGTGCTTGAGTATGGGGCTGAGAAATATGGCCGCGATAACTGGTTGCAAGGCTTGCCATTCACCGAGGTGGTGGATTCGGCCTTGAGGCACTTGCTCAAATGGTTCAAGGGCGAGGAGTTGGATGAAGAGTCCGGACTCCCTCACGTCGACCACATTGCTTGCAATGTCTTGTTCATCTGCCAGTTTTGGCGCACCCATAATGACTTCGACGACCGCGCCATTAAGCAGGAGGAGTGACATGGGGGACAATGATATGATGGTTGCCCTTCACGACTTGTTTGAAAAGTGGCAGGAACAGAAACCAAACAAGACTAAACAACAGATATATGAGGAGATTGCAGAGATGTTGTCTTATGTTTTACAAGAGCAGGAGCAGTCATGATCATTGCCGGCGCTGATCTCCAGACCTTGTGTCGCACGATAATGCCTCAGGTGCCGTCTACTCGCATCGGGTTTGACTCCGTCGACGTTACCCTGCACCAGGAGCTTCTTGTCCCGAAGCATAGTGCCTCTATAACGATCGAATTGGATAAAATCCCAGCGGCGAGAGATATTAATTTCCGTGCCTTTGAAGATAGCTTATTCACTTCAGTAGACATGCTTGATTTTAGCGGGTACCAGTTATGCCCAGGAGGGTTTATCAAGGGGAAGCTTGCTGAAGCAATCTGTCTGCCGTTTGGCTATACTGCCATATTCAGCCTGCGTTCCAAGCATGCGCAGGTGGGATTGCAGCAAGCGGTCTCTGTATTCATCCGCGGCGGTTGGGCCGGCAATCTTGTCGTTGAGCTGAGTAATACTTCGACATTCCGGCTACTCCTGACCGCGGGAATGGTGATCGGTCAGATTCATGTGTTTCGTAACTCTTTTAACCGCCAAGCAGGTCTTAACTATGAACTTTATGAGAGAACTCGTAATATCAACCCAAATAACCCTACTATTGCTTAAGGTATGGGGCCTTATCCCGCTGTCTTGGTGGATCGTAACACTGCCGATAAGTATTTCGATGCTGGGAATTATCCTAGCTGGAGTTGTGGTAGGCGTGGCTAAGTCCATCGTCGCTAAGCAGCAAGCTGCTGAAGCAGTGGCAAAGCCGACTCCTTACCGTAAGCCAACACCTCCTGGAGACGAATAGTGGCTCACAAGATCGATAAGAAGATTGTCGGGTACCGGGTCGTCGTACCCGGCGCCGAGCCCGCTCCTGAAGAACCTGCCGCGCCGCGCCGGACACACATGCATGAGGGCCTCGCTCGCCCTGACGCATTGACTGGCACTACCTACAAGATCAAGGTGCCGCAATACGAAGAAGCTCTGTATATCACGATCAATGATATGGTACTGGATGCTGGCACCGAATTCGAAAGCTGGCACCCATATGAAATCTTTGTGAACTCCAAGAACATGGACAGCTTCCAATGGATCGTGGCGATCACTCGCATGATCTCCGGTATCTTCAGGAAGGGGGGCGACGTCAAGTTTGTCATAGAGGAGATGAAAGCTGTGTTCGACCCTCGCGGCGGCTATTATCGCAAGGGTGTCTATATCCCTTCGGTGGTTGCTGAGATTGGCTATGTGATTGAAAAGCACTTGACCAAGATTGGCTTGTTCCATGTGGAACAATTGTCGGATGATACCAAGAGGTTCATTGAGGAAAAGAAGTTGCAGATTGCGGACATGGAGTTCCCTCCGCAATCAACCTTGTGCCCCAAGTGTCAAGCAGTCTCAGTCGTCGTGATGGACGGATGCGCGACTTGCCTGAACTGTGGCGACTCAAAGTGCGGGTAGCCTGTGAAACGATTGATCATTAGGATGTCATTTATCGACGAGGTGACCGGAAAAGGGCGGTACCGTGATCTCAAGATTCATCCAGATGATTTTAGAGAAGAGAATCTTGAGCAGATTAGCAAGGCTGTAGCGGAGTCTGTCCAGGAGTTCTCTCGATCTGTTTTGCTAGATGAGCCGTCTCCGACCCTTATAGGATACACCAGTAGACGGCACTAAGCTTCCCACCGAACTCGCATCTTCCACGCTTCGTAGCCTAAGATCATATGTGTCTTTAGGACATTCTGCATTGATAAACAACAGTGGCCAAAAGAATATGACATCAAGTGCGACATTCCAGTAGGAGATGTCATAAGGTAAGTTTGTGACAAACTCCAGGTATCCAGGCTTACTCAGGCGCACTGACGGAGTGTCCCCGAAGGTCGTACAGCTAGCTTCATACAGCGTCGGAGTATATCCTCTGTATTCCCCGTTTACTGTGACTTCGGCTCCTGCTGGAGTACTGTCTATAACGAAAGTTTTAGAACAGCTGGTAACCATTATGGTTACCAAGAGGATAAGTATCTTGCGCATGTCGCCTCCTCATTTATGAAGCTCTCTTCGGCCCAATCGAGACCGGGTCAAGAATAGCCCCCAAAACAACCCATGTGGCACTGCCGTCAGTAGTATTTCCGGCCAAGTTCCATATGGGTTCCGTCCCTCCAACCGCCCCGCCGACCGTGCAGATGAACAGATACGGGGTAAACTCCGGATTACCTGGGCAGCAGATGTCCCCGACATTAGCAGTTCGGCCATCCCACTCATAGTCAAAATGTGGTGCCATGGTGATATTGCACAGCTCAAGAGTCGTGCTATCGATCGAATAAGCCCCTGTATTGGTCACGGTCATCCCGGCAAGGACCCCGTCCGTGCAGCGCTTGGCTTCCAATCTCCACTTGTCAAACACAGATTCTTCCTCAATTGGGCCAGTGAATTGGCCGGCATAGGTGTAGAACTGCGCCTTGGTGGGGGCAGTAAATGGGGTCGTAAACCTTGAGACCCTGGCGACCCGGAAGCAAGCGATACTGCCTATGAATCCGCGCCCATAATAAGAATCGTAACCGAGAATAATATCTGCGTGGATCCCCGTATCCGGGTTCCCTGCCCAGGTGATCGTATCTTCCGAGTCTCCGTCTATGCTGAGTTCCCAGTTATCTCCGCTGCGGGTGACTGCAATATGGTGTTCAACACCGTCATTGATGGCCGTCGTGCTGACCAGCAATGGCGAGCTGGTGCTATAAGCTGCTGCATAGAAGGCGACCAGCCCGTCGCTAGCTGTCGTATTGACCACTAGCGACCACATCCCTGTGTCGAACGTATCGTATGTGTTGCCAGCGAGCGTCGCGTATTGGGTATTCTGCGAAGTTGTCATGCGCAGGTCTACACACAGGTCATCCGTGTTGAAATTCTGCTGCGCATGCGGCAAGCAGATTCGGATACCGTCTCCGGTGCCGTCGAATACTGCTTTGTTCGATGTGATATGAGTATTGCCGATCGTCACCACGCCAGCTTGCGTCAGCGAGCTGTCGGTAAAGACCGTTGAGTCGTCCGCTCCGTTCATCAGGAGCAGGACTCTGGTTTGTTCGAAATACTGATCGCCGATCACAGGCTACTCCTTAAGTGGGACCCGGCTCTGGGCGGATACGAACGGTGAACTCGACCGGCCAGACGTACCCATCAGCGTAATCCAGCGCATCAAAGACAACAAGCTCGCAGTTATACTTGCCAACCATCAGCGCAGGATTGGCCGAGGCCGGATCAAAGACGATCCTGTCAGTATTGGTGAGGTCAATCAAGGAAGTGGCGTCCTGACTGTCGAACGGGGTTGATCCCATGTAGACGATAGCGCGAGTAATTGCAGTATGATTTGGCAGTGGCGCTCCGTTCTCATAAAGAACCAGCTCTACCTTGTTTTCCCGGCCTGGGTAGATATCAAATTCAAGCACGTTTCAGTCCTCTCGTGGTTTCGGATGACGCGAGTCCCTGCGTCTTCTTGATTGTCTTCAAATCCCGTCTGGGGCCATAGATCATCATGTCATTCTTACTCGATAGACGCAGCCGATAGCTGAATTTGTCGAGGCCTGATTCATCGGCGCTAATATCCCCATAGATACCTACCGCCCCAATGACGCTCAGTATATCGGCAAACAGTTCTGTCGTCGACATCTCGCCGACAACGGCGACAAGGCCTTGCATGGCGGTGATGTCCGCACCCGCTTCTGTAGCAGAGATATTTCCATGAATTGGTGGCCATGCCACTTCCCCTTCTGCAGATAAGGAGTCTATGCCGATCTCTAGCGCGTCTAGGCTTGCGTCAACCGATACGTGCCCACTCGCGTAGGCTACGTCAGAAGTCGTTTCCTGGGCGACCAGGGACGCAAGAATTGCTACATGACCTACGGCTGTGAAAACATCTTTTGTGGGCTCAACAGGGGCAAGGGTTCCGGCCACTTTGACGCTGCCAACCACGCTGACTACATCTGTTCCTACCTCAGCAACATGCAGAGTGCCCGTGCTCTTCACCGTGCCGGTCGCCAACAAGGAGTCTGATCCACTCTCTATAAGAGCTAACGCACCTGTTACGGTCGTTATCGCTGTCGATGAGAACGTATCCGTGCCTGTCTCAACGGCAGCGAAAGTGGCGGCAGTTGTCGAGTCAGTAGCGAAGAATATGTCAGACCCTGTTTCGGCGACCGCCATACTACCAGAAATACTAACGGCGCCTGAAAGGGTAGCACTATCCAAAGTAGGCTCAGCAAGGGATACTGATGCAGTGACGAGGACTTCCCCTGTTGCGCTGTAAGCATCGGCTTCTGGCTCAGTAAGCGCTACTGTGACAGTCACAAGCAGATCCGCGTCCGCCGCAAAGAGGTCAATGCCTCTTTCCAGGATCATGCGAAGCCCTTTCGAGTACTTCGCATGAGTGATCGCGATCTTCAGGCCTGGGCTGAAGCCGGGGATTGGTTCGCTCGACCCAACGCTACCGCTGATTCCAACAGAGCTGGCGGCGGCAAAGCTATCGTCCCCTGTTTCTGCGGCCGCCAAGGATCCGTAGACCCCCCAGGGCTCCAGCGACCCGCTTGCTGCTAAGGTGTCAGGTGTCGTCTCTGTAGCCGCTAGACTTCCTGATATCGGAGCTGTACCGGCAGCGGCCAGAGTGTCAGACCCTGTTTCCGTAGCCGCAAGGCTCCCCGAGATCTGGACGGTACCCGCAGCGGCCAGCGTGTCGGAACCTGTTTCC
>Ga0129333_10002747_pt1 | contig 16411 bp, 13 predicted proteins | sample CPB6_08_DNA_FD_94474 | JGI IMG/M metagenome (GOLD analysis project Ga0129333, IMG submission 94474) | Freshwater to marine salinity gradient microbial communities from Chesapeake Bay, USA - CPBay_Sum_0.6_0.8_DNA | ecosystem: Environmental > Aquatic > Marine > Coastal | place: USA: Chesapeake...
GCAGTGTTAGAAGATAGGTGCTGCTCCACCGCTTCCTGAAGATGACGATAGGCAATGGCGCAGGGCCCGGTCTTTTTATAAGCCAGCAAAATGGTATCTAACCAGGACATCAGTGCTTCCATGAAAAAGACCTCATCATCCCGCAAAATGGAGAGGGCAATGTAACGCAATGTTTCCGACATATCATAAACACAGCGCTGCTTATGGCTTTGGAGTAGGTCTGGATAAGCCTTGAACAAATGGGTTAAAGCCTGCACAACTAATTGCTTACTATGATCACGCACTTCCTGGTACGCCGTTAAACGACCAGCATATCCCTGGGCGTATTGCTCTAATGCCGTTAGTTCCTTAGCATTCAGGTAACGTCCATCGGCCTCGATCACATTTTTTTCAAGGGTGTGGTTGAGGGTATACATAGTTCAAAAACCTCACGGTGAATCTTGACGGCTAGAATCGGGAGAACCATCCTTAAATTGATCGGAAAGATGCAATCAGATGAATGGAGGCGATGCACAAGTGCTCTTGGATGCACAATCTTGTTACGTCATAGCCTAAAAGAAAATGGAATAGAAATTCAAGCGGTTTAACAGCTTTGCAGTAGTTCTTTACGATTCTTTACATAATCCTAGTGGATACTACTCCCTTCCCGCCGGAAAATCACCTAGATTTGATCCGGTAGCCACAAACCTTCTGACCAGTTTTCCATAGGTAATCTTAGAGCAGGAAGGGAGTATCGTGGATATGAAGGAAGATTCCGTATATTCTCTGTAATGCTAGGGAAAAGAGTTTTCACGTTAAGCAAGTGCTTTATTGATAATGTAGAAATATGAAGGATTCAAGTTTCTTGATATTTTAGATAAAAAGTTTCCGTAAAATCATCGATATTTTTAGGATCTCTTTCCCCTACAATTTTGGGGTAAGAGCCAATGCAGCCCAGTCGGTTGTTCTGGTCTAGCACTGCTCCCTCAAAGTGCAGACGCTGGAATTTTCGTTCTAGCTCTTTCTCTAAACCCCTTTATGGGGACGCTAGATTTAGAAGAAGTTTCTTATGATTTCCTCTGATGTTCTCCCTAAATTCCACCGGGTGAGCAAGCCAGGGAGAATCCACAGGAAGAGTCAGTCTTTACCAGGGAGTGAGTCAGGTTTGTAGCTGCCAGTTTTTATTAAATTCTGACTATTGAGGATAGTAAAGATTATGGAACGTCACAATTGCGTAACAGTTAGTCGGCAATCTTCCCGCGAAGAACGCGCCAACGCACTACGACAAATCTATCAACAAGTTTTAGAGCGCCAGCCCTATACATTTGAACGTCTGGAACTGAAAAAAGCGGAGGAGGAGTTCCTTCGGGATAAAATTGGAGTTCGTCGCTTTCTTAAGGAATTAGGGCACTCGGATTTGTATCTGAATAGTTTCTATTATCAGTCCTCTAATCAAAAGTTTGTTGAAGTCTGTCTCAAGCACTTCTTGGGACGATCGATCCTGAACCATCAAGAAATGCATGACTACATGAATGTTTTGATTAAAGAAGGGGTCAAGCATCTCATTACTGCCATTTTGGATTCTGAAGAGTATCGTAAATACTTTGGATGTTTTACCGTTCCCTACATTCGTGAGCAAAGTGTTTATGGTTCACCAAAAGCTTATCTAGAAACGCAAATTCTGCTCCACGAAATTAATGGTCGTCGGGGGTGGTCACTGCCCACACTCTATTGGCACCAATTGGGTATGGATTGTGATACTGGAGTTTGCCGCCATCCAGAAGTGCAAGAGGCGGTTAAACCCACGGCGAAGGCCGATCCTGTCACCAAATCTGTGAATGATATGAGTTTGGATGATTTACTGTCCGCATTAGATACGGATGCAGAAATGCCTACCCTAACGGAACGGCAACGTTTGGCTTTGCAGCGTTTGGCTATGAGCCGTTAGTACAGCCTTCTTTGCTTCAGGGTAAGTTGTTACCCTCACCCAAAGTCCCTCTCCCAACTTGGGAGAGGGACTTTGATTTGACTCCCCTTTCCCTTTTTGTTTTGAGAGAAGAAGTGGGGGGATGAGGGATACTAGGGACTGTTGAGGCTAAGGATTCCCGGCAGTCTGGGTAGGGGACGGTTCACAAACGATCGTGCGAATGACGTTGTTAATGTCTTCTGTGCCTTCAATGCCTAAAATGGTTTGATAGTCTTGAATGTCATTACGAATTCGTGTAACTGTTTCCATCAGTTCAGTACGGTTAGCCTCCTCTTGTTGGGGCTGGTAGCGTTCTAAGGCTTCATTCAGGGAAAATTGACCATCCTTAACTGCTGCGGAAATTGCTTCTTTCAGGACAGCGATCGTGTTGGAATCTTCATTCCTACTAAGATCTAAGGCGAGGTGACGTAGGAACATTTCCCCGAAATAACTCTTCAGAAAAAGATTCGCTAATTTAGGATCGATGGGAATAGGTTCTGAGAAAACCTCTTCGATCGATCGTTCACCGGAAGCGGTAAAGGTAAAGAGAAGATCGAACAATGCTTTAGCCTTTACATTACTGTTGCCAATAGAAAGATCATCTAAGCCGGATTCTGTGCAAAATAACTCTGACACTCCCGCATTAAAATTGCCGCTTTGAGCAATGCCGAGGAGATCTTGCATCTCTTTGATTTCTTTTTTAACTCGGCTTTGTAATTTACCGACCCGGCTCACATCTAATACTAATTCTTCCGGTTGATAATTTTGGAGAACTTCGATAACGGAAGATCGATCGTCTGCGGCGGCGGCAATCATGGCAGCTTGCATGGCTTTCCATGCATCTGGATCTGGTTCGGGCTGCATCACCCGCATTAACTCTTGAACTAAAACTTCACCAATGGCACTGGTGAGGAAACGATCGACAAACTTTCCATTGACCTCCGACACATTGCCGAGGAACTTTTGTAAGTCCTCTTCTTGCAAGTCACTACTGCCAATTACCAGATCTAACAAGAACTGGATGTCACTAGACTTACGCCCTTCTACCGCAAAAGCCTCTAGTGCTTGAAAAGGCAGTGGCTCTTCTAACAAAAAATTAGGTCTTAAGCTAATTCGATCGAGGGACAGTCCTGGGGCTGCGGTTACTCCTAGTAAGCCAAGACTACAGAGACTAACGGCAGAAAACCGTTGAACTGAAAACCGTTGAACCAAGTATCGAAAGTGTGACCAGACTGAGTACATGGGAATTGTGTGGAGGTGGATGATGGGGTTAAAGCTCTTTTCCTAGGTCTGTTTAGGTCTGTTTGCAATAAGACGAAATTCCATTGCTTCTAGTTCCCTAGGTAAGAATAAGTTTTTATCTTAGTTTTAATGTAATGTAATGTAATCTAATTTTGAATTCGTCTTCAATGCCAGGAAATTTGATAGAGGTTGAACAAGGTTCCTGGTTGCTGTTTAATGATTTTACACCCTGACGATCGCAGTAATGCTTCCCAGCGATCGATCGGTTCTAAAAATACTTCTGCGCCTAGGTAAGTTTCTAGAATAGCCCAATTTTCTGAGAGTTCTGCTTCTGGATTAAGAATATCAAAGACAAACGGAGATTGGGGCTTGAGTACTTTTTTCACTTGGGATAAAACACTCTCCCAATAGGCTAAGGGATAATAACAGCTAAACCCAGTGGCAAAGACTCGATCGAAGGAGTGGGGCTCATACTCTAACTCATGGGCTGGCTTGAGACGAACGCCTTTGAATAACTTGGAGTTGAGTTGGGGGGCTCTAGACATTAAGGCATCCCGCGCCACCGCACTAATGTCTTGTCCATAAAAAAATGCATCCCATTCTCGCCAGGGATAGACTAAAAAACTAATCCCACATCCCAGGTCTAAGCATTGTTCTCGTTTTTTGGGTGTTCCGAGTTCCCAAAAGGGAGAGGCAATTTTTCCTTGGAGTTTGCCCGATCGCCATTCCTGAAAGACAGCCATGGATTCCACCTCTGGGGGAAGTGCAGTGCCTTCACCTCGATATTCCTGGTTATAGCGTTGTGCGACTGCTGACAGTTGGGAGAGAAGTTGATCGGCAGTTGGAACCATGGCGGCCATTGAGCTAAGGGGTGGTTACAGATTATTGCTTAAGTGTAGGACAAATTGAGAAGAAATGACAGCAGAATAACAGAGTGATTTCAGATAAAAAGTGGCGATGTTCCTCGTAATCTTACTGATCAGGTCTTCAAAAGTCATTACTCTATGATTGAGATCACGGTTTGAATATCGTACTATCACTGAGCTTTTCTTAAAGTTTATTTACGCTATGAGTATAGGATGTTTATCTAGTCAGTCCTTACCCCATAGGACACTTTTATGAGTACGATGATTAAGGCTACTAACCTATCAAGTCTAGAAACCTGTGATTCTTTCTTTAATAGGATTAACCTGAGTCTGCCTTTTGCTTCTGTAGTTAAGGCGGGAGATCTGGAAGATTATGGTATTCCTTGTACGACTAACGATCGTATTTGCGTTAGTCAAGTGTTGCTCTGTCGAGGTCAATCTTTTTCACTTCGTTTCCGGGATGCGGCTATCGATCTGGCCAATAAGTATATTAATCAAGGGTTAAAGTGTTTAGTGGTGGAAAGCCATTTACACCTAACCCTGTGGTACACGCGCTAAATTCAACCTAGACCCTAGGTACCTAGGTACTGCTTAGGAAGCTTACAGCAAATTAAACTGCTTTATTTTGCTTTCTAATGCGGGCAAGAGAAGCTTTTGAAGCTCTTGTTGGCTTTCAAAAACTAATTTTTGATCTAAGGTAAGATCGAAAGGAAACTGCCCCGGTACCTCTTGACGTTCCATTTGGACAACTAATAGTTGTTCCGATCGTTTACATTGCAGGGCATAGCCCAATTCCACACACACTTTGGGGCTGGGAAACAACTGGGGTGGATGGGTGCCCAGACTCAAAATGCTGGTACCATCGGCAACAAAGAGTAGGCTTCGGCGTAGCTTGCGGAGTAAGGTGCTAGACAACCGTAAAGGTGTATCCCCTGGGCGATGGGATTCCTCTAATTTTAGGGGAATCCGCGATCGTTTATTTAAGGTCGTTAGGGCTGTCATCAGTTCATCTCGCAGGATCAAACTAGATTCTTCGTATTCTGTTTGATAACAAAAGAAAATAGTGGGATCTAAATGGGTTAAAACATCTCGCTTGACAAAATAAAGCTCGTGACTAATGAGATCTACATTGGCGATGGTATAACCACCGCTTCCTTCGATATAAAATTCAACGTCTTCTCCTTCTAAATAACGCTGAAACCATTCTGATTCCTTGACCATCTCGGAATCATCGAGAAAATCAGCCCGGAGCGCTGACTTCAGTAAACTGCTTTTACTGAGCCGTAGGTCTTGAGGGCGTTTTTCTAGCTCACGGATGGGCTCGTACTCCCGAAGATACCAAGCTTTTAACGCAATAATGGCCATCTGAGTTTAAGCGATAGAAGGGGATTTTAAGGAATAGAAGGAGATAGGGTCTAAGTTTTCGGAGTGGTGAGGGCGACTAACCCGGCTCCACCAAAGTAAAGCGCAATGACGGGAACAGCCAATAGGGTTTGGGTTAGGGGATCGGTGGAGGGAGTTAACACTGCCGCGACGATCGCTGAGCCTAGAATGACCGATCGCCAATTGGAAAACATTTGTTGAGCAGTTACCAGCCCAAGCCGACCCAAAAGGTACTGAATCACGGGGACTTGGAAAACCAAACCGGTACAGAACAGTAGGGTTAAAATAAATCGAAAATATTTATCGATCGACCAGAGTTGTTCTACCACATCCCCCCCGTAACTTTCAAAAAATCGTAAAGTAGCGGGAATTAAAACCTCATAGGCAAAGACTAAACCTCCGGCAAAGAGAAAAGTCGATCCAAAAACGATGGGAGCTAATAAATTTTTTTCCGATCGTTTTAAGCCCGGTAAAATAAATTGAATAATCTGATAAATGACAAAAGGACTAGAAATTAAAAGTCCGCTGTAGCCCGCAACTTGGATGGAGACAAAAAAGAATTCTCCGGGAGATAATTGCAAAAAGCGAGCCCCTTGGGCAGGAAGCTCTAATAGTTTGACAATGGGTTTCACGAAGGCAAAGCAGAGACTAATTCCCCCTAGGACTGCCATGAGGGCAGCAAAAATTCGTTGCCGCAGTTCCTCAAAGTGATCGAGAATCCCCATCTCCACATCTTCAATCGGATCATCGGCTCCGATCCGCTGATCGAAGTCTTCAAGACGATCGTTCTGGGTAGATTCACGCAGGGCAGAGGGACGAGTAGGGGCAGCCATAATCCGATCGAACAGGTGACAATGACCCTCTCATCCTAGCGCAGTCCTCTACCAAAACGGCCCTATCTGTAAAACAACCCAGATGCAACACAGCGAGACTGTTTGCGCCTGGGTTTGGCTGGGAACCCTCCCCGCTCCAAGAGGAGAGGGGATAGATTCTAAGAGAGGGTCAACAATCAGAGTTTACTTTCCAATACGAGGGGGCTCACGAAAGGCGATCGCAAAGAACAATACGCCGACGGCCAAAACGAGAACTAAGATATAAATCAGGCTTTCCATGAAGATTGGGATCCCTTAATGATTTAACTTTTTTCCCAGTGTATCAGCCTCCTGATCCTCTCTTGCGGAATTTTTTCACAATTCTTCTTATTGAAGGGTCTTCTTAAATGTTGAAGGGCTACCCCAAGGTCAAGCAGTCCTGCTTTGGACATCCTGCTGAGGGATTTGCTCTAAGCTAGGCCTCCTTCAACATGCGTTGCGCTGCTTCTAGAAGCATTTCTTCCAGATAAGGCTTGGTAAAATAAGCTTTAGCTCCTAACTGCATTGCCATCTGACGATGACGATCGGCTCCTCGGGAGGTCAACATGGCGGTCGGAATGTTCTTGAGATCTGGATCCCGTTGTAGCTTTTCTAGTAATTCTAACCCGGTCATGCGGGGCATTTCAATGTCACAAAAGATTAAATCGCAAGGTAGACCCGATCGTAATTTATCCCAAGCTTCTCGACCATCCCGTGCCTGCTCTACCCGATAGTTCCCTTTCTTAAAGGTCATCGACAGTAATTCTCGAACGGTGATCGAATCGTCTACAATTAGCACAACGGGTTGTTGATCGGTAACGGGTTCTTGGACTACAGGAACGGAAGTTTTCCAGATATTTTCTAAGGGTTGCCGGAGTCGTCCCCTTGACATTTCTGACAACTCCAAAACATCGACGATCGGTAAAATTTTTCCGTCCGACAAAACAGTTACGCCTGAAATACCCGGTGGTTTAGGGACGGGATGTTCCAATTGTTTAATAACAATTTCTTTTTCTCCTTCTACCCAATCTACCTGTACGGCTAGATAATCTCCGGTGGTGCGAAGAATAAGAATAGAAAGCATATCATCGTCCGCTGCGCCACCAGCGTACACCGTACTACGACTTAAAGATCGGTTATATTTTAACAACTCAGAGAGGGGCTTAAACAAAATATTTTGATCTCGCCATTGAATGTAATATCTTTGTTTGCGATCCGTCTTGATCTCATCTTCGTGTAGATCGATCATATCTTCTATGCTATCTATGGGAAAAGCGATTCTTGCTCGGTTACTAATGCAACATAAGACCTTGGTAATACTGAGGGTTAAGGGTAGACGAATGGTAAAACGAGTTCCCTTGCTTTTGCTGGAATCCACCGTAATGGTACCGCGAAGACTTTCAATTCTAGTTTTGACCACATCCATGCCCACGCCACGACCTGCAAAGGTATCTGCCTGATCACGGGTAGTAAAACCCGGATTAAAAATCAAATTAAACATATCAATATCTTTTAAGGTCTGGGCTTGCATCAAATTAATGAGTCCTTTTTGTAAGGCTTTCATTCGTACTCGTTCTGCATCAATACCCGCTCCGTCATCTTTGACTACAATAACAGTTTGATTCCCCTGATAAAAAGCTTGAATTGTGATGATTCCGCAAGGATCTTTCCCTAGTTTTTTTCGCTCTTCGGGTGATTCAATGCCGTGAATAATTGCATTGCTAATCAAATGGGTCAACGGATCATACAATTGCTCTAGTAAAACTTTATCCACAAACGTATCTTTGCCATCCACCACCAAGGTTGCTTCCTTACCCGATCGTAAGGCCACCTCTCGAATGGCACGGGGTAAACGAAGCGTGCCTTGTTCAAAAGGTACCATTCTGGATCGATTTAAACTTTCCTGAACTTGAGTGGTAACCTGTCGAAAGTGTCTGGCAATATAATCTAAGGGTTCATTAATGACATAATCAATATCTGATGCGGATTCTCTTGCCCGTACAATGAGTTCAATCATTTCCTGGGAAAGCAGGTGAAATTCACTAAAATGATCCATTTCTAGGGCATCAAATTTTTGTTGATCTGCCTTAGAGGGAGAATAGTTGAACGATTGACGACTGGAAATGAGCGCATTTTCTAGCAGCGATCGTTCATACAGATCTTGAAATCGTTGTCCTAAGTCACTCAATTGCTGCATTTGATAGAGTAAATTAGTCAGAAACTGCCTAAGTCTTTCGTGTTCTGACTCCATACAGTTACGGCTGACAACCATTTCTGCAATGAGATTACTTAATCCATCGAGTTGTCGTACTGGAACCCTCATGGTTTGATCCATACGACCGGGAGGCAGATAGCGCGATCGTTCTGCCAGATTCCCCATAGGCATCCCTAAACTCCCCATACTGTCTAAATTTCCAGCAGATTCAATGAAGGTATCCATGCTGGCAAAGGGTTCTGGTGAGTCTTCCGGTAGGTTGTCCTGTTCAAGACTTTCTGATAGGGTTGCAGGGGCATCAGGCTGTATTGCCAAAATCTGTTCGAGATCTTCTAGATCTAAGAGACCTGTAAGATCTAAATCGGTTTCATTCAGTTCTAATGCACGTTGTTCTAATTCATGGGGATCATCCAGAAGATCTGAAGTAGAGAATACTTCTCCGGTGACGGGTTGAGATGTGTTGCTTAACTCTTCTAGGTCTAGATTGAATCGATCCAAATCTGAGTTGTCCAATGATTCTACCGCATGAAAATCATCGGAGAAACGATCGCCATAGGATTGAATATTTTCAATGATACAAAAATTTGAATCTAGATTTGAGTTTAGATTTAAGTTCAAATTTAAATTTAAATTTAAGTCTAAAGTTGAGTCTAAGCTATCTTCTAGGTTATCTAAATCTAAATCTACTACATCTTCTACTACATCTAAAGTTAAATCATTTAAGGTAACACCATCTGAAGTATCTGCTCCTGGTGGCAAATCTCCAAGTAAATCATCCAATGCGTTGGGCTCAAGAATCTGGCTCTCCCTTGGATTCAACTGCTCAGAATTCTCCCAGTCCCAAAAGCGTTCTTCCGTTTCGATCGCTTTGGATGAAGTGGATGACTCCGCGACAACCGTGGTCTGCAATGGTTCAGACCAGCGTCCTGTATGGGGCAATTTTTCTGTAATCCAACTTTGATACCATCCCCGCAAAAAGAAGCCCAGACCTGGCCAGCGGGCCGCTTGGGAGAGGAGACCTAGCCCCAACTGTTGTTCCAGATATTGAAAGACCTCTTGCCCTTGTAGGATTTGAGTATTGGACAATCGGATCAGTATCTTGTCCTTGTAATCTAAACCGGGGTGGTTTAAGGACACCGCAGGTTCGGAGCCTGCTTGGCTCAGATCAATAAACTCGGCCTCAAAACGACGCAAGGACGATCGGGTTCGATAGCGTTCTTGCCAAAAGGCAATTTCCTGAACACACTCAGGACGATCGCCATCGTATAGAATCTGAACGGGTTCAGATGACGAGGAGATATAACTAGAGTCAATGGAAAAATTGCTGCTCATAGACTAACTTGAGAAGACGGTCAAAGAACCCACCAAGCTTGTCTGCGTGGGTAGGACTTGCTCTAGATTAGCCTGAACCTTTCCAGAACACAGACTGAGCGCAGACCGAGCACAGTCTAAGCTACAGCAATTATGCCTAAAAGGCCAGCAAGATCCCAGGATAGTTCCTACGGTTCGTTGAATAATCTCACCTTACAGCATTTTGCAAATGCCCTTGGTATAGAGGCTTGCCCCGTTGAGTTTGCCCCGTTGAAGGGTGGCATGAGTCTGCTGTTTTTGCAGCCCTCCCCTTAGATCATCCTCTAGAACATCCTGAAAGCTTGGGAAGATTTGGAAAATAAGCAGGACAGCCCCAAGCACCCATACGGAAAAATGAATCGAATTATACAAAATCTATTTCTGTATACTGAAATAATTTGCAGCCATGTTTTGATCTGAACGGCGGTCTTGCAGAGATCGGCCCACCTTCAGTAGCAACCCATTAGTGCTCCAGTAGCGTCTAGGGAGTATCCAGTACAAAAATTCAGCCATCGATCGCTGATATTGGGCTCATATTGCGATCAAAATCACTATATTTTAGACACCAACGATCGTCTTAAGCTGTGATCCCCAACCTTTAATAATGCATTACAGCCTTCTAAAGCGTGATCCCCATACAGAGAAGAATATGATTTGTCTCAAAATCTTTACCTTTGTTTCCAGAAACATAAAGACTTTATAAAGAGTCAGGGATCATCAAAAAATGGTATAGATTTGATTCTGTCCAGCTTTCAAGCGAGAAACTTTGTCTTTTGTCTCCTTGGGATTCAGGCATGATAGAGAGAATCAGTTTCCAAGGAGAGGGTCGTTATGGACAGATTATCTAGTCATTGTCGCCACTGTCGTTTTTACACACCAGAAGGAAGAAGAGGTGGCCATTGTGGACAACTTGGTGTCAGTGTCTCTGGCTCTTGGAAGTCTTGCGATCTGTCCCTATCTGCTTTTGCTCCTTCTTGGGAATCCTCGGAAGTCTTTCCTGCAAAGCGTCAGATCGGTCTAGGAACTACACGTTTTTCCGAGCCTAAAGTTTCTGCAAACAATACCGATTCAGTTCCCTCCGATCTGATGAGTGGGGGCTGGGCTGCCATGGACTCTAAATTGCCTGAATTGGTGAAAACCGATCGCTAGTACCTTTTCCAATGCGTTATTCCGGTAGACTGGTCAGAGGGGGAAATCCCCCTCTTTTTTTGGTTATTTTGCACTAATGTCGTTTCAACGGAGTTGTGCCCTTAATTTTTCCTGCTATACGGTTCACCTCCGTCGGAACATTCGCTAAGATTCCACTTATAGCAATTCCTCTGGGAACTACCATGACCAACGCTGCAAATCGTCCACCCATTCCCCCTACTCCTCCACGTTTGACTCCTCCGCCCTCCTTAGATGAAACCGCTCCCATTGGCCCTCCGACTGCTATCCGCCCACCGGGAAGACCTGATGCGACCCGCCCGGTGAATGCGGTTAATGCACCTCCTGCCCCCCCGCCAGCGGGCATTCCTCCGGTTCGTCCCCCCATTCCAATGGGTGCCCCGCCACCGCCATTAGGAAGGGCTCCGGGTAGTCCGCCTAGCACTCCAGCGGCTCCTCCTCCGGGGATTCCTAGCCCAGGTGCCAGGGTTCCGGCTACTGCTCCATCTCGTCGCCCCCAAGCTGCGCCGGAGGGCCCTTCTCCGGGACAACCCACACTCTTTGAAGTTGTCAAACGTGCCTATGATGGCGGGATTTCGGATATTCACGCCGGTGTGGGTGAAATCCCTCGGTACCGCGATCGGGGGGAAATCATGGAAACGGACTACCCGGAAACGGATTTACCCACCTTTATGTCTTGGCTCAAAGAAGTTATGAGCGATGAGGAGATTCGTCGTTTCCAAGAAACTTTAGATTTTGACGGTGCTACTCAGTATGAATTTGCCAGGGCTCGGATTAACGTCTTCGATGCCTTAAAGGGGCCTTCATTGGTTATTCGTTTAATTCCGCTCAAAATTTTGACGTTAGAGCAACTCAAATGTCCTCCGGTCTTTAAAGATTTCTGCCACTACCACAAAGGGCTAATTTTAGTTACGGGGCCCACCGGTTCAGGGAAGTCTACAACCATGGCAGCCATGATTGATTATATCAATCGGGAAATGCCTAAACATATTATTACGATCGAGGATCCCATTGAATTTGTCCATAAGAGCCAAAAATCCTTGGTTAAACACCGGGAAGTGGGGATTCACACCATGAAATTTGAGAACGCTCTGAAGGCTTCTCTACGGGAAGATCCGGATTTGATTCTAGTGGGGGAAATTCGGGATCAGGAAACTATTAAGACCGCCCTCAAGGCAGCCCAAACCGGTCACTTGGTCATGGGAACTTTGCACACGAATAGTGCGGTAAAGACCATTGAACGGATTTTGAATATGTTTAGTCCGGCAGAGCAAGATCCCATTCGGATTGCGGTGGCGGAATCGTTGATTGGGATTATTGCCCAAGGGTTATGTCGGACTACGGATGGCAAACGGGCTGCTTTCCATGAGGTGATGATTAACACGGATGCCATTAAGGATTATATTCGGCGGAATGACGTAGAGGAAATTGAGGCGATTATTCCTCGCTGTACTTTTGACGGTATGGCTACAATGAATCAATCTCTCTATCGGTTGTATGAAGAGGGACGGATTACTGAGGAAACAGCTTTAGAAGCCTCTCCGAAACCCAATGAAATGGCTCAGATGCTCCGGGGTCGAGTCTAAAGGGTTACGATCTTAAACTCTACCCACTTAAAACCTAACCCTCTTAAGGCGGAAGAATCGGAAGTCCCATTCTTCCGTTTTTTTCTTTAAACTGCTAGGAATTTTTGAATAACATCTTGGCTGAGGGTTTCTGTAGAGCCTGAGGCGACAATACCGCCTTTTTGCATGGCATAGTACCAGTTAGCTTGACGTACAAAGTGCAAATGCTGCTCTACTAATAAAACAGAAAGCCCTCGCTGGGCAATGATGGTTTTGATGGCGGCTTCAATTTCGAGAATAATTGAGGGTTGAATCCCTTCTGTAGGTTCGTCTAAAATCAAAAGTTGGGGTTGTCCCATTAGGGCACGGGCGATGGCCAGTTGTTGCTGTTGTCCCCCACTGAGATCTCCGCCGCGACGACTCAGCATGGTTTTCAAAACAGGAAATAATGAAAAAATTTCATCGGGAATTTCTCGTTTGCGGGGAGGACGATTCAAAATCTCTAACCCCAACCACAGATTTTCTTCCACGGTTAAACTGGGAATAATTTCCCGACCCTGGGGCACATAACCAATCCCTAATTTGGCACGACGATCGGTGGTCAAGGGTAAGAGCGATCGGTTATTAAATTGAATGGAGCCACTGCGAGCGGGCACCAGTCCCATAATAGTTTTTAATAAGGTGGTTTTCCCTACGCCATTGCGTCCAATCAAACAGATCATTTGTTTGGGAAATATATTTAAGTCCACATCTCTGAGAATGTGACTTTCACCATAGAATGTATTCAAACCGGAAACATTAAGAATGGGTTGTTGGGGTTCGCTAGTCATAAAATTTTTAGTAAGGTTCAAAGAGGGTCAAAAGGATAGGGATCACTTAGAAAAAAGTTTTTCTACATCCTGTTCAATTTCTCGAACTGTTTCCAGCGGTAGATCGAGTAATTGAATAAATCTCTGGTAGACTTGAGACTCTTGTTCACTCACTCCATTCACTCGAAGCACTTCATATCCTAATTTGAGAGCCATTTTACGATCGTTTTCCGTTGCGAGTGCCTGCACACTTTGTTCTAAGGGAATGTTCGCGGCTAAATAATTTTGTAGTTCTACTTTCAATTCATGTTGTAAATCTTTATCCTGTGAGAATTGTAAGCTGAGGCGATCGAGAATAAAGTTTTGTTCTTCCTGCTCAAAGTTTGCGTCTGCCCAGGCCATCGAGGCGGCGATACGAATGACGTTTAACTGTTCGGCGCTTAAGGTTGGCGCTTCCCCTAGGTAGACTTCAATGACTTTAGGATCGTTTTGAACTTGGGCCATGGTGCCTTCGCACAACACTGTTCCTTCGTGTAAAACTGTGACGGTACGGGCAATTTGGCGCACGAATTCCATATCATGTTCAATGACAATAATGGAATGACTTTTGGCTAAGGAAATTAATAATTCTCCGGTTTTTGCAGTTTCTTCATCGGTTAGCCCAGCCACGGGTTCATCCACTAGGAGTAAGTCAGGAGATTGGGCCACTAACATCCCGATTTCTAGCCATTGTTTTTCCCCGTGGGATAAAAACTGAGCCGGAATATCGGCTTTGGCCACTAATCCGATCGTTTCGAGTAAACCACTGACGGTACGGCGCTCTGGTTGGGGCGTTTTACTGAAGAGGGAATGCCATAAGTTTTTACGAGCATTGCAGGATAATTCTAAGTTTTGACGGGGTGTTAAATTGAGGTAAACCCGTGGGGTTTGAAATTTTCGACCCACGCCTAATTTTGCAATTTCATGTTCCGAATATCGAACGAGGTTTTTACCCTTAAAGGTAGCGGTTCCAGAGGTGGGTTTCACCTTACCGGTAATAACATCTAAAAACGTCGTTTTACCAGCCCCATTCGGGCCGATAATCACCCGTAACTCACCGGGTTCCATGCTAAACGTTAAATTCTTGAGGGCTTTGAAGCCGTCGAAGCTAACCGTAACATCCTGAATGCTAAGAATGGGAACCATGGCTTTGAGTTTGAGTTTTGAGTTATAAATTAATGTTTGAGTTGCAATGTTTTCAATGCTTCTATTCTTCTATTGTTTCTCGTTCCCGTTGAATGTCTTCATCTAGTTCAACTTGGGGATAGGTCGCAAGACGGGGCTGAATTCCCACCAGGCGTAGAATTTGATTAAACCCTTCCGATCGTATCCAGCCGACGACTCCATCGGGTAAAACGGTGACGACAATCAGGAAGAGTGCGCCTTGGAAAAAGAGCCAAATTTCGGGGAATTTTTCACTCAGCAGACTACGACCATAATTGACGGCAACAGCCCCCAGAATGGCACCAATAAGCGTGGCTCGTCCCCCCACCGCGACCCAAATTACCATTTCAATGGAGAAGGCAATGTCCATGTACTGGGGGGAAACAATACCGGACTGAATGGTATAAAAAGCACCCGCTATTCCTGCGATCGATCCGGAGAGGGCAAAGACAAATACTTTGAAGGGGGTTGGGTTATAACCAGAAAACCGAACTCGACTTTCATCGTCTCGAATGGCAATTAATAAGTTACCAAAACGGCCACTGGTCACCCATCGACACAGTAAGTAGGTGAGGGCGAGGAAAATGACGGTGAGACCGTAAAATATCAATTGAGTTTTGGGTTCTCCGACGGATTGACCAAACAAAATTGAGGTTGAAGTTTTTAAGCCGTTAGTTCCGTTAATTAGTTTTTGTTGACCATTGAAAAAGTTAAAGAAAACAATTAACGCCGCTTGAGTCAAAATCGAAAAATAAACTCCTCGAATTCGATTCCGAAAGACTAAGTATCCTAAAAGGGCTGCCACAATACCGGGAATTACAACGATCGCCACGAGGGTGAAGGGAAAGTTATAAAAGGGTTTCCAGAACCAAGGGAGTTGACTCACACCATATAAGCTGAAAAAATCTGGTAGTTCTCCTTCTGGCAGTTGCAATTGTAAATACATGGCCAAGGCATAGCCCCCAAGGGCAAAGAAGATCCCATGGCCTAAACTTAACAAGCCTGTAAAACCCCAAATTAAGTCAATTCCCAAGGCAACGATCGCTAAGGATAAAAATCGTCCGAGTAGGTTTAAGCGAAAATCAGATAAGAGGAGGGGAACGATAACCAAGAAGACTAAAATAAGGCCAAGACCGATGGCAAGTTCTAATCCTTTTTGTTTTTGCTTTAATGCTGGGGTAAGCATAAGGGGTAATTCGTAAGGTTTAACGCAACTGCAATAATTTGACCTTAAACAATTTGGTCTGAAACTTGACCTAAATCGAATTAGGCATCCACTGTTCGGCCTTTCTGAGGAAAGAGTCCAGCGGGTTTAACCTGAAGAAAAGCAATGATCAGGGCAAAGACAAAGACTTTAGCCATACTCGTAGTGGCAAAAAAGGTTGTGAGATCAATTAACGGTTTGAGGAAATCGGACTGCAAATTGGTCAACATTAGGGGAACCGTTCCTGAACCCACAATATAGCTAATAGTTCCGATCGCTAGGGCGGCAACAATGCTGCCGATCAGTTTACCAACGCCGCCCACGACCACCACCATAAAGGCATCTACAATGTAATTTCCGCCTAAGTTAGGGCCAACGGAACCTAACAGACTCACCGCACAGCCCGCAATTCCGGCTAACCCGGATCCGAGGGCAAAGGTGAGGGAATCTACGGTTTTGGTAGGAATGCCTAAACAGGCGCTCATGTTGCGATTTTGGGTCACTGAACGCACCCGTAATCCCCAGGCTGAACCGTTTAAAAACCAGTAAATTCCCGCTAAACAAGCGATCGTTAAAATGATAATAAAGATCCGAGCGTAGGGAAATTGAAA
>Ga0129333_10002748_pt1 | contig 16409 bp, 13 predicted proteins | sample CPB6_08_DNA_FD_94474 | JGI IMG/M metagenome (GOLD analysis project Ga0129333, IMG submission 94474) | Freshwater to marine salinity gradient microbial communities from Chesapeake Bay, USA - CPBay_Sum_0.6_0.8_DNA | ecosystem: Environmental > Aquatic > Marine > Coastal | place: USA: Chesapeake...
TATATGAAAAATTAAAAAATTCAATATTTTAATTCAAGTTGTAATTCAGGCTTAAAGATTTCTCGCTAATATAAATTAATATCCCTACAACAATATGGCCGACGTAATTAAACCTAAACCTGAACGCAAGCAGCTTACTATGGAAGAAATTGAAAGAGACTATGAACCAACTACCCTTACTGCTTTAAAAAAAGGAGACTACGTTGCATACAAAACAAAAGCTCGAACTTGGAAAAGTAAATCCGGGGATGAAGTAGAATATGCTTCAAAAATTAATCAAGGTTTTGTATCTATGCTTCCAGACCCAGACAAACAACAAGGCTTTCGGTCCACTGGTCTTATCTACGGATTCAAAGGAGCGAAGGGGGGTGCCTGGAGTCAGAATGAACGATTTGTGGAAAAAGTATGGAAAGTAAAAGATGAAGTATTTAAAAACCGAAAGAAAGCAAATGCTGAGAAAGCGTATAAAAATAAAACAGAAAATTATAATAAACGCAAAAGTGACGAAGCAGAAGAATTTAAAAGTAATAAAAAGGCTGCTCAAGAAATTGAAGCTGACCCAGAGCTTTTAGAACTCGCAAAGAAAGCTCGTAGGTTTAGACAAAAACAAACAGAATAAATTTTTTATAAAATAAAAAATTTATTTTTTACTTTCTCTGCGTTTTTTATCTCTTTCACGTTCTCTTGCCAATTCTTTTTCTTTTTGTGATTGTGACATACTAGCTCTACGCATAGCTTGAGCTTCGGCGTTCTTTTTTTTAAATGCTTCTTCACCCATAGCCTCCCTTTGTTTTTTTTTCCTTTCAGCTCTAGCTACTGAAGCAGCTGTGGGTTGCTTTTTACTTGGTTGTATAGGTGTAGCACTTTCAGCTTGGACTTCTGCTCTTTCAAGAATTCTTTTTTGTGCTTCTTTAATAAGGTCTTGTGCCTCATTGTATTCTCTCATAAGTTTTCTAAACTCAACTTCTGTTATATCTTTTGTTTTTATTGGTTTAGGTATTTTACTTTTCTCTGCTATAATCTGTTCGTCAGATATAATAGCATAACCAGGTGGCAATGCTTCAAGGAGTTTATACCCTGGTGGATTTTTTAAACCACCCTTTGCATCTACCTTGGCTTTGATTTGTGCATATATTCTATCAACATCACTTCTTATTTCTGCAATATTCACACCAGCTTCTTCTCTTCGCCTCTCTATTTCCATTTGTTCTTTTCTTTTATCTTCATTTTCTTTTAATAAACGTTCTGTATCAGATATAGATCTTTTCAAAGGTATTTTCTTTTTGCGCTCAATTTCTACAGACTTGGCTCTTTCTCTTAATTTTTCTTTAGTTTTATCTATTTGCGCTATAGTAGGTGGCTCAACAGCATCATCATCATCATCAATAGCGGGTGGCTCTGGTGTATTGGGTGGAGCTTTTGTTTGTTTTGTTTTTAATATTTCTGGTTGGTCATCACCACCATCCTTTGCTTCTGTAAATGATACAGCCACTGGTTTATTTAAACTCTCTGCTGGAACTTTTAATAAATTTCCTCTCAGGAATCTTTTTGAATTTAACTTTGATTCTGGGATTCGTGCATTGTATCCCAAATCAGCAGCTCTACTTAATTCTGCATTCACTTCTTTGATTTTATATTTCATAGCACGATATGGCAATTTTGAATTATACACTTTATCAACTTTATATACGATAGGTCCCCACTTTGGCATAAAGCCTTTTTTTTCACTTATTTTCTTTCTTAATTCATTTGGAAGATTTAAACTCTCCATCGCAATTCTTACAAAATCTCCTACATTTAATTTATCCCTTTTTTGTTTTTTAGCAATCTCATCTAGTCTTCCTATGTCTGCATCTAAAATCTTGTCAAAGTTTTCAGGAACCAATGCAACATTTGGAGCGACTCCAGTAGTTCTATTAATTTTATCATTTAAACCATCTACAATCTTTTGTAAATTATTTCTTCTAAAAGGACTCTTACCTGTTTCCATATAGTGTTTACCTAAAGCCCTTTTCAAATCTCCATTTGCTCGCTCGACAAACGCCTGAGACGTAGGGGTATGTGGAGTTGAATACACCACTTTTTTTATTCTTAGTGTGTCTCTTGACCAAGCAGATAAAACCCTTTTTTTTTTACCATTTTCTGTTATTGGTGTTGTTAAAAATTTAAATTCATTATCACATTGAATTACGGATAATCCTGGATATCTACCTTTAATTACGATTAGTGCATTTTGAACACTCTCAAGTTGTTTATTAATAATTTCTTCAGCAAATAATTTTCTTGTTGCAGGTACTAAACCTACTAAAACATAATCATATTTAATTCGCTGATTATCATCATTAAATTTTTTTGTATCTATTAAATCTATTTGCATATAACCAGGGTCTTCTATATTGAAGGCTGTTGTCTCTGTAGCTTTTGTTTTAGGTTGAGTTCTTTGATATGTTGTATTTGTTGATATAACTTTTTTTATAAAAGACTTTGGTATGGTTGGAGGATTCATTTGAAAATATTGATATAGGCTATTTATACTTTTTTCAGGTCCACTTTCAAACTGACTTTGTATTCTATCTGTTCTTTGCTTATCACGTTCCTGTTTATTCATATTTATATTAACATAAACTTTTTTATAAATAAACGTAACTTAAAGATAAATTGAAATTGTATTTTATATATAATTTCAATTAAAAATGCCGCATCAATTCACAGCTGAAGAAATACAACAATTTAATTATTATTGTCTAGTAGAATGGGAGCTACCACTCGAAATCGTTCGCGAACTTGTCCGGTCTGCTATTAAACTCAAAAAACGCAATCGCAAAAGTTACATTGAAAGAAAACAAAAAAGAATGTCACCTTCGGAATCACCAACAAAATAAATAAACTGAGATTTATCATTGAAGTTTATTCAGTTAAAAATTCTTTTTCAATCAAGTATTTCTTGACCCATTGCTCAGTCAATTCGTATTTACGAGATGGGTTTTGAATTATCCCTATCTTGTGAAGCTCTCGTCCAAATTTATGTAAGGTCAATATTCCTTCAGATTGTCGACCAGCGTCTGTCATAACATTGCGGAACAGTGAATAAAGTTGCATTGGTACCATTGCTGATTTGAATGGTTGTTTATATATGCTACCTTCTTCATCTTCATATATCACTAATAAGAATTGGTCAACTTGATTAATTTGTAACATCATTTGAGCTTTCCATAATTCTTTTTTATGCTGTTCTTCAATAATATATTTTTCACTATTCCAAGTATCATCATATATCCATCTTAAATATTGAACAAATTTCAATAATTGATTTTTATCACTGATTGTTTCATTTAATTCAATAGCCATACTTTGAGGCATTAATTGTTCTCGACATTGTATAACACAATATCGTCGATTAGACTTGGTAACAGTAAAAACAGATTCATTGTTTGTATTACACACCACGTGAACGTAATTATTTGTTACATATTGATTTGCACATTTTTTATTTATTGTAATATCTGAAGCTACTAAATTATCTTTCATTACATCCGCAAATTTTACACCACCAGCTCTAGTACCTTCCTCTATAACTACGTAACATTTATTCTCCAATAAGCCATTAAAGTCGCCGAATAGCTCACTCATTTTCGAAGACTTCACTCCATAATTTTTACCTATGATATTGTCTAAAAACATTGTATGTAAAATAGTAGATTTACCAACACCCTCCGTGTGACTGTAAAAAACAAGACAAGTGTGAAATCGACCCATCTCGTGAGCTGCAAATAGTAAGTGAGCAAACCATTGTAATACATATCCAAAAGCACCCTCATCCTCATTACATAATTGAGTCCTAATAGTTTTGAGTATTATACTATCTCGGCAATATTTATCTGCTTCATCATCAGTCATTGGTATATACATATCCCCGTATTTTTGTATATCAAACCCGTGAAAATTGTTATAAGTATTAGGATAAACCGCAGGGTTTAAGTCCATAGGTAAATCAGGTCTAAATACTATGTGTTCGACTACTCTTTTATGCTTATCACGATAATACAATGGTAAAAAACTTACCCAATCACCTTTATCAAACCAACCATAGTGTGCATTTGCATTATTAGCTGCTTGATGTTTATACACGTGAAGTGTATGGTCTTTTTTTATAAGTGTTAATTCACCATAATATAAAAAGTGATTTCTTTCAAATTCTTCTTTTATATATTCGTAATAAAATTTAGGTTGTTCAATATGTAATGCATTCAGTAATATAACTTTGTCTCCTTTAGTTAGTTTTTTTTCTATAGTATTTGATAAATAACTAAAACCAAGTGATTTTTGAGATTCATCTTGTAAGCTACTTTCAACACTTTTTATAACAGATTCAAGAACATCAATTCTTTGTTGAGTAGTGCTTCCTGTTTTATCTTCCATTTGATTACAGATTCTTATCCAATACTTTGATAGATTCAATATACCAATATTGACTAAAACATATGCAATTTTTATCCAACTATCATAATCTGAATCGATTAATTTAAAATATTCCCGTTTTAAACAACACTCTATATAAGCATTCACATATGCTCTCGTTTCATAGTCATATATAGAAATCCAATCAACTTTATATATCGATGCAATTAATTTAGTTTCTTCCCATTCAATAGCTTCATTTTTCTCATTATCTTCATCTAATTCTTTGCGTTTTTTCCCGGGATACTTCTCAATAAACCCACTTTTAATAAAATCAAAGTCTTGCAGCTCATTGTATATATCTTTTGTTTCACTTTCCCACATATTTCTTTTACTGTGTATGACATCAATGTCTGGCATATCTTTTCCAAACACTTTCACCCCTTCCCATTTATCATCCCAGTTTTTTGGCTTATTCACATAAATATGAAACCCCTTTGTATTGCCTTTAGTCCAGCAAATATTATTATTAATTTCTGGGATAGAAAGAATTTTTCCAAGCTCGTCGGGAGTATGAATATTTGGGTCGTCACAGTCGATACAAACAATATTTGAATATTTTAAAAAAATAGAAAAACATCGAACACATTGTTTATGTTCGGATGCTGTTAGCTTTCTATCTCCTAGTGCCTTTACATATTTTTGCTTTGCTAAATTTTTACTAGCCTGCCTCCATTCAGGCAAATCTTCAAGTTTTACATTGTTTTTCTCTAGAATTGTTAGTTTTTTACCTTCGTGCATCAGATAATGTGCATAGGCAAAAGGAACTTTGTTTATGATAAGAAATTCTCCGATATTCATATTATTCATTGGGTTTTAATATTTTTATATAAACGATTGTTTTTAAGCCTGTAATTAAAGCTTTATTTTACATCTTATGTAGGATTTGTAGGATTTGTACCTTTTTTTCAAATCCTTTTTATATAAAAAAAAGCCAATTTCTATTGCTATTTCTAATAAAATTGCTAGCAATATTTTAGCAATTAGCAGTGAAATTCATCTTTTTTTTATATAATAGACTTGAAAAAAAGGTACAAATCCTACAATTCCTACATAAGATTTAAAAAGAGTAAGGTTTAAGACTGAATTAAAAAAAAAACTTTTTTACAAAGTATGTAGGATTTGCAGGATATACAGGATTTTTTAAAAATAGGTTATTCAAAGTCCAGTACAATAGGGACCGTACTTTTTACAATATGGTATGAACTTTTATTTCCACATTTGTCTTTTCCACATTTGTCTTTCCGCTTTCGGCGAGCCATCAAATTTTCGAACCATTCGATCACCTCTTGCCACGTCTCAAAATTGAACACGTCACCACTTTCACTATAGACCCTCAACATACTAGACGCAACAAAAAAAAAACAGAGAACACGCGAGTTAGGTGGGGGGTGGGTAGCTTTATTTTTTCAGCTTGGCGATCTTCAACGCGAGGATGTTTTCGAATCCAACCCTGTTTTCTGCAAGGATTGTTTCGTGGTGTTCAATTGATGCCTCGTTGGCATTCCAGGCTGCTTGTGCCTCGTCCAAGGCCCTCTTTAGGCCGGGCTTCTTGTCCTTGTACTCTTTGATGGTGGCCTCGGTCTCAGTTAAAGCCTCGTTCATTTTAGTGAGCAAGGTATCTTGTGCCATACACTTTTGAACTAGAGCTGGGGGGTGTTGGGTTTTCCAGCCACTAGTTGAAGAAGAAGCAGCAGCTGGGGCGCGTTTACGTGGAGTCGCTGGAGCCTTGCGGGTGGCGGTGGCCTTCGACGCAACGGAGGCGCTGTCCGACGAGGTGTCGGTCATTCCCAATGGGATCGTGAGCAGGCCAGCAGTAGTAGGGACTTGATTCTCAGGGGTGGACATTCTTCGGGGGGGGGTGGGTTCCTAGGGCTGGTTTGTTAGTCGAGTGCTGAGCTGGCGTCCGTCGGGCTGTGAGAAATGGTTGGTTTCTTGCAACAAATTGAACATCGTCGAAAATTTATACCTTTGACCACAGCAAAATTTATTTTAGTAAAAAATTAAAATAAATTTATAATTTTTTTGGTCTATTTTAGGAACTAAATTAAAATTTGTTCATTAAAATTTTTATACATTTTCACTCTCTTAGGGACGAGGAGGTCTATGTACAAAAAACAATATGGGTCACCAGTAGCATATTCAAAAACCTCATTAAACGTAGATATATCTAAGTTGGTGATTTCATTTAAAGCCTCCCTTTCTTTTTTATTATCTGTGTAAAACGCAATCAAATGACTTGCATTATTTCTTATTTTTGGGTTAAATAATCTTATTGCCTGAGACACTAAAATAATCGACAATCGATAATGTCTATGTTTTAAAAACCCTTTTAAAAGATTAGATTTAATTCTCTCAAAGTTTGGACCAAGGTCATCGCATATCAGCAAATATGAATTTTTTTTAAAATCATCGTCTGATTTTATATCTTCAAGTATATTATTCCATATTTCTTCATTAAAATCATCATATAATCTTTTATCTTTGAATTTAATACCTGTGTATGCATCGTCGTGGATTTTACCTTCCGCAACATTGCTTGTGCACATATATATTTTATCAAAGTACCGATAATATAATTCTTTTTTTTTTAAAAGATTACTCAGAAGGACACTCTTGCCACTAGCTATTCGGGCACTGATTAATAATAAAAATGGCCTATCATTTTTTGGGTCTGGTAATACATCTAATTCTACTTGACGCTTGCTTTTTTTTACAGTTGTTAATGGTTCAATCTTGAAATCATTCAGTTTTCTACTCTCCATAATATATTATCGGAAAATGTTTGAGGAACTATACGTAGAATATTCCTGGTAGGTGTCTTTATCAACAGCCTCTTTTGCTGCCCTTTTTTCTGCCTTTCTCTGGGCCTCTGCAGATAAGTGTTCTCTAATAACACTTAATTCTCTTCTGATAACGTCATAGTCTTCTTTTGGTTTCCTGGCTTTTTCATAAGTTTTTACAGCAGCAACTATTTCTTTATTTTTTTTTTTCGCCTCGGTGGCCTTGGGTTGTATCTTACGCAAGTGTTCAAGTTGTTTCTGGCTCGGAGTTCTCTTTTTTTTGGGTTTTTCTATAATATCGATATCATCACTATCATATTCGACCATAATTTAACAAAGAAAAAAATTTCTGCGTAAATATATGTTGAATAGCAATCGAGCATATTATCTATTTATTGACAGTTCGCTTCGGAGTACTGGAACAAATTCAGATTTTACATTTGAATGCGTTCAAAATAATCATATTTTGTCTAAAGGAACTGTTGCTGTTTCATCTTTAACTTTAACCAATGCAATATATCAAATAAATAGCACCAATAATGTGCTTAATTGGACTGTGACTCGAACTGGTCCCACAACTTCAAATCATACAATTACTATACCAGAAGGCAATTACTCAATATCTGAACTTTCATCTGCAATCCAAACAAGAATGAATGTTCAAACTAGTGGGGCAAATACAAGCATCCCTATTCCAATATATAGTCCCATTACAAATAAACTTAGTTGGAGAAAATACGAGCCAAGTGGAACACCAGATACAGGCCAGTTACCAGGTGAAGTGAGTGCATCATATACTCTATTATCAACGAGTACTATTAAAAATGTGTTGGGATTTGACACAGATTTTACCTTTATAAATGTTCATAAAGAATCACCAAATATGATAAATCTAAGGCCAATAGATTATTTTTACTTAACAAGTCCCAATATAAATAGTAGTTCGTTTGCTCCAAATATCGGCGGTAACGCGATTCTTGCAAGGATTCGTATATTAACTAGTCGAAATAATACACAGTATGCTGATGTTGATAATCTAATGGAAAATCTAATCAACTGTTCTACAATACCCACACAATGGCGTTTCACTCTATTTGATAAGTTTGGTCAGAAAATTAATCTGCAAATCCCTTTTTCATTTACATTGCGTATATTTCCGGAATAAATTATCTTTGTAATAATAAATGGGTTTTGGTGTAGTAGAAGAAAAAGAAATTCCAGAGTATTCAACTAATGACGCAGGCAAAATTCTCAAAGTAGATCCAACCGGGGTATATTTACAGTGGCTGCAAGAAACGACAAGCCCGGCAGAGTTGCCTAGTCAAACGGGGAATGCTGGACGTTTTCTGACGACGAACGGGTCAGTTGCGTCGTGGTCCGTGGTGAATCAAGTGCCTGGAGCGACTGCAGGAAACAATAATAATATTCTCACATACAGCAGTGCCAGTTCGACATATGGTTGGTCTAACAGTTTAAATGTAAGTGGTATATTTGCATCTGGTTCGATCGGATGCAATGGAGTTATAGCAACAAGCAATAAAGTACAAATAAACGGTGCTGGTTCTGTGAATGACCAAAGACTACAATTCAGATGCCTTGAAGGCACCCCTCAAGTGAATAATGGCACTCGGCAAGGGATTTATTCACCTGCTGTTGGCTCTATAGCAATTAGTACAAATAGTGATAATACAACAAATCCGCCCGCAGTGGACCGTTTAGTGATTTCAGACAATTTTGTGACTGTAACAAATTCATTAAATCTTACACGAGTAGGGTCAGCAGCTGAACCCACATTAATTTTTAATGACAATACGGCAACTCCGGCTGCGAGTCGAACAGGTATTTGGGGAACGGATGACAATATATTTTTTGGCACGGCGGGGAGTCAGAGAATGAATATAAGTAATAGTGGAGCCAGCATTACAGGAGACCTTACCGTGAGTGGACGGGCTACAATTCCAGATGTCGTTTATCCATTTGATGTTTTTACAAGCAGTGGATCAACTGCCGATTTTACACTTGCTCAAAATACTAGATCCAATGTCAGACTGGAAATGGATACATTTAATACAATACTTAGATTCCCTGCTTTAGTAGAAGGCACATTTTACAGAATAGTACCGTTTCGTAATGGTACTACAGCAACACTATCCTTTAGACCTGCAAACAGTGTAATTATGCATTTGTATAGTGGAGGGAGTAGATCAACAGTTACCGGAAATGCCGGTGGAACAATTGGCTATTCTATTTTGCCTGGCACGTTTTACGAGTGTTTATTCAGCAGTGGAGCGTGGTATGTAGTCGCCGGGCATCCCGTTAGTACTTCTGCATTTACCTCTGATGTTAGTGTCGGAGGGGCTCTTAGTGTGACTGGAAATTTAACGGCATCTCAACAGATCATTCAACCATTTTTTGGAGTTAGTGTAACTGCCAACAGTCAAACTTTCGACCTCATCTCTACAATGAGTGGCAATGTTGTAATTCTTATGGGGACTTTTACACCTGTGACAGTTCGTTTTAATACCACTGGCTTTGTAAGTGGCAGCCAGTTTGATTTAATACCAAATAGTAATTTATCAGGTGCTGTTCTTAATTTTACGGTAACAGGGGGTGCTACTTTACGAATTTATCAAGGAGGTCTCGTGACTACTCATAGTGCGCCAGTTGCTGTTTCAAAAGACACGACGTATCGCTGTGAGTTTCACGACAATATTTGGTACATAACATCGAATTTTGTATCAGGCAATGCAAATTTCCCAGGAACAGTTACAGCTATTGGGTTCAGTTCATCAGGTAGTGCATCAATCACAAATAATTTAACCGTCGGTGGATATATTGCTCCAAGTCATGTAGAATTACCCGCGGGTCAAGAAGTTCGGTTTGGTACTGTTTCTTCGTTAACAAATTGCATCAGAGGCGGGACAGAGAGCTCACAATTTTTTGTAAGTATTACTGTCAATTCGCTTCGGAATGTAATTTTTAAACCTGATAGATCCGAATTTGATAAACATATTGAACAAACAAGATGCCCAATCCAAGATTATGGGAACCATAACACGTCAGGAGAAATCACTCTCGGTACTAATAGTCCTCCGATATATTTTATTAGTCGTCCTCAGCAACACACTACAATCGCAAAATTAAAACTTCCGTCTGCAAATACTGCTAGTATTATAGATGGATGGACTATTAAAATTATACACCTTGACCAGGGTGGGTTCTCAAGTGCTTTTGCTCAAGTAGAATTTGCTTCAGATAGTGTAAATCTGTGGTCCGATGGCACACAAACAGCTTTCAATGCTGGCGAATCTAAAAATATTCCAATTGGGTCCTGCTGGACAATTATGTGTCAAAAAACATTAAACAAGTGGGTAGTAACAGGCTGGTCCAAGCCGTAAGTAAACAATTTTTATTATAATAACAATTGTTTAGGTATGAACCATACCGCGAGTTTTTAATCGCATGTCTCCTAAAAATGTGCTAGGGCCAAAATAAGATTTGTTTTTATTTTTAACGTAATAACTAGCATTTTGATGTGAACCAAAAGTCATTTTCTTACCACCATCATTAACTTCATAATTGATACCTTTTCGTCGAATAATAGTTCCTCGACTTGGTTTTACACCCACTATTTTAGCCTCTTTGTTAGCTTCGACTAAAATCGATTTATTTTTTTCACTACCTGGTAAAGTTGATATAATACGTGTAGGGGTAATAGTATCATATTCAGAAGGTTTAGGATCATATACAAGTGGTAATGTGTTATTTTTATACATTTGATATACAATAGATTGCAATGGTAATTCAGGGTTACTCATGTTGTTTATAAAATATAAAAGTTTCTTAGGATTAGCCGTGACGTCTCCCCAATCAGCCATCCCCATTCGAGTAAGCGCATTTTTGATATCACCTGGAGTTTGAATTCTATGCCTTCTTATTCTTGGAAGGTCATATGGGAATGTATTAATTACTCGTGCTGGATTAACTTCTTCGCTGAGATTACCTATTAATGTAAATGCATATTCGATATCATCCAATAAACTTTGAATATTACTTGAATTATTTACATCTCTGCCTCGTCTAGTTGCCATACCATCGCCAAGAAAATTATTTATCATTGGGGCGGCCGGTGGAGCAACTACAGCAGGAGGGGGTATCGGTACTGGTACGGGCACTGCTGCGGGGGGGGCGGCTGGTGCGGGCACTGGGCCGGCTGGTCCGGGTGGCCCGGGTGGTGGTCCGGGCACTGGTCTGGGTAATGGCGGCAAAACAAGTCTTGGTCCTATAATCGGACCTGGTCTAGGTGCTGGGGCTGGGGCTGGAGCGGGTGCGGGGGCTGGAGCGGGTGCGGGGGCTGGAGCGGGTGCGGGTACAACTGGTGCGGGTACAACTGGTGCGGGTCCCGGGGCGGGTGGAAGAACAACAATAGCGGGATTCGGCGCGGGGGCTGGGGGAACAACAAACGGTGCAATCGGCACAGCTGGTCCTAGTCCAGGCCCACCTCGTCTTGGTACGAGTGGATTTGGTGGAGGGTTGGGCACAGGCACTGGGAGGACAGGAGCCGGTGCAGGAGGTTGAGGTCCTGCAAATCTAATTCCAGCTAGGCCGCCTGGTGCGGGGGCTGGTGCGGGGGCTGGTGCGGGAGCCGGTGCAGGAGGAGGTTGAGGTCCTGCAAATCTAATTCCAGCTAGGCCGCCTGGTGCGGGGGCTGGTGCGGGAGCCGGTGCGGGATTAGCACCCGGGATAAATGGCGGCAGGGCTCTGCCTCCTATGACTCCTACTCCTGGACCCAATGGGGCAACAGGCCTGGCAATAGGTGGTGGTTGAGGGCCTGCAAATCCAATGCCAGCTAGGCCGCCTGGTGCTGCTGGTCCTGGGGCTGGTACCGGTGCGGGACCACCCGGGATAAATGGTGGCAGGGCTGCGCCTCCTATGACTCCTGCTCCTGGACCCAATGGGGGTTGAGGGGGTAATACACCTGGAGCGCCTGGGGGAAATCCGGGTAAAGCTGGAGCTGGTGGGGGTAAAGGCCTTCCAATAGGAACACCAGGTCCAGCGGGGGCGGCTGGTACCGGTGCGGCACCACCCGGGATAAATGGTGGCAGGGCTGCGCCTCCTATGACTCCTGCTCCTGGACCCAATGGGGGTTGAGGGGGTAATACACCTGGAGCGCCTGGGGGAAATCCGGGTAATACTCCTCCTGGAGCTGCAGGTGGTGCGGGTGGCACTGGAGGAGGAGGAGGTGGAGCGGCTCCACGAATAATAGGTATATTTGGAGGCGCCCGATTTAACATTTGATATAATGGTGCCAATGTTTGCACTAAAGGTGTTAATATATTTGCGTTTATATTTGGGTCCATCAATTGCAATAAATTATTTATATAAGCACGAAGGTCTATTTCAAGTTGATTTGCTCCTCCCAATAACAGGAGATTTCCAGCTGCCATTTGTTGCATTAGTTGTGCATCCGCTTGATGTTGGGCATTAAATTGTTGATTTGCATTTAATAAATTTTGTATAGTTGCTTGGTCTGCAACTATTTGTGCTTGAACAGCCGCTAATTGAACACGCAATGCCGCAACCGCCGCTTGTTCTGCGACAAGTTGATTTTGAGCAGCTAATTGATTAGCTTGAGCTGCTTGAACATTTTGTTGCTCTTGTTGTAATTGAGCGTTAAGTCTTTGTATATCCTGTAAATTTAAGTTTACATCACCTCGTAATCTTTGATTATCAGTTGCCAACTGATTACTATTAGCTTGTTCCTGGTTTAATCGTGTTCTTAAATTACCTATAGTTGTATTTAACCTTATAATATCTGCATCTAAACTTCGTTGAACACCTTGTAATCTTTGAACATTAGCATCTAATCTTTGTATATCTGCTCGCATAGCTTGCTCATTTTGTTGATGAACTTGTATAAAGCCACCCAATCGTTGAATCGTTGCTTGGTCTTGTTGTATAGCGGCATTCATTTGTCCAATTAATTGATATTGTTGTTGATTGTCTTGAAGCAACTGCCTCATATCTCCTCGGTATGCATCAATCGTACGTCGTTGGTCCCGCCGCTGGGCTAGTATTCGTATGTGTAAATTCTGAATTGTAGCTTGGTCTTGTGCATTCTGCGCAGTGAGTTGCGCTATTTGTGCTGCATCATTTTGTGTTTGTCCTTGTAAATTTAATATAGTAGCTGCATCATTGTTTATTTGAGCTAATTGATTATTTATAGTAGCTTGCAAATTTACTATTCTAGCTGCATCAGCAGCTATTTGTGCTTGGTCTAAACGTTGTTGATTTCCTAAGTTTGCATTTTGTGCTTGAAGCAATTGAAACATTTGTTGACTAATTTGATTTGCGACAGCTAACCTATGTCGAAGAAATTGCGCTTGTATCACTTGCCCTGCCTGATTTCTTCGTATCACATCTTGTAAGTTTTGTATTATTTGATTTGATTGTGCATTCTGTGCTAAAAATGCTTGGTTAAGTTGTTGCACTTGAGCTTGAAGCGCTTGATTACCTTGTTGTAATGGTCCTATAACACCTTGAGCTGCAGCATTTATCTGGCCTGCCAAAGCACCCATTTGTTGAACGTGGTTTTGTTGCATTGCAACGATACCCAGTCTTAAACCCGCGAGCTGTTGTTGTACTTGTTGTGCTTGCGCCTGAATAGCCGCTATTTGCCCTGCGTTTTGTTGAGCAAGTAGTGGTATATTAGCTACTTGTGCATTAGCTAAATTTAATTGCCGATTCGCATCAGTAAGCCTTTCTTCCAAAGATTCAATTTGTTGTCTTAATAAAAAAGGGTCTCTAAAATGTTGATTTGGATGATTACCTTGCGCCATTAAAAGTTCGTCAGTCATGCCTGCTTTAGTGGTAGCTGTAATAATAGGAAAAAATCTTCTGATATAAGCTTTCATTTCGGCGGCTGACCAATCCATTAACTCATCTGGTGTATATTGTGGTTTAAAAGGCCATTGTCTAGGGGGGGGGCGAACCATACTATTACAATTAAAAAAAATCTTAGTTATATTATGCGATTCGATGGACGAAAAATAGCACGGGGTGTAGGACGATTTTTAATCAATAGAGCAGAGATAGCCAGCAGTCGTTTGAATACAATCAACCGAAAATATGATGAAGTCAATAAAGCTTCAGGTGGGGTCTTAGATTTTGCGGTCAGGGCAACCCCAATATATCAACTTGCCTCAACGGTTTATAATCCACTGGTAAATACAATCGATGCAACACACGCACTGGGGCGTGGACTTTCAACATTGGGCAATATTGATTTTAAAAATTTTAATTCGCAACGGGCCGGCCAAGGGATTCAGGATTTGAAACGTGCGTATGATTTTGGACAAGCTGCGTTTAAATAAATTATAAAAAAATATTTTCTTTGTATAAATATGTCTGAACTACCAAATGAAGCAAGATACAAACGCGTACAAAACTTTAATGATTCTGTAATGGCTCGCCACACTACACGTATTTCTCCATTCAATGCGGGTACATTCGGCCCAGGAAATGTCGACCGACTGTTGTTTAATATCCCGAGCGAGCAGGGTATGGAACTTGATATGGATACGCTTATGTTCCACTGTGACATCACACCTTCCTTTGTGGGAAACGGTGCCATCAATACAACAGATATTTATTTTTGTAATTCAATAGAAAGTATTATTCATAATTTAAAAATAAGAAAGGGAACGCAGTTTTTAATTGAAGATATACAAAGATACAATTACGTTGACAGTATGTTGATGAATATGGTATCATCTGACCACAACAACTGTCCCGGTAAAGCCCTTATGGGTATTGGCAACACAATTGAACGTATATTATATCATAGAAGTGGTAAAGATGCAAATGGTGCAATTGTAAATGTATTCGATAGTACGCTGGCCAAACGCAACTATGCCTTTCCCCTACGTCTCTCGGGGATTAGCAACTATAGTGGCCTTTTGTCCACTTCATTGATTGACAGCGTCACAGCATTCCAAATAGAAATTGAGCTGGCACCTGCCAATGAATGTATGGTGTGTTACACTCGAGATGCGGTTAATAATATTGGTGCTCCGATTGATTGCACTTATACTTTGACTAATTGTTATATGACATATGACTTAGTCAGGATGGAGCCAAGTTATCATTCACAATTGGCGGCTGCTATAACACGTGGACAAAGTTTAACAATTCCCTTCAAAACATTCAGGACGAGTCTATATTCATTGCCCAGTGGAACTAATGCAATAACATATAATATTAATGATACTGTAAAATCACTAAATGCAATATATATAAGTTTCTTTGCAGTTAATGAGCAGGCTAAGTTCAATATTGCGGGCCGTGACCGTTTACATTTTCCAAATCTGAAAACGGCCCAGCTTCAAGTAGGGTCATTCTATTATCCACTTACACCATTAGACTGCACTAATCAGAGTGCGCATGCATTTATAGAATTGCAGAAGAGTTTAGGGCTTGCCTATTTGCGAAGTGAGTCGGCGGGCGTATGGTCCTTCTCCGGCCAAGACTTTATAGGACCAAGATATGGCACAGTTCAAAACCTGTTTTATACTGGAGCAAATAACACTGGTGGAATATCCAGTGTTGATATATATCCGGCATATTCTCATCATGGTCAGAGTTGGACTGTGTATCCCGCGACTGTTGCACTTGACCCTAATAATAATTATGCCAGAAATACTGCTAACCCCCAGGCAGATTTAGCTGGTGCTCGTCTTAATGATACTGGGTTGAGATATATGCGTGAAGTGTGTGCTGTTACTCCAACAAATTTTATTTTAGCTTTCAATATGAAAAAAGTACTGGACCTTGGTGAGGGGGACGTTGCGGGTGTGGACCTCGCTGCTTCAGGCTCAGGATTGGTTAGCTTAAGATTGGAATTTCAAACTGGTGGGGCCCCGACTAATTACAATGTTATAATTGCCTCGCTATATGATGCCGTGCTAGAAATACAAAATAATCAACAGGTTTATAAAGTCGAATAAAAAAATATATGCTATATAATGGAACCAGTTTCATTAATATCACTTATGATGACTATCGTGTTAGTAATAGAAAGAATATGGAAGTATACAGTAGACCATTGCAAACGCAGTAGTTGCTGTCTTGGGACTGTAGAGTTTGATAATAATATTTAAATATTTGAAA
>Ga0129333_10002749_pt1 | contig 16407 bp, 12 predicted proteins | sample CPB6_08_DNA_FD_94474 | JGI IMG/M metagenome (GOLD analysis project Ga0129333, IMG submission 94474) | Freshwater to marine salinity gradient microbial communities from Chesapeake Bay, USA - CPBay_Sum_0.6_0.8_DNA | ecosystem: Environmental > Aquatic > Marine > Coastal | place: USA: Chesapeake...
CGGCCGGCGGCGGGAATGCCGGCTGGCAGGATGGGCGGTCTGTGGGCGACGGCGCCGTGCTCGGGCAGGCGGGCTGCATGTCGCGAAGCCCTCACGACCGATACCGACCGTCATGCGATCATTTTTCGTCAGCGTTGTCCTCGTCGTCAGCCTCGTGGCCCTGGCCACGGAGGCGCTCGGCGGCGGTCACTGTGGTCGCTGCGGCAGCGTCGCCCATGCCACGACGCCGTGCGGAGACACCGGCTGCGGCCCGAAGGTGTATGGGCCGTTTCGCGAGCCAGTCGGTCCCTGCGATCCGTGCGATGCCTGCGTCCGCTGGCGCGGCTGCAATGGCGCCGGTGGCGGACAGGACATGCTCGTGCCGTGGCAGATGCCGCCGGGTCGCGGATTCCTCCCTCCCTCCGCGTGCGGCTACGCCTCCCGGGACTGCGACTCCTGCTCCGGCGGCTGCCGGCGGCTGATCCCCGCCTTGTGGTGAGCGGCGGCGGCCAGGGTCGCTGCGAACGTGATCTCGTCGCCACGATCCCGGCAGGTGTCGAGCAGGCTCTGCCAGGCGGCCGCCGCGGACGCCAGTTCCACCAGCGACGGCATCATGCCCGTGGCGTGCATGATCCCCGGCATGCCACCGTCACGCGGCTGGGCGAGCGCGGCTGCCAGCGCCTCGGCAGGGCGACGCAGTCGCCAGAGCAGGAGCACGAGCACGTCGGACGGCAGCGTGTCGCCGGGATCGGCCAGGGCCGCGGCCCGGCGAAAGTGGGCCACTGCCTCGGCCACGTCATGGCCGAGGTGGGCGCCGAAGAAGAGCCGTGAACAGCGGCCCATGTCCTCGAAGGGGGGCTCGCCGGGATAGACGACCTCGGCCGGCAGCAGGCAGGCGTAGCAGGCGAGTTCCCAGGCCTGCCGCAGCGTTGGCTCGTCGGGGCAGATCCGCGCGATCCGCAGCACCGACTGCAGGTGCGACACGTCGCAGTGCAGCCCCGGCCCCGCGCCCGCCGCCGCGAGGGCGGCGAGCCGGTCGCCGATCGACGTCGCCGCGGGGTCGGCGGCGGCACCGTGCGCATCGAGCGCGAGCCCCCTGGCCACCTCGCCGTGGAGATGGGCCACGAGCATCGAGGCGGCCGGCTTTTGGCGCGCAGCCGGAAGGCGTGACACGGCCTGTTCGTAGGCGGTGACGGCGTTGCAGGTGCCCTGTGTCTCGAGCAGGATCGAGATCCCGAGCGCCGGATCGACGCCCTCCCAGAGGGCGACCGAGAGGATCTCGTCGTAGAGGCGTGCCGCCTGCTCGTCGGCGGCGGGCGCAGCGGCCGCCAGCCTCGCGAGCCGTGCCGCCACTTCGGCCATGGGTGCGGCCGCCCGCAGGTACATCCAGGCGGCGGCCACCTGCCCCTCGTCGAGCAGCGGCCAGCCGGCTTCGCGGCAGGCGGCCAGGGAGTGGGCGTCGAGAGCTTCGCGAAGCGCCGGCGGCAGATCGCCGAGCTGGCCCGTGGGAGGAAGGTGCAGGGACGTCCGGGCCTGCATCAGCCGCACGTCGAACAGGGCATGCCAACGCCGCTGCCGGGCGAGCGACTCGGCCAAGGCCTCGAACATCGCGTCGCCGCCGCCCTCGGCGCCGATCCGTTCCAGCCTGGCGAACTCGTCCGAAGCGGGGCTCATTTCCGGCCTCCCTGCTGTCGCAAGGCCTCGTAGGCCAGCACCGCGGCCGTGACGGAGAGGTTGAGGCTGTCGGCACTGCCGTGCATCGGCAGACGTATCGTCTCCATCCGCAGTCCACCGGCAGCGGCGGCCGTTTCCCAGGCCGGCGAGATGCCCCAGGCCTCGCTGCCCAGAAGAATCACCGTGTCACCGGCGAGCGCGGCATCGTGCCACTCGCGCCGGCCGCCTGGCATGGCGGCGAAGACGGGGCGGCCGGCGACATGGCACCAGGCGATCGTGTCACGTGCCGTGGCTGCCGCGATGGGAACGCTGAACACGGTGCCCAGGCTGGCGCGGATCGCGGCTGGATTGGCGACGTCGGTACGGCCATCACAAATGATCGCGCCGGCCAGGCCGGCGGCGTCTGCCGTGCGGATCACCGCGCCGAGGTTGCCCGGTTTCTCCACGCCCTCGACCACGAGCACCGGCCGCCCGGCCGGGAAGGCGACCTGCGACAGCGGTCGCGGCGCGAACCGTACCACGCCCACCATGCCCTCGTTGCGACCGCCGAAGGCGACCTTCTCGAAGGCGCGGCCGGAGAGCGACACGACCCGCGTCCCGGCGGCCCTGGCGCCCGCCAGCCAGTCCGCGAAACCCGGCTCCGCGCCAGCGGCTTCGACAGGTCGTGAGGCATCCAGAAACACCTCCACCACCGTCACGCCGGCGGCGATGGCCCGCGACAATTCGCGGCGGCCGTCGACGAGCGTGAGGCCGCTTTCGCGCCTGGCATCCGCGTCGCGCAGTGCCGCCGCCTCGCGGACCCGCGGGTTGGCCGGACTGGTGATCGATTCGAAGTCGTTCATGGGAGTCGCGGAGACGGACGGGCAACGCGAGAAGCGGCCAACTGCAAGCGGGCGAAACAGCCCAGTTCGATGCTCCGGCCGCTGTCGTCGCTGCAATGCAGGTCGCCGTGCTCGACCTCGGCCACCGACTGATCCGCGGCGCGACAGGCCTGGAGCAGCGTTTCGCGCAGGCGCCGGTGCGGCCAGCCGGGCGAGTGACACGTGACGAGGAGCGGGCCGGGAGGCAACTCGCCGGCATGACCGAGGATACCGGCCACGTCGGCGAGCAGGGGTTCGAGATCCCGGTCGATGGCGAACGACTGTCCACGCGGGCCGTGTCCCCAGGAGGGCGGATCGAGGACGGCGCCCGAGAACCGGGATCCGCGGCGTGACTCCCGGGCCACGAACGTCGCCGCATCCTCGCACACCCAGCGCACGGCCGCGGCGGCAAGGCCGGAAGCCTCCGCATTCCGGCGGGCCAGGCGGAGCGACTGTCGCGACGCATCGACGTGCACGACCTCGGCGCCGGCGGCCGCCATGGCGAGCGTGGCCGCACCGGAATGGGCGAACAGCGACAGCATGCGTGCCCCAGGCGGTGTCGTCCGTGCGAGCCACTCCCACTGTGGGGCCTGCTCCAGAAACACACCCACCTGCCCGGACGGGGCGGGATGCACCTCGAGAGACAACAGGGCCTGACCGGCAGGTATCCGAACCCGCCATGGTTCGGGGAGGGCACCGGGGAACTCCCACGATCCCCGGCCAGAGTTGCCGGCTGGTCGTGCCGAGGCCCCGGGGGAGGGGCGGTACACGGCCCCGGCCTCGAGCCAGCGGGACGGCAGCCGGCAGGCGTTCCGGGCCTGGGGCAGGGGGCGGTCGACGAGCACCCCACCCAGCAATTCCAGCCTCCGGCCACATCCTGCCGCGTCGATTCCGAAATCGACGAGAGCCGGGTCGCGAAACTTTGCCTGCCGTGATCCGTTCATACAACCGGAGAATACCCACCCAGGACGGTTGCCGCAGGGGGCGGCAGCTGCCCGGACCCCCTCGTCAGGAGTTTTGCGATGCGTCGAGTGCTTCCGTCGATCACCCCGGCCACGTGGCTGGTGGCCCTGCTCGTGGTGCTCATCGTTTCCGGGCCCACGCGGTCCGTGGCTGCGGCCGAAGCAGGCTTTTTTCAGGCCGTCGTGCAGTCGTGGACAGGGCTGGCATCGTTGCTCGCCGATACCGATGCCGATGCCGACGAAGACGAAGACGAAGACGAAGACGAGGACGAGGACGAGGACGAGGACGAGGACGAGGACGAGGACACCCCCAAGCATTCGCGGGGACATTGGTCACGGCGTCCTCACCAGGCTCACGATCGGGCTCACGGACCGGCTGCACAGGGCCACGGTCACGCCCGGCATCATGGCAAGGGTGGAGAGTGCAAGGGTGGAGAGTGCAAGGGTGGAGAGTGCAAGGGTGGTAGGTGTGACAGGCATGGTGATGGCTGCGATGGTGATTGCGGAAAGCATGCCAAGCAGGGCCGTCACGCGAAGGACCATGGTCCCGGAAAGGAAATGGGTCATGCCGATCGCGGTGCCCGAAGTGGCCCCGGACACGCTCATGGTCATCGGCCGCCGCCCGGCGCGGGCATGATGCACCCCGGTCCGCATCATCCTCACATGGGACACGGCCCCATGCCGCATGGCCGCATGGGCCATCCCGGCCCGATGGGACCGCCGCCGATGCGCGACGCGGTTCGCCGGGATGCAATGGCGAGAATGGATGCGATCGAAGCCCGGCTCTCGCGCATCGAAGCCCGGTTGGCGCAGATGGACGGCGGTCGGGGCGGTCCCGGCCCGCGTCCCGAGATGACGCCTGAGCAACGAGAGCAGATGCGGAAGCGCTGGGAGGAGGCCCGGGAGCGGATGCGCGAAGGCGGTGGTCCCGGCTCGCGCCCCGAGATGAAGCCCGAGCAACGGGAAATGATGGAGAAGCGCATGCAGGAGGGCCGCGAGCGGATGGAGGAGGCCCGCCGCAAGTTTCAGCAGATGCAGGAGCGGATCCGTGAACTGGAGGCCGAAGTGGCACGCCTCAAAAAGGGCACGTGAGCCTGCGCCGGCCTGGTCACGGCGTCGCATTGCTTGACAGGCCTGCTGCAGAAGACTTTGATTGAAGGGCCGGAAGGACATGCACCTTCCGGCCCTTCCTTTTTATCCGCCCGGTGCAGGTTGGTGCCGCTCAGGCGGTCGCCACCCCGCAATGCGGTGACGCAGCGGTTTGCTTCCCCCAGGGCCGGCCGATGGGATGCCTCCAAGCCGTACGCGGATGCGCCGCTCCTGTCGCGGTCCTGGCCCTCATTGCCGGAGGAAGTCTCGCGGTCGCGACGCCGATCGATTTCAATCGTGACGTCAGGCCGCTGCTCTCGGACCGCTGCTTCACCTGCCACGGCCCCGATCATGAAGACCGTCAGGCGGGCCTCCGGCTCGACGATCGCTCGAGCGCCGTAGCGCCCCTCGAGAGCGGCGCCACGGCGATCGTCCCCGGCGACGCCGCGGCGAGCGCGGTCGTGGCCCGCATCACGAGCGACGACCCCGACTTCGTCATGCCGCCGCCACACGTCGGCAAGCCGATCTCGCCCGCAGAGGCCGATGTGCTGCGCCGCTGGATCGCCGCGGGGGGCGAGTACCGCGGGCACTGGGCGTTCGCGCGGGTCGAGCGGCCGGCCCTGCCTGCGGTCACCTTGGCGGTGTGGCCGAAGACGCCCGTCGACCGCTTCGTGCTCGCCCGGCTCGAGGCGGAGCATCTGCCGCCCAACCCCGAGGCCGACCGCATGGCGCTGGCCCGCCGGCTGGCGCTCGACCTCACCGGCCTGCCGCCGGTGCCGGCGGACGTCGACGCCTTCCTCGCCGATTCCGCGCCCGACGCCTACGAGCGCTACGTCGATCGGTTGCTCGCCAGTCCGCACTTCGGGGAACGCATGGCGATCGAGTGGCTCGATGCGGCCCGCTATGCCGACAGTCATGGATTTCAGACCGATTCCAGCCGCTCCAACTGGCCCTGGCGGGACTGGCTGATCGACGCCTACAACCGCAACCTCCCCTTCGACCGGTTCACGATCGAGCAGCTGGCCGGCGACATGCTGGAAAACGCCGGCGACTCTCAGGTCGTGGCCACCGGGTTCAATCGCAACCACCGTCTCAACGGCGAAGGGGGCCTGATCGCCGAGGAATGGCGGGTAGAGACCGTGATCGACCGTGTGGAGACGACCGGCCAGACCTGGCTGGGGCTCACGGTGGGGTGCAGCCGCTGCCACGATCACAAGTACGACCCGCTCACGCAGCGCGAGTTCTACGCGCTGTTCGCACTGTTCAACAATGTGCCGGAGACCGGAACGATGGTGGAAAACCGCCGCGGCGGCAACACCGATCCGGTGCACACGGCACCCACGCCCGATCAGGCCCGGGAGCTCGTCCGGCTGGAGCAGGCGGCGGCCACCGCCGAAGCGGAGCTGCAGGCGGCGCTCGGCGGCATCGACGGTCTGGTGGACGCATGGGAGCGGACGCTGGTGAACGCCGGCACGCCGACTCCGGAACCATGGCAGGAGTTCGAGCCGCTCGAACTCCGCAGTGCGGGCGCCGCCAGCTTTCGCCGCGGCGCGGACGGCAGCTGGTTCGTGGAGGGACAACTGCCGCCCCGCGACACCTACGAGTTCGAAGGCCAGGTGCCGGCGGGACGATTCGGCGGCCTGCGGCTGCACGTGCTGCCCGACGCGGGGCTCGCCGGCGGCGGCGGCTTCGGCCGGGGAAACAACGGCAACATCGTGATCACCGGGGTCGAGGTGGCCATCAAGCCCGCAGCCGGCACGTTGCAGCGGGTCGATCTCGTCCGCGCCGAGGCCGATTACGAACAGCAGGATTGGCCGGCCGCCGCGGCGCTCGGCCGTCTGCCCGGCAAGGGCTGGGCCATCGACGGCCATCTGCCCGAAAGGCGACAGCCGCGGCGACTCGATCTGTTCCCCGCCACGGCCATCGTGCTGCCAGGCGATGCGAGGTTGGTCGTGCGCATCCGCCAGGATGCCTTCGACGGCCACGCGCTGGGCCGATTTCGACTGCAGGTGACGGGAGCAGAGCCCCCGGCCCCGGCGGCCGGCGGTTTGCCCGCGGCGGTGCAGGCGCTGCTGGCCGTCGACCGCCAGGCCCGATCCGCCGAGCAGAAGGCGGCGCTCGCCGCGCACTACCGGGCGCATGTCGACGGGCCGATCCGCCGCGCCGAAGCGGCCCGGGACGCGGCCCGGAAGGCGATCAAAGACCTCAGGGAATCGCTGCCTTCCGCCATGGTGATGAAGGAGGGTGCGCCGCGTGACGCCTTCGTGCTCATGCGCGGCGAGTACGACAAACGCGGCGAGAAGGTCGGGCCGGGGCTGCCCGCGTTCCTGCCCCCACTCCCCGAGGGCACGAAGCCTGACCGGCTGGCGCTGGCCCGCTGGATCGTGTCGCGGGACAACCCGCTCACGGCGCGCGTCTGGGTGAATCGGCAATGGGAGCGGTTCTTCGGCACCGGACTGGTGCGCACCAGCGAGAATCTGGGCAGCCAGGCCGAGTATCCCAGCCACCCCGAACTGCTCGACTGGCTGGCCGCCGAGTTCATGGAGGGCACGTCGCTGCCGGCCGTGAACGGGGCGACGGCGGGCCCCTGGGACATGAAGGCCTTCCTGAAAATGCTCGTCACGAGCGCCGTCTACCGGCAGAGCGCGGTGGTGAGTCCCGACACGCTGGCCCGCGATCCGGCCAACCGGCTCCTGGCCCGGGCGCCGCGGATCCGCCTCCCCGGCGAGATCGTGCGAGATTCGGCGCTCGCCGCCGCGGGCCTGCTCGTGCCCACGATCGGCGGCCCCAGCGTCCGTCCCTGGATGCCCGATGGAGTCTGGGACGAGACGAGCGTGTATGGCGATCTGCGCGGCTACAAGCCGGACACCGGGGCGGGCCGCTACCGTCGCAGCATGTACACGGTCTGGAAGCGGACAGCCGGTCCACCCACGATGCTGCTCTTCGACGCCCCCAACCGCGAGACCTGCACGGTGCGGCGGTCGCGGACGAACACGCCGCTGCAGGCGCTGGCGCTGCTCAACGAGACGACCTTCATCGAGGCCGCGCAGGGCCTGGCCCGGCGCATGGTGGGGGAAGGCGGCGGCACGCCAGCCGAGCGCATCGCCCACGGTTTCCGCCTCGTGATCGGCCGCCCGCCGGCCGCCGCCGAGGTGGCGACGCTCGTGGCCGGCTACGAGGCCGACCTGGCGCGCTTCGCGGCCGATCGGCCCGCGGCGGAGAAGTTCGCGGCGGCGGGCCTCGTGGCCCGGCCGGCCGAGGTGCCCGCGGAGGAGTTCGCCGCCACGGCGCTCACCGCCAGCGTGATCCTCAACCTCGATGAATTCGTGACGCGGGAGTGACGCCGATGGCCAACGATTCCGGAGCCCGGCTGCAGGACGTCTTGAATCGGCGCGTGTTCCTCGGCGGTGCCGGGGGCGGGCTGGCCTACGCGGCCCTGGCCGGACTGATGCAGCCGGCTGCGGCCCGGGCGGCCGTGCCGGCCGCGTTTCCCACGCATGCGGCCAAGGCCAAGCGGATCATCTATCTGTTCCAATCGGGCGCGCCCTCGCAGATGGATCTCTTCGACCCCAAGCCGGGGATGGAGCGGCAGCGCGGTCAGAACCTGCCCGAGTCGATCCGGCAGGGCCAGCGGCTGACCACGATGACCAGCGGCCAGTCGACCTTCCCCGTGGCTCCGTCGATCTTTCGATTTTCGCAGCATGGCGACAGCGGCATGTGGTTCAGCGAGCTCGTGCCGCGGATGGCACGGCACGCCGACCGCTGGTGCATGATCCGCTCCATGTACACCGAGCAGATCAACCACGATCCCGCGATCACGTTCTTCCAGACCGGCCACCAGCTGGCCGGTCGGCCGAGCATCGGCTCCTGGGTGAGCTACGGGCTGGGCAGCGACAACGCCGACCTGCCCGCCTACATCGTGCTCACCAGCTTCGGTTCCGGCCGCCGGGACGACCAGCCGCTCTACGACCGTCTCTGGGGGGCCGGCTTCCTGCCCACGAAGCACCAGGGCGTCCGCTTCCGCAACTCGGGGGCGCCGGTGCTCTACCTGGCCGACCCGCCGGGGATCGACCGCGATCTGCGCCGATCGACGCTCGATCGCATCGCAGCGCTCAACGCCAGCCGCAGCGCCGCGCTCGGGGATCCGGAGATCGCCGCCCGCACGAGCCAGTACGAGATGGCCTTCCGCATGCAGGCCAGCGTCCCCGACATCGTCGACTTCTCCGACGAGCCGAAGCACGTGCTCGACGCCTATGGTCCCGACGTGCACCGTCACGGCAGCTACGCCGCCAACTGTCTGCTGGCACGGCGGCTCTCGGAGCGGGGCGTGCGCTTCGTGCAGTGCTTCCACATGGGCTGGGACCATCATGGCGGGCTGCCCGGGGCGATTCGCGGGCAGGTCAAGGACACCGATCAGGCCACGGCGGCCCTGCTCGACGACCTGGCGCAGCGTGGCCTGCTCGATGAGACGCTGGTGGTCTGGGGGGGCGAATTCGGCCGCACGATTTATTCCCAGGGGGCGCTGACGGCGGATAACTACGGCCGTGATCATCATCCGCGCTGCTTCACGATGCTGCTGGCGGGCGCGGGCGTGAAGCCGGGCCTCACCTGGGGGGCGACGGACGACTACTGCTACAACATCACGACACCGGAGCAGAAGGTGCACGTGCACGATCTCAACGCCACGATCCTGCACCTGATGGGCATCGACCACCTGCGGCTCACGTTCCCCTATCAGGGCCGGGATTTCCGGCTCACCGACGTGCACGGCAACGTCGTCAAGGGCATCCTGGGCTGACGGCCGGGCAGGCCGCCACGGCCCGGTCATGCGAGGGCCTGCTCGAAGTCGGCGATGATGTCCGCCGTGTCCTCCAGGCCGATGGAGATCCGCGTGTAGCGGGGCGGGATCGCCCGGTCCTCCTCGGGCTGTCGTCGCGAGACGAGCGTCACCACGTCGCCGAGGCTGACCCACGGCTTGCAGAGCTTGAGCCGCGTGTGGAACGAGTCGTGCGTGGCGTCGTCCTTCCATTCCACGCCCATCATGCCGCCCGTGCCCTTGAGGAACCGGGCCGCCACCGCATGGCCCGACCACGACGGCAGGCCGCCGTAGCGGACGCGGGCCACCTTCGGGTGCGACTCCAGGAAGCGGGCCACTTCCAGGGCCGACGTGGTGTGCTGCCGCATCCGCAGCGCTAGCGTCTTCACGCCCTGTGTGATCAGGAAGGCGTCGAAGGGGCGGAGGATGCCGCCCATGGTGTTGATCGTGTCACGGATCCGGGAGACGTGCGTTTGGGAGCCGCAGGCGATGCCCCCCAGCGCCGACCCGTGGCCACCGAGATACTTGGTGGCGCTGTGGAGCACGAGGTCGGCGCCGTGTCGCAGGGGCTGGAAGAGATAGGGCGTGAGCCAGGTGTTGTCGACGATGCAGAGCGCCCCGGCGGCCTTCGCTTCGCGGATCAGGCCCGGGGCATCGAGCACCTCGCAGGTCGGGTTCACGTAGGGCTCGAAGTGCACGACCTTGGCCGGCTTCTCGGCGAGCGCCTTGCCGAGCGCGGCCGGATCGGTCATGTCCACGAATGCGACCTTGATCCCGAATCGCGGCAGGTGGCTCCTCAGCAGGCTCATCACGTTGTCGTAGACGCAGCGGTGGACGACGAGTCGGTCGCCGGCGGAGAGGAACGTGAGCAGCGTTTGCGAGATGATCGACATGCCACACGGGGCCGACACCGCCTGTGCGGCCCCTTCGAGCGCTCCTAGCTTGGTCTCGAGGGCGCCGAGCGTGGCGTTGGAGCCGGGCCGCTGATAGGCCCCGCGGACGTTCTTGGCCTGCTCGATGGGCGTGACGCTGAAGCCCGGGGCCTCGCCGAGATGAATCGCATCGGAAGTGAAGCCGTGGGCGTCGATCGACTCGAACGTCGGGTCGAGCAGATCCGCCGCAGGCGATTCCGGGGCGGGCGTCGCGGCCGTCCCGGGGTCAGCCGCCGCCCCGGGCGGCGCGGCCGCCGTCACGGCCCCCATGGCGAGCGTGGTCTGGAGGAACTGTCGCTTGTTGAGCCTGGAATCCATGGCCATCCGGGAGCCAACGACAGGGTCGACGTCAGACTACCCGCTCCTCGGGGGCACGTCGACCAGGACGGCCACGCCGCATCACGCCTTCCGGCGGCGGCTTTTTCTGCCCGTGGTGGACTTCGCCCCGGTGTCGGCGCCGGCCCCGGTGTTGGCGGCCTGGGGCGGCGGCACCTGCGGCACGATGATGCAGTTGTCGCCGAGTTCGAGATCCTCCTCGTCCTCGACCGGCCGGCCGCGATCGTCGAGTTTCACGTCCGCCTCGGCCGTCTTCTTCTTGGCCACGGCCAGCAGTTGCTCGTAGAGCTTGGCCCGGTCGGTGCCGTTGATCTGCGACACAGCGCTCGCGACCTCGCCGAGGTAGCGCAGGAAGATGCTGCGGCGCTGCCCCTCCTGGGCCACCCGCAGCCGGCGGCGCATGTACATGCCGAGCTTGCGACCCACGGCCTGCAGCGCCAGGCGGATCTCCTTCTGGATCTCCGGATAGTGGGCGATCGCCTCCTTCGACTCGCTCGTGAACGGCACCCAGACGCTGGCCACGTGCACCATCGCCGTCACCGGCCCACTGGGCAGGCCGCCGCGGGACTGGGACAGGCCATAGGCCCGCCAGTTGGTGGCCAGGATCGTCTGCGTGACGGCGCAGGCGGCGTGCTGGAATTGCAGCGGCACCCGGTTGGCGTAGCGCAACACCGTCATGCTCTGCCCCTCGTCGACGTTGACGTGCTGCATCGCGCCGTGCAGGGCGTCGAGGGCCTGCTTTTTGAGTTTTGAGGGGGATTGCCGGGGCGCGAGTTGGGCCTCGGCGAGGATTTTGTCAGCGGCCTCGCCTCCCAGCCCCGTGAAGGTCGTGGTGAGGAATTGCCGCAGGCTGCGGGCGTCGCTCTCGCCGGCCAGTTCGCCCAGCGCCTCGCGGGTGATGCGCTGAGCCGACGGGCCGCCACCGTAGGCGAGCGCGGCCTCGATCACGAAGGGGTTGCCCCGGTAGACGGACGGCGGCCGCGTGGCGGCGGTGAAGAACTCGCCTGGAACCACCTGCCGCAGGCCGGCCAGAAGCCGCTGTTCGCCGATCGGCACGATGCAGTCGGTGGCCGGCGGCGGGATCTTCGTGTCCTGGATCGATTTGTAGAGGGCGTCGGCCTCGCCGCGGCCCAGCTTGCCGGTCGTGGACCGCGTGGAAAGCTTGGCGGCATCGCAGAGTTTTTTCGCTGTGCCGTGCGAGACCCGCGAAAACGACTGCGTCAGAAACTGCGCGAGCGTGAGTTTGGGCTGCTCCTGGAGCATGGTCACCAGCCGGCCCAACTCCACGCCGTAGGGATGCGGCTTGATCTCCTTGGGCTCCGGTGGCAGGTCGTCGCTCGACCGCTCCAGGATCCGTTCCGGGCCGTCGGGGCCCTGGAAGTGGATGCGGGCGTGCGGATTGGCGATCGCCGTCTGCTCCAGATATTCCTCCACGCTGCCGCGGCCGCGCTGAAACTTGGCCTCCATCTCGATCGTGACCCGCGTGCCGTGGCTGATCGGCTCGCCGCGGTCGTTGTCGGCCACCCACTCGATGGAATGCTTCTTCATCAATTCGGCGCCGCCTTTCCCGGTTGGGATGTCGACGCCCTCACCCCGGCCGTTGAGGATCTCCGGCTGGTTGGTCTTGGTGTCGATGCGCAGCTCGTAGTAGTGGGCCGGATCCTTGGCGCCTATCTTGGAGATGATCTTCACCGGCTTGCCCGTGGTGAGCACGCCGTACATGCCGGCCGCCGAGATGCCGATTCCCTGCTGACCACGGCTCATGCGCAGGCGGTGGAATTTCGAGCCGTAGAGCAGCTTGCCGAAGATGAGCGGTATCTGCTTGCGGACGATCCCCGGGCCGTTGTCCTGCACACCCATGCGAAACCGCGTGCCGCCGTCGCCGACCTGCTCGATGTGCACCCAGATCTCGGGGAGGATGCCCGCCTCCTCGCAGGCGTCGAGGGAGTTGTCGACCGCCTCCTTGACGCTCGTGAGCAGGGCCTTGCGCAGTGAATCGAACCCCAGCAGGTGGCGGTTCTTGGCGAAGAACTCGCTCACGGAGATGTCGCGCTGGCCCGCGGCCAGGGCCTGGGCGCTGGCCCGGCGCTTGGGCGGGGCCTTGCCGTTGGAGGCGGGGCTCGGCGCTGCGGCGGCTTCGGGCTCCGGGGCCGGAGCCCGGGATTTCCGGGACGGTTTCCTGCTGACGGTCACTGCGGCGGCGGAACGGGAACGGGCCATGGCGGCTCCGGGGACGGTGCGGCACAAACTGTGATCGCCTGCGGCAGGCTTGGCAAGAGGGGTCGAGTTTGCGGGTTGGCCGAGCCTTGCGGCCCCGCCGTCGATCCTCCCTGACGGGCTCGTGGCCGCGGCGACCCCGGCGCGAAGGTGTGCCTGTCACGTCATCCCGTCCCGCTGGCCGCCACGGAGTGATGCGCGGAAAAGCCGGTTGCCGAAACAGACGGGGAACGGGCGCACGGAGCGCCAGCGTCCTCCGAACGAGAGGTGCTTTGATGATGCGATGCGGGCGCGGCTGGGTGCTGGTGGCGATCCTGGGCGCGGAAGTGCTGGCGGCGGGTGCCGGCGTCGCCGGTCCGATCGACGGCGGGGTCGAGGGGCCCGTTCCCGACGTCTTCTACAACTTCTATACGCCCGCCGTTCCGGCCGGCGGATATCCCGGCATGGGGGCACAGCTCTACGTGTCGCCGCGGCCCGTTCCACCGCGTGTCGGCCACACCTGGAACACCTACCCACCGTTCATGCCGCACGAGTTTCTCTACAAGCATCGGCGGCGCTACATCCGCCCGGCAGGCCTGACGGGCATGCGGACGAAAGTGAACGGCTACTGGTACTGAGGAGCGCGGCATCATGCAGCGGCACATGGGCTGGAATCTTTTCCGGAGCGGGCTGGGCGTGGTCGCGATGATCGCGATCCTGGCCACTGGCCGCTCGGTGCAGGCCGGTAACCGCCAGCAGGGCTGCGCCGACGCCCCCTGCTCGCAGTGTGGCCCCGCATGCGGCACGTGCCAGCAGTCGGGCTGCGGCCGCGGTCACTGCGGCCACGGCTGCCGTCACGGTCACTGCGGAGGCTGCGGCCATTGCGGACACTGCCTGCACGGGCATTACGGCAAGCACGAGGCGATCGACAAGCGCTACTTCCTTCGCAGTCAGGGAAAGAGCTGGCACAGCGCTTGGTATGACCCGGCCGAGGGCCGGCCGATCGCGCTGGTGGTGCCGCCGACCGCGGAGTTCCAGGCGCAGTATTCCTGGGGCGTACCCAGCTCACGTGTGATGCCGATCTATCACCAGTTCCGCCGACCCTATCCGGGCCCGGGAGCGCTGCCGGGCGGCAGGGGCTTCCTGCCCACGCCCAACAATCCCAGCGACACCGTGCAGTTCGGCGTGAATGCCGTGCGCGGGCCGTGGGGGACGTACTGATTGTCGCGCGGAGCGAGCCATCCTGGCCTCGCTCCGCTGGGAACCTGCGCGGCTCGGGCGCCGCTGCGGTTCAGGTGGGCTCGCCCTCCTGGCGAGCAGCCGTGAGTCGCGCGAGTGAGCCATCCTGGCCTCGCTCCGCTGGGAACCTGCGCGGCTCGGGCGCCGCTGCGCGTTACTAATCTGTTGCATGTTCGATAACAGGGTGCCGGGAGGGGGTGCCCGTGCCCCGGGAGCCGGCGTAGGCGACCAGCGAAGCCATGGATGGCGGAGCGCAGACGCCTCCGAGAGAGCGAAGGCCCGGAGGGCCGCAGCAAACGTCCGGCGCTGGGGCATGGGCAGCCCCGACTCTCACCAGACATGGCGAGACCGCTGCGGTTCAGATGGGCTCGCCGTGCCGCTCGAGGCGGTCACGGGCCATGTCGGCCCAGGGGCTCTGCGGGGCGAGATCCAGAAACCGGCGCAGATGGTGCCGCGCCTCCGCCGGGCGGCCCGTGTCGGTGAGCACACCCGCGATGTGCCAGTGGGCGTCGGCGTACGACGGCTCCTGCCGCAGCACGCCCTCGAGCGCCGCCAGGGCCAGCTCATGGTCGCCCAATTCCGCCAGCACGCATCCCAGGCTGGCCCGGGCACGGAGATGCTCGGGGTCGAGCTCGACCGCCGCGTAGTAGCGCTCCCGGGCGGCCGTGAGATCGCCCGCCCGATAGAGCAGTTCTGCCAGCATGAACGAGACCCGCGCCGACGGCCCCTCCGCCTGAAGCACGGCGCGGAGCGCTTCCGCCGCCTCCACGTACTCGCCAGCGGCCTCCAGGTCGTCGGCGAGGTCGAGGATCTCGGCCGCATCGCCGGCCGGGAGCCCGTCCTCCGGCCCGAACGCATCGCGGCGCATTCCCCGCCGTTCCCCGAGCTCGACGATGCGGGGATCGTCGTCGGCCGGTTCCGCCAGCCGCTCCGTGTAGAAGGCGAACTGCCGCTGCCCGCCGGCGCCGAGCAACTGGCCGTCGCTGTGGATGCTGAGCCGCCTGCCGTCCACGATCACCCGCTCCACGACGCGGGCCGCCGCCCGGCCGCCCCCCGGGGCCAGCCCCGCCAGTTGCGCGTCGATCTCGCGGAGCGACAGGCCGCCCGACAACAGTCGGGCCAGGTGGCGGCCCACGACGAGCTGACCGAAGTCGAACCACTCGAGGGAGCCGGCGCTATGGGCGACTTCGAGCAGGCCCGAGCGGATCCAGTGTCTGACCGCGGCCGGCGGCACATCGAGCACGTCGGCCATCATCGCGGCGGTGTACAGCCGGCGCACGCCGGGATGGTCGGCGCCGTCGTCCAACGGCAGGGAGGAGGCGGCCGCCGCATGCCGCGATCGGCGCGCGGGCGTCGCAGCTGGGTCGTCCGTGACCTCGGGAGGCATGGCGGGGAATCCGGAACGGTGGTCGATGGCGGGAATGTACCCCGCGCCTCGACCCGTGCCAACCGGCCGCCGTCAGCCCGCCGGCCGGCTGCTGACCTTGTCGGCGGCGGGGAAGTCGGCGGGAATGGGCACGCTCACCGTGCCCTTGGCCGCCCATTCGCTGCCGCGCTGCAGCGTCGTGATGAAGCCCACGCACTCCTGCGAATAGGTCTCGTGGCCCATCGGCGTGTGGAACACGCGTCCCTTCCCGTAGGCAATGGTCATGATCATCGGTTCGTGCCGCTTCGTCTTCGGGCACCAGGCTGTGGCCAGCACCTCCATGTTGGCCGCCGGTCCGCGCAGGCTGTCGTAGAGCTCGTCCTTGGCGTGCATCCACGTCGCCGGCATCCCCTTCGTCACCGGGTGACCGGCGTCGCGGATCACGATGGGAAACTCGATCTGCGGCCCGTGGCTGCCGCCGGGGCCCGGCGAGGTGTCGCGGACGAGTTTGCCATCCTCGCCGTAATAGACGTAGGGTCCGCTCTTCTCGTTGCGGTTGCCCCAGCCGCCCAGGCCGATCATCTCGTTGTAGGCGGGCCAGTCGGGGAACGAGTTGTCAGCGGCGTGGATGACGACGAGGCCGCCGCCGGCCCGGACGTAATCCTCGAAGGCGGCCCGGGTCTCGGCCGGCCACGCGGCGGCGCCATGACCGAAGTTGCTCACGACCACGGCGTAGTCGGCGAATGCCGGCTTGAAGGCGGGGTCGGTGCCCTGCGCGGCGTGGGTCACCACGTCCACGGTGAAGAGCCCCGAGTCCTCCAGATACTTCTTCATCATCTTCGTGGTGCGGGGCCAGCAGCCGTGATTGTTCTGGCCATCCACGATCAGGGCCTTGAGCGGCTCCGCGGCGAAGGCGGCCCCTGACAGCGTGAGAGCCAGGGTGACGACGATGAGCGAG
>Ga0129333_10002750_pt1 | contig 16406 bp, 11 predicted proteins | sample CPB6_08_DNA_FD_94474 | JGI IMG/M metagenome (GOLD analysis project Ga0129333, IMG submission 94474) | Freshwater to marine salinity gradient microbial communities from Chesapeake Bay, USA - CPBay_Sum_0.6_0.8_DNA | ecosystem: Environmental > Aquatic > Marine > Coastal | place: USA: Chesapeake...
ATTTGAAGATGGTCATAATAGTAGAATTGATAACCTATATAGGTTATCTTCTAATAATTATTTAGAGCTTATATATAGCGTTTCTTCAGATGAAAAAATTTTAAATTATATTACCTGCAGAGAAAATAAGTTTTATATATCAGTTCAAAATGAAGAAATTTGTAATATATATGATTTAATCTCTTCTGAAAATACTTTAAAAAAGGATAAAGAACCACTATTATCAGTAACAGGAGAGGTAGTTGATTACTTAGTATCTAAAAAATATTATATTTTAAATATTAGATCTGGAGCATCTACAAAGATTGTAATATATAACAGAGATAATGAGTTTTTATATGAGTTAAGTAAGAAGGGATTTGAGTTTAGTATTATTTCCTTTTCAGATGATTCTGAAAGTTTAGAGTATGAGTCAGAGGGTTGGCTGGATAGTAGAAAACGGTATTCTCTAGCATTATTAAATTATCAAAATAGATTAATATATAGCTACCAGAGAGATAATTTATACACTGCAGGTGATTACCATAGCTTAGAGGTAGAGGTTCGAGATGGTAGTATGGTTGAGGTAACATATCTAAAGAGTAGATGTAGTAAAAATAAGGCTGTGGTCTATTTTTATGGGGCTTATGGAGAGGCAGTAACTCCTATGTACTCTATGAAGATTAATTATCTATTAAATAATGGGATAGATTACATTATATTACATGTTAGAGGTGGTGGGGAGAATGGAGTATACTGGCATAACTCAGGTAGGTTAGATAAGAAGAGTAATACTTTTTTTGATGCTGTTGATTGTATAAGATACCTAAAAAACGAGGGGATTGTTAATGAGATAGTTTTAGAGGGTGATTCTGCAGGAGCTGCAAGCGTAGCGGCGGTACTTAATTTAGAACCAGATATAGCTAATGCTGCCTTATTAGCGGTACCATTTTTAGATGTCTTTGCAACCATGAATGATCCAGAGTTACCTTTAACAATAGGTGAGTATGGTGAGTGGGGTAATCCAAATAATAGAGAAGCTGCTGAGTATATAAAGAGCTGGTCTCCCATTGATAATATAAATGATGCTACCTATCCTCCATTATTGATTACTGTGGGAATAAATGATCCAAGAGTTGGATTCTGGGAGGGTATAAAATATGGTTATAAGATGAGAGAGAAAGCTAGTAACAGGGTAAATATTCATATTATACCTGAGGGAGGTCATAACGGCTCAAGTATAAATGATCTTGATTTATATCATAAAGCGGTGGAGCTTTTATGGGTTATAAAGAAATTAGGATTATAAATAATACTTTAATTTAATCAAACCTTCAAAGGATCTCTCTATGTTATATAATTTATCTCTTTTATTTTTAATATTATCTAAAATATGAAAAAGTATTTTTGCTTTTAGTTTTTTACCATGATTTATCTTTAAACCTTCATTTGTAAGTTCAAATCTTACAGTATTATTATTCTCAAAGAAGGGTGCAGTCTGCCTAGTCGAGAGGTCTATGATTGGCTCATTTGGAAGTTCTATATTTTTATAATAATTTCTCCAGATTGAGATAACTGTTTTACCATTAACTTTATCTTGATATGTTAAGTGATATGGTTTTATTATTTGTTTAAAGTTAATAATACCATATTGTGGAGATATGAATTTAACTTCATTATTTGCCGTTTTTAAAAAACTTTGATCTGTTATTAAATTTTTAAACTCTCTCATAATAGTTCCATCATAGAGTTCATGTGCTAAATAATTATTATTTGAAAAAACTGTATCAGATAGGCATTTAGAAAGATCATAAGGTAGATTTATTTTAGGATTCATTTCAGATACTTTCCTCACTTGTAGATTCATTCTCTTTGCAGATGGTAAAATAATCATAGAAATTTATTCTCTATAATTGAGACTGGGGAGTGAAAATCTAGTAATCGTTCTTTATCTGAGAAAGCGGCTAGAAAACCGTTCTCTTGGAGAGATAGAATACGAGCAACTCCAAAGTTTGGATGGCTAATACTCATGCCCTTAAAGATAGAGCGTTTAAGATATTCGCCAGGAGTTAGAGTAATAAACTCAGGAGGTTCATAGTAATCAGCGGAGATATAATCACCTAAGGGCAAATCCAAGCGTAATTGTTCAATATCAGAGAGCCCTTCAAATGATATACCTAAGAAATTAGCCATGAAACTATCGGGGATCTTAGAGATCATTTTACGAATAGATATAGAGAGCAATCTAGGGTCAGCATTGGGTGCTTTTAAATCAATTCGATCAGCAATTGTAGTAAATCCATTGGTTGCAAATAATGATAGAAATCTAACTGATCTACCAGAGATGATTAGTCTATCTAGAAGTTCAGAGTGTAACTCTAAGAGCATAGCAGGGGCAAGAACTCCGGGCTCTGGGAAAGATCTCATAACTGAGGTAGATTTAGCTGCTGGGTTGGGCTTGACAGGGGTATGGAGTAAATTATTTGCTATTAAATAAATAAAATCTCCTTGCCTCTTTCCTAGCATAGCTCTTAAGGATAGTTGAGAGTATGGTGAGATATCAGAGACCTTAGTAAGACCGATACTATAAAGTTTTTGTTGGGTTTTATGACCTACTCCAGTGATGGCAGATAAAGGTTGATTTCTAATAAAGTTAAGTTCTTCAGCTTTAGGGATTATGAGAAGTCCATCAGGCTTAGAGCTATCAGAAGCTAATTTGGCAATTATCTTATTTGATCCAACCCCTATGGAGATTGATAATCCAGAGAGTGAGGCAACTTTATATTTAATGTACTGAGCAAAAGAGGTTGCAAATTGATAGGAATCCTCACTATAAAAATTAATTTTATCTGGGCAGATTGTATTTAAGTTGATAAAGCATTCATCTAGCCCAAGTGATTCGATTTCAGCTCCAGTGCTAGTTATAATTTCTTTAACAAACTCGCCAGCTTTATGATAGGCCTCCATTCTGGCTTCAACAAAAATTAACGATGGAAGTAATTTCTTAGCTTTAAAATAAGGCATACCTACTCTAATGCCAGCACGCTTAGCCTCATAGGTAGCGGCGGTAATAACGCCTTGACCCCTAGCTGCGGATACCGCAACAGGTTTACCATGAAGCTCAGGACGGAGTGCCTGCTCAACTGAGGCGAAGAAAGAATCGAGATCGCAGTGAATAATGCTCTCAGTAGAGATTAAATTATCTGTAGAGAGATTGGTTTTCATAGTTATATTATCATAAAAAGAGAGATAAAGACAAGATATAAAAAATCAAATGGATCTAGATAAGAGAGCGGTAAAATCTTTAATCTCTTCGCTAGTAGTTGACCAAGAGGTCATTAAGCGAACAAGATTATCGGCATCATCCCATTGATAAAATCCAAGTTTATCAGGTAAGGTAGCATATAAATTTGAAGGCAGATTAGCAAAGATTGAGTTAGCTTCGATTGGGTATTTTATTTTAATAAGTTTAGCAAATGGCATCAGCTCCTCTTTGAGAGTAATGGCTGCCTGGTTAGCCTTTGAAGCGAGTGATAAGTATAAATCATCTTTAAAATATGCGTTAAATTGTGAAGAGATAAAGCGAAGTTTAGAGGCTAGTTGCATTCTTTGTTTTCTGATATATACAATTTTTTGAGCAAGTTCACCATCAAATGTGATAACAGATTCGGCTAGAATTGCACCATTTTTAGTAGCTCCAAAAGAGATAGCATCAAAACCAAGATCGTAGGTAAGAGACTTTAAATTAACTCCAAGAGATACAGCTGCATTTGTTAATCTGGCTCCATCTAGATGAGTCTTTAGATTATTTTTTTTAGCTACCTCAATTATATCTGCTAGTTCATTTAGTGAGTAAACTCTTCCAAACTCAGAAGGTTGCGTTATAGATATTATTCCGGGTTGTGATCTATGTTGATCTTTTTGGTAATTTATGTAAGTATTAATATCAGAGTGCTCTAATTTTCCTAGTCTGTGTTCAATAGGTAAAATCTTAATTCCTGCAGCTTCTGGTGCACCACCCTCGTCGACATTAATATGAGATAAATTTAAAGCTATCACAGATTTAAAACCATCAGAGAGTGATGATAGAGAGATAATATTTGATCCGGTGCCGGTTAGTGTAGGTATAATTATTGCTTTAGCTCCGAATATATCTTTTATATTATCATTTAAGATATCGCTCTCAGTATCGCTACCATATGATTTCTGATAACCGTAGTTTGTTTTATTTACAGCTTCAAGAATTAGCGGATGTGCTGTTGAGTAATTATCAGATGCTAACAATGAACTCATAATATTACAGTACATCCATTATTATATGTGGCTTCAGTTAGCTTTCTTATATCATTAGAAATTTTAGCAATTTTTGAATCGGTCTTAGCATTGTCTTTAGGATATGTAAATTGATTTAACCTAATGTTTATAGCTTGAGCAAGAGTACCATGAAATTCTTTTGCAATAATTTTTGTGATAATCTCGCCTTGATGCTTTGTTGAAGAGTATGCAAAATTATTAAAATTTATATTCTCTAAGATTTGCGATGATAGGTATATTATAATGCCATTATTCTTTTTAATTATGTTTTTAAGTTCAAGTATCAAATTATAATATGATAATACAAACTTATCAAAATAGTAGTTATTTGCTTCTAATATATTGCTTGTTATTTTATACCCGCCGACTGCATGAATTATAATTTTAATTCTATTAGAGAAATTAGGAATATTAGCATTTATATGATCTAAAGTAAGTATATCTGATAAATCGTGTTTTAGATATATCTTATCATTACTTATTGAATTTCTGTTTCTAGAGATAATTACTACCATATAATTTTTTGAGATATATTGCTCTGAGATTTTTTCTCCTAGTAAACTATTACCACCAGCTATTAAGACAATATCTTTATTCATAGATGTATTCCATTTGCTTTTTCTATAGTCTCAGATAACTTTTTTCTAAGAGATTCATAGAAGAGTGAGAGCGGAAATTCATCGTCATCAATTAAATCTATAACCTCTTTATTTGAGATACTCCAATTATTATTATTGTTATAACGTGAGCCAATATTTGCTGGAACTAGATTTTTAATAAAGTTATATGAGTTATGCCAGAATGTGATTTTTGGTTCATTTATAGCATTTTTATAAAGTTCGTTAACGCCATCCATTAGAGTTTTTATTGCTAAATCTACTTTTTCATAATTTATATCTAATGTATTATTCTTCCATATCAATACACCTTCTTTATGTAGATGTGAAAATAAAATCTGTCCCACTAAACCATCGTAGTTTCTTACTCTATTATTTACGATTGGAAATCTAATAATTCGATCTAAGATAACGGCATATTTAACAAACCTAAAATGTGGAACCCCTAAGCTTTCTAGTTGACTCATCTCTAAATAAGCAGTTAGATCACATCTCATCTCTTCTAAAGCATACATCCAGAACGGAGCTCTCTGTTTTATCATAAATGGGTCAAAAGGTAACTCTCCTAAGGCATGTTGCCTATCATGAACGAGATCCCAAAGAATAAACGTCTCTTTAACTAGTTCGGGATGTTTTAATAAAAAGGCTAAATCTGGTGGAGTATTTATAGCTAAGAGATTAATTGCTTCATTTGCTACTAGAATAAATCTAGCAGCTTCTCTATCAGCAAAAATCCCACCCCATTGATACTTGAATGTTGGCGTGGCTGATATTGTTTCAGGGAAGAATACCGCTGAATTTGTATTATAGCCATCAGTATGTGAGATGAAACCAATTGGGATAAACGCAGGATTATTATAGAAATTTTGTTCGAGGTAGGCTATCCAATCTGGCCAGAAAATCTTGAAATGTAGATACTCAAATTTACGATCAAGAGAGCCGTTTTGTGTGTAGAAAGGCAGGATAATAAGATGCTCAAGGTTATCTACTCTATTATTTTGAGGTTGAAAAACTAATAATGAGTTATAGAAATTAGGTTTTATATAGCCTTCATTTTTCCATTTTATTATATCTGAAATTACTGCTTGAATGAAAGTTTCATCATGAGGAAAATTTATTATTTCATTTTTATAATTATATATTATTTTATCAATCAAATTATCTATTGTTGTTTTATTATGAATATTTAGATTAATACTACCATCTTCTTCTTGAGAAGATCGTAATGTAATTATATTATCAAATAAATCTGTTTTTACATTTTTTTTAGAGTTAGTTAGCTTACTTTTTTTAACTAAATTAAAAATTATATTACTTAAAAAACTTAATTGATCATAATCATTTATAGAATCATCTCCAAATAAATCACTATCGGCAATTACAAGAACTTTACCAATGTTTTCATATAATAATGCAAGCTCTGCATTTTTGTATGATGAGGTAGGTTTTGATTTTATTATAGATTTTACATATTTAGTATCTAAGATCTCAAGTCTGCCCGCACAGTAAAGAACTAACTCATTTATATTATAGTTAAATAAAGCATTTATAAGATCGACCTTAATCCATTTTACAACCTGATTATGATTAGCAACAGGATCTATTATTGTATCATTTACCAATTTGATTGAGAAATTTTTTAATAGAGTATTTAAATTATTATTATATTTATCGCTCTCATTTTCAGCTAATATCAGAAGTGATCCACCATTTGAAATGTAGGATACCAATGCCAAAATTTCACCATCGGTAAGCTTATATTCTCCGATATTATTAGTTATTTCATATTTAGGGTCGCTGAAATGAGGGATAATTATTAAATCATAAAGAGATAGGTCTATCTCATCGAATTTATTTATGTTTGCTGTTATGTTAAAACCTAAACTTTTAATATGTCGCACAGCGAGATGGTATGATGAATCTTTATAATGAGTAGGATTAATCCTCTCTGCATCTATATTATCAAAACACCATGCTTGATTATGTGCTTGATCAAATAAAATATTCCCAAAATTATTTATATTATTAATTTCTAGGGTATTCGTTTTCGTCATCAAATTCAACATCTCTCTCATCGTTATCATACTCGTTTGGTTTCTTATGTAACTCTTCTGAGAGAGCAAGAAAATCAACTTTAGAAGTATTATATTTAAGTTCTCTTGCAACTCTAGTCTGTTTTGCTTTATTTTTTCCTCTAGCCATAGTATCTCCTAATTTAGTATAGATACTATGTAAAAAATTTAGTTTAAGTCAAGAATCATAAAGATATCATTTAAGTAAGTTAAATAGGAAATCTTTATCGTACTCAGGATAAAATAGGTAGAAATTTCTCTTCTCTGCATCAGTTAGGTCGCTATATGTAAGATTTTTAATATAATTTACTGGAAATATGAAGTTATCAACCTTATCAGAGTATTTAAAATTACTTATCTTTCCATTTGCATCGTTTGTTAGTAGCCCTTTATAGAAACACCATCCACCCCTAGTTGAGCCTGATAAAATATCCTCAGGGGAATCAAAGTATCCAACACAGGTTGATTCTTTACTATTCTTAGCTCTTCCTTTTATGTAGATTCTATCATCTAAGCCTAGCTTAGTGGAGATAACCTCTCCGTTAACTGATTTAGTTCTATAAAGGTTTAATGAGGTTGCAGAAAGATCTGATAAATACTCCCATCGATAGGGATTTGATACAATAAATAATAAGTTCTTAAGGATATCTTGATAGGATATTGAGAGAAATTCGGTATCAAAGTTGCCTTCTACTACTCTATTAAAAAGTAAATCTATGGAGATGTCGTGACAGTATTCTAAGTAGCAGATAACAGTTTGAGGTAATACAAGTTTTTCTTGTAGATATCTTTGATATATAAATATTTCTTTATTATTTATAATCTTTTTAAATCTAATAAAATCTTTAGCGTTTTTCTCTATTGTGATATTCTCATTATTTATAGTATATTTTGCAGTAAATGAATTATTTGCTAGCTCTTTAGCTTCATTAAGTAAAGCTTTATATACCTCTTCTCTATTACTCTGAGTAACATCATACCAACCTGAGTTATTTAATTCTCCTGGAGCATTTCTCTGGCAACTTGAGAGTAAAATTAAAGTTATTATAATGATAAAAACTTTCTTCATACTAGTTATTATATTTGATAAAGAAAAAAAGCACTCTTTTAAAAAAAAGAGTGCTTTTGTAGTTAAATTACTTTAACTGTGTTGACTAAACCGCCTAAGGAGCCTTCATAATTCTCCATCAGAGTTTCAAGGTTCTCAAAATAAGTTTGAGATTCTAAAACTTCTGATAATATATTTGAAATACCTGTGATAAAAACTTCATTATCGATAATATTTGAGATTATATTAACTGGAAAAAACTTTATATACTCCTCTTTAAAGTACTCAGAAGCTAGCAGATTTTGAAATTTACTTATACTTAGTATATTAGATAATTTTAATATTTCTAAGATCAATTTCTCTTTTTCATCTGCAATTTCTAAGATAGAATTTAAATCTAAGCTCCTAATATGTGAGTAAAACCTAGCAAGCTTTTTATAGTCATTAGAAGGTACTGAAATTTTGATAGTTTCATAGAAATCTCCTCGGTATCCAGCAAGCTCATCTATAAAAGAGAGAGCGGTATCAGTTACATATTCTAAGGTTAGAATATATTTTGATAGGCTCGCTAACCTTTTTTCAGGGAAGGGTAGGCTCTTTGTTGCCTTCTGAGTGCTTAGTTGAGTAACAATATTATCTAAAGAAGTGCTATCCTTGATATTTTCTAATATAATATTATATTGCTCTAAACCAGTTGGTTGAGCACGGTATGCTTCACTCAAAGAATCATTTACTCTTTGTAAAAGATATCCAGAGACATTATTCTTTATAATTTCAAATACTGGTTCAATAAGATTATAAACGCTCTGATATATTGCTCCATTACTAGAAAGTCCATTTACAAAATCAATAAATCTTTGAGGGGGATTATCATAATAAGAGTAGTTAGTTTTATTTAACTCCGGCATAATATATGCTAAATATCTCTCTGTTAGAGTTAGCTGCTCAGTTTCTGTTAACTCCCTTTTTTGAGATAAAAAGTAAGCTTGAGTTAGTGAGCTATCAATTTTAAGTAAATCTATAATTGAATTATTATACTGATAAATAAATCTAAGTTCGTCAAAATATTGAGTATCGATAGTATTATTATATTTTACATCATACTCATTTATAAGCTTTAGACTAGCCATATTTTTTAATTCTTCACTTATCTTTGAGTTCATAATTATATTTGAAAGTACTTTTCGATTCTTAGTAGTTTTTATAATTGCTTTATATACTTTCTCTGATAATTGATCACTCTCCGCTAGTGAAGCAAGTACTTTTACTCTATTTTCTTTACTAATAGATTCCATAATAAAATCTTCAGTGATATTATCACGAGCTAACAAAGCTATCTTAACTAAGTAAGAATTTTGCTTATTTAGTATATCAAATACCTCTGTAGATAAATCATTACGACTTGCTAAGGCTGATAGTATCTGGAAATTTTTTTCTTTAATACCATACGTAACAATTCTTTTCTGAATTATATCGGTAAGGTTTTTGTTTTTTAAGAGAAGAAACATAATTCTCTCTAAATTATTATTCATATTTATCCTTACGGTTATTTTTTATATAATGTAAACAATAAATGCTAATTTATAAATTAAAATCTAACAACGGTATTTGACCGGTGCGTCGTACCTTCAAGAGTAGCAAAAAGCTCAACTTTTTGATTTAGTTCTGAAATAAGTATACTAAAGGTAAGGTCTGGAAGTACTTTTGTGGTTGCAAAGATTTCTTTAGTTTTCATATTTATTATATTTACCTTTGCACCTTTGCAACCAACTTTATCATCATGATACAAGCATGAGAATTCAGTGCTACCTACTAAGGCAGTTTTATCCTTCCCGGCATTTATAAATTTTAAATTTAATGTATACTGAGGATATATTGGAATTCTTGTAATGTTATTATTTAACGAGAGTAATACTATATGAGGCTGAAAACGTTTATCATCATTAGGATTTACCCTAATAAGGTAATCTTTATAGTCATAACTCTGATCTTGAAATACGAGTTGCTGGGTCCAGCCATCTAATAGTGCAATATTTATGTAGGTCTTAGGGTCCTCTTTGTTAGTTTTTATAGAGAGCTTAATGCCATCATCACTCCACTCCGCGGTTGAAGTTTTTATTTCTATTAATGGATCAGGCATTTGCTTATATTTCTCTATTTTATAATCATTATATGGCAATGAGGTGTGTAGTTTATTATCAATATAAGTAGATAGAGTGATATAATCATCTTTTGTTAATTTATAGTCAAATTTATATCTTACAGCAGAATTATCTAAGATTTTTTGCGTAGAAACAATATTTTTACTTTTTGTATTATAAACATCTATTTGATAATACTTTATCCCGGAAACCAAAGGAGGTTTCCAAGTGATCACAAAAGAAGATTCATTATCACTTATAACATTATCGATAACTGGATTTTTATTTACTATAAAATTTTTATTAGTTGAAATTACTCCTCTTCCATAGAAGGCATTATTTTCAGGTAAAAATGTAATTTTATTTATATTTTTAATAGTTTTACTTAAACTATAGTCACGGGCTAACTCGGATGCTAAAATGTAGGTAAAAAAAGCAGGGGCAAATTGATAATTGCTCTCAACTTTATAAATAATGCTATCTTTATATCCTTTATATACGACAAAATCATCACTTGGTAGAGCGTAATCTATGTTATCAAGGTAAGAATAATTTGAATGTAGGGATAATTTATTATCTAATGGAGCAATTTTTATAATATCTTTACATTTATTTATAAAAAAGTTTTTATTATCTTGTTCAAATTGATCACCTGCTAAAGTTACTATAGCAATATTTCTATTTTTAAGTGCTGTTACTTTTTTGCAGAGTGTATTATTGGAATCAATCATTTGTAGCGAGAAAGAATTTTCAAGAAAAATTATATTTACACTATTATTAGAAGCATAATTTATTGAATCATTAAGTATTTTTTCAGTTAAATATTTATTTTTATCATAAATTTTTATATTTAAATAAGATAATTCAGCTTTTATTGAAACATTAGTATTTAAGTTATTTATGATACTAAGAATTTTAGTAGTATCTGTGGTAAAAACATCTTCTTTTGGAGATATTATTTTCTTGAGATAAGGGTCATATGTTTGAATATTACCAATCATGTTTTTGGGCATATTAATCTCTTCACCAAGGATAGCTATTTTTATTTTATTCTTGGTCGGAATATTATTTTTATACATTGAACTATACCATTGATGATTAGCTATATTCGAGTTTAAGTTATATCCTAGGGCATTTGAGGTAAGTAATTTTGAAAATAATATTAATATAAAAATAATTATTGTTTTGTTTTTCATATTATCTACCTTTATTGTAATTTAATATATTAGAAATCGTATTTTTATGTTTAATAACCATTTTTTCGCTAAGCATATTGTTATTAAGTATAATTGAGAAAGAGAGATCATCTAATATTGTTGTTTTTGCGATTGGTTCGCCGGTAGCGTAGTTTATTATCTCAACATCATCGCCACCACAGGCCAATCTCTCTTGAAAGCATAAATTTACTGTTGTTCCTTTTATTACATGATCTTCTTTATCAATCTCTAATAATTGAGCATATAAATAGTATTGCGGAGTAACATAATGTGTTTGTAAATTTCCGGGAGTACCAATTAATAGTACATTATAATGAGCCCGTAGCTCAGAGATCTCATCAACTGGAATAATGAATTTAGAATCATTAGTGCTAATTTTTTTATCCGTATATAGGCTATAATTCCAATCGAGTAAAGTATAATCTAATTGGCCGTCACCTCCTTTATTTTCGAAGGTAACTTCAATTCCTTTATCATTCCAACTAGTTGTTATATTTGAAATATTTGCTACAAAGACAGGTGTTTTACTTTCTGGGAATTTTATATCAGTAACATAAAAATTATCAGAGAAATATAATCTATCTTTATATTTAATTGCTAATACTATATAACCGCCTTTCCATGCATCTATAGGTATTGTTACTCTCTTTTCATTGTTTTTCACCTTGAAACTTGTAATTTTTCCATTAAATTGATAAATAATTTCCTCTGATAATATTTTATCTTTTGTGTTATAAGATATCATAATATCTGTTTTCTTTGTATTTGATATAGCTTTAGTAATTGTGGCAGATGAACTTTTGGCCAAATTAGCTTTTATTATTTTTATTGAAGTACTTTCATTATATAATAATTTATTTATATCTAGAAGTCCATATCCGGTATTAGGATCTTTACCTTGTATATCAATGTCTAGAGTGGATTTTGACAATTTATCTTTAAGTTTAGTATAGGAAATATTAGGATTTTGTTCTAATAAGAGTGCAACCGCTCCTGAAATATGAGGAGCGGCCATTGATGTGCCACTCATATAATCATAATTATAATTATCATTAAATGGGATAGTTGAGATGATATCAACTCCAGGAGCTGCGATGAAAATCGATGAGTCAAATGATGAAAAATAACTTTTATTTAATTTCTTATCAATAGCTGCGACACTTATAGAACCTTCACAACCAGCGGGAAGATTTAAGGGATTCAAATAAGATCCCTGATTTCCAGAAGCAACAATTACTGGAATATTTTTATTTATAGCATTATTTATTTCAATACAGGTTAAGTTATCATTTTTTTCAAATAAATTACGCTCTCCCCCTAATGAAAGATTTATTACATTAGCACCATTCTCTACTGCATACTTAATTCCTGAAGCAACGGTGAGATCCGAACCGCCATTTGCTCCTAAAACCTTGATTGGCATTATTTTAGCATCTGGTGAAATACCTGTTATACCGATATCATTTTTTTTAGCAGCAATAATTCCAGCAACATGGGTACCATGACCTTGATAGTCGCTGTTTACATCTTTACTAATAATTTCATTTGTAATTGTTGAGTAGCCATCTACTAAATTTCCTTTTAAATCTGGATGGGTACCATCTACACCTGTATCTAAAACAGCAACTATTATATTTTTGCCGGTATAGTTTTTATGTGTTTTGCCTAAATTCAGAGCAATAGTCCCCCATTGAGCCCTTGTGGAATCATTTATTATTTTGCTAAATTCGTTTTTTAATAAATTATTGTCACTGCCAAATGAATTAACAGGTGTAGTAATGAGTATAATAGCTAAAAATAGTGAGAGTTTTGTTTTAATATATTTTATCATATATATAGTATTAGTAAAAATTTAATAATTACATAAAATTTATGTTATTATTAATTAAATAATAACAATATTATCTTATGAAAAAAAATAGAGATAATGAAATTCTTAATAATGAGCTAATAGAGGAACAGGGTGTATTAGATCATGCAAATACTATTTTAAATTCTACAAAAAAAGAAATTGTTGATAGATTGGATAGTAGTAAAAATATTAGAACTACACATATTCAGAGCAATGATGAAATAAATGCTATAAGAGATAATAGTATAAAACTTTATGAAAAATTAGATAATATTGATGATAAGTTAATTTTTGGAAGAATTGATCTATCTGATGGTCAGAGTTATCATATTGGCAAGATAGGAGTAAAAGATAAAAATCAAAACAACATAGTTTTAGATTGGCGTGCTAAAGTAAGTGGAAAATATTATCAGAGCAGACCTACAGATTGCATGGGTGTATCCAGGAAGAGAAGCATTAGAGTAGAGAATAATAAAGTAATTAGTATCAGTGACGAGCTATTTGATAGTTTTTATAAAGAGAGCTCAGTGTTGAGTAGAGATAATATCCTCTTAGATAATATTTTATCAAATAAGAAAGATAAGATGAGTAGCGTGGTAAATTCGCTACAGATTGAACAGGATACAATTATCAGAGATATCTTTGATGGTGCGTTAATAATTTCTGGTGCCCCTGGCACAGGTAAAACGGTAGTTGCTCTTCATAGAGCGGCTTATCTTTTGTATACTAAGAGAGAGTATTTAAGTAAAAAAGGGGTGCTTATTATAGGACCTAGTAAAGGTTTTAATAATTATATATCAGATGTATTACCTTCACTAGGAGAGGGGTATGCGAGAATTGCAACAATTAGCGAGTTATATGATCATGAAATTGTGGCTGATTACGAAGATGAAAGATTGATTACTATAAAAAGTAAAGAAGAGATTGCTATTTTACTTAAAAATATTGTAGTAAACGAGATAATTATCCCAAATAACGATTTAGTCATAGACTTTATTGATACTAAAATTACTCTATCTAAAGATATCGTTAAAAGGATTATCAGAAGAAATATAAATACGATGAGTAATTATAATGAGGGCAGAGTTGAAACTCTGCTTGAATTAATGAATATAATAGCAGATTTGCTTATTGAGATAAGAGGAGAGGATCCTGAAGATAAATCAATTAAATTAGAGACTATTTCAGAGATAAGAGCTTCAAAAAATGCAAGGAGGTCGTTAAATTCATTATGGATGCCAAAAAAGCCGATTGAGATAGTTATGAAATCATTAGGAGATTATGAAAAGCTTTGCATAGCTGGAGAAGGTTTATTTACAAAGAGCGAGTTGGTAGCACTTGGCAGGAATGTCGATAATTGGAGTAATTTAAAATTAAGTAGGTTTGATATACCTATCTTAGATGAGATTAAAGAAATCTTAGGGGATCTGCCATATAATTATGCAACAAGTTATAGTTACAATGATGTTGATAATAGTTATGAGTATGAGATCAATAATGATGAACTGTATTCAAATAATGGCTGGCGATATGGTCATATTATCGTAGATGAGGCACAGAATATTAGTCAGATGGAGTGGCGAATGCTTCTTAGGAGGGTTAGTAATAATTCTTTTACAATCTGTGGTGATGACAATCAAAAAATTACCACAGCGAGTACAATGAAACTTTCGAATCTGAACAAATATTTTACAAAAATGAAAGAATATAAATTATTGATAAACTATAGAACACCAGAAGAAATCTTAAGTTATGCCGAGAGTGAGCTAGAAAAAGCTGGTATAGTTAGAACAGATTTAATAAAGTCAATAAGAAGCGAGCCAGAATCGTTAAAATATATCAAAAATGACTTATTATTAGATAATAATCTAGGCTCATTAGTTGTAATAACAAATGATCCGGATAAATATAAAGATAAGTATTATTGTTTAACACCTATAGAATCACAAGGAAGAGAGTTTGATACAGTTATACTAGATTATAATTCTGTTAAAAATGATGGAGTGAATGCAATTTATGTTGCAGCAAGTAGAGCAAATAAGAGATTATATATTTTAGAGTAATGACAAGATCCCTTATAACAATATAATAATATTAATTGAGGAGTTCTATGAGTAATTATACCTATACAAAAATTCCTAAAAAAATTAGTAGTATATCAGATAGTAAGGTTAGGAATTTACTCAATAGAGAGTTATCGAGATATCAAGATATTTACTATAAATCTAAAATAGCTTTTGATAAAGTTAGTCAGTATCTTCCATTAGGTGTCTCCTCAAGTTTTCAACACTATAATCCTTTTCCGCTTTATATAAAGGAGAGTAAAGGTGCTTACATAAAGGAGATTGGTGATAATGAACTTCTTGACTTAAATATGGGTTTTGGCTCGCTAATAATAGGACATAATGAAAAAAAATTCATAAGGAGATTGAGTGATTGTATAAAAAATAAAGGAATTTTATATGTAATGCCTTCAGAGAGTTTATATGAGGCTTCAAAACTTATTTGTAAGAGATTTAATATAGATAAAGTAAGATTTACCAACTCAGGAACCGAGTCATTGATGTATGCTATTAGATTGGCTAAGAGTTTTACTAAGAAGGAGTATATCGTAAAGGTTGAGGGTGGTTATCATGGTGGCTATGACCCGCTATTAGCTAGCGTTAAACCTGATCTTAGCATATGTGGCGATGAGAATAAGCCTAATGTGATACTTCCTTATTATGCAAAAAATGAGAAGGTTATAGTTATACCTTATAATAATATAGAGGCTGCTGAGAGCATTATAAAGGAAAATAAAGCTAAGATTGCAGCTCTAGTTATTGAACCTATTATGGAGAATATTGGATTAGTATTGCCAGATGATAATTACTTATCAATGCTTGAGAGAGTTTGTAGAGATAATGAGGTATTACTTATTTTTGATGAGGTAAAAACTGGGCTCACTACAAGCTATGGCGGTGCAAAAGAGCTGTATAATATAACTCCTGATTTAATAACATTAGGTAAATCTATCGGTGGAGGTTTAAGTATTGCCGCTTTTGGCGGTAGAGATGATATTATGAAACTTATTGAAGATAAGATAGCAAATCACTATGGCACTTATAATGGTAATCCATTAGCAATTGAAGGAGTTATTGCAGTTAATAAGTTGGCTAGTAGAGAA
>Ga0129333_10002751_pt1 | contig 16405 bp, 14 predicted proteins | sample CPB6_08_DNA_FD_94474 | JGI IMG/M metagenome (GOLD analysis project Ga0129333, IMG submission 94474) | Freshwater to marine salinity gradient microbial communities from Chesapeake Bay, USA - CPBay_Sum_0.6_0.8_DNA | ecosystem: Environmental > Aquatic > Marine > Coastal | place: USA: Chesapeake...
CACTTGAGGTGAAGAAGACGCGATTGAGATCCCCCGGTGCGTAGCCGCTCAATTTGTGTGCAAGTTCAATTGCTGCAGGATGGCCGTAGGTCCAGAGTGGAAAAAACTCAAGAAGTTCAGCTTGCTTCAGTGCTGCTTCACCCAGTTCTCTCCGTCCATGCCCAATCTGGCAGGTAAAGAGGCTGGCTAAACCATCAAAAATTCGTTTCCCGTGTTGATCAAAAACGTATGCACCCTCACCACGAACAATGATGGGGATTTCTTCGCCTTGGTCGTATTGCGCGTGCTTGGTGAAGCACATCCAGAGATTTTGCTTAGCGTAAAGTTCCAGTTCTTCGATGGTCACTGGTTATCGTTACTTTCAGTAATAGGTGGAGGGGAGTGTGCCTAGGACTCGCGTGAAAGACAAGGGCAGGACAAGGTTCCCCTGCATTCCGTTATCAAATCGTTATGGATGAGAAATGACACGTTTAAATCTCTAGTCCAATGCTCGATTTTTCTCTACCCTATGCCTCTACCCACACAGAGAGGTCGCAATGCGAAAGCTCAGAAACGTTATCAACGGACAATCAGTTGAGCCAAGTACCAATAGTTACTCAGATTTAGTGAACCCAACAACGGGAGAAGTCTTTGCACAAGCACCGATAAGCGGTGCTGGCGATATTGATCGCGCCTACGATGCTGCAAGTAAAGCGTTCACAGAATGGCGAGACACCACCCCTTCGCAACGTCAAAAAGCACTACTTGCAATTGCGGATATTTTCGAAAAACACGCTGACGAGATTGTTGCTCTTGAATCAGAAAACACTGGAAAGCCAATTGCTGTAACGAATGCTGAAGAGATTCCACCGATGCTTGATCAGATTCGTTTCTTCGCAGGTGCGGCACGAAATCTCGAAGGAAAGAGTGCCGGTGAATACAACGCTGGCTTTACTTCATTCATTCGACGCGAACCAATCGGTGTGATTGGTCAAGTCACGCCATGGAATTATCCAATGATGATGGCCGTGTGGAAGTTCGCTCCTGCAATTGCTGCAGGAAACACCGTTGTCCTCAAACCTTCAGACACGACGCCAGTGACAACAGTCCGTATGGCAGAACTTATGGCTGAAGTTTTACCTCCAGGTGTTGTGAATGTTGTCACCGGCGACCGAGACACTGGTCGAATGGTTGTTGAACACAAGACTCCACAGATGGTTGCAATTACAGGTTCTGTTCGCGCTGGTATGGAAGTTGCAAAGTCCGCCGCTATGGATCTGAAGCGAGTTCATTTGGAACTTGGAGGAAAAGCCCCAGTCGTAGTCTTTGAAGATGCAGATATTGAAGCTGCAACTGAGTGGCTAGCGATTGCTGGCTACTTTAATGCGGGTCAAGATTGCACTGCAGCAACTCGAATTCTGGTCTCAGAAAAAATCTATGACAAGTTCGTCGCCGCGCTTGCTGAACAAGCCAAGAACACTCAAACAACATTTGTTGGTGGAGTAGCAGGTGAAGGATTCGTTCCACCAGTGAACAACAAAATGCAATTACAACGAGTTCTTGGTTTTCTAGAACGCAAACCTGCACACGCCGAAATTGTCGCAGGTGGAAAGGCCCAAGGTGGAAATGGATTCTTTATTGAACCTACCGTGGTTGCCAATCTCCGCCAAGACGATGAAATGATTCAACAAGAAATATTTGGCCCAGTTATCACTTGCCAATCATTCAAAGATGAAGAGGAAGCGATTGCTCTTGCAAATGGAGTTGAGTATGGATTGGCATCAAGTGTGTGGACTGAAAATGTTGGTCGCGCACTCCGGGTAGCCAAATACCTTGACTTTGGGGCAGTCTGGATCAATACCCACATTCCGATGGTGTCTGAAATGCCACACGGTGGTTTTAAACACTCCGGATACGGCAAAGACTTATCGATGTATGGTTTTGAAGATTACACTCGTATCAAGCACGTCATGGCAAACATAGCGAAATAAGGAAAGGCACAACGATGGATAAGAATCAACCTCTAGATCCGCAAACTCGAGCGCTTATCAATGCGCTTTCTCGTCGCCGTGTGTTGCAATTTGGGGCACTCGGCGCAGCTGCGGCAGTTGCATCTGCATGTGGTGTTGGTGGAAGTGACAATGCGTCACCTACTCCAAGTGAAGTTGAAGATCTCTCTGATACTGAAAAAACGCTTATTTGGTCTACGTGGATTGATTACATTGATATCGATGATGACGGCAATCGACCAACGCTTGATTTATTTACAGAGCAAACAGGTATCAGTGTTCAGTACGATGAAGATTACAACGATAACAATGAGTTCTATGCGAAAGTTCGAACTCAACTTGAAGCCGGCCAAGGCATTAATCGCGATATCGTTACCCCAACTGACTGGATGGCGGCACTTTGGATTTCCAAAGGCTATGCCCAAAATCTCAACAAGGACAATATTGCAAATGCATCAAATGTTGGTGCCGCGTGGCAGGGAGTTGGTTTTGACCCCAATCGTGACAAGAGTTTGCCTTGGCAAAGTGGATTTGGTGGCATTGGCTGGAACCGTAGTGTCCTAAAAGACCTCACTGGCAAAGATGAATTGACAAGCCTTGAGGAACTGTGGGATCCAAAGCTCAAGGGTCGCGTAACGATTCTGAGTGAAATGCGTGACTCTATGGGACTTGCATTGTTGGCACTTGGAAAGCGTGCTGATGACTTTTCTGCGGCAGACTTTGAAGCCGCTATTGCTTATTTCCAGGAGCAAATTGATAGTGGACAGATTCGACAGGTGACTGGTAATGATTACAAGTCATTGATGGCAGATGGACAGGTTGCTGCAGCTATTGCGTGGTCTGGCGATATGTTGAACAACACTAAGAAGTATGGTTTTTCAATTCCAGATTCTGGAGGAACTCTCTGGACTGACAATATGATTATTCCTATTGGTGCAACTCACAAGAAGAACGCCGAAACTTGGATGAACTTCTATTACGATCCAGTGAACGCTGCTCGTGTTGCTGCATATGTGAATTACATCTGTCCTGTTGAAGGTGCTCGCGATGCAATGGGTGATATTGATCCATCGCAGGTTGATAATCCTGCAATCTTCCCAGATGACGAAACTTTGGCTAAGGTGCAGGTCTTCAAGGCGCTAACAGATTCTGAGCAAGCGTCGTACGAAGGTCAGTTCCAAGCGCTGATTGGCGCGTAAGGTTTTCAGGTGAGTGATTCATACACAGAACCTGAAGACCTAGAACTCATCAGAGTTAGTAAACGCTTTGGTGGCTTCACTGCGGTTGATGATTTATCACTTGTGGTTCCTTCAGGGTCGTTCTTTGCGCTCTTAGGTCCTTCGGGTTGTGGAAAAACGACGACACTTCGAATGGTTGCAGGACTTGAACAACCAACCGAAGGTCAGATTAAGTTGGGATCAAAAGACATTACCACGCTTCGCCCATACAAACGCCCTATCAATACTGTCTTTCAATCCTACGCCCTCTTTCCTCATCTCGATGTCTTCGAAAATGTTGCATTTGGACTACGCCGAAGTGGAGTTAAAGGAAAAGAAGTTGAATCGCGTGTGACAGAGATGCTTGAGCTCATAGAACTGAGTCACCTCGCAAGTCGAAAACCAGGCCAGCTTTCAGGTGGACAACAGCAGCGAGTCGCAGTTGTGAGAGCGCTTGTCAATCGACCACACGTGCTGTTGCTCGATGAACCTCTTGGTGCGCTTGATCTCAAACTCCGCAGACAAATGCAAATTGAACTGAAGCGAATTCAAAGCGAAGTTGGCACAACATTTGTTCACGTCACCCACGATCAAGAAGAAGCAATGACAATGGCTGACACCATTGCCATCATGAATCAAGGTGTGATTGAGCAAATGGGGGCACCTGAAGAAATGTATGAATTACCAAAGACTGCATTTGTGGCAAACTTCTTAGGACAAAGTAATCTCGTTGAAGGACGCGTCTCTTCAAGTGAAGGTGACAATTTAATTGTTGATGTGCCAGGTGGCCAAGTTCGGGTTATGAAGTCGCGAGCGACCGATCACACGGGAAGTGTTGTGGTTGGAGTTCGACCTGAAAAAATGTGGGTGGTTGCAAATTCGGAACATGAAGTTGAAAACTCCGTTCGCGGGGAAGTCATCGATGTGTCATTTACCGGCGTTTCTATCCAATACACAATCGAGTCTGAATGGGATCGAACTATTACCTGCTTTGAGCAAAACTTAGATGTTGAAAAACGAGTTGTGGTTGGCGAGAAAGTTCGAATCGCTTGGGAAATTGATAACACCTTCGGTCTTGATGGGGGAGAAGACCTTGAAGCAGGCGTTGAATATTTAGGTGATACAGAAGAATAACGATGGTTGCTCTTATCCCTCAACGCCAACAAGCCGATTACGAACCGACAATTCGACGTGGTAACAAACTCTTTCCATATCTGTTGCTCTTGCCAGGGCTTGCGTGGCTTGGAGTGTTCTTCATCACGCCACTCTTTTCACTCCTATCAACATCTTTGATGAAATGGGCCGGAAGTACTCCAGATGATGGATTCTTGCCGGCCTTTGAAATTTCAAACTACACAGAATCTTTCACACTTTACTCTGAGCAATATTTGCGCTCATTCGTCTTCGCAGGTCTTGCAACTATTTTTGCCCTATTGATTGCCTACCCTCTTGCATATTTCATTGCATTCAAATCTGGAAAATTTAAGAATCTCTTGTTGGTCTTGGTGGTTGCGCCATTTTTTGCATCGTTCCTCATCAGAACTTACGCCTGGCGCACTATTCTGGCTGACGATGGTGCGATAAATACATTTGTAGCTGGATTGGGTCTTCTTCCTGATGATCGAATCCTTGCAACACCCATTGCCGTTGTTGCTGGTCTTACCTATAACTTCTTACCTTTTATGACGCTTCCACTCTATGCCGCTCTTGATCGACTTGATCCACGATTGATTGAAGCGTCTAAAGACTTATATGCAAATCCCATTCAAGGACTCCTGCGCGTCACTTTTCCTCTTTCATTACCAGGGGTGGTAGCCGGAACACTCCTCACCTTTATCCCAGCGGCCGGTGATTACATTAATGCGCAATTACTCGGCGGGCCTCGTGACAAAATGATTGGAAATGTCATCCAATCCCAATTCATCACTATCAGGGATTATCCAACTGCAGCGGCTTTATCTTTTGTTTTGCTCTTATCCATTTTGATATTAGTTACCATTTATGTCAGACGCGCTGGAACTGAGGAACTGTTATGAGTTCACCGGTTCGTCCCGCTCTTTCAAGTCGTGCAACGCTGTGGATTCGCGAGCACCTCGTCGTGTTCTATGGAATTGCAGCATTGATGTATTTGTTTGCACCTATTGCTGTTGTCACGATATTTTCGTTCAACAAACCAGAAGGAAGAGCAAACAGCACCTGGAATGAATTCTCACTTGAAGCGTGGCTGAATATTTGCAAAGACCCAACAATTTGTAGCGCGGTAGAAGTTTCCATTCAGATTGCACTTATTGCAACCATTGGTGGAACCATTTTAGGTTCGTTAATTGCTTTTGCATTAGTCCGCCATCGCTTTTTGGGTCGTTCTTCAACAAACCTCCTCATCTTCTTGCCTATGGCCACACCTGAAGTTGTTTTAGGCGCGTCACTGCTTGCACTCTTTTTGAATCTTGGACTCGTACTTGGTCCTACAACTGTCATCATTGCACACATTATGTTCTGCATTTCGTTTGTTGTGGTGACAGTGAAGGCGCGCTTACAGGGTATGGATCCTCGCCTTGAAGAGGCAGCCCAAGATCTCTATGCAAATGAACGTTCCACATTCCGTTATGTGACGCTTCCCTTGGCACTTCCTGGTATTGCAGCTGCAGCCCTACTGTCATTTTCGCTTAGTTTTGATGATTACATCATCACGAACTTCAATAGTGGCACAACAGTGACATTTCCTATGTATGTGTGGGGTGCAGCTCAGCGAGGAATTCCACCGCAGGTGAACGTCATTGGAACAATATTATTTTTCGGCTCACTTGCAATTGTGTTGGTATCCCAACTAGTTGGTAAAGCCCGTCAAAAGCGTTAAGAATCAAACCCTACGCCAAGCCTATCGAGTAATTTCAGCCAAATATTTCTTTTACCAGTGAGATCCTCTTTGATAAGAGATGTGCGGGTGAGCCAAATACTGAAACTTCGAAATGGTTCAGGTGGAAAAGGTAATGGTTTTTCTTGAACTAACTTCAATGATGTGCGCTCAGTATTTTGCTCGAAGAGCAAATCAAGGACGACATCAGCCGCAAAGCGGCTACTTGCAACACCGAGACCTGTGAATCCAGCAGCCTGAACGACTTTACCTTTGTGGCTTTTTTGGAAAAAGGGAACAAAATTGCTGGACGTATCAATCACTCCACCCCAACCAAACTCAAATTCAAGATGTACTAACTCTTCAAACAGTGATTGGAAATCCTGGGCGAGTTGGATGAACTCCTGCTGTTGATACGTCAAAGAATCATCAATAGCGTTTCCAAAGTGATAATTAGCAGCGTACCCACCCCAAAGAATCCGATTATCAGGGGTCAGTCGGTAGTAGTGGAATTGATTTCCGGTATCAACTACACCTTCTCGATTGCTCCAACCAAGTAGTGACATTTCTTCATCTTTGAGTACGCGTGAGACGATACTGTAATCGTAAATTGGAATCGTCCTCATTTTGGTGAGGCTGTGTGCGAAGAAGTGTGCACCGGTTGCCACTATCACCTTGTCTGATCGAATCACGCCATTGGGATGACTTGAAATGCACATATCATTCTCAAGGCGAATTTGTTTAATTTCTATGTTCTGGTACAACTTCACACCACGTTGTTCTAGATACATGATTAATCCACGTGCAAGTTTTGCCGGGTTAATAGTGGCCACGCCTTCAGGATCGAAACTTGCCGCGAGGAATTTTGGATTACGTATGCGTTCTTGTAGTTCATCAAAGTTCAGAAACTGCCAATCAAGATTAAGTTCGTTTGCCTTTCTCACCTGATCTTTGAGCGATGCAATTTGTGACTCATTCAAAGCTATTTCAAGTTCACCCGCATCATGCCAGTCGCATTCGATTTTTTGCTCAATGATGAAATTTCGTAACTCTTGGAAATTGATGTGCCCTAAATTAATGAGTTTCTCTGTTTCCTCTGGCCAATGCTGAAGCGAGTTTTCAAAACCGTGAGTGAGGGTTTGGTGGATGAATCCACCGTTACGGCTAGATGCTTCACTTGCAAGTGAGGATTTATCGACGAGTGTAATTTCAAGCTGAGGAAAACGTTGACTGATTTGAACCGCACTCCATAGTCCTGTGAAGCCACCGCCGACGATGAGTGCATCACTTTGGTGGGTGGCATCGATTTCCCGAGTGACGTAGGGATTGATCGTCGTTTGCCAAAATGGGATGTGTTGAATGTTGGCTACGGCACGATGAGCGCGGTCTGTTGGAGTGTTTGAATAAAGGTTCATAGGAATTGCGGAAGATGAACTTCCCACCAATCCCTTCAAAATTTGAGTACCTCAAGGATACTGAGGATTTGGGTAATGTGCATTAGCCTTCACCTATGACGAGATACGGTGCAATGTTTGGTCCAGACATCACATTTTTAGGTGTTGAGCCCATAGATATCAATGACCCAGCCGCTCTACATTCGGCAGACGTTGTAATAGTGGGTGCTCCATTTGACGGTGGGACTTCTTACCGTGCTGGCGCCCGCTTTGGTCCCTCAGCTATCCGGGGAACGGACTACTTACCGCACGATGGTTCACGTCCATCTCTTGCGCTTGGAGTCGATGCTCTTAAAGATATCAGTGTTGTCGATATGGGTGATGTCGAAATGTTTTCCGGTGACATTGAGAAGTCTTGTCAAGCGCTTGAATCCACCGTGGAAAGAATTGCATCGCATAATGCAATTCCTCTCATCCTGGGAGGAGATCACACAATCACATGGCCAAATGTCACAGGCATTGCAAAAGCCAAAGGATTTGGCAAAGTTGGTGTTATACATTTCGATGCACATGCGGATACTGGTGATATCACCTTTGGTTCATTGATAGGTCATGGACAGCCTATGCGACGTCTCCTTGAATCGGGGGCCTGTCGTGGTGATCGTTTTATTCAAATGGGATTGCGTGGCTACTGGCCTGAACCTGAAACACTCTCCTGGATGGCTGAGCAAGGAATGCGCAGTTATGAAATGACTGAAATTACCTCACGTGGATTTGATGTGTGTCTCGAAGAAGCAATTCAACTTGCTTTGACAGATTGTGATGGCATCTATTTGTCCGTCGACATCGATGTCGTAGATCCAGGAAGCGCTCCTGGCACTGGTACGCCAGAGCCAGGTGGACTTTCCTCTCGACAATTGTTGGACGCAGTTCGCTACATTTGTTACAAAGTTCCTGTTTGGGGAATAGATATTGTTGAAGTTGCACCAGGGTATGACCATGCGGATATCACTGCGCTACTTGCTAATCGCGTTGCACTTGAAAGTTTGTCTGCACTGGCAAAACGCAAAGTTGATGGTTCAGGTAACACAGATTGGAAAACAAAACCGTTACTCGAAGGAAGATGAAACCACTCAGGACTGGTTCTGAATGTATTCAATGCTTTCTTCTAAAACATCCAAGCCATCATTCAACAGTTCGAGACTGATGGTGAGCGGTGGAAGAAGTCGAATCACATTTGAGTAGGTACCCGCGGTAAGAACGAGTACTCCAGCACTATGGCAGCGCTTCGCAACTGCAGAAGTGAATTCAGGATTCGGATCCTTTGTACCTGCTTGAACAAATTCAAGAGCCTGCATAGCGCCACGACCTCGAACGTCTCCCACAAAAGAGAACTTGTTTTTCAGCTCGCCAAGGCGATTCGAAAGAACTTTGCCAATCTCTGATGCTTTTGCATTGAGATTTAATTCTTTCATCGTTGCAATTGCACCAAGGGCTGCAGCGCAAGCAACTGGATTTCCACCATAGGTGCCACCAAGACCCCCTGGGTGAATTGCATCCATAATTTCAGCACGTCCCGTTACACCTGCAAGTGGCAATCCACCAGCAATACCTTTGGCAGTCGTTATCAAATCGGGAGTAAGGTTTTCATCTTCTGAAGCAAACCAGCTTCCGGTTCGACAAAATCCAGTTTGAATTTCATCTGTGATGAAAAGAATTCCATTGTCGTTTGCGAATTTTTGAATTGCTGGGAGGAATCCGGGTGCAGGGACAACAAAACCACCCTCACCCTGTATTGGTTCAATCACAATTGCTGCAACATTTGTTGCGCCAACTTCTTTATCTATGCGCGTGATTGCATCTTTCGCTACGTCTACGCCAGAGCGTTCATCCCGAAATGGGTATGACACAGGAACGCGATATACCTCATTCGCGAATGGTCCGAATGTGTGCTTATAGGGCATATTCTTTGCAGTCATAGCCATCGTCATATTTGTTCGGCCGTGATACCCGTGCTCAAACACAACAATGGCTTGACGCTTTGTATAACTGCGTGCAATTTTTACAGCATTTTCAACAGCTTCCGCGCCACTATTGAACAAAGCAGATTTTTTAGAATGCTTTCCTGGAGTTAACTCATTAAGTGCTTCACACACTTCAACATAGCCCTCATATGGAGCAACCATAAAGCACGTGTGAGTGAAGCGAGCAACCTGTGCTTGAACATTCTCAACGACATGTGGAGCGCTATTTCCAACATTCACTACGGCAATACCTGCGCCAAGATCAATCAGACTATTCCCATCGATATCAACCAAGATGCCGTCGCCTGCTGCTTGGACATAGATAGGCAAGGTTGAACTGATACCAGCAGAAACAGCAGATTGGCGACGAGCGTGTAGCGCTTGTGACTTTGGGCCAGGAATAGCTGTGACAAGTTGACGTTTCTGGTCGAGCGAAGGACCACCATTGAGAGAATTCATAGGTGAAGGTTATGCGTATGTGGGTGACTTGGTCTAATCTAAAACCGTGTTGGAACTCATCGGAATCACCCTTTTCCTCCTCGTGATAGGGGTTTCTATCGCCTTGCACGAATTTGGGCACCTCATCCCCGCTAAACGCTTCGGCGTAAAAGTCACAGAGTATGCCGTTGGATTTGGCCCTTTCATATGGAAGAAGCAAATTGGCGAAACGCGATACGCCATTCGAGCAATCCCGCTTGGTGGGTTCATTCGAATGATTGGGATGTATGCACCTGGGCGTAATGACAAAAAGCGGGTAGGTGGACCGTTTCGAGATCTCATCGATCATGCGCGTGAAGAAAGTGCAGCGGAGATTCAACCTGGAGAAGAGAATCGAACTTTCTACTCACTTCCAGTATGGAAAAAACTCGTCATAATGACGGGTGGTCCATTTATGAATTTGCTACTTGCAATAGTATTTTTTTCAATAGTTTTCTCAGGTATAGGAGTGGCGACCGCAACGACAAAGGTCGGTGGAATAGTGCCATGTGTTCCAACAAATTCAGATTTATCGGGCGAGGGCTCTGCAACCGGCTGCCTAAATTCCGAACAAACCCCTGCAGCACTTTCAGGAATTCAACCAGGCGAACGATTAGTTCGTATCGATGAAACAGAGATAACAGAATGGCAGGACGTTGGTACCGCAATAACGGCAGCAAAAACCAATGATGTGAAGATTATTGTTGAAGATAATCGAGGTGAACTGAGAACAGTTGATGTATCACTTGCAAATCTCAATATCAAGTTGCTTGATGAAGAAGGTAAACCTACCGGCGAGGTTATCGAAAGGAAATTCTTTGGAGTATCACCAGATATTGTTTTAGAGCCGTTGCCTTTGACTTCAGTGCCACAAGAAATGTGGAGGATGACAACAGCATCAGTGGTCGCGCTACTTTCATTTCCTGAAAAGATTGCTGGTCTCGTTGTCACAATGGTGAATGGACAAGAGCGTGATCCAAATGGACCTGTCAGTGTCGTAGGTGTGAGCCGGATTTCAGGCGAAATTGTTGCGAGTGACCTTGGAAACATTGAGAAAGTTCAAAATTTGTTGGGTCTTGCTGCAAGTCTCAATTTATTTCTCTTTATTTTCAATTTAGTCCCGTTGCTTCCACTTGATGGGGGCCACGCTGCTGGTGCTATTTTTGAAGGTGTTCGTAAACGGTATGCGAAACTTCGCCAACTTCCTGATCCAGGTCCTATAGATACTGCTCGAGCTTTACCTTTGACTTATGTAGTTGCGGCCCTCATGCTTTCAGCAGGGCTCATTGTTATTGTCGCAGACATATTTAACCCCATCGTGCTCTTTGGGTAGTTTCATTAGACAATGAGCCTATGACAATTAATCTTGGAATGCCCCAAATGCCTCCGCCTGTCATCCGGCCTCGAAGGCAAAGTCGAAAAATAGTCTTGAAACATCACATTAAGAATGTTGAAGTCGGAGGCGATGCTCCGGTATCGGTTCAATCGATGACGACAACAGTTACCGCTGATATCAATGCGACTCTTCAGCAGATTGCTGAATTAACTGCTACAGGATGTCAGGTAGTTCGAGTTGCTGTACCAAGTCAAGATGATGCCAACGCACTTGTTGCTATTGCCAAGAAGTCCGGAATACCTGTTATTGCAGATATTCACTTTCAACCGAAATATGTCTTCGCTGCAATCGAGGCGGGATGCGCTGGAGTTAGAGTGAATCCTGGAAATATCAAGCAGTTTGATGACAAGGTCAAAGAAATCGCTAAAGCAGCAAAGGATCATCAAACGCCTATTCGAATTGGTGTGAATGCCGGCTCGTTGGATCCAAGACTTTTGAAAAAGTATGGCAAAGCGACCCCGGAGGCTCTCGTGGAATCAGCGCTATGGGAAGCAAGTTTGTTTGAAGAACACGATTTTCGTGATATCAAAATCTCAGTAAAACACCATGACCCTGTTGTTATGGTGCTCGCCTATCAAATGCTTGCAGAGCAGTGCGACTATCCACTGCATCTTGGTGTTACCGAAGCTGGACCTGCTTTCCAAGGAACCATTAAGTCCGCAGTTGCATTCGGCGCACTACTTTCACAAGGTATTGGTGACACAATTCGAGTTTCCCTTTCTGCGCCGCCTGTTGAAGAGGTCAAAGTCGGTCTACAGATTCTCGAGTCATTGAATTTGCGTCGGAGGGGACTCGAAATAGTTTCCTGCCCTTCGTGCGGTAGAGCACAAGTGGACGTCTACAAACTTGCAAATGATGTCACTGCAGGATTAGAGGGAATGAAAGTTCCATTGCGAGTTGCCGTTATGGGATGTGTAGTAAATGGTCCAGGTGAAGCTCGCGAGGCTGACCTCGGAGTCGCAAGCGGAAATGGCAAAGGTCAAATTTTTGTTAAGGGTGAAGTCATTAAAACAGTTCCTGAATCAGAAATTGTTGCAACTCTGATTGAAGAAGCAAACAAACTTGCGGCCACAATGGAAGGACAGACAGGTTCCCCTGTAGTCGTCACACCCTGATGAATCGACCACGCCGACTGACTGACGAAGATCGTCCGCTTATTGAGCAGTTTCTTAGAGACAAGTTGGATGTCTATGTGTTCGCTGCAGAACGGTTGTTGAATCATCCGAGTGAGGAATCAATCGCATTAGCAATCGTTGACGACGACTCAATTTCTTCAATGATATATTTGTCGGGAAATGCAGTACCAATCTCTTTGACGTCTGAAAGTGCAAATATATTTGCAAATACAGCCTATGTTAAATTCGCACAGATTGCTTCGATAGTTGGAATAGATGAAGATGTCGAATATTTTTGGGAAGCTATCTCCACACTCGATCAAAGTCGCACCATTCAAAGCAAGCGTGCTTATCAGCCGTACATGTTGCTTGACACTATTCGAGAGAATCCATCGAACACAACACTTCGATATATAGAGCCAAAAGATTTTGAGCAGTACTTCGATGCTTCACATTCAATGTTTCTTGGTGAGGTCGGTCGAGCGCCGATTAATCTAGAAAACTATAAAGCACGGCTTTATGAGCAACTGATGAATAAGCGCAGCATTGGTTATTTTGATGAAGCTGGCACTTTGCGCTTTAAGGTTGATATCCCAATTTGCTATGAGAATGTGTGCCAAGTGCAGGGGGTGTGGTTACATCCTGAATGGCGTGGCCAAGGGAAGTCACCAGCACTCTTTGCTGAAGCGATTGCAATTATTCAGCGTGACATTGCAACTCGAATAACGCTCTACGTCAATGATTTCAATGTGCCTGCATTGAAGTTGTATCGCGGACTAGGGTTCAAAGAAATTGCCAGGTATTCCACCATTTTTCTCGATATCTGATTTCAAAGGCTCTATCACTAGTAGGTTTGTCCAGTGGAGGCCAAAGTGCTACGAATGTCAACATTGTTCCTGCGAACACTCAGGGACGATCCTGCAGATGCAGAACTCATCAGTCATAAGTTATTGGTTCGAGCCGGTTATGTTCGACGCATTGCACCTGGGATATTTTCATGGCTACCACTGGGATATCTTGTCTATCGAAAGATTGAAAACATTGTTCGTCAAGAGATGGATGCTGCTGGTTTTCAGGAAGTCCACTTTCCAGCGCTCTTACCTCGTGAACCATTTGATGTGACTAACCGATGGAATGAATACGGTGACACACTATTTCGACTTCAAGATCGAAAAAAGAATGACTACCTCTTAGGCCCAACTCACGAAGAGATGTTTACTTTAATGGTCAAAGGAGAGTTTTCATCATATAAAGATCTACCGTTATCGATTTATCAGATTCAGACAAAGTATCGCGACGAAGCGCGTCCACGCGCGGGAATATTACGTGGACGTGAGTTTGTAATGAAGGATTCTTATTCTTTTGATATTGATGATGCTGGGTTAGAAATCTCATATCTAAAGCATCGAGATGCGTATCGATCTACCTTCGATCGCCTCAAACTCAACTATGTCATCGTTTCAGCAATGTCAGGCGCAATGGGTGGGTCAAAATCAGAAGAATTTCTCGCATACTGCGATGATGGTGAAGACACCTTTGTTCAATGTGCAGCTTGCGGATTCGCAGCAAATGTAGAGGCGGTGGAAACTCAAGCACCCAATAGTCTTCAAGTGTCGCGTACTCCTGAATGCGTGGTTGCAGACACCCCAGACTCACCAACGATTGAAACGCTCGTGAATCTGTTCAACACGAGAGGCGACTTACAACGCAAAGATCGTGACTGGGTTGCTTCAGATACGTTGAAAAATGTGATGTTTAAAGTTACTGCACCTGATGGTGCCAAGTCGTTTTTGGCTGTGGGAGTACCAGGGGATAGAGAAGTCGACATTAAGAGACTTGAATCTGCAATACATCCACTTGAAGCTGAGGTACTCAGTGACGAAGATTTTGCAAAGCATCCACTACTAGTAAAAGGTTATATAGGGCCGAGCATCCTTGGAGAAAAGAGTCAAACTGGTATTCGTTACCTTGTTGATCCTCGTGTCGTTACTGGGTCACTCTGGATTTCAGGTGCAAATCAATCTGGTAAGCATGCATATAACCTGATGATGGGACGCGACTTTAATCCTGATGGAACTATTGAAGCAGCAGATGTTCGAGATGGTGATGCTTGTCCAAAGTGTGAAGGTGGAGTACTCCGCGCTCAACGAGGAATAGAAATCGGTCATATCTTCCAGTTAGGTAGAAAGTACGCTGAAGCACTTGAACTTTCAGTGCTCGATGAGCAAGGTCAACGAATCATCCCAACAATGGGTTCCTATGGAATCGGAGTTTCCCGTTTAGTTGCAGTAGTTGCAGAACAAAGCCATGATAATTCAGGTTTAATTTGGCCACGAGAAATTGCTCCAGCAGATGTTCACATAGTGGCAGCAGGGAAAGATGAAGAGATTTTCAAGGCTGCAGAAAGCCTCGCACATCAGTTTGAAGAACTTGGACTAACTTCACTTCTTGATGATCGACAAGGTGTCAGTGTTGGTGTGAAATTCAATGACTCTGAGCTTTTAGGAATACCTTGGATTATCGTTGTTGGAAAGAAACTCAGTTCAGGTGAAATCGAAGTGAAGAACCGTACAACCTCCGAGGTGCACACTTTCGGTGTGAACGATGTGAAAAAGATACGAGATCTAATTGCTAATGCCTGACCTGACCATTTGGGTCTTTGTTGCACTTTTGTGTGCCGCTTTTGCGGCCGGTTGGCTCGATGCAATTGGTGGTGGAGGAGGATTAATTCAACTTCCAGCACTTCTCATCGCGCTTCCGGCTGATGCAACGGCACTTGCACTTGGTACGAATAAAGTTAGTAGCATCGTAGGAACAAGTGCGGCTGCAAGAAACTACTCCAAAACAATAAAACCAAATCCAACTCTTTTAAAGCCGATGATTCTTGGTGCATTTCTCGGTTCACTCTGTGGGACTATATTGGCAGTCTCCCTCAATCCAGAAGTCTTTCGTCCCATCATCTTCATTGTGCTATCTGTGATGTGGGTGGTAACCCTAAGGGTAAACGCCAGAGACGAAGTGCCCTCTCAGATGAATCATTGGGGATCGACCGCATCTTTCGCTGTGTGCTTTGGCATCGGATTTTATGACGGCGCGATTGGACCGGGCACAGGAATATTTCTGATTCTGCTCTTGGTATTGCAGTATGGACTTTCGTTTCTTAAAGCCTCGGCTTCTGCGAAATTTATCAATATTGCGACAAACCTGGCTTCGATTCTGGTGTTTAGCTTTACTGGAAATATCTGGTGGCTCTTGGGACTCTCGATGGCCCTTGCCAATTTGACCGGGGGAATTGTCGGGTCGAACTTGGCAATCAAGCGTGGTTCTCGATTTGTTCGCGTGTTCTTACTGTGGGCAATTGGCCTCATTCTCCTTCGATTTGGATTAGAGTTTTTGGGATTCTTTAAACTTTAATCTAAACTTCGCACCTCATAACTGAAAAAGGTGCTCTATGGTTGATGCAAACGTCGTGCGTGACTATTTAGATGGAGCACTTACTCGCGAGACTTTCTTTATTGACTCAGTCCAAGCCCAAAAAGCGGGCAAACGAACATTGCTGAGAATTGCTATAGATTCTTTTGAACCCCTGACCCTTGATGAGATAGCCCGTGCTAGCAGAGTGATTGATGGATTATTGGAAGATGCAGACATCGTCAAAGAAGATTCCTACACGCTGGAAGTTACTTCAAGAGGGGTAGATGCACCTCTAGTGAAACCGCATCACTTTGTGTTGAATATTGGAAGATTAGTTGCAATTAAATTGACTTCTGGTATTGAAAAAACTATTCGCATTCAAAATGCAAATGAAGATTCTCTTTCGTCTGAAGATGGTGACGTTATTCAGTACAGCAGCATAGAGAGCGCATTTGTTCAAATTGAATTTAATCGAAAGTCTAATGATGAAGATTAATATTCATGAACTAATCACAGTAGCTCAGCA
>Ga0129333_10002757_pt1 | contig 16389 bp, 30 predicted proteins | sample CPB6_08_DNA_FD_94474 | JGI IMG/M metagenome (GOLD analysis project Ga0129333, IMG submission 94474) | Freshwater to marine salinity gradient microbial communities from Chesapeake Bay, USA - CPBay_Sum_0.6_0.8_DNA | ecosystem: Environmental > Aquatic > Marine > Coastal | place: USA: Chesapeake...
ATATTAGCGTTCCCTTTTCATCTCAACGGCCACAATCACCTTGTGCCCTAGTGCATCGAAGATGTCCGACAGTGAGCGTAGAGTCAGATTCGCTTCGCCGTCTAAAAGCTGGCTGATTCTCCCCTTGGTGTGCCCCATTCGCTTAGCCAACTCTGTACGCGAAATCCCATCCTGCTTCATCAGTTTGCAAATGATCTCGGTGACTTCGAGAATGAACGCCTCTTGCCGCAGCGACTTTGCCCCCTTTGAGGTGCTGCGAATGTTGTCGATGTAACTAGCCATTATGCCCCCCCAAACTTCTGCATGATAAAAAACCTCCAAAGTAGTAAGTGAAACCAACTAAAACCATTATACTAACCAATCATCACCGTGTCAAGTGCTGATCCGAACTTTTCTTGTGTCGTGATCGGTCAGCGTCTTGTCGTGTGATGCTATCAGTATACCCTACATATCGGCACTGTCAACCCTGCTCCATGAATGTTTTTCGCGACTTTTCCTAAATCCTTATCGCTAAAGAGTTTAGGTCAAATCGGGCCCCAAATAGGTATGAGCTTCGAAATAGAACACATTTCAAACCCAGAAGAATTATACCAAGTCTCAGGATGGCAATTGTGGAACGAAGAAAACTAGATAAATAATACATTTAAAGTAACTTATATAAAAAGAGCAAAAATTAACTAACCATTTTTTAGTCGTTTAGAGTATTCCACGTAGAGTATTCTATAGCCGTGTAGAGTATTCTACGCCGCACAGAGTATTCTACACAATGTTTCTACATCAAACCCGCGTAGAGTATTCTACGAAGCCTTGTGAGAACCTCCAAATACAATAAAGAATACCAACGCTTGTGAGAAAAATTTAAGAGTAAAAGAACAATTCTTCAAAAATGTCCCAGTAATAACCCACAAAATATCCAAAAGAATATCCAGCCAAAATGCTAAAGAGAATTATAGGGAAACTAAGGGCCACTTTATTTTCTATTTCTAAGCCCCTAATTTTCGTTTTAAAGCCTTTTTCTTTAAAAAGCGCGTAGTCAGTCATTATAGAAAAAATTTCGCTTAAAACGCTTATGAAGAGCGATAGCAAAAGGCTAATAAAAACTAAAAGGATTATTTCAAAAGTTGTGCTCATTTTCTTTTAGCCTGCTTTTCCAGTATTCAGCGTCTATCTTAATATTTGGATTGCTTCTTGTCCAGTGCTTAAAGTGACCAAAGAACAAATGACAGTTAAAGCTTTTAGTTTCACACAGGGTTATTAAATTATTAAGGTCTAATTCCAAGGATGGGTCAACGTGAAAAGGAACAATATGATGAGGAACAACATCTTTGGTAGACCCGCAAACGGCACATTGTGGATGGTCTTTTAGCCACTTTTCTCTAACGACTCGCCATTCGCTGCTTCTAGGTAGTCCAAGGGTCTTAAGGTATTCGTCCCGGGATAAAAACCTGTTTATTAATTCAAAAAACATAGAGTTAATAATATGTAGGGTTAAGGACTGAATATAAAAACGCTGACCGTGCATTGTCCACGAGACAGTATGCACGGCCAGGCCTTCTAATCATCTTTAACACATAACATCAAGCAAAGGGCAATTTTCCCACAAAAAGTTTGATTCTTTATAGGAAATTGGGCCTTTATCCCACAATAAGTAAAATAGTGGCATAAATTTGTGTAGTATAAAAACTATATGAAAATATGCAAGTATATGATTATTGTGGGAAAAAGGTCCGATTTGATAAAATGGTTGGCCTAGTCGGCTTATGTTTGAACGCCTGTTCACTCCCCATTGCAGGGACAGGAGCCCAATCTTTTATCAAATTTATTTAAGCATCAGTTGATTATATTTTTATAATTGGAAACTTTTCACATAAATTTTAGTGCTTTTTTAGTTGATTTATGTGGGTGTGAAACGATTCCAAATTTTGAATTTGGGAAAAAATCTTGTACCCTATGAAGCGGAGTCTTTGGTTTGTCGTAGTATGGTGGTGGAGGTTTTTATGAGTTTGAGTAATCCGTTTGGTGTGTTGATATTGGCGGTTGTTCATTATGAGGACAACTGGCATTGTGTATTGGATGATATTGGAGATTCTACTGGTGATTTGGTTATAGATGATTTGGGTGATTTAAAGACTTATGAGTTTTATTGGTTGCAGGATTCTGTGAATGGTTATTTTTGGTTTAGTGAGAGTGTAAAGAGTTCTGATGTTGACAGTTATTTAGGTTGTGTAGGCGATGGGAGGTCTACTAATCATTTATGCATGTATTATAATGAGGGTAGTAATAAGTATGGTAATTGGCTGGATTGTTATAATGATTTAGCTCATCATGTGGCTTTTAGTTATGCTGGTCCTTACTTGGAGGACTTTAATATCCGGCGTTTTATGGGGATATCGGATTTTAGGTTGATTTGTGACGCTTACACTATGGACATGATACGTTATAACCTAGATGTCATATATGATAATGATCCTGAAGAAAAGTCTTTTGGTAGAATATTGGATAGGGGGTATATTTTGGGTGTGAAAGAGAGGTTTTCTTCTTAGTGAGCTTACGATCCGTTGGTTTGTCGGATTATAAACTCATCAAAAATAAAGACTTAGATATAAATTGATGTTTATGGCTGGTTACAATTTGTACAGGCCATTAACATTTTTATATATTTCTGTTTATAGGTACAATAAAAATAAGGGTTTATGGTTATAAAATTGATGTACCGTATGGTTATAGAATAGATGTACCCTGGGGGTATAAAATAAATGTACCCTGGTGGTGATTAGTGATACAAAAATAAATGTACCCTGGGGGTATAAAATAAATGTACCCTGGGGTGGGTTTAGGCTTTAGTTTTAAGTTTGAAAATGGTAGATTTTTTGTACCCTATTCTGGGGCATAGGTTCCGCTGGGGGATATTCTGGTGGTATCTTTTTCGTGGTGTGTTGTGCTGACTTCTATGATGGAAGCGTCTGTGACGGCTGTTAGTTTGTGTAGGGTTTGGGGTACTAGGTGGACTATATCGCCGGGGTTTAGTATTTTGAATTGGATGGTTTTGGTGTGGTTGTATTCTAGTAGTAGTTGTCCTGAGAGGACGTACCAAGTTTCGGTTTTTTCGGTATGGTAGTGTAGGGACGAGTAGTGGTGTTTTTTGAACTCTAGGATTTTTCCGCAGTATTTGTCATTATTGGTGATCCAGATTTCTTTGCCCCAGGCTTTTTCGTGGACTTCGGGTTTTTGGAATTGTGGTAGCATATTTAGATTATAACTTTTTGGAGGTTGTATGAACAGGGCTATTGTTTTGAGTTTTGCATTTATTCTTTTGGTATTTGGCCCGGCTTTGATGGGTGCAAATAAGGTTTATCGGTATCGTTGTCCTAAGTGTAAGTTGATACAGGAGTATGAGTTGTCTGGGACGAAGAAGTGTCCGAATGATGGTCGGACTATGATTCGTATGAATTGACAAACTGGAAAATCGTGGTATACTTGGAGTTAGCCAGAACAGGCAATTTTATACTTATGGTGAGTGAACCACTGTTCGTGATTTTGCATGGCCAGAAAGTGAATCATACGCAAGGATTTTACATGATGTGGAAGTGAACCTTGGGACGTGATTTTTCAAAATGAAAAAGTGAACCTAGCAGAAGGATTTTTGGATCAGCCGGAGTGAACCATTGCTTGTGATTTTGCACCACAGGGTAGTGAACCATCCCACGAGATTTAGCAACAAGGCTTAGTGAATCTTTAGCACGGACTTAGCAGATTAGCGGAGTGAATCAATGATGTCAAGTTATCAGCAAGAACGAGTGAACCATTGAACCAGATTTAGCAGTTTCAACGAGTGAACCATTGAACCAGATTTAGCAGTTTCAACGAATGAACCGTGCACCGTCGATTCTAACATAGCCGATGAGTGAATCATTTCCGAGCGAATTTTAAATTAGGGTTTTTATTGTACCCTATAGGGGCGTTCTACTTTCACGGGAGTTAAAAAATGCCACGGGTTAAGAAGCAGAAGGATTTGAGCGAGGCTGAGATTAACGAGGCTATCGCACAGGGTATAGAGGATGCTGTTACGGTCACGCAGTCTGAGAAGGACGAGTTTCGGCGTGATATTGACACTATTACCTATAAGTTCAGTCTGGAGTTTCCGTTCTGGGGTGTTATTTCGGAGCGGTGTAGTTTTAGTTTAACGAAGGTATTGGTTCCTACCGCTGGTATTACCAAGACTGGTCATATTATCTTCAACGTAAACTTTGTGAAGAAGTTGAAGAATGATTTTGGTCCGAAGAACTATCCGAAGAAGTTATTGTTTTTGGTTGCCCATGAAGTTGCACACTTTGCATTTGAACATGCGGAGCGTCAGGGTGAGCGGGATCAGACCATTTTTAATCATGCTGCGGATTATGCGATAAATCTTTTGTTGCATTATCAGTTTGAGGGTAGCAGTGATTATTTCATTGAGGGTGGGTTGCTCGATGAGAAGTATCGGGACATGAGTGCCGAGGAGATTTATGAACTCATTAAGGATAACGAAGAGTTTAAGACTCCTAATGGTGGCATAGGGAATGATATTCGCGGTGATATTTCGGAAGAGGACGTTGCTGCCGATGGTGGTTTAGTTCGGGAGCGGCGAGTACCTTTACCGGATATGAAGGGTAAGACTAAAGAGCAGATTCGCAAGGAAGTTGGTGAGTGGGTTGCGAAGGCTACGCATGAGGCTTTTGCTGTTGCGAAGCAGCAGGGCAAGATGCCTAGTGATTTTGAGCGTGCTATTGGTAAACTTCTTCGACCGCAAGTGGATTGGCTTACTGCGTTGAAGCAGAAGTTACGATTTGGTTGTTCTCGTACGGAGAAGCGTGATGTTACTTGGAGTTATCCTAACCGGCGTTATGTTGGTTGTGACATTTATCTTCCGGGTAATGTTGGGCCGGAGAGTCCTAAGATCGTGTATGCTGTAGACACTTCGGGCAGTATGAGTCAGAAGGATTTAGAGCAGGCTATTAGTGAGTTAGAGGATATTCGCAAGCGGTTTAGGGCCAGGGTTTACTTTATGGACTGTGATGCAACGGTTCATGGTAGTCGTTGGATTCAGCCGCATGAGGCTCTTCCTAAACTTGCTGGTGGTGGTGGTACTGACTTTGTTCCTGTGTTTGACCATCTGATTCATAATAGGATTAAGCCGGATTATTGTGTATTCTTTACGGATGGTTATGGTAGTTTTCCTGACAGTAAGCCTCCGTTTGATACATTGTGGGTTATGACCAGCGATGTTAAGCCTCCGTTTGGCGAAGTAGTTCGAGTGAATGTTCCGTTTGAAGGGAATTAAATGAATAATCATTGGCTGAAAGGACGTAGCATGGAAAATAATAGGTTTACTTGGGCCGATTTGTATGGTTGGCTTAATGATAAGGCTAATAAGATAGAAAATATTGGAAAGTTTGATTGGCAGAAGGAAATTGGTCGTTTTGATCAATATAACAAAATGATTTTTGATTTGGTGGATTTGGATAATAAGGAAGAAAATAATGGCTAAGAAAAAGAAGAAGGCAATTAAGTCTAAACCTAAGAAGTTAACTCCTCAGGAGCAGTATGATCATATGTTGTCTCGTTGGGGAACACAGGCTAAGTGGGGTGATGCTGAATTGTATTTAACTTCGGATGAGATGGAGGAATATTTCGGCGTTGTTTGTGAAGAATTTGATCCTTATTGCGGAAATTGTAAGGCTTGGTTAGAATGGAACTCGACTGGCAAGACAAAGATTTCTTTTGAGAGGGATAAATTTGTTAAGTTTCTTAGAGAGGGAAGAATTTAGTGCATGATTTATTGATTTCTGTTTTTTGTATTATTCATGTAGTTTTTTGTTTTGGATTTGGTTGTTTCATTGGAAGGATAATAAGAAATGCTTAAAGATCAGATTGAGCATTTAAAAGAGGCTGCTCGGACTAACTTTCTTAATACGGGGAGTTTGCTTCCTGTTTTTATATCGGATATAGGCAACAGTTTTAACATTATGCCTTTATTTTGGAGTGGTCCTGAGGATAAAGAGGTATTCTCGCAGCAGTTGCGACATTGGATTTCTAGCGGGCAGGTTACTGAATATATCATGATTTCTGAGGCTTGGGCTTTAAAGAAGGAGGAGAAAGATTCTATATCGAATGTTACTGCGTGGATGCGTGAGAATGGATCTTTAGAGAAGCATCCTGATCGTGGTGAGGTTGTGATGATTCAGTATTGTTCTTCTGCCGAGGAAATTGATATATTTGCTGAGATTAAGAGAGAGGATGGGTCTTTAGAGTTGGGTGACTGGGAGGTTACAACTCGTGATGTCAAGGCTTCGTCTATAAATCCTGTTGATTTTATTAGTCGTTTTAATGGTGTGTTTGCTAAGAGTAACGCTAGTTTAAATTAAAAGTAGTCCGAAAATAATTGTACCCTATAGGCTTAACCAAAGGAGGATAAGAAAATGGCAAAGAAGTCTGCTACTGTTAAGAAGAAGATTACCAAGGCGAATCTTACGGAGACTCTTCGTAATCTCTACGAGAGTTGTTTTGAGAAGGAGGGCGATACGGTTTCCGCCGTTAGGCGTTTGGGCGAGGACGATGAGCGTCTTATGCTCAAAGACCCCCAGTGGTCTTACTTATACGCTAAATATGTTATGCAGGGTCCGTGGTCTGAAGAGGACGAGAAGGTCTTTTTCGATCATCCCAAGTGGGCCTATCTGTATAGTGTTTTTGTTAGTCCTAGTGAGGGTATTAAGCGTCACATGATGGCACTTGCTATCAAGGACAAGGATGACGAGTGGGCGAAGAAGTATTTTGACAAGGATACGGGTGTTGAGGCTATTCGTTCGGAGTTGAGCGACAAGTAATGGATATGCTTAAGTTATTCGAGACGCGATCTGGTGTTCCTCGAATGACTGTGATACACGATTATCCTAAATATACTTTTCGCAGAGAGGGTGAATTCTTTTATTCTCTCTCTATTCAGAGCGAAGATACTGACGATAGGATATGTGAGATCACTGTTCGGTTGGCGGTGCGAGACAAGTCGCAGGAGACGGTCACGAAACGCAGAAGGACGCGAGGCTCAGGCTATACGGGTGGAACAGGTTTCAAGGCGATTTATTAGGCAGGCGAACGACAAGGATCAGGAGCATCGCATGACAGACGAAACGAAACCGCAGGAATCGGCAGCGATGTCTCCTGCATCCGCTGGTTCTGCCGTCAACGTCGGCCAAAAGTTGGCGTCGCGGCTGAAGTCTTTCAATGACAGCCTTGCGGGCGGGGAGCGTTTTGAGCGGGTGACAGTTTCGCGATGCACCGTCTGCAACGGAGTCGGGTACGGGAAAAAAATGTGTTACGCCTGCGGCGGAACTGGGGCGCAGACGCGCCGCGAACTGATCGACCCGACTCGGGTAACCATCAATGATCGGTAGAACACGCAGGATCACCTGCGGCGAGGAGACATGGATTGAGCGTTTCTGTGACGCGGCGACGACAGTCGGAGTCTTCCTGTGCATCGTAGGATTGTTCTGGGTGATGGCCGATTGCTCCATGCGGATCGGTGACCTAACCTCAAAATACATTCACTCACGCAACGCCGTCGCGGGCGAGAAGGAGGATTCAGTTATGAGTGTTTCCGAGATTCCTTTTGCATGGGCAGTGACAGCAAATGGTCGCTTTATTGAGGCGCACGGCACCAAAGACATTGCCGCGACTGCCGTGACGGTTCGCGAGAGCCAGATGGCGTTGATCGATGGCGAGCCGTGCGAGGCTGACGGTACACCAGTGGAGCATGAAGTTATTCCGTTGTACCTCTCGCCGACGTTGACAGTAGAGGAACGTGATGCAGTGTCGCAGGCGATTGACGCTGGCTACGGATTAGGGGATGCGGACATTTCGGCTCTTGAAACGCTACGCAAACTGTTGAAGCGGCTACGTTGAGAACGACAAGGTCTTTGGTGAAAATGATTTAATTGATTTAATCATGAAAGCAGAGATGATTTTACATGGCAAAAAGGAAGAAGGGCAAATCTAGGCGTTGGGAAGGAAGCAATATGTCTTCTTGGACACTGAGTCAGTTGCCTATTAGTCGTAATCGCATTAAGGAAAGAAAAGAAAACCCCCATCAATATTTGAATGACATGGAGTATATCTTGGAGGTCAAGGCTCCTATGTGTGAACGTATTATTTTGTCGATGACGGATATGGAACTGGTTGATTTAATCACTAATGCAGAATTGTTATTGAAACGTCGATCTTTGCCGCAGTAGGGCCATTTTACAAATTAGAATTACGGGGTAAAATGGTTGTACCCTATATGGTCGTCACGGGTTTCTCACGGTTTTAATCAAGGAGTTTTCTAATGGCTGATAAGTTGATGTCTACTGGGAACGTGGTTAGTGGTTCTCTTGTTGATAAGATTCGTCGTTGCCGTGCGGTCCGCACGCACAAGGGTCAGGGCATCCCCATGTTGATTTATGGATCACCGGGGGTTGGCAAGAGCGAGCAGGTTTATCAGGCTTGTGATCTTGATGCTGGTGATCTGTTTATTGATCTTCGGCTGAATACGCTCGATAGCATTGACCTTCGTGGTATGCCTGTTGTTCAGCGTGATAAGGATGGCACTGCTACTCGTACCGAGTGGGTTCGTCCCGAGTTTATTCCTTGGGAGGGTCGTGGTATTCTTTTCCTTGACGAGATTAACACCGCTCCTCCGAGCGTTCAGAATCCTGCTTTGCAGTTGGTTCTTGATCGTAAGGTTGGTAATCATCGTCTTGGTGATGGTTGGTATATTGTTGCTGCTGGCAACAAGGCTGATGACAGGGCTCATGTTCATCCGTTGAGTTCTGCACTTCGTCAGCGGTTTGCTATCTATCACTATGAACCGGACAAGGATACTTGGGTGAACTGGGCTGTGAAGTCTGGTGTTCATCCCAATGTTATCGGTTTCATTAGTTTCAAGCCTGACTGTTTGATTCAGCCGCCGGTTGATGATGAGGGTGCTAACCCGAGTCCTCGTTCGTGGTATTACGTTTCGCAACGTCTTTTCCACGATCAGACTGAGCCAGATGATATTCGTGCTTGTGTTGGTCATGCTGCTAATGAGTTCATGGCTTACCAGACTGTTTGCTCGAAGATTCCCAGTATCAGTGACATTATCTCTGGTAAGGTGAACTTCAAGGAGGATACCAAGAACGTCACCATGAGTTATGCGGTGAGTAGTGCCTTGGGTATTCATCTTCTTCGGGCAAAGAGTGTGCCGAAGCAGTTCGCTGTTGAAGTGAACAACTGCTTCAAGAACGCTGTGAACAACATGGCTGGTGAACCGGGAATGGTGTTTATGCGTTATTGCTTGCTGCAAGGTGACGAGAAACTCAAGAATCTTATCTGCGGTTGTGACGAGGGCAAGAAGTGGTTTGATAAGCATGGCGACCATCTCCAAAAGGCTATTAGTATGTGATCCATACTGATAGTTGGAGATATAAAAACCATGTTATCAGAAAAAGATATAGACTGCGACGTAAACGAAGAGATGTTCTTGGATCCGGAGTGCGTTTACTGTAAAAAGTCAGGATGTATGGACCCTATCTGCAAGTATAAAGAGATAAGGAACCTTGCTAAAACTGGCTTGGCGCATGAGGAAAACCAGGATTATCTTTTGAGTGCTTTGGAGAGTATTGAGTTGTTGACAGAGTTTCTTTTGTCTAAAGAATAACCCGTGAGACCCCTGCTAGGCCCGAAGTGAATCGTCCCTGACTTGCTATCGGGCCTAGTGGGGGGTTTTATTGTACCCTATACCGGTGTTCCTTTAACTTGAGGTAAATAACAATGGCTACTATTACGATTGTTGAAGAGGCTAACCTTCACTTTTACGAAGGTAATAGCGACAAGGTTTATCATGCTTCCATTCAGGAGAAGGGCGAGGGATATGTTGTGTTCTTTTCTTATGGTCGCCGTGGCGGTCATATGACAGAGGGGTACAAGATTGATTTCCCGGTTCCTCTTTCTGCTGCTAAGGAGGTGTTTGATAAACTCATTAACAGCAAATTGAAGAAGGGCTATAGTCATGTCCGTTAAGGTTTCAGAGTTGCTTGACTGGTTAAAAACTCTGGAAAAGGACGATATGGTTTGGATTGAGGAAGGTGGCCTTACTTTAGAAACTAAGGATGGAGCCTATCTAGAGGTTGGGGGAAAGGTCGAATTTTATGACGAAAACGATGACCCAGAAGGGTTCTGGCAAAAGTAGGGTATACGTTTACTTTAATCTTCACAAGAATTGCTTTTCTATTCGCAAAAACGGGAAAGTGATTAGGCATTGTGATTCTGTAATTCTTAAAGACGCTACATTTAAAGTAAGCGAGGCAGGACGCCAGCGTGTTTTGCGTGAAAAAAGAAAAAATGTTCACGCATTTGTTGTGGGTAGCGTTTCTGATGTGACTGGCTTGAACGGTCTTGAGCATCGCATAACAAACATATATTATAATCCTTACAGGCATGATTCCTTTGTTCGGCTAGAGGACAAGAGTGCAATTTATTCTGCACGGTATGTAAAACTGATTGTGAATTCTGGGAAGCCTGCTATAATGGCCTTAGAAGAGGTTGATCATGAAAAGAAAGTTTGAAGATCTGTATTCGTTTATCGAGGATCATTTTTATGACCGGGACAAGGAAAGTCCTTTGTATCTGGTCAGTAAGTTTTGTGAAACTTACAATTTAGACTTTGATCGTGTAAAGAAGATTGTCTCTGACTTTGGTGGATTCAATGACGTTGAGGTTTTGCTGAACGTCATGACCAGTGTTCCTGGTGAACAAGAAATTGATATTTCGATAGAGACCCCAGCGGAGTTTGCTGAGAGGAACAACTTGTATTGCAAATGGCATATGGGTGGTTGGGTTTCTTGCGATAAGGAAGAGAAGGGTTCTATGCCCGACTTAAACAAGGCTTATACTTTAATGGGTGCTCAAAATGGATGCTGATCTTACTGCTAAGTGTGCTTACATTTTTAAGAGATTGAATGCAGATAAGATAAAAAGCGTATCAGTGTCATTTTCTGGCGGTGGTGATGACGGAACTTTAGAAATAAGTGACTGGGACGTTGTAGACAAAACCCATGTGTATGATCCAATGGATTATATCACTCCATTCTCTTGGCATTCTGCTAGTGACACCAAGTTAACTATTGACGAGCTAATATCAAATATTTCAGAGGAAATTCTTAACTTTTATGGTGTTGACTACTGTAACAATGAGGGCAATGAGGGGTATATCTTTTTTGATATTGAGAACGGCAAAATAGAAACTCAATACAGGACTTACAGTAGTGCCACGGAGAGTTTGTATATTTGATTATGGCTCAGTAGCTCAATTGGATAGAGCAACAGCCTTCTAAGCTGTGGGTTCCAGGTTCGAGTCCTGGCTGAGTCACTTTTTTTTTAGAATCATAGTGGTTTACCACTTCTCTACATAATTCAACAAATTTTTCATAAGACATTTTATGCTTTGCTTGGTCTGCCTCAATACAGGCAATCTCGCAGTTTTCCAATGAATTGTCTCCGCCTGTTAAAATCTTTGTACCCTATAGGGGCGTCTAATGTTAGAGTCAGGACGGTGGCGGTCACTAAACATAACCATTTTTCTTGTTATACTGGATCTTGCCTAACCGTCTTGATTCTAGCGTTGGTCAAAATCATTGTACCCTATCGGGGTGTTGTTCTCACGGGTTCCTAAACTACCTAACGGAGTTTTCTAATGTCACGGGTTAAGAGTGCTGAAGCGATTCTGGTCGAGCAGGTTCTTGCTTCTCAAGGTAACGGCCTCAACTATCGTCGTTTTCAGATGACGAATGAGTATAAGACGTTTGTTTCGACTAACGGTCGAGATATTAATCAGGCTTTCTACAATAGCGTTAAGGCCCGATATAACAAGGCTCTTCGTTTTGGTGCTGCTCCTGCCGCGACTGCTACGGCCACTGCCACGGCGTCTAATCCTGCCGCTGCTGTGCAGTCTGCCGCTGCTGTTTTTCAGTCTATGCCTATGACTTTTGAGCCGGTTGCATACGGTTATGCTCCCGAGATCGAAGATATGATTCCAGATGTTGATGATAACTTTGTTTTCACCGACACTAACAAGGATGTTATCAACCTTGTTCAGCAGCATAGCAAGGTGGGTGTTGCCAACATTCGTCTTGTTGGTCCTGCTGGTTGCGGTAAGACTTCTTTTGCTATCAACTATGCAGCAAGGCGTAGGGCTCCTGCTCTGGTGATGGACTGTGCGAATGTTCGTGAGCCGCGTGACTGGTTCGGTTATCGAACTTTTGATCCTGCCACGAAGGATATTGTTTGGCATGAGAGTATGTTCGTTCGGCTTGTCGAGACTCCCGGTGCGGTGATTGTTCTTGACGAGTTGAATCGTGTTAGTCCTATGGTGACTAATACCCTCATTCCTTTGCTTGATCATCGTAAGAAGACCTATCTGGAAGAGGCTGGTCGAAGCATCCAGATTGCAGAGGGTGTTACCTTCTGGGCTGCTATCAACGAGGGCAACCAGTTTACTGGAACGATTGCTATGGACGCGGCTATGAAGAATCGTTTCGACTATGTTGTCGAGTGTAACTTCCTTGATGCAAAGACTGAGTGTCAGGTTCTTCGCTCTAAGACTGGTCTTGACGTTGATAGTTGCCGCAAGTTGGTCGAGGTTGCCAATCAGGTTCGTACCAAGGCTATGATGGATGCTGTCGATTCCTTTAGCGAGCCGATTAGTACTCGTATGCTTGAGGCTGCTGCTCTTGGTATGTGCATGGGTGGTCCTAAGACTCTTACCTATACGCTTCTCAACCACTATAACAATGTGGGTGGTGCTAGCAGTGAGCGTGAGAGTCTTCGTAAGTTGCTTGTTGGTAAGTTTGGTAGTATCTGATGCCTGCGTAAGCGGCGGCTACCAAACTTATTGTACCCTATAGGGTCACCACAGGAGACTATTACAATGAAGAGCGAATGGTTCAAACGTTGGGACGATGAAGAGAGCGTTGATGACTACTGGGCTTCCACCCGTGAAGAGGGTGATGTAGTCGAAGAGGAAGAGACTGGTTGGAAGAAGAAGAGTTCTTCCTCCTCTTCTTGGTGGTCTACCTTCCACGGTTCTTCTTCTAAGAAGAGTTCTTATACGCCGGTCAAGAGCACCAGTGCTTATCTTCGGTCTTCGTATGGCAGTTGGTATTCTTCTACCTCTCGTCGTAGTGACCGGGACGATCTTCTGGAGGTTCTGAAAGAGGTCAATAAGACCATCAATCTTACCCAGAATAGTGCTGATGGTAAGAGCGAGAGCAATATGACCGTTCGCTATAGCAATGGTCATGCTGGTAATGATCTCATGAGCGATGTTCTTTATATCTCTCCGAATGTCATTCGGAATGAGGATGGCGAGGTTATCTCGAAGGACAGCGATGACTATTACAACGGTCTTGATGCACTGAACGGGCAGGCGATGCTCTGTTCTTTCATGCGGAAGAGTGTTAGTCCGATTGCAAACAGCCAGTATATCTCTTGTGATAACTGGTCTGTTCGTAACATCTATATGACGGATCTCCAGACAACCGCTGGCAATGAGATTTGTCACGATTGGCCTGGGTTTCAGTCTTATATTGAGCAGCAGCAGCGAGTGTTCCAGATTAGCAAAGAAGAGGTTCTTGCTTCTTTCCAAGACCCTAATCAGAACATTGACAACTTCATTAACCTGCTTTGTTACAATCGGCTTGCTACTGACAGGGTTAACTATCGAGACCATTTTGATGATAACGTTGCAAGCCGTTTAGAGGCTGCCGATCATCACCTCAATAGTCTTCTTGACCAGCCTTGGCACAATGATGGACGGTTTGATCGTGCCAATCAAATCTTTACTGATGTTCAGCGTATGCTGAGTCTTGATGAACCGCCACCGCCACCTCCTTCTGATGGCGGTGATGATGAGGATGAGAATCCCAGCGGCCAGCAGCAGGGTGAAGGTCAGGGTGACCAGAGCGAAGAAGGTCAGGGTGAAGGGCAGGACAACGACGATGCCAACTCTGATGGTAACAGTGATGCTAGTCCCGACGATGGAAACGGTGGTTCATCTGGCAAGATGAAAGTCGATAACATCGACACTAACTCCAATAGTAGTCGTGACCGTAGGTTTACTGGCGACAACTCTTACAATGGTCAGGCTATTGAAAACGAGAACGTCGAGGACGGTGAGATTGATCCCAATGAAAAACTGCGGGATAAGACCCAGAAGAAGAACGATACTCTTGAGAACATTCAAGACAAGCAGTTAGATAACGTTTACTACAAGAAGATCATTCCTAGCGTAAATGATGAAGAGCGGAGCGACTATAAGACATTCATTGCTAAGAATCGAAGAGTCATAAACGCTATTAAGGACTGCTTCAAGTTCCATAATACTGACGTTGGCATGTACTCTTACGGTCTTACCTCTGGTAGTATTGATGAGAACAGCATGTTCAAAGTCTACATGGGTGAGCATGAGCATCTTTACGAGCGTAGAGACGTTATTACCCGCAAGAAGTGGTTAGTTACTATTTTGATTGATCAAAGCGGTTCTATGGAAGATCTAGTCCAGAACACGAATGGCTCTTGGAGTTCGCGACAGCAGCAGGCTAGTGAACTTGCTATTATCTTCGGTGAGGCTTTGAAGAGTCTTAGTGATCTAGACTTTAGTATCTACGGTTTCTCTACGGCTCACGAAGAGATCGACACCTTTATCTACAAGGATAAAGAGGTTAATAAGATGGAAGCACTGATTAGTGCTGGTTCCCATGAGGGAACTGGCATGGGCTTCCATATTGCTCATGTTGGTGACAAGATGATTTCTCAATATGGCGAGTATGAGAATAAGATTCTGTTCGTGGTGACTGACGGTGAACCCAATCACACTCCGACGTCCACTATGAACGGTTATGAGCATACTCGTTATTGCTGCGACATTCTTCGTAGGCGTGGTATTCAAGTCTTTGGAATCGGTATTGCTAATGCGTTTGGCAATTCGATAGGAGACAGGCTGTTTGGAAACGGTCAGTACTGCGTGATTAATGATGTTGCTGGTACTTTGAACATTCTGGTGAATCGAGTCAGGACGTTCTTGCAGCGGCAGAAAAAGTAGTTAGAATAGGCAATCTGTTTTACAACCCAATGAAAGGATGCTAAAATGAAAAAGCGAAAGTTGGCTAAAATGAAAAAGCGAAAATTGGTGATTACCCTTAATTCCGGGATCATTGATTTGATTAAGATCCCCAAGGGAGTGAAACTTGAAATTAGGGACTACGATCTTATTAAGAATGACGCTGATAAAGAAGTTCATAAGAACAAACTAAGGACTGATGACCTGGGTAGGGAATACGTTGAGCTGATCTGGACCAAAAAAGATGTTATGGTGAGCCGATGAAGTCCCAGGTAGTAATTCTTAAAGTCAAGTTTGACGAAAACGAATCTCTTCATCCAAGTTCTTGGAACTGGTCCGAAATCATCGGATGCAGTGTTGATTGTGTTGAGTTGATGAATTATGGTTCTATCGAGGACTTAGGAGAGTCCTCTTCTCAAGAAAGGGAGTAGTTTATGAAAGTCTTGATGATGGTGGCTGTTGCGTTTTTCTTGTTCTGCTCGGATGCGTATGCCAAGCCAAGAAATAGGTATTATTCTAGTAATTACAGTATGCCAACTGTGACTAGGACGCAGAGTATGCCAACAATGCAATCCCATACCAGCTCTAACAATGGTGCTAGTGGTGCTAGTAATAGCACTGCACAGGGTGTTGCTGAGATGATGGCACAGCGTGGATACGTTGGCCATTTTGGAGGAAACTCTGGGTATGAGGGCTGTGGCAGTGGATTCAGCCCAGACCAAGCATATCGAAATTGTTGTTACTCGAACAGTGGCATGGCTACTGTTGATGTCGGCTATGCTCAGGGAAGAGATGGCCGTTGGTATTGCTGCAGACGTTATCGTTAACCTTTAGGAGATAAAAATGAAGAGCTTCTTTTGTGCGATGTTTTTGATGGCCTTAGCCGGTGAAGTTTATGCTGGGTGCCCTGGTGGAGTTTGTTCGTTACGCAATCGTGAAACGATCAACATTTCCGAGAAGGTTATCGAGAAAACAAATTCCAAGACACCCGCCGCGGAGGCGTTGCGATGAGTGACATCGCTGGCAAGATGGCCGAGTGGCGAAAAACGCTCTGGGGTACTGGGCCGTGTCCAGATTCGTCGCAAAACAACTTCACGCTCACCGACGCAGAGCGGGAGGCGTTGATACATGCTATGGCTGCGCTGGATCACGTCGGCACAGATTGGACACTGCAATGTGCCGCCACCCTGCGCGGCCTGCTGGAGCGGCTGGCGTGACCA
>Ga0129333_10002759_pt1 | contig 16388 bp, 10 predicted proteins | sample CPB6_08_DNA_FD_94474 | JGI IMG/M metagenome (GOLD analysis project Ga0129333, IMG submission 94474) | Freshwater to marine salinity gradient microbial communities from Chesapeake Bay, USA - CPBay_Sum_0.6_0.8_DNA | ecosystem: Environmental > Aquatic > Marine > Coastal | place: USA: Chesapeake...
ACTTTGGATAAAAAAGAATACACCTGATTATAAAAATGCAATTCATTATTTAACTAATCGAGGTATAACTGCATTTGATATTCTCAAGTATAGAATAGGATATTGTGAACAAGGAGAATATTCCGGAAAGATTATTATTCCTAGTTACGATGCAGATGGTCAACTAAATTATTTTGTAAGTCGTGCATTTTATCGAGCAGACACTCAAAAACATAAGAATCCAAAAATATCCAAAGACATCATAGGATTTGACTTAACTATTAACTGGTCACAACCGATTGTACTTTGTGAAGGAGCTTTCGATGCAATTGCTGTTAAGCGAAATGCAATACCATTATTTGGCAAAATTATACAGCCAGCATTGCAACGAAAAATTATAGAAAAACGAGTAAGAGACATTTATATTTGCCTAGATGCAGATGCTTTGCGCAAAGCGATACAAATCGCGGAACGATTCATGGCAGAAGGATTAAATGTTTATTTTATAGAACTGCAAGATAAAGATGCTGCAGATTTAGGATTTGCACAAATCAATAAAATTATACAAGATACCGATGTATTAACATTCGAACGTTTAATGCAACTTAAAATGGGACTTATATGGACATAAAAAAAATTGATGTTGGTTTAGATTGGATTGATAGAATATATCATATATCCGATGTGCATATTCGTACCTTAAAAAGGCATCGAGAATACAAACAAGTATTTGAAAATTTATTTGATCATATTGCATGCAATTGCACTGATAACAGCATAGCAGTTGTAACCGGAGATATTGTTCATAGCAAACTAGATATGTCTCCGGAATTGATCAATATGCTTGTTAATTTCTTCGATGGCTTCATGATACCTACCATTGTTATATTAGGCAATCATGATATGAATTTAAACAATATGCATCGCACTGATGCAATAAGTCCTATACTCAATGTAATTAAGAATCCTAATGTTATTTTTATTCGTGAGAATGGATTATTTGAAATTGCTGGCGTTGTGTTTAATCATATGGCAGTCGACGTGCCTCCATCGGAATATATTAAAGCCAATCAGTTTAAAGCAGCATATAAAGTAGCATTACACCATGGCGCAGTAAACACTGCAAAAACAGATATTGGATATCAAATATCTAATGAACATGTTGGTGTCGATTTGTTCGATGGTCATGATATCACATTATTAGGGGATATTCATAAACCTGCACAATTCTTAAATGATGCAAGAACGGTTGCATATCCAGGAAGTCTTATTCAACAGAATCATGGAGAAGCATTAGACCATGGAATATTAGTATGGGACTTGCCTGACAGACACGCAGAATTTGTGCAAATAGAAAATGATTATGGTTATGTAACTTTAGAATGTGAAGGAACTAACATAGTTAAAGCTCCGCATCGTATACCTAAAAAACCACGTATACGAATTAAATTCAATGATACATCTGCTGCGGATATGAAAAAACTTATTGCAGTTATACGTAAAAAATATGATGTACAAGACATAACAATTCAACGAAATACTAACAACGTTTCTGCAGAAACCACATCATCATTTGCAATAGGTAATGTACGAGATGTAGAATATCAAAACACCTTAATCACTGATTACATTGCAACAAACTTTCCACAAGCTACTACGGAAGAAACAGATGCAATTCGATATATCAATCGCACAATTAATTCAAAACTACCTGCAGTTGAATCTGTTCGTCACATGACCTGGCATCCTATTCAATTTGAATTTGATAACATGTTTTCATACGGAGAAGGTAACATAATTAACTTTGAAAATATGCAAGATGTATGTGGGTTATTTGCTGCAAATACATCTGGTAAATCTTCTTTGTTAGATGCTATAACATATACTATTTTTGATAAATGTAGTAAAACAGGTAAAGCACATGAAGTTTTAAACAATAAAAAATCTACATTTCGTGGTAAGTTTACTTTTGAAATGAATGGAGTCACGTACACGATAGAAAGAACTGGTATTAAACAAAAAAATGGACATGTTAAAGTATTAGTAGATTTTTACACTGATACAGAAAATTTAAACGGCGAAGAACGAAGTGATACAAATAAATCAATTCGTAGATATTTAGGAACATATGATGACTTTATTTTAACGGCATTTTCGTTGCAAGCTGATAACAATAATTTCATTGAAAAGTCTCAACGAGAACGAAAAGATTTACTTTCACAGTTTTTAGATATTACAGTGTTTGAACAATTGTATCAATTAGCATCCGATGAAATTAAAGAAACCGCAGGTAAACTAAAAGAATATAAAAAAACAGATTTTGCTGATATTATTTTACAAAATGATGCAGTTATATCAAGCAATCGAGACAATATAATAGAATTAGAGCAACAAGAAAATGAGTTACAAAATCATAGAAACGTTGTTCAAGACAAAATTGTTACATTGATTGAAACAAAATTACCTACAACATATAACGGACCAGACGTTACAAAATTATATAAACAAGAATCTGAATTAATTAAGAAAATTGATTTATTGCAAACGGATATTGATCAATCAGAACAACTATTAGAAGAATTAAAAACACAGGATTCTACAATTAAAAAAGAAATTCGTACGTATGATGAAACTGGATTATTAGAACAGTTAGATCGGTTACAACTATTTAACGATAATCTTGAAAAAATTGAGAATGACATTAAAAAACAACAAGGAGTTGTAAATGCAAAACAAGAAAAAATTAAACATCTCGAATCTCATGAATACGATCCAAATTGTAAATACTGCACATCTAACGTTTTCGTTCAAAATGCAATCGAAGCCCAGAATACAATTGATCAGGATAGAGAAGTATTAGCAGATTTACAAAATGTTAAACAAGATATTGCACATGAAATTGCGTTATTGCAACAATATGAACAACGGTATGCAACGCTAACTGCATTAAAGAGTGAATTACAAACCAATCAAAGTGCAATTGAAAAATTAGAATTGCAACTTCAGATCATAGAAAATGAATTGCAAACTAAAGAGTCTGAATTAGAAACATGTTTGGAACGGCAAGAATTATTTCATCAAAATGCGACTGCTATAATTCACAATCAACAAGTTGATTCTAAGATTGCAACTTGTAAAAGCAATATTGAAACATACACAGAAAAAATAAAATCTACACAAGATACAATTAAATCATTGTTCGGTGCAATAGAAGTAGCAAAAACAAATAAAGCCGCTGCATTGACACAATTAGAATCATATCAACAATTGGAAACAGAATATAAAGCATATGAATATTATCTACAAACAGTAAAGCGTGATGGTATTCCGTATGAATTGATATCGAAAGCTATGCCAAAGATTGAAACTGAAATAAACAATGTTTTGAATCAAGTTGTAGATTTTAACATGGTGCTTCAAAGTGATGGTAAAAATATCAATGGATATATTATTTATGATGAAGATAATTTTTGGCCATTAGAATTAACATCTGGTATGGAAAGATTTATTTCTTCATTAGCAATACGTATAGCACTTATCAATGTATCGGCATTGCCTCGTCCTAATTTTATTGCAATTGATGAAGGTTGGGGAAGTTTAGATGCAGAACATATTTCGGCAGTAGTTAATTTGTTTGATTATTTTAGAACTAAATTTGATTTTTCAGTAATTATATCACACGTTGATTCGATGCGGGACATGGTTGACAATTTAATTGAAGTAAATAAAATTGACGGATACAGCCAGATTCAACATAACTGATATTTATATAAAAAGATTATCAGTGGATGAAACGCAAAGAAACTGTTTATAAAGGTTTACAATATACAAACGTTTGGTTTACAGATACGTCACTAACGTCGCCTGATTATTTTCAAATATCTGAATTTCCTGTTAGGCTAACTGCTGGTAAAAATTTATTTAAAATACGAGGCAATGACACTAGTTTAAAACCGGGTAGTTATTTAAACATTGAAGTTTTAGATTATAATGGTAATCCTATTTATCATGAAGTTGTAAATTATATTGATGATGACAAGTCTCGGGTAATTGCAATTTACGTATATGAAGAAACATCACCTGGCGATTGTACCATTACATTAACTGGTGAAGCTATCAATGTTCCCGAGGAATGGAAAGGACGTACCAATGTTAAATGGAGTAGAACTGTACCAGTCAATCCAAATGTTTCAAACATATCTGAAATAATATTTGAGCAATCACCTGATCTTGTTATTACAGAACAAGTAGGAGTTCAGTTAAACAGAACATATTCAGGCTCACAACAATTCCCAACATATACATCTGGTACGGTTCGATATTTTTTATATAACAATCAACCAGCAGTAGAATTAACCGGCGGAACATTCATATCAGATATGTCAACGGGAACTATAACTATTACAACACCGAGTAATCCTACTCCTACGCCGTCATATCCTATTTCTACAACATCATATGTATCAACAATAAAAAAGATACTCACCCCTAACATAGCATTGTTAGATACAGAATATACGGCGTATAGTAGCCAAAGTGTCTCGCAGCACATATATACAAATTTTGATGCATCATCATACAGTTTAACATATGAAGCATCTCCTATATATACACCTACTCAAAATTCAGAATCATTTGCATTAGTTCAAATTAAAAATTTAGATCCAGCAACCGGCGATGTTTCCCGAGTTAAATTGTTTATGAACAACAACGGTACCGTTGGGACATGGGAGTTATTAAATGATGTTGAATTAGATGAAACAGAAATATTTGTTTCAAACACCGCATCATTATATCCAGATCAAAGTATTGGAATATTCACTACACAAAGTATTATCGACACGTATTGGGATGGTATTGCATATAACGGATTAACTACTATTACATCTCCTACATTAACATGGACTACAGCGTCATTAAATAATTCCATGTTAATACAAAATAATGCAGATATATCTTCTACCAGAGCCGTAAGCATTGCAAAAGTAAAATCTACATATCAAGGATTTTTTATAGCAAATTCAGAATATAAAATTACCATCGATGCATTAGGTACACAGTCTGGATCGTCTCAGCCGGTATTATCTTTATATCTGTCTGGAAGTGCTTTTGATTTTGATACTACGGATTTATTTAACCAAGAATTTCCAGTTAAACTAGGAAAACGTATTGGTGAATTACGTGTTGATTCAGTTACTCAGAGATTTGATGATCAAATTTTTAGTTTTGAAACAGACAGAGAGGGGTATGGAGTATTATTATTAGTAGTAGAATCTGGAACATGGCAAGTATCTGATATACGAACTACAACAGATAATGATTCTGGATATTCTCCAAATTATACAAGACTTCGAACTTTAGTGCCAACAGCTCATAAATCAAACAATCAATTAACATTTAAATCTGAATACTATAATGTTGCTGGCGAACGAAGCAAACAAATAAGCTACGTATATAACAAAAATTGGGAAGGTGGTAACAGATATATCGATGGCGATTATTCAATGCTTACTGGATCATTATATGTAGCAGATTCTTTAAATAGCGGAGTAGCAATTAGTGGTTATAAAAATACCGGATTTGTTAGGTCTTTGGGGTATGAAGGATTCACTGCAGGGTATCCTGGATTCTTAATATGGTCAGGGTCTGCACTATCTGGGTCTGCTGGTACAAAAGGCGGTGTGCCATATAGTGGGGTTGGATTAGAATTATATGCAAATACTTCTAGTTATTTTAGATATAGCACAACAGACAGTGAAATAGATGTACGTACTGATAAATTCTTTTTTGGAAATAATTCTACATTTATTAGCGGAGCATCTGGTAATATTGAAATATCAGCATCTAATTTTCATCTAGATGCTCAAGGAAATGTAACTGCTACAGATGGCGAATTTCGGGGGGTTAACTTAGCTGATTTATATCAGTTTCGTGTTGTTAAAATTGATAATACTCGTAATAATTTATCTACATATACATTTAGTGGAAACACATATTATGCATTAAATTTAACAGGATCGTACGATCCACTTCTTGCTGGAAATGGGCCTGCAATGTTCATTCGAATTGAAGCAACTAATTTACAATATCCAATTGGAGCAATTAATTTACATAATGTCACATATCCACTTTGGCAACAATACGCAACATTTATCGTTATAGAATCAGCTGTTACAACACAGCCTTTATATCTTGCAAAAGATAGTACTGATCTAGGTAGTACTGGGGCCGGTAATGCACCAGATTCAAGAATTTCAGTAGATACAGATGATTGGATACGCCCTGCGTTTACTACTTATACAGTAAGTGGTTCATCATATACAAATGTGTTTAAAGTTAATACTGGAAATCGAGTATTCTTAGCTCAAAGTGCATTAGATTGGAAAATACAAACTGTTAGTAGTTATGACACGTTTACACCACAGTTTTATTCTGGTATACAAATTCCACTATCATCAGCAACAACATCTGGTTCAACAGGTAGATTAAAAGTTTCTGCATCTGCTGGTTTTGAACATATATATTGTTATTTAAACGGAGTATGGACTCAATTAGATTAATATTTATAAGTAAAATAAAATGGATAAAATAACAGTCTTATTTCCAGGTGGGTTTAAACCATTAACTGGAGCTCATTTAGAATTAGCCAATAGATACGCACTTCATCCAATGGTTGACCGTGTTATCATGTTAATTGGCCCTAAAGAACGTGATGGTATTAGTAGAGATAAAACTATCGAAGTGTTTAACATACTAAATGATAATCCAAATATTGAAATACAACCTACCCAGTTTAATTCTCCTATCATGGCCGCATATGAATATTTATTTGCATTGCCGGAAGAAGCTGAAGGTAAATTTGCAATGGCTGCTTCTCAAAAAGGAGATGATTATTCTAGATCATTAGACTTTGGTCCAAATGTTTTAAAATATTCAACTATTGGAGATAAATCAGGACGTACTATAAAAGCAAAAGTTGACATTGCTGACAACGAATTAAGCAATATAAACGTAGATCCACTATCATATCCAGATGGCCGACCAGTATCAGCAACTGATGTTCGAAGTGCATTACAATCTGGAGACTATGAAACATTTAGATTATCATATCCACAATATGCAGAAGCAAAAGTAAAAAATGCCTGGCAAACATTAAAAGGTATGCAAGAATCATTGTTTACTAAAGATTGGTGGAAGAATTCATTGCAAGATGATGTTAACAATGTTTTAGAATCGATGATGTTTCCTGCAGAAAAACAACGTCATGCAGCAAAGATCAAAAAGTTAAGAAATTTTTTAGAAAAGAATCGAGGCCGAGAATTTGTATATGATTTTGATGATTTTCAAAAAACAGTAGTAGGTGCAAAACTTTTAGAAAATATTATCAAAGAAAATTATATAACTAGAGAAGAATTATCTACGATTGAAAACGCAGTAGATGAATTTTTTCGCGAATTTGGAATTGATGTGGATTTTCAAGGAAAGTTTACACATTTCATTGATCGATTAAATGATCCCAGAAACGAAGCCCCTATATACACCGATGAATTAACTGAATTTTTTGAAGAACTTGCTGATGAGTATGGTGATGATATTAGAAATCAAGTAGAACAAAATAAAAATACTGCAGTAGCATCTGACTATCAATTTGATGTTCCAATACATATGCCATTCATGTTAAAATGGGATGGTAAAAAAATCAGATTAATACCAAGAACAATTAAGAAACAAAGACGACGTTGGCAATCAAACGATCCATCAGATATTTTATATACAATTGAATCTGCGTTAAAAACTGGCAATGTATTAACTGAAGGAGGAGCTGCTGGCCATATGGCACACCCATGGGATGATCATGGATTAACATTTAATGATGTACGAGAAATTATTTCTAGGGCATTAGAAGGTCGCTTAGATATTGAACAAGCTGTTACTGAAAAAACTGATGGCCAAAATATATTTGTAACATGGAAAGATGGTCAACCAGGATTTGCTCGTAACAAAGGTACTATTATTAATCCAATGACTCCGGAACAACTAGTTGCTGATTTTGAAAGAAAATATCAAGAATCTGTTGAAAAAAATGGAGTAGATGGATCTGCAGGTTACAAATTAGTTGTAGATGCATTTCGCGAAATGTCACAAGATGTAACTGCGGCATTACAAAAAGTCTCACCCGGCGAACTGCAGCGCGTATTTAAAAATGGACGTGTATTTGCAAACATGGAGATAATTTATCCAGCTACTAGAAATGTAATTGCATATGATAAAGCACATTTACAATTTCACAATTTAGTTGAATATGACGAGAAAGGCACAGTAGTTGAAACTGATTTAACAGGCGGGGCATTGATGCAAAAAATAATTGAAGACGCTAATGCTCATATGCAAAACACGTTTTCATTTATTCCTCCGCAAAAAATAAAATTAGGACGAGTTTATGATTTTGAAGATCAACAAGCAGCTTTTTTTAACGAACTACAAATATTACAACAACAATTCTATTTAAAAGATACAGATCTATTAAGCGATTATCATAAATCGTGGTGGCGACAAGTTATCATGAATAAAGCTAAGCAACTTAACTATGAAATTCCACATGAAGTACTAACGGCATTAGTATATCGATGGGCCATGGATGATAAATCAAAAAATCTTACAGTTTTAAAGAAAATGATTGATAATCCTGAATTTTTAACATGGATGTCTGAATTTGATAAAAAGGACGTGAAGATATATAAAAAACAAAATCTAGAACCATTTGAATCTATCTTTTTAAGATTAGGAGTATTAGTTTTACAGAATGCAACAAATTATTTAGCGGCTAATCCTAATAACACAGTTCAAACTATTAAATCTGAATTAGCTCAACTAATTAAAGATTTGCAAACAAAGAATGATGAAAATACAATGAGACAACTAGAAATACAATTAAACCGTATTGAAAAATTAGGAGGTTTTGATTCAATTGTACCTTCAGAAGGCATTGTATTTACATATCATGGACATACATATAAAATGACTGGGGCGTTTGCACCGGTAAATCAAATATTAGGAGTATTAAAATACGCACGCTGATATTTATTATAAATAGTAGGATTTTTAACTATGGCTCAAAAACATAAAAGCAAGTACAAAGCACCAAAAGATTTTGAAAAATCGCAAAAACCTAAAACGCGAAAAGATCTTAAAGATTATACATACGATGATAAACTAGGTGGATTAAATCCAAAATCTACTGGGGATAAGCAATTAAATGTTTTACGAAAAACAGATAAGCCAATTCAGGATGATGGTAAATTATTTCCAAAATACAATGATGATGATCGGCTGTATAAAGATATAGAAGATGGAGATTATGATCCTAAAGTAGCTGCTAAGCGATTAAAAAAACGTCAAGATACTGAAGAAAAAGAAACTTCCGATGTTTTAAAAGATAAAATAGAAAATTTAACTAGAGAACAGAAAGAACGATTAGTTAGAGAATATGTTCGTAGAAAAATTGCAATTTATATTTTAGAACAAGCACCTGCCGCAACCCCACCTGCTGAAGAACCAGAAGAAACACCTCCAACAGATGCTGCAGCCACAACACCACCAGCCGATGCCGCAGCTGCAACTCCTCCAGCTGATGCCGCAACTGCAACACCACCTGCTACTGATACTGCGGCTACTGATACTGCTGCAGCTAGTGCAACACCAACTACTCCAACTGCCCCAACTACACCAGCTGCTACAACAACAACTACTCCAGAAGCTGGAGCAGAAGATAAAAAGTCATCAGAAGAAACAGAAGAATCTCCTGAAGAAAAAGAAGATAAAGCGGTACAACTAGCAGTAGATAAATTAACGCAAGAAGGTCTTCATGGAAAAATTAAATTTTTAGCTAGAATCTTTAAAAGCGTAACTAAAAAATTAGATGAACCAGAAGATCAACAAAATTTTTATGTTGCATTGCGACAATATGCTATACGTAAACTTAGTACAATTGGAAAGTCTGATGGAGAATCAAAAAAGTCTGAAGAAGAATCTGACACTGGATCTGAAACACAATCATAAATTATAATTAAAATGTCAAAAAAGTTACAAAACATCAAAGCTATTCAACAAATGTTGGACGGTAATCATAAGTTTCAAAGTAAAAAAACTATAGGATTTTCTGACGCAGAAGATATTGCTAAAAAAAATGAAAAACATCAGATAGGAGATGTTTGGGAAGAAACTGATTCTGTTACCGGCGTTACATATATAATAGAACAACGTGATGGATTTCGTATTAAAAAAACAAAATCTACCGAAGTATTACAAACAGTACGAGAAGAACTTCGTTCATTTCCAAATTGCCGAAAAGAAACATGTACATGTTTAGGTAAACATCCATTGGATATTAAAATGCAAAAGATACACGGAATGTGTTTTGACTGCGTTATTGAAATGGAACATGAACTAAAAAAAGAAGGCAAATATGAAGAATATGAACAAAATAAAATTCGAGAAAATGCATTAGCTTGGTTACGTACAGCGGAACAAGATGTTAATATGTTAAAAGAAGCTTATACACAAGCATCTAAATTTGTTACTAATTCTGAAGGACAATTAGAGTCTTGGACCGCAAAAATGACTCCAGAAGAATTTGAAGAAACAATAGAATCACAATTCAAAGCATTTAAAGAAAAATTTTTAAAACAAATAAACGGAGAATCTAAAACAAATGAAAGTAATTAAAAAATATTGGTTATGGATTGTAGCAGCAATCGGAGCTGTTATAGGATTTTTGTTGATATCAAAAAAATATAATCAACATCAGGTTAATAAAACAGATAAAAAAATTGATAATAACAATCAACAAATTGACAAGTTAGATGGCAAGATTGATGCAGTTGAAGATCAAAAACAAACTGCAATACAAAATGCTGAACAGATACAAGATCAAATAAATGATTTAAAAGATAAACGAGAAGATATTAAACCTGATGTTATCGAAGATACAGCTCAATTAAAACAAGATATTTTATCTAAAACAAAACGTAGAGGACGTAAACCAAAAGTACAGCCATGAAAAAACTATTAGTTATACTATTATTTCCGTTAACTTGTTTTTCACAAACAGTTCCGGATACATGTTTTACAAAACAAGAAATGCAAGACATTTTATTTACGATTGATTCTTTGTATGAATTAGATGATATCAATCAACAAATTATTTCAAAACAAGATGCGTTAGTAAAAGAACTAAATTTAGTAATACGATTAGATTCTATTCAAACTGCATATCGAATTGAACAAACAAAACTTTTACGGACAAACATAGATTTATACGTTCAACGAGAAAAACGTTTAAAACCAAAATGGTATGATAACAAAGCAATTTGGTTCGGTAGTGGAATTCTAACTACGTTGTTTACCGGAGCTATCATTAGCGAATATCTTAAATAATGGCACAGCCAGCAAACATAAAGCAAATAATACAACAGCAGTACATGATGTGTGCTAAAGATCCTGTATTCTTTATGCGTAACTATTGTTACATACAACATCCAAAACGAGGTAAGATTAAATTTAATCTATATGATTTTCAAGAAAAATCACTGGCTGAATTACGAGATAATCGTTACAACATTATACTTAAGTCCCGACAGTTAGGTATTTCTACATTGTCTGCAGGTTTTGCATTATGGAGTATGTTATTTGCAGAAGACTTCAATGTATTAGTTATTGCAACAACACAAGAAGTCGCAAAAAACTTAGTTACTAAAGTACGTGTAATGCATGAAAATTTACCTAGTTGGCTAAAAGGTACAGTTGAAGCAGACAATAAATTATCATTAAAATTTAAAAATGGTTCACAAATTAAAGCAGTTTCATCAGCAACAACCGGTGCTCGATCAGAAGCATTATCTTTACTAATAGTTGACGAAGCTGCATTTATACGTAACGTAGAAGAAATATGGATAGCATCGCAAGCAACATTATCAACTGGTGGTGGTGCTATTGTATTATCAACTCCTAATGGTGTAGGTAATTGGTTTCATCAAACGTGGGCTGATGCTGATGCTAATATAAATGGATTTCATACTATTAAACTGCATTGGACCGTGCACCCAGAACGAGACCAACAATGGAGAGATGAACAAACACAATTATTAGGAGAACGAGGTGCAGCCCAAGAATGTGATTGTGACTTTGTTAGTTCCGGTCATACTGTTGTAGATGGTGCTTTGCTTTTAGAATATGAAGAAAAATGTACGGATCCTATAGAAAAACGAGGATTTGATCATGGATATTGGATTTGGGAGTATCCAGATTATTCTAAAGATTATATAGTAGTAGCAGACGTCGCTCGAGGCGATTCATCCGACTTTTCAGCATTTCATGTATTTGATGTTGAAACGATAACACAAGTAGCAGAATATAAAGGCAAGCTAGCTCCTAATGATTTTGGTAACATGTTAGTTACAGTTGCGTCTGAATGGAACAATGCACTATTAGCTATAGAAAATGCAAATATCGGTTGGGCTGCAATACAACCGGCAATAGATAGAGGATATCAAAACTTACATTATACATATCGAGATGATGGTTATACTGATGAATCAGTTCAACTTCGAAAAGGATATGATATGAAAGATAAGTCTCAAATGGTGCCAGGAGTATCTACCACAACTAGAACTCGGCCATTAATGATATCAGCATTAGAAATGTATATGCGTCAAAAAACACCAACTATACGTAGTCGCCGACTTATACAAGAATTATTTGTATTTGTTTGGTTAAATGGTAAAGCTCAGGCACAGCAAGGATATAATGATGATTTAGTTATGTCTTTTGCAATTTCATTATGGCTTCGTGATACTGCACTACGATTACGACAGCAAGGCATAGATTTAAACAAACGAGCACTTTCACAATTTCAAAAAACTAATCCTGTAATTTATACAGGTAAATCAAATAGCCGAGACACTGGATGGTCATGGAATGTAGGAGATGGTGATGAAAGTCTAACCTGGTTAATCAAGTAAATTTTCATTAGGTTCTGTAACAAGATATATTTATATTAAAAGAAAATATGGCGTCATTAAGAAAACGTTTACAGAATTTATTTAGTACCAATGTAATTGTAAGAGCATATGGCAAAAATCAATTACGAATAGTAGATACTAATAGATTACAAAGTGTTGGTAACTTAGCACAAAGCAAAGTTTCCGATCGATATATGCGGCTTCATGGATCCAATAAACATCGTGTTGGTGGAATGGGCGGATATGATTCTAACTACTATATGCATCAAAATCGTATGCAGCTTTATGCAGATTACGAAATGATGGATAAAGATCCGATAATTAATTCAGCATTAGATATATATTCAGATGAATCTACATTAGCAGATCAATTTGGTGACATTTTAACAATACGTACTAGCAATACTAGAATTCAAAAAGTACTATATAATCTATTTTATGATATTTTAAATATAGATTTTAATTTGTGGTCATGGATTCGTAACATGACAAAATATGGAGATTTCTTTTTAAAATTAGATATTGCAGAAGGTATTGGAATTATTAACGCACGTCCGTTTTCTAGTTATGAAGTTGAACGATGGGAAGAATATAATGAAGCTACCGGTGAATATGAAATAAAATTTAAAAATGTAGGCTCTGAACAATTAACATATGATGTTTTTGAAATTGCACATTTTCGTATGTTATCAGATTCAAATTTTTTACCATATGGTCGTTCCATGTTAGAAGGCGCTCGTAAAGAATTTCAAAAATTAATGATGATGGAAGATGCGATGTTAATACATCGTATAATGCGAGCTCCAGAAAAACGTATTTTTAAAATTGACATTGGTAATATTCCACCAAATGAAGTAGATTCATTCATGGAAACAATTATCAATAAAATGAAAAAAATTCCACACGTAGATCCAAATACAGGTAATTATAATCTTAAGTTTAATCTTAACAACATGTTAGAAGATTATTATTTACCAGTTCGCGGCGGTCAATCTACAACTAGCATCGATACATTGCCAGGAATGACATTTACTGGTATGGATGACATTGAATACATCAAACATAAAATGATGGCAGCTTTAAAAATACCTAAACCATTTTTAGGTTATGATGAAGGTGTAGAAGGAAAAACTACATTAGCAGCAATGGATGTTAGATTTGCTAGAACTATTGAACGCATACAAAAAATTGCTGTTTCTGAGTTAGCTAAAATTGCTGTAATACATTTATACGCTCAAGGATTTGAAGGTGAAGATTTAATAAATTTTGAATTAGAACTAACTGCACCATCGATTATTTATGATCAACAAAAAGTTGCATTGATGAATGAAAAAATGACTTTAGCCAATGCAATGAAAGATTCAAAACTATTATCAGATAAATACATATATGAATACATATTTAATATGTCTGAAGAACAATGGTTGCAAGAACGTAGCAGTGTAATTGAAGATCTAAAACTAAGATTCCGTCAAAATCAAATTGAACAAGAAGGAAATGATCCTACTATAACCGGAGTATCATTTGGTACGCCGCATGATTTAGCTAGTATACATATGTCTAGTAAAGAAGTAGAAGACAAAGATGTAGGTGGACGTCCCAAAGAAGGAATTAAATATGGACAACATAAAAATGCATTTGGATGGGATCCGATGGGTATTAAACAAATAAAACAAGACTTTAATCCTGAAAATCAAAAAACTGCATTTCAGCCAGATCCTAGATATCGAAATCGACAATCAACTATGGCTACAGAACAAATTTTAAGAAAAATGAAACCAAAACAAATGAATATTATTACTGAAACCTTAAGACCTATAACAGAAAATGACTCTGATATTGGTACGATGTTAGATGAAAACAATATTTTATAAGTTCAAACATATTTATTATAAATTTATAGAGTAAGTACTTTTATGAAAAAACTAAAACATTCAAAATATAAAAATACTGGTATTTTGTTTGAAATGTTAGTACGAAAGTTAACTTCAGAAACACTATCATCTAACAAATCTATTACAATTGATATTATTAAAAAATATTTTGGAAGAAACACCGAATTAGCTAAAGAATTGCAATTATACAATGCACTTTTAAAAGAGCAATATAAAAGTGAAGCACAAGCTCTAGATTTTATACGAACTATTAAATTAGCTCATAAAAAACTTAATTCTTCTTTATTAAAACGACAAAAATATAATTTAGTTAAAGAAATTTCTGATAAATTTGTTTTTAACAATATGTCAAAAATTCATATTTCTGATTATAAAGTTTTAGCATCAATTAACATGTTGTTCGAACATGAAGAAACTGATAATCCCAAACAAATATTGGAATGTAAAAATGCTATTATAGGGCATGGATTATTAGTAGAAAAACAACAAACAAAGAAAGATGTAGTTTTAGAAAAATTTGAAAAACAGCCAAAAGATGTGCGTTTATTAACGTATAAAATTTTAGTAGAAAAATTTAACAAAAAATATTTAGGATTAAATGAATCTCAAAAAGATCTTTTAAATAAATATATAACTTGTGTTAATGATACTACTCAATTACGAGATTACGTTCAAAAAGTAATACCATCTATAAAACAACAACTTTCAGAATCTGCAAAAACAATCGATGACCGCGTTGTTAAGATTAAAGTACAAAAACTTTCTGAAATGTTGTGTAATGTAGAAAATTTAAAAACGATTAAAGAATCGCATATTTTATCACTTCTTCGTTATTTTGATTTAGTTAAAGAACTTAAGGAGATACGATGAATTCATTTCTCAAAGAAATAGAAAAAAAGTTTTTAGATTTAGAATCTACTGAACGATGTGAATCATGTGATCAACCTAAGGAAGAATGTCGGTGTGAAGAAGAATTAGATGAAATGTCAACAACTGGTGCAGTTGCTGGATATAATACACCAGCTGCATTTTCAGCACCAGGTAAATGGAAAAATAAAAAATTAAAGTACGAAAGTATTAATAAACCTCCTACGTATTCATATAAAGATGAAAGTTATCAAAAACCAGAATCTGAACAAGAAGAATATATGGATAAATTTCCTTTTGCAGATGATGAAGGAAAATGGCAACATCGTACATATGATTATCCATCAAAACCAATAGCTAAAACATCTAAAACAACAAATGATCTAGCAGATAAACCAATTAAATTTGAAGTTGAATATGATTGGTCTGGGGTAAAAAAGAATCGAGTTGCAGAAGCAATGGATACAAAATATGAACAGTTAATTGAATCATATAGAAAATTTGCTATATCAGATTCTAAAACAACGCCAGAACAAAAAGTTAAACAAACTATTCAAGAAGTAGCAAAACGTCTTCGAGAGATTGAACAGTTAGTTAATTATAATTCTAAGTTAAAAAAAGAATCTAA